>Ga0105048_10020146_pt1 | contig 10185 bp, 11 predicted proteins | sample MAT05_FD_78382 | JGI IMG/M metagenome (GOLD analysis project Ga0105048, IMG submission 78382) | Freshwater microbial communities from Lake Fryxell liftoff mats and glacier meltwater in Antarctica - MAT-05 | ecosystem: Environmental > Aquatic > Freshwater > Ice > Liftoff microbial mat | place...
GGCGGTGCCGGTCGAGGACCTGCATGTCCCGTATGACTTCGAACCCGGCGCGTACGATACGGCGCTGGCCGGGAGTCCGTTCCTCTGGGATGACTACGCCGTCGGCGAACGCATCGACCACGTGGACGGCATGACGATCGAGGAGGCCGAGCACATGCTGGCGGCACGCCTGTATCAGAACACGGCCAAGGTGCACTTCAACCAGCACGTCGAGAAGGAGGGCCGGTTCGGGCGCCGCATCATCTACGGCGGCTACATCATCAGCCTGGCGCGGTCGCTGTCGTTCAACGGGCTCGCGAATGCCATGAGCATCGCCGCGATCAACGGCGGGCGTCACACGGCGCCGACCTTTGCCGGCGATACGATTTACGCCTGGAGCGAGGTGCTGGGCCGCATGGAAGTCCCGGACCGCAGCGACGTCGGCGCACTGCGCATCCGCACCGTCGCGACGAAGGACCGTGCCTGTCATGACTTCCCGTACCAGGATGCCGACGGTGCCTACGACCCCTCGGTCGTGCTGGACTTCGACTACACGGTCCTGATGCCGCGGCGGGCGTGATGCGTGAGTATCGCTTTCTGGCCACGGTGGAGACGCAGGAAGCGCTGCGTCTGGCGCGCGGCATGTGGCACGGCATGACGATCGAGGCGCGTGCGCTGACGATCCATCTCGTCACGGGCGAGGCGGTGCGCATCGAGACCGAGCCTGCGGATGTGGAAGATGCGTTCGAGACGTTTCGACTGAACGCGGCGGTGGACGCGTCAGCACCGCCGCCGACGGATGCCGCCGGCGAGTTCGGCCTGGGTCGCAACGACGTCGTGCTCTTCACCGGTGCCACGTGGACTGTGGCCGACCCGGAAGCGGTGCTCGGCGCGGAGGTGCGTGAGGGCGCGGCGGTGCACTTCAGCGGTCATCCGGGGCAGCTTGCCGAAGATGCGGAGATCGTCTGTCTGACGACAGACGCGATCGTGGTCGCCACCACGACAGGCACCGGGCTACTGGTGCGCGTGGGCCTCAAGCCCGGCACGGTGGACGTCGTACAGGATCAGCCGGCGATCACCGCGTTCCTGTTGGAGCGGGGCTACTCGACGACCTGAGTGGTGCGCGGGCGCGGGACGTTCACCACCAGCGCCACACCGCCCAGAATCGCCGCACCGGCCAGCATCAGCCGCGGCGTGAGTGGTTCGTCGAGCAGGATGACGCCTGCCAGTGCGGCGAGCACCGGCACACTGAGTTGCACCGTTGCAGCGCTGGTGGCGCGCAGGTCTCGGAGTGCCGTGTACCAGATCGCGTAGCCCACGCCGGAGGCGAGCGCACCGGCGGTGGCGGCGTAGACCGATCCCGTCACGTCGAGCGAGAGATGCGACTGCCATAGGAGGCTGATCAGCAGCGCCATCGGCACGGCGCGCAGGAAGTTCCCGGCGGTGACTGCGGTGGGATCGCCGGCGCCTGTCGCACGCAGTGAGTAGACACCCCACGCGGCACCCGCCACGAGCATGAGCAGTGCGGCGCCGAATGGCGGTGCGCTGAGACCGGGAAGCACCAGCGCGACGAGGCCCGCATACGCGAGCGCGAGCCCAGCGCCCTGCATTGCCGCAAGCCGCTCACCGCGCGCGACACCGACGCTGATCATGGTCGCTTGCACGGCGCCGAACAGCAACAGCGCGCCGGTGCCGGTCGAGAGCTGCGTGTAGGCGAACGAAAACGCGGTGGCGTATGTGAAGAGCGCGGCGGCGGAGGCCCATGAGCCAGCGCGCGGCGTGCGCCGCACGGCGACGATCGCGCCGAGCATCACCGCGCCGGTCAGCAGCCGGATGGTGGTGAAGCCCGCCGGATCGATGGTGGTGCGCGTCAGTGCGAGACGGCAGAGCAGCGAGTTGCCGGCGAAGGCGAGCAGCGCGAGCGTCGTCAGCAGCGCGCTGCGGCTGCCCCCAGTCACCACGTCTCGCGCATCAGACGCCGAACTGGCGCAGATGATGATCGCTGTGCTTGTAGCCGAGCACGCCCCACTCATTCGGTGTCAAGGCGCCGAAGAGCGGATGCTCCTTCGCGCGGGTTCCATCGGTGAGCGGATCCATACGTGCGATGAGGCGCTTCAGGCGATCACGTTCTCCGTCGAAGCTTTCGGCCGTGCTCGAGAGCAGTTCCGGCGCCGTGGGTGCGCTCTTCGGGAACGGGAGCACGTACAGCATCAGGTGCTTCACCGGAAAGCCGTGCGCGAGGCGAAAGTTCCTCGATTTGACCGGCATGTCGCCGAGCGCCATGCGGCAGGAATCGCAGAGATGCGAGAGCATCTGCGCGACGTTCATCCGGCCCCAGCGCGGCGTGGATGTCGTCTGGAGCCGGTCGAGGCGCGTCAGGATCGCGGCGCGGTCGGCGGGGTCGCGCATGGTTGGCATGGATCGGGCTCAGGCAGGAAGATCGGACGGAGGGCGCGCGCAAGATGCGACAGGATCCTGCAACGGGGAAGCAGCGGCTCGGACGCGGGAAGTGACGTATCGGCCCGGATGATGGTCAGCGTGCAGCCTGAGCCGGTCGCCCCTCGAATTCATTCTGCAGATGGCGACCCGGATCTCGATCCGTCGCCGCGACGTCCGGATGGCATCGGTGTTCGCCTGCGCCGCTTTCGTGGCATCGTGTGCGTCGGACCGCCCTGCCTCAGTCGATGTCGTCGATGTCGTCGATGTGCCTGTGCTCACGCTCGCGTCGCCGCGGGTGATCGGTGTCACGGATGGGCTGCGCCGTGCCGCGGACACGCTCGTCAACGCGCTGCGCAGCGTGTTCGAGGCAGGGCGGGTAGCCACGGCTTGGGCTTTGGCTGACGGGATTTCGTCGCACTTGCGGCGTGCGCGATGTGATCGTCTGTCACCTGCGCCAGAGTTCACGTCCGGGTCAGGGCTCTCATGGCTTTCGTTTCGAGATGCTCGATACCAACCGGCTCGCGCCGCAGGTGTCACGGAATGACCCGCTCCATCAGCACGATCGGCAGCGGCGTTCCCGACGGCATCAGGACATCGTGCGGCTCGACGGCGTGGAAGCCGAGCGACTCGTACAGCGGCACGCCCGACAGGGTCGCGCCGAGTTGCAGGCGTGTGAACCCCGCCGCGACGGCAGCGGTTTCGCACACGGTGTACAATTGCCGCGCCAACCCGCGCCGCGTCCACGCCGGCGCCACGTAGAACGCGCGGATGCGCGCCGCATCGACGGTCGGATCGAGCAGCGCGTCGGCCTCGGTTTTCGCCTGATCACCGCCGTGGAGCGTCGATCGGCGTCCCCACCCGCCCGATGCGATGATCGCCCCGTCGGCCTCGATCACGAAGTACGTGCCGTCGCAAATGAGCTGCGAATCCACGCCGAACAGGTGCACGAGAGACTCATCCACCTGCGCCGGGGTGTAGTAGCCGGCGGCGAGGCCGCGCACCGACGAGTCGATCAGCGCCGTGATCCCCGGAATATCCGATTCGACGGCGGGGCGGAGATGCGGCGTCTCACCCACTACACGTCGCGCCGCGCCATCAGTGCGCAAAGCACTCGATTTCCACCTTCGCATCGAAGGCGAGCCCGTTCGCCCCGAGCGCGCTGCGCGCCGGCAGCTTGCCCGGCGTGAAGTAGGTGACGTACACCGCGTTCATCGCCCCCCATTCGCGCATGTCGGCCATGAACACGGTGCACTTGACGACGCGGTCGAAGCTGCTGCCGGTGCGCGCGAGCACGCCGCGGATGTTCTCCATCACCTGCCGCGTCTCGGCCTGAATGCCCCCGCGCACGAGCGTCCCGGTGCTGTCGGTGCCCACCTGGCCCGAGAGGTAGATGAATCCATTGACGGAGACCGCCGGCGAGAACGGTCGCGGCGGGCCGCTGGTGGTGGACAGGTAGGTGGCGGGACGCGCGCTGGCGCATGCCGTGAGCAGGGCGGCGGCCAGCAGCGCGACCAGGCGTCGGGGGCTGCGCGGATGCTTCATCGGCGCCTCAGACCCGGTGGTGATCAGCGCGCCACGTCTTGATGCGCTGCTTGATCGCCTTGGTGTCCGTCACCGTCCCGTCGAGCACCCAGCGCACCAGTTCCGCGGCTTCGGCATCACTCACGAAGCGAAGGGCGATGAGCTGGCGGGCACTGAGCTCGGCGATGCGCGGCCGCAGATCATCGGGCAGCAGACGCGTGAGGCGCAACTGCTCCTCGAGGCGGATGACGCGGTCCTGTGCCTTGAGCGGGAAGGCTCGGGTGTACCAGTATGTACCGAGCAGTCCGAACGCGCCGAGCATCTGGAAGTGGGCATCGAGCGTGCGGCTGGTCGCCGCATGCCACATCGACCAGACGACGAACACGAGCACCATGAGCCCGGTGACGTAGTGGAAGCCCGGGACCATCCGCGCGTGGTTGCTGAAGGACTGCTCGGGCTCGGTGCTCATCGTGGGGCGGGATCGAAGGTGAGGATATTCTGCATGCCGGAATATCACCAGCCGGGCCCGTCGGGTGCAGCGGTCGTCGGGTACGCCGCTGGTCGCAATGCTCCGAGGCAGGTCCGCGAAACGCAACGGCGGGTATATCGTGACTCCGCGACCAGTGGTCGCGAGCCACCGATTCCCATCTCCCCACCGAGCCGTGCCCAGCCCGAACTCCCGAATTTCCGATGCCTTCGATCGCGACGATGACTCCGATCCGGACGATGCGTTCGACCCCACCGAGGACGACGATCCCGAGGATGAGTTTTCAACCGGCGATGGCACCGCCGACGGTGATGCGCTGATCACCTGCCCCTACTGCGGCGAGCAGGTGGAGATCACGCTCGATGCCGGCGGCGGCGCGCGGCAGGATTACGTCGAGGACTGCGAGGTCTGTTGCCAGCCGTGGCGGCTCTCGGTGCATTATGGGGCAGACGGCCACGCGGACGTGCAGGTGTCCGCGCTCGACGAGTGAGCGATCATGCAGGCCACTGGCGGGTCAATAGCCCAGAGGCGACTCCAAGGATCGCGACTCCGAGCTGATCCCGAGCCACGCATCTGCCTCCTCGGCGTTCCGGAATACCATGAAGCCCGGGTCCGTTTCGGCCGAGAGAGTGGCGTACATCCGCCCCATCCCGAACGCGACATCGGACGTGGTGATGCAGGCGGTGCGCGCGTGTCCATGCTCGGCGCGGAGTCGTGCCACGAGCGCGACGACGCGGCGCGTTTCGTCGGAACTGGGCAGCGTGGTCACCGCCCGCGCATCGACGCGCTGGGCGTAACCGAAGGCGCCGGCGGCGGCGATCGTGGCGAGCAGGGCCACCAGATCCTCGAGCCGGCAGACGCCGGACGCGGTGATCCGCACCTGTTGTGCATCGTGATCCACTACATGCGAGATAGGCATCGTCGCCGCTCCGATGACGGGCATCAATCGAGTCGGGGTCGCAGACTCTTCACCTGAATACACACGCCGCTGCGCTCCGCGCAAGATGCGCCTGCAACAGGCCGCCTGGGCGCGAGCCGCTGGCGCGGCATGCAGCGGTCGATTCGTGTCAGATGATCATGATGGGGCACGCGCCCGAGGTGCCGCCGGCGTTGCCTGCCCATGGCCTGCTCAGCCAGGCACGATGGCATGCCGCGTGATGCCGCCATCGAGGCTGCTGCTGCCAAGGGAGACGAAGACGTGCCCATCGGTGACGGAGAGCGACATCGCCATGCGGCGGTCGAGCCGCTCCACCAGTCCCGCCACGAGCTCCCGGTCGATCTCGAGGATCGCGACGTCCTCGGCGCGGTGAATGCGTTCGCCCACCAGCTGTCGCAGATATATCACGGCTGGCTTCTCGATGTACACCACCACACGCGGCGCGGCCTTGCTGGCCTTGTGCAAGCGCGCCGCGTCGGGCGCCCCCACCTCGACCCATGCGGTGATCGTGCCGGTGAGGTCACGCACCGTGATCGCCGGTTCGTCCGGATCGCTGATCCCGCGCGAGAAACCGATCCCCTCGGCGTACTCGAGGCAGTACGCGAGCACGCGCGTCACGAGTCGCTCCTCCGTCTCCGAGGGATGCTGCGCGACTTTCAGCGCCAGGCTTTCGTACACTCCGCGGTCGACGTCGGCGAGTTCGATGGTGAAGTTGAAGATCGTCGCGGTGAGCGCCACGGGAATCCGGGATCGGTGGAGGGAGCAGTGCAGCGTGAAGCTGAAGGTGGAATATGCATGCGCGATCGGCTGCTGCGCGTACTCCGGGCCTCGTTGGTGCACCGTCCACTCCCGGAGGCCGCGCGGCGCGCGCACTCCGATGCCAGGCCGAGGAACCCGGCGAACGGTCGCTCGCCGGAACGCCGGCTCCGCGTGTTGAGGGTGGGAGTGTAGATCTCCTGCACCAGCGCCGCCGCGAACGTCCGACAGTCCCGGGCCTCGTCGCCGATCGCGCAGTGGGGCGCCCCACCGAGCACTCGGCGCACGAGTGCGCCGTCCGTGGGCCACACGATCGTGACGCGTGTGCCCTGCGCGTGTTCCCGATCGAAGCGGCTCGGTGACGCCTGCCAGAAGGTGAACGCATCGTTGTCGATCTCGATCCGCGTCGTCGGCTGAGCGCACGTGATCTCAGGCACGAGGGACGCGGCGACCAGCACGAGTCGCCCGAGTCGCACGCACCATCGTCGCTTCCCTGCACCGCCCCACACACGCCTGGCGAGCCACATTCGTGTTGTTCCCCTTTCGTCGCCATGATCCACGCTGCACGACGAAGTGTCGTCACCGTGGGCAGTACGACACGCCATCCGGCCCCGCCGTGCACGACGGCGGACGGAGTCGTACCGAGGCTATCGCAGCTTGGCGCGGAAGCAGGCCAGCGACGTGTCCCAGGCATCCATGGCCGCCGCGGCATCGTACGCCTGCGCCGACGAATTGGCAAAGGTATGGTTGGCGTCGGCGTACACGGTGCTCGTCACCGGACGGCCGGCCGCATTCCGTGCGCGGTGTCCGGCGCGGACGCTGAACAGCGAAACGGCGGTGTCATTACCGTCGAACAGGCCGAGCACGGCCAGTGCACGTTCCCTATTCCCCCGCCACGATCAACTCCAGCTCCTCCCATCGCTCGGTCAGTCGCACGAGTGCAGCGTCGAGCCCGGCCAGTCGCGTGGTCGAGATCGTGACTGCGGTGCCATCGCGGAGGAAAATCGGATCGGCGAGTTGCGCATACAGCGTCGTGCGTTCAGCCTCCACCGCATCGATCTGGTCCGGGAGTGCTTCGAGCTCCTGCGTCTCCTTGTACGACAGCTTCCGTCGCTTCGACGTACGCGCTGCGGAAGGCGTGGGCGCGGTGGACCGCGACGGCGAAGGCGCCGGCGCGCTGGCGGCCGGCGTGGGACGTTGACGCAACCAGTCGGCATAGCCACCGGCGTACTCGCCGACCACGCCGTTGCCCTCGAACACGAGTGTGCCGGACACGACATTGTCGAGGAAGGCACGGTCGTGGCTGACCACGATGAGCGTACCGGTGAACTCCAAAAGCAGCGCCTCGAGCAGGTCGAGCGTCTCGATGTCCAGATCGTTCGTCGGCTCGTCGAGGATGAGGAGGTTGAACGAACGCGTAAAGAGTCGCGCCAGCAGCAGGCGGTTGCGCTCACCACCCGAGAGGGCCTTCACCGGTGTGCGCGCGCGTTCCGGCGGAAAGAGAAACTCCTGCAGGTACCCGTGCACGTGCTTGTTCGCGCCACCGATCTGCACGAAGTCGGCGCCATCGGCGATGGTGTCGAAGACGCTCGCCTCCTCGTCGAGCTGCTCGCGGAGCTGGTCGAAGTACGCGACGTCGAGGTTGGTGCCGAGCATGATGGTACCGCTGTCCGGCGCGAGCTGGCCGAGGAGGAGGCGGAGCAGCGTCGTTTTTCCCGAGCCGTTCGGGCCGATCAGCCCGATGCGGTCGCCGCGGGCGATGATGGTGGAGAAATCACGCACGATCATGCGCTCGCCGCGGGCGAAGTTGACGCTGCGCGCCTCGACCACGAGGCGTCCCGAGCGCGCCGCTTCCTGTGTCTGCAGCGACACGCTGCCGACGCGCTCGCGGCGCTGCCCACGCTCCACGCGCAGTGCCTCGAGGTTTCGCACGCGCCCCTCGTTGCGCGTGCGCCGGGCCTGGATCCCGGTGCGGATCCACACCTCTTCCTGCGCCAGCTTGCGGTCGAACTCGGCCCACTCGCGTGCCTCGACGTCGAGTGCCGCGTCCTTCCGCAGGAGGTAGGTGTCGTAGTCGCCGCCCCAGTCCACCAGCCGCCCACGATCGAGTTCGACGATGCGTGTCGCCACACGGCGGAGAAAGGCGCGGTCATGCGTGACGAAGACGAGTGTCGTGCCCCGGTCGATGAGGTACTGCTCCATCCACTCGACGGCCTGCACGTCGAGATGGTTGGTGGGCTCGTCGAGCAGGAGGATGTCGGGTTGCCGCACCAGTGCGCGCGCGAGCAGTGCCTGTCGCTTGCGCCCGCCGGAGGCCGCAGCGAAGGGCAGCTCCGGATCGAGCGCGAGGTGCTGCAGGACGGTCGAGACGCGCGTGTGAACCTGCCAGGCATCGCTGGCATCGAGAGCGTGGTGCAGCCGTTCCAGCTCGCGAAGCGCCTTGTCGCTGGCGTCCTCCGCGACCGCCAGGCTGGCGTGATGGTAGCGCGCGAGCAATTCACCCGCCGGCCCGACCCCGGCCGCCACGACATCGAACATGGACCCATCGACCGCATCGGGGATCTCCTGCTCGAGCCGCGCCACGGTCAGCCCGCTGCTGCGGACGACGGTGCCGCCGTCGGGCTGCAGCGTGCCGTCGAGCAGCTTCAGCAGGGTGCTCTTGCCGCTGCCGTTGCGCCCGAGCAGGCAGACGCGCTCGCCGCGCGCGATGCTGAAGTCGGCGTGCGACAGCAGCGCCGGCCCGCCGAACGCGAGACTCACATCCTGCAGGCCCAGCAGTGACATCGATCGTGGAATTGAGGGCGTGGGACTCGATCTCCACTCAATCTAACGGCCACTGCTCCGCCGCGACCTCAGCGGCGGTCACTGCTGCGGCAGGATCGTCAACGCTGTTCTCCCAGAGGTATGGAGCGGCAGAGGGATCCTCGCACGCCTCGAGCGTCAAGGATCTGGTCGGCACCGTCACCGCTGTCACACGGAGGACAGGGAGCAACGGAGGCACGGAGGACGTACGGCGAGCGCTCGCTGGACGGCGGTCGGTACATGGCAGCGCTGGCGGGCTTTGGGAAGAACGGGTGAACGTTCACCCCCAAAAACGGAATGCCATCAGATGCACCGACCGGTGCCCCCCGCGAGCGAACCTCCGTGCCGTCGTTGCTCCGTGTCCCCGGTGTGAACAGCGTTGACGATGCTGGCAGACACGCGACGCCGAACCCGCTCGACGATTTCTCCGCTGCCCCGCTGCCTCTGCGTGAACAGTGTTGACGATGCCACCGCGACACCGACTCCCGAGCCAGCGTGGCGAAGGAAAGGGCCGTGACGCCGGGATCCGGTCGGCGAACGTCCACGGCACCGCCACCTCGCGCGTGAGCGGACTGTCCGCAAGCCGCGCCCGCACCATCGCCGATGGCTTCGCAGGCGACGGCATCCGCCAGCGCGCATGACTACATGTCGGGCGACAGCATCAGGTGCGCACGCGGGGTACCGGCATTCATCAGCCACGGCCCCTTGCCGGGGACGCTCGGCAGGCCCGTCGTCGCCGTCGTCGCCCCCGGCATGTACAGCACGAAGAGCGGCTTGGACTGCGGTGCCATGCCGGTCGCGGCGTCGAAGTCACCCTTGGGACCGGTCAGCGAATACAGAGACGCCGGCGCGCTCGGCATCCGGAGTGTGCCCCGACGGATTTCGGCAAACCGGACCGTATCCACCTGCGTGCCGGTGGTGCCCGCAGCGCGCAACGCGCGGCCCCGCGCCATGAACGGCTCCATCGACGTCGAGTAGCAGGCCACATGGAAGCGGTCATCGGCGGGATCATCGGCGAGGCAGCGCAGCCCGTTGCGGGCCTGGCGGAGCACCTCGAGCTTGCCCGCCACGCGATAGCCCATCACACCGGCGCCGGCACGCAGTGTTGCGGGCAGCGGAAGCACGGCAGCCGTGATCTGGTCGGTTTCAGCCGGGACAGCCTGCGCGCGCAACGGCGCCGCCAGCAGAAGGGTCGTCAACAGGCAAGTCGCAGTGCGCATCGGCGTCATTGGGTGAGTGAGGTGAAGTTCGCGACTCATTGCAA
>Ga0105048_10020147_pt1 | contig 10185 bp, 8 predicted proteins | sample MAT05_FD_78382 | JGI IMG/M metagenome (GOLD analysis project Ga0105048, IMG submission 78382) | Freshwater microbial communities from Lake Fryxell liftoff mats and glacier meltwater in Antarctica - MAT-05 | ecosystem: Environmental > Aquatic > Freshwater > Ice > Liftoff microbial mat | place...
ACCGAGCGTGCCGCAGTGGGCACCGAATACAAACAGGTCTCGGCCTTCGACGCCCGCAAACGGGGTGCGGCTCTGGTGGCGCGCAACATTGCCACTCACCTGGAGCGGCATGTTGCAGCGCTGCCGCAAAGTTGGAAGCCGCTGGTCTACTGCTGGCGCGGCGGCCAGCGTTCGGGGTCCTTGGCCACGGTGCTGGGGCTTGTGGGCTTCACGGTGCATGTGCTGGAAGGCGGTTACCGCGAGTTCCGCCGCGCCGTACTGGCCGAACTGCAGGACCTGCCCGCACAACACCACTTCCACGTGCTGTGCGGCCGTACGGGTTCAGCAAAAAGCCGGCTGCTGCAGGCCTTGCAGGCCGCTGGCGCGCAGGTGCTGGACTTGGAGGCGCTGGCGGTGCACAAAGGCTCGGTGCTGGGCGGCATGCCCGGGCAGCCACAACCCACCCAGAAGGCCTTTGACACGGCGGTGTGGCAAGCGCTGCGCAAGTTCAAACCGGACAGGCCGGTGTTTGCCGAGAGCGAGAGCCGAACCATCGGCCGCCTGCGTGTGCCCGACGTTCTGCTGGCGCGATTGCGTGAATCGGACTGCACCGAACTGCAGATGCCGCTGCCTGCGCGCGTGGACTTCCTGCTGCGGGACTACGCCCATTTCCAGGCTGACCCTGAGAGCTTTTGCGAGCGCCTGGAGGCCCTGCGCGAGGTCCGCGGTACGGCCGTCGTTCAGGCTTGGCAGGCCCAGGTTCGCGCCGGCCAAACAGCGGCTGTGGTGGCAGACCTGTTGGTCACCCATTACGACCCGGTCTACACCAAGTCCATGCAGCGCAACTATGCCGGCATGGCCACTGCTGTAGGCCTTCCCTTGGCCGACTCCACCGAGACCACCTTGTCCCAAGCGGCCCGTGGCTTGATTCGGCGCGTGTGCGTCCCCTGAGCGTCACCCCATGTGCATGCCGCCGTTGCAGCTGAAATCTGCCCCGGTCGAAAAGCCCGAGTCACCGCTGGCCAACCAGGCGACGATCGAGCCGATTTCTTCTGGCGTACCCAGTCGCTTGACGGGAATGGTCGCGACGATTTTCTCCAGCACTTCAGGCTTGATGGCGCGGACCATGTCGGTGCCGATGTAGCCCGGGCTGACGGTGTTGACCGTGATGCCCTTGCTGGCCAGCTCCTGGGCCAGCGCCATGGTGAAGCCGTGCATGCCGGCTTTGGCGGCGGAGTAGTTGGTCTGCCCGGCCTGACCTTTTTCGCCGTTGACGCTGCTGATCTGCACGATGCGGCCCCAGCCCTTTTCCAACATGCCGGGCACCACTTGTTTGGTGACGTTGAACATGCTGTTGAGGTTGGTGTCGATGACCGCTTTCCAGTCCTCAGGCGTCATCTTCAGGAACATGCGGTCGCGGGTGATGCCCGCGTTGTTGACCAGCACGTCGATGGAACCATGGTCGCCGACCGCCGTGGCGAACGCATCCACCGTGCTCTGCCAGTCGGCGACATTGCCCACCGATGCGAAAAAGGCATAGCCCAGGGCCGTTTGCTCGTCCAGCCATTTCTGCCAGTCGCGGCTGGGGCCGCAGCCGGCAATCACCTTGAGGCCCTCTTTGTGCAGCCGCTGACAAATGGCGGTACCGATGCCACCCATGCCACCCGTTACGTAGGCCAGTTTTTGAGCCATGTGTGTCTCCTTGAATTGAGGTGGCTCAGATTCTTACCGCTCCACTGTCAGCGCAACACCCATGCCTCCCCCTATGCACAGGCTGGCAATGCCCCTTTTTGCGCCGCGCCGGGCCATCTCGTGCAGCAGCGTCACGAGGATGCGGCAGCCGCTCGCACCGATGGGGTGGCCAATGGCAATGGCCCCGCCGTTGACGTTGACTCGTGCCATGTCCCAGCCCATCTCCTGGTGCACGGCGCAGGCCTGTGCCGCGAAGGCCTCGTTGATTTCCAACAGGTCCAGGTCAGCCGCTTTCCAGCCCGCACGCTCCAAGGCCTTGCGCGCCGCCGGCACCGGGCCCATGCCCATGATGGACGGGTCCAGCCCCGCGCTGGCGTAGCTGGCGATGCGGGCCAGCGGCGTCAGCCCCAAGGCTGCGGCCTTGCTGGCACTCATCACCATCACGCCGGCCGCACCATCGTTCAAGCCGCTGGCGTTGCCCGCTGTCACCGTGCCGGCTTTGTCGAAAGCCGGACGCAGACCCGCCAAGGCCTCTGCACTGGTCTTCTTGTTGATGTATTCGTCTGCCGCAAAGACGATGGCGTCGCCCTTCTTCTGGGCAATGCTCACGGGCACGATCTCGTCCTTGAAGCGCCCGGCTTCTTGCGCTGCGGCCGCCTTCTGTTGCGAGCCCAACGCCAAGGCGTCTTGCGCTTCGCGGCTGATGCCGTACTGCCTGGCCACGTTCTCGGCCGTCGTGCCCATGTGGTACTGGTTGTAGACGTCCCACAGGCCGTCGCTGACCATGCTGTCGACCATCTTCCAGTCACCCATGCGCTGGCCGTCGCGTGAACCCATCAACACGTGGGGCGACAGGCTCATGCTCTCCTGGCCGCCGGCGATGATGATCTCGCTGTCACCGTCGCGAATGGCCTGCGCGGCCAGCATCACGGCCTTCAGGCCCGAGCCGCAAACCTTGTTGATGGTCATGGCCGGCACGGTATTGGGCATGCCGGCCTTGATGACCGCCTGGCGCGCACCGTTCTGGCCCACACCCGCGGTCAGCACCTGGCCCAGGATGACTTCGCCAATCTGTCCACCTTCCAGGCCAGTGCGTTCCAGCAGCGCCTTCAGCACGGTGGCGCCGAGTTCAGACGCCGGCGTCTTGCCCAGGGTGCCGCCGAACTTGCCGACTGCGGTGCGGGCAGCGGCGACGATGACGATGTCTGTGCTCATGGTGTTTGTCTCCAGTGGGTTGTTTGAAATGGGGGCGAAGGAGGCCGTCGAACCAGGGCCAGGACCATCGGGCCTTGTCCGTCAGGCCTTGACCTTGACGTAGCGCCCCGGTGCGGGCTCGATGGCCTTGAAGCCATGCCCGCCGGGCTGCTTGGGCGCGGCTACCAACTTGCCCGCGTGGCTGGCCAGCCAACCTGTCCACTGCGGCCACCAACTGCCGGGGTGTTCGGTGGCGCCGGCCAGCCAGTCGTCGGCTTTGGCTGCCAGCGCGGTGTTGGTCCAATGCGAGCGTTTGCCCTTGGCCGGCGGGTTGATGACACCGGCTATGTGGCCCGATGCGCCCAGCGTGAAGCGCACATCGCCCTTGAACAACGGCACCGACGCGTAGGCGGCTGTCCACGGCACGATGTGGTCATCGCGCGAGCCGTAGATGAACACCGGGGCCTTGATCTGCCCCAAATCCACAGCCTCGCCGCAAACCGTCAAACGGCCCGGAACCTTCAACTCGTTCTGCAAGTAGGTGTGGCGCAGATACCAGCAGTACATCGGCCCGGGCAGGTTGGTGCTGTCACCGTTCCAGTACAGCAGGTCAAACGGCGGCGGTGTTTCGCCCTTCAAATAGTTGCCGACCACGTAGTTCCACACCAGGTCATTCGGGCGCAGAAAACTGAAGGTGGTGGCCAGTTCCTGCCCTTTCAGCAAAGCCGGACCGTTGGGCGCCTCAGTGCCCAGGGTCTGCTCGCGCATCTTGACCATGGTCTCGTCAATGAAGATGTCCAGGATGCCGTTGGCGCTGAAATCCAGCAAGGTTGTCAGCAATGTCAGGCTCTGTGCCGGCTGCTCACCGCGCGCGGCCAGCACGGCCAGGGCGGTCGACAAGATCGTGCCGCCGACACAGAAGCCCAGCGTGTTGATGGTCTTGGCACCACTGAGGGCCTGCACGCTGTGGATGGCGCGGATGGCGCCGTCTTCGATGTAGTCGTCCCAGGTCGTGGCGGCCAGGCTGGTGTCGGGGTTGCGCCAGCTCACCACGAACGTGCGGTGGCCTTTTTCCACCGAATGTCGTACCAAGGAGTTTTCCGGCTGCAAGTCCAGGATGTAGTACTTGTTGATGCACGGCGGCACGAAGAGCATTGGCCTGGCATGGACCTTGGGCGTGAGCGGGGCGTACTCGATCAGCTGGAACAGTTCGTTCTCAAACACCACGGCGCCAGCGGTGGTGGCAACGTTGCGGCCCACCTCGAATACGCTCTCATCGGTCTGTGTGACGTGGCCTTTCTCCAGGTCCTCGAGCAGGTGTGCCAAACCCTGGCCCAGGCTCTTGCCTTGGGTCTTTACGGCCAGCTCCAAGGCCTCGGGGTTGAGCGCCAAGAAGTTGCTGGGGCTGGCCGCGTCCACCCACTGCGCAACAGCGAACTTCACGCGGTCCTTGGTCTTCTGATCGGCCTGCAGGCCGTCGGCCATCTGCAGCATCGCACGTGAATTCAAGAGGTACATGCGCGCGGTAAAAGCCGCCGCCGGGTTGGCTTGCCAGGCTTTGTTGCTGAAGCGCCGGTCCTTCTGCAGGTTGGCATCGGCGGCTGCACCTGCTGCACCTGCTGTGGTTGCTGGGCTGGCTTGCAATGACTGCAAGGACTGCATCGACTCGTTCCACAACGCTGCGGCCTGCGTCAAGTAATCGGCTTGCAGACCCGAGAGTGCAGGCAGAGATGCACCCAGATCAGGCATGAATCCGGCCATCGCGTTAGTCTTGTCGCTCATCGTGGTCTCCAGTTCGTGGTCTTGTCTTCGCACGGCCACATTGTCCAACCCTGAATCAACCCATACCGCCATAACGGCGCTGTTTGATATGCACCTGGTGGCAATTGCTTGGATGTACGTGGTGGTGATGATGGCGGTGGTGGAAGCCTTTTCACCACAGGGCACGGTCTTCGGCGCCTTCATCACCTTGGTTTTTTACGGCATCTTGCCGCTGGGGCTGGTGCTGTACATCATGGGGACTCCAGGACGAAAGAGGGCCAGAAAGGCGGCTGAGGCAGCGGAGGCAGCACAGGCGGCGCCGGCAGCAGAGCCAACTCCGCCGCAGATTCCGATCTCGGATGGCCCATCACCTGATCGTTAGCAGGCACTCACCACACCTTCATCGCCTACTCAAAGTCCGGGCAGCGTTCGGGCCGACTGCGCTCGAAAGCGTCCAGCTTCATGCAGTTGTCAAACACCCGCATCACCTGCGGCGCATGGTCCAGCCTGCAATCAAAACGGCGTGCATTGAAGATCTGCGGTACCAAGGTGCAATCGGCCAGCGTTGGCGTGTCGCCATGGCAAAACGGCGATGGCTGTTGCGACAACTGGCTTTCCACCACCGCCAGGCCGGCTTCCACCCAGTGGCGGTACCAGGTGTTCTTGTCGTCTTCACTGACACCCAGGTCGCGCACCAGGTAACGCAGCACGCGCAGGTTGTTCAGCGGGTGTATCTCGCAGGCAATGTCCATCGCGAGCGCGCGAACGCGAGCACGTGCCAGAGGTGCCTTCGGCAGCAGCGGTGGTTCGGGGTGGGTTTCGTCCAGGTACTCGATGATCGCCAGTGACTGGCTGATCGACGCATCGCCATCCACCAGCACCGGCACCAACCGCGACGCGGCAATGGCGTCATAACCCGCAGCCAGTTGTTCGTTCTTGGCCAGGTGGACAGGTTTGTAGTCGTAGCCCAGGCCCTTCAAGGCCAGCGCAATGCGCACCCGAAAAGCGGCTGACGACCGGAAGTAGCTGTAGAGCTGCATTTGGCTAGTTGGCTGGCGCTTATCGGACCACCACACGCAAACTCCCCAAACCGGCCACTGTCCCTTCCATCACGTCGCCCTTGACGACAGCGCCAACGCCGGCTGGCGTGCCAGTGAAGATCAGGTCCCCGGCTTGCAACACCCAGGCCTGGCTGATCTTCTCGATAGTCTCGTTGACGCTCCAGATCAGGTCTTTCAAGTTACCGGCTTGTTTTGCGGCGCCATTGACCGACAGCGTGATGGCGCCGCTGAGCATTTCCCCTGTGCTGGTCTTGGCTGTGATCGGCCCGATGGGCGCAGACTGGTCGAAGGCCTTGCCGATTTCCCAGGGTCGGCCTTGTTTTTTCATGTCGCCTTGCAGGTCACGCCGGGTCATGTCCAGGCCCACCGCATAACCCCAGATGTGGCCGGGCGCATCCGCGGCGTTGATGTTGCTGCCACCGGTGCCGATGGCCACGACCCACTCGATCTCGTGGTGCAGGTTGCTGGTCAGACTGGGGTAGTCCATGGCCCCCGTTTCGCCTGCGGGAACCACCACGATGCTGTCGGCGGGTTTCATGAAAAAGAACGGCGGCTCGCGACCGGTGAAGCCCATTTCCACCGCGTGATCAGCGTAATTGCGGCCGACGCAGTAGATGCGGTTGACGGGGAAAGTGCCTCCGCCCACAACAGGCACCACAACGGGGGGCCGGGCAGCGATAACGTGGCTCATGGTGGGGCTGGGTGTGACGTGGCGGGGTTTTCGATGATGCCATGTGCCCCGGTCCTCGAGGCCTTCGAATGAACGCTGTGGACGGGCGCTGTGGACGTGGGCGCCGTGAACATGGCCCACCGCTACACTGCCCGGCATGCTGTTGCCGCGTCGAATTCAACACTGCCGTGTCTGCGGCGAGCGCACCCAATACCGTGTGCCAGCAGGGGACAACCGCGAGCGAGCCATTTGCACGGCCTGCGGTGAAATCCATTACGAGAACCCTATCAACGTGGTCGGCACACTGCCGGTGTGGCAAGACCAGGTGCTGCTGTGTCGGCGCAACATCGAACCCCGTTTTGGGCTGTGGACCTTGCCGGCCGGGTTCATGGAACTGAACGAAACCACGGCGGAAGGCGCGGTTCGGGAAACCGTGGAAGAGGCCGGTGCACACATTGAGCTGCAAGAGCTGTTCAGCGTGCTGGATGTCGTTCGTGCTGGCCAGGTGCACCTGTTCTACCGTGCCCGAATGCTCGACACCAGCCTGGCCCCGGGGCCTGAGACCATCGAAGCGCGTTTGTTCAGCGAAGACCAGGTGCCGTGGGACGACATCGCCTTTCGCACGGTGCGCGACACGCTGCAGTTCTTCTTCGAGGACCGGCGCCACGGAACCTATGGCCTGCACGTCGGTGCAGTCGGCTAAGCCAGACAGGGCGCAGCTGCCTGCTGGCTAACGTTCGCTGTCAGTGACACGAACGGCTGGGCCGGTGGCACCGTCAAAACCGAGGTCCCAAGCGGCGTCGAGGTCGGCCGGGTCGTTGATGCCCTCGGCAATGGCCTTCAGTCCCAGGCCGTGCACCAGAGACACCAAACTGGCTGCATAACCCCGCATGGCGTTGTCGCTGGCAGCACCTTGTACGTGCCGGGCGTCGACTTTGATGAAGTCCACACGCGTGCTGTGCCACTGCGTCAGTGTCTGTGCGCTGGCACCGGCATGTTCCACGCCCACTTTCACACCCAAGGTACGCCAGGCGTTGGCAGCCTCGCGCAAGACAGTGGGGCTGGCGTTGTTGGCAGTCTCCACCCATTCGATCGACAACTGCCGGGCGGCCGACTGCGCCAACGACAAACGCGACACCACATCGCTCACGAACCCCGGCGCGTCCAGAGAGTCCTGCGCCACGTGCACACAACGCGGCACGCCGTCGATGTTGATCGCCTTGAGCGCCAGATCCAAAGCCGCCAGGTCCACACGCGGCATCAGGCGGCTGCGCATGGCCAGGGCCAACCACTCGCGGGCGGGCCTGTAGCCGTCGCCCCCGGCGCCTTCGGGCACGGTTCCGTCAGCGGCCAGGAACTGAACACGCAACGGACACTCCAGGTGGATGAGTTGGCCAGCGCGGTCGATGACCGGAAACTCGCCCAGGCGCACACGGCCTTCATCCAGGGCGGCTGTGATCTGCAGGCGCCAGGACCGCGCGCCGACCATGTCGGCCGCGGCGACACCAGCGGCTTCCACAACGGCGCACTGGCTGGCCTCGCCGCGGGCCAGCGCCAAGTCCGCCGCGGCCAATGCTGCGCTGGCGGACTGACCCAACAAACCTTCCACGCCACCCACGGCGTAGGACACTGCGCCGGCAGTCGCCAATGGCGACGCGTTGAGCGCAGCGGCCAAGGAGTGCGCGGTCTCAGTTGACACGCCCGTCACAGGCAGCAGCAAACCGAAGTCGCTGCCATTCAAGCGCCCGGCAACGGCGCCTGGCACTCGCTGCACGTAGGCTGACAACACGTCGGCCGTGGCGGCCAACAAACGGTCGGTGGCAGCAAATCCCAGACGTTCGTTCACCGTATCCAGGCGCAGCAGCCGCACCAACAACAAGCCGCTGCCCGGCACATCGGGGTTGGCCAGGCGGTCGGCCAATCGCCCAACAAACTGACGGCGCAGCAGCAGGCCGGTGACGCCGTCGGTCTGCGCCTGCCGTTGCAGGGTTGCGACTTGTTCGGCCTGACTGTCAAACAGCTGTCGCAAACGCCGCACCATGGAATTCATGCTGCGTGTCAGGTGCCGCAGTTCCGGCATCGCGGGCTCTTCGGCGATGACAAAGCGCCCGCTCTCGATCGCCTGGGCCTGCGCAACCGTGCTGGCCAACGGCCGCTGCCAGCCGCGCAGCAAGGCCACCGACAGTCCCAGAGCCAAAACGGCCAGGGCCAGCAACAGCGCGGCGGTACGAGAACACGCGGCCCACAGCGTGTCGTGCACCCAGCTACTTTGTGATTCAACTTGAAGGACGCCCAGTTCACGCCAGGCCTGCATGACGGTGGCACGGCCTGGTGGCGCCTGTACCGGCAGTGCCTGAATGAACCACTGTGGCGCCGTCGGCGGGTTCAGCGCGTGCTGGCGCTCGAAGATCTTTTTCCCATCGAGCTGAATGAAAACCAGCCGCCGGTAGTGGCCCAGGTCAAACTGCGCTGCGGCCACGGTTTCCATGGCCGCGAGGTCACCATCCTGTTGCGACAGCGACAGCGCCAGGGCGGTGGCTGCGTCCTGGTTACGCAGCTCGAGCTGGGTTTGCAGGGCGTCGCGCGCAGCCAGCGTGTGAATCCACAAACTGCCCAACAGCGCAGCCAGCAGCACGGCAGCCAACAGCAGCATGATTCGGCGGGTCATCGTCATCGGGTCACCATCGTCACATCAAGGTATCACAGGAAACCTTCGGCCCGGGTCTTGTTCCATACCTCGCGCCAACGGGTCACGCGCGCCAGCGGGTCACCTGCGCTGACACTTCCGGTGCCGTGCCACAGGCCGTCGGCACTGAAGCTGAACAGCGGCGTGAGGTCCGGTCGCGCTGACGCGGGCAAGACCTCGGGCACGAGGTTATCCAGAATCAACGGCTCATCCCCCGGGTTGGCGTGGTAGGCCAGAACCATGTGGGCCTGCGAGGCCGGTACGGTACCAGCCGGCATGCGGGCTCGCACGTACACCAAGCGCAGCCGCGCTGGTGCGACGCCCACGGCCAACAGGCTGGCGTACTTGGCAATGGCGTAGTCCTCGCAGTCGCCCTGCCCTTTGGCCAAAGCCTCCAGCGGGCTGGCCCAGTAGTCCTCTTGATCCCATACCGATTGATCGGTGGCAAAAGCAATGCGTTGGTTGAAGAATCGGTTCACAGCCTGGAGTCGTTCACGGTCATCGGCTGCTTCCATCCGTCCCAGCAAGGCTTGCAGTGGCGGCAACGCGGCCACCGCGGCTGGACCCAGCTTGCGTGCGGCCGACTGCATGACGGCCGCGTCCCACGCAAGCGCAGGCAAGGCCGCCGCCCCCAACAGGGCGACGGTGACTTGCAAGGCAATGGGGGGCCACAGGCCAAGACGGGGCATGTTTGACCTGAACCATCGTCAAACCAGCCGCAAACTTGAATTCACCACGTCCGGCAATGACCCCGTGTCAGCGAAATGCCCACTGATCGCGTTAGGCTTGCGGTAGCCGAATTTCCGGCCATCCAACCCCCTACAAAGCAAAACGGAGTCTCCCAATGACCTCACGCCGCCGCTTCATCCAGATCGTTCCGCTCGCAGGAGCCTCTCTGCTGGCCGCCCACAGCGCGCATGCGCAACTGGTTGACGAAAAAACCGCCCAGGCCAAAGCTTTGGGCTATGTCGCCGATGCGACCAAAGTCGACAAGACCAAGTTCAAGACCTACGCCGCCGGCCAGCTCTGCAACAACTGTGCGCTGTACCAAGGCAAGGTAACCGATGCCGCAGCCGGCTGCCCGCTGTTCGCCGGCAAACAAGTGGCAGGCAAAGGCTGGTGCACCGCCTACGCAAAGAGGG
>Ga0105048_10020151_pt1 | contig 10184 bp, 6 predicted proteins | sample MAT05_FD_78382 | JGI IMG/M metagenome (GOLD analysis project Ga0105048, IMG submission 78382) | Freshwater microbial communities from Lake Fryxell liftoff mats and glacier meltwater in Antarctica - MAT-05 | ecosystem: Environmental > Aquatic > Freshwater > Ice > Liftoff microbial mat | place...
ACGCTTTGGCCGTGCTTGAAAACGCCCGTGACAAGGCCCGCGCTTCAGGCGGCGCCTGTGTCTTTGGCGTAACGGCCCCAGTGTTTTGCGATTGTACGACGGGCACCCGCATCAGTCCCGTGGCAAGGCTTCCCGCTGCGAAAGCCGCAGCAACTGCAGCAACCACCAGGGACCTCTTGAGTGTTTTGGACATCGTGCGCTTATCATCGTGCATGGTCATGCAGTTATAAACCCCAACCGCCGAGAATTTCTTCCTTAACGAGCTCATTTCGCACAAGGCCTTTACAGCCCGCGCCGCGCAGGCCAGAACCGGCTCACCATGTTGTTCCGTCAGGCTTTGTTTGCGCTGGCTCCTAAGCCGCGAGGGTTTCACCTGATCACGAAGGAAGTCCTGGACCAAGCCCCCGATTTTTCGGATCTGGACGTAGGCTTCCTACAGTTGTTTCTTCAGCACACCTCGGCTTCATTGCTAATCAATGAAAACGCCGATCCCGACGTTCGGGGGGATCTGGAAAGATGGGCAAACCGAGTAGCGCCGGAGAACGCGCCCTACTACGAGCACACCCTTGAAGGGGCTGATGATATGCCAGCCCACATCAAATCCGTGATGTTTGGCCCTGCATTGCTTATCCCTGTCCGCCAAGGCAAGTTGGCTTTGGGCACCTGGCAGGGCATCTACTTGGGGGAGCACCGCGACAACGGGGGCTCTCGGACTTTGGTGGCCACTGGCTATGGCCAACGGACGAAATAGCGGGATCCCGCCAACAAAGATGGCTTCCGGGTCGCTTCCGGTTGCCAATCGGCCCAAGGGGTAATAATCAGAGGTCCTTCCATGTCGAACAACCTGCCCCCCTCCCCTGCCGGATTAACCTACCGAGACGCTGGCGTTGACATTGACGCTGGCAACAACTTGGTGGAACGCATCAAGTCGCACGTGGCTCGCACCAAGCGGCCCGAGGTTATGGGTGGACTTGGTGGCTTCGCGGGTCTTTGTGCTTTGCCTACCGGTTACAAAAACCCCATCTTGGTTTCGTGTACCGATGGCGTGGGCACAAAATTGAAGCTGGCGTTTCACACCAACATTCACAACACCGTGGGCATCGATCTGGTGGCCATGAGCGTGAATGATTTGGTGGTCTCGGGAGCCGAGCCGCTGTTCTTCTTGGATTACTTCGCGGTGGGCAAACTTGATGTTGCCGTGGCCGAACAAGTGATTGCCGGCATTGCTGAAGGATGCACGCAGGCAGGCTGTTCGTTGGTGGGTGGTGAGACCGCCGAACTTCCGGGCTTCTACCAAGCGGGCGAATACGATCTTGCTGGGTTCTGTGTGGGCGTTGTGGAACGCGATGGCCGAGTTGACGGATCCCAACTGGTTCCAGGAGACGTTTTGTTGGGGTTGGCCTCTTCCGGTTTTCATTCAAACGGATACTCACTGGTACGGCGCGTGTTTCTCGATCACGCAGGTTTGGGCCTTGATGCGAAACTTGAAGGCGTCGATAAACCTTTAGGTGAAGCGCTGCTCGCGCCTACACGCATTTATGTGAAAGCACTTCGGGCCTTGTACGCACAAGGTATGATGAAGGGCGCAGCGCACATCACGGGCGGTGGTTTGGTGGAAAACCCGCAGCGCATGATTCCCGACGACGCTGCTTTGAAGATTCAAATCGATCTTGGTTCGTGGACGATCCCGGCGCTTATCCAACATGCGGCACGGCTGGGCAACATCAGCGCGGAAGAGATGCGCCGCACCTTCAACATGGGCCTAGGCATGATTGTGGCGGTTCCTGCCGAACGTGCAGAAGAAGCCATAAGCGTGCTGCGCGCCCAAGGCGAAACGGTTTTCAAGATTGGGCGCATTGCCAAAGCGGACGCACCAGAGGCCCCTGTGGAGTTCGTGGGATGAAAATTGGCGTACTGGCATCTGGCGGCGGCACGAATCTGCAGGCCTTGCTGGATGCCCAGATCTCTGGTGCTTTGGCGCCAGGTCAGATCGTGGTTGTGGGCGTGAACGTCGAGGGATGTGGGGCGCTTGACCGTGCACAAAAGGCGGAAGTGCCCACGTTTTGCCTAAGCCACAAGGGGTTCGCCGATCGCAGCGCGTTTGATGCCGCGTTGGCGGCAGAACTTGGGCGTTTCGATGTGCAGTGTTTGGTGTTGGCAGGGTTCATGCGAATCTTGACGCCAGGGTTTTTGGAAAGTTTCGATCACGGCGTGATCAACATTCACCCCGCCCTGTTGCCGGCTTTTCCTGGGATTCACGCACAAAAACAGGCCTTCGATTACGGCGTCAAGTTCGCCGGTTGTACCGTTCACTATGTTGACGGCGGCGTCGACAGCGGGCCGATTATCGCTCAAGCGGTGGTGCCTGTGCTTCCAGACGACACGGAAGAATCGCTCCAACAAAGAATCCTGGGGCAAGAACACAAACTTTTCCCGGCGACGGTGCAGCAGGTGGCGGCAGGGCGCGTTTCACGGGTTGGTAGGAAGGTTTTCCTGAACTCGAAGTGACCGGAAGGTTACCTGTATGTTTCCATTGTGTGTTTTTTGTTGATGGCAGACAAAGCGAGGGTGTTTGCCGTCCCGGTCATGCGCTAGATTAGCTTCCGAATCGAATCCATGGATACCGAACGCCGCGTTGGAATCACAGCCTTAGGAAAAGCCTTTCAGCCATCAAGCAGCCGGTTAAGCCAGCTGATCTTGCTGAAGATCGCCTCGATGGGGTACCGCTTACCCGCGGGGGCTGATGATGAGCAGGTCATGGAACTTGGGCGCGATCTATTCGCCCGCTACCGTGAACAAAGCCGGCTGCTAAGCGAGCACTTGAACCCCGCGGATCGCCGCATTCAAGACTTTCTTGACCGATTGTTAACGCCCTTGGGGCGCCCCGAGCACGTTCATTTGCAACCAGGGTCGTTGATTCTGGATCGTTGGGGCCTGGGCCGCGAGCTAGCGTTCCCTGCGGGTCGCAACGACTGGAAGAACGATTACGTAAACAGTTACCGAACCAGCAACGGGGTGATTCACAACCCCGTCAACGATCGCCGCACCACCCAAGGCGTGTTTCACGTCGCTGACGTTGGGTTACCGGTTCCCGCGGACAAGCTTGCCGTACCACTGATTGCCTACGCCCGTATGTTGCGAGCCGCGTTGGATGCACCCGCAAGCCTTCGTCGTTTGCCTTTTACAGCGGAATGGGACGAACCCGTTGAAACAACCGTTTCCCTTTTGCTGCGCCCTTTGGTTTGCCCTGAAGTGCCAGGCGTGAGCCCTGAAAAACGCATGGAGATTCGTTTCTTCGTGCCGGGTGGCTTGGTATCAAACCTAGATTTCGTTGAGAGCATCTTTGGCAACGCAGGCGATCCGTTCTTGCCTGAAAACGACGCTGCTTTAGACGTGGACCATTGGACCGGCCACACGGGCTGCGTGATTCTGGCGCCTCATCTGACAAGCCTTCGCAAAGTGGATCTGGGGCTGCCGCAGGAGCATGACGCTTCGCCACGCCAAAAACGCGAAGGCATGTTCTGGCGCAAAGAAGACGAACTTTACAACAACGGCAAGCCATTTAAGATCACCGCACGTGACGCCAGCGGCGTGATGGTGACGATTCTTGCGGACAACTACTTCGGCTACTGCAAGAAGGAAGTCAAAACGCAGATCAGCTTCGCGGCGAACCTCTATGGTTTGGCTGAAGAAGAACATGCCGGCGGAGCGTTAGCGTTTTCATCGTATAGTTTGGGCGACAGCTTTACGCCTGACCCCCGCTATTACGACGGCGGCCACACGTTTGCAGAAGTCACCGCCTTGATGGGTCAAGACATCACGGTGATGCCGAGCGGGTACGCCACAGACAACAAGTACCCTACGATCCACTACGTACCTGAAGACGTGCGCATGGATGTGGCATCTCAGTTGGCGCGCTGGATGCACAATGGGCAAGAGCAAACCCTGCGGTTGTTGCCGGGCCACGTTTACATTCACCCAAGCGGCTACAAAGTGCGTTTGGAAAAACACCCTGCGGCACCAAGCTGGCGTTTGGTTGGCACCGTCGCTGAAGGCGTTTTCTGCCATAAGCCCTGCACCGTTTCCGGTGGCGGCAAATCTGAGATCAGCAAGAGCATTTCAGACTCCTTGTTGTACGGCCCGATTTACGTAAACGACGTTGATCAAGATCTGAATCTGGTGGAACAGATCTTCCAACGCAACTACAGCGATCGTTGGTTGCCGGGCCGAGATCCGAAAGAAAAAAGCACGATTGAAGGCAGCTCGCGGCAGATACTTTCTGACGAGCGATCTTTGGGCAGCGTGATCAAGCTTTTGTCGCCCAACCAGCTTGATTACACGCCGGAATACAACGCCTGGCTGCGCAGCGTGCCCAACCACGTACGCGCCATCGTTTTCGTTATCAAACGCTTCTACAAGGCTTCGTGGAACGGCGATTGGCGAAAACGATTCACCGTGGACATCGTCAACGGATCGTCGGGACACGAGCTTAAGTACGACGGTCGGAAGCTTGTGGGCAGTTACTTGCGCATGGGCCTGCAATCAGACGCTTCATGGCGCACTTTCAAGCTGCGCCAAGACTACCTGCCTGCCGACAAAGTGCAGATGGAAGATGACATCACCGCTTCCGTTGTCATGCCTTCACACCAACTCTCTGATATCCCCGCGTTCTACAAAACGCACCCAAGCCTTAAGCTTTCGAAGAACTGTGAATGGAGGCTTTTCCAGCGCCCAGACGATGCCATTCATCCGGGGTTCGATCAAACCACAGAAGGCGATATGGCTGGGCCCAGCGTGTTCGCCTCGAACTTCCAGCCACTTTCGGCAGACGAGATCAAGGAAATGGTTGAAAACGTCGCCTTGTTCGACGCGTTCACGCAACCGATGGAGGATCATCTGCAAGGCTCGAAGGATCGCTCGGACGATCACACCTTGTGTTCTGCCCGGCCACGCATTGTTGACGGCAAGCCCAGCAAGAACCCCCGCTATTTGCAGGTGCGCCCTGATGTTTCGCGCCCCCGCGATCCTTATCTGGCGGAAGTCAGCACACGGTTGGTACGACGCATTCCTCGCGAACGCGCCGTGATCTTTCCGGTAACTTCGATTCTTTCAGGCCGGAGGAACAACCCGCCTGAAAAGGGCATTCGACCACTTTGTGTGTTCAACCCAATTCACTACCAAGAGCTGCCAGAGCTCTTTATGGATTACGTGTGTTCGGTGACAGGAAAATCGCCTAGCACCACGGGCGCTGGCTCTGAAGGCGCTTTAACCAAGGGTCCATTTAACGCCATTTGTGCCACGGCCGATTTGAACAACGCGGTGGTTTCGATGTTGTTGACTGGCTACGCAGGGTTTTCAACCGCCGCGGGCTGGGTTGGGCCCGAATACAGGTTCGATCACGACATCAGTTTGTTGATACCTGAGCTTTGGGCACGCCTTTCGCCGAAAGAACGCGATCCCGTCTTCATGATTGCCCAAGGGCACTTGGAAAAGGTGGAAGACTTTGACGAAGGCGGCCGAACGATTCTGGCAAGCCGCTTGGGATACCGAATCACGTCGAAGTTTGTGGGCACCTTCCTTGGCCGCGTGTTCGACAACCCGAGCGCTGTGTTTACCGACGAAATTCTTCGCCCTGAGTTGCAGAACAAAGAAGCGTTTCTGGATGGCGTTGAGAACATCACCCAGGCCCAAAAGGCTTCCGCGCTTGAGTACTTCGAGGACGGCAGCATCAGCGACGCCTGCCCTCCGCTGGCTGCCGTTTTGCACTTGATGGCTTATGGACACTACAACGGCATGCCTTCATCACACCCTGACTTGCGCGCCATGTTCACTAGGGAAGCCTTGCTGGCCAGCGGTTGGTATCAAGAGCGTTTGAGCATCAAGCAACAACGTGACGTGGATCTTTGGTCGCGCCATGTGGTGAACCTGCGATCGTTCCTGGCGAAGCCTAGCCACCGCGACGAGGCGGACCGGTTGGGTGTCCGGGGCCGCTTGAATCACGCAGAACGTGAACTTACGCGGGTGTCTTCGCCTGAATATCTTGCACAGCTGCAGGGAACCATTGGAGCGGATCCGATTCACAAGATTCCTGCAGCGAACGCGCTGCTCGCTGCTGCCGAATAACACGTTTACCTGCCAGCACTCCACAGGGCGTTCCATTTCGGAGCGCCCTGTTCCATTTTGGAACATTAAAAGGGGCCACCAGCCGATGGTTGCCACCCCAAGTGCTGGTTGTAGCCGCAGTACCGGCGTGGCCCAGCCGTTGCAATGGAGTGTCTGTGAAGGAGTTCACAGCATGTTTGACGTACGATTCTGGGGGGTTCGAGGTAGCGTGGCCACGGCAGGCGTCGATCGCGCGGGTGTTGGCGGCAACACCAGCTGCGTAGAGCTGATGTGTGGCACGCAACGGTTGATCCTGGACGCAGGAACAGGACTGCGGCAGTTGGGAGCGGATTTAATGCAAAGCCCGATGCCTACAGACCACAACGTAACCTTGCTGCTTTCGCATTACCACTGGGATCACATTCAAGGGTTGCCCTTCTTCACACCGGCCTACAGCCATAAGTTCAACCTGCGGGTGATAGGGCCTCAACCTACTGAACAGCCCAAAGCAACTGTGCGCGAGTTGTTGGCGCACCAGATGAATGGCCCCTATTTCCCTGTGGGAATGGATGCCATGCGCGCACAGATGAATTCCAAGCGTTGATTCCGGGCGACAGCTTGCGCCTGGAGAATATACGAATCCGGACGTGTGCGGCGCGACACCCAAACTCATGCCTGGCTTACCGCGTGGAATACAACGGGCGTGTGGTTGTGTACGCAACAGATACCGAACACGATCCAGACAACCCTGAGCCAGACGCAAACTTGGCCGCGCTGGCCCGCGACGCAGACATCCTGATCTACGACGCGCAATACACCGAAGACGAGTACGCAACCAAACGGGGATGGGGGCACAGCACGCCGGACGCTGCTACGTTGTTGGCCCAACACGCGGGCGTAAAACAGTTGGTGTTGTTTCACCATGATCCAAGCCATACGGATTGGACAGTGGCATCTATGGAGGCCTCAGCACGGCTGAAGTTTAAGGAAACCCTGGCGGCCCGCGAAGGGCAATGCTTGCAACTGGGGCCTGTGGCGGCCAACGCGGCGTGACCCTGCACGCCATGTGTTCCACATTGGAACCGAAATGGTCTATTATGGAACACATGGCCAAACCACGCACGACCTCCCCCGCCCCTGCGCCGAACCCGTCGGTGCTGTGGGCTGTGGGAGATAGGTTATCAAGGGCGATTGATGTCGATGCGCTGCTGACCGAACTTTCCCAGCGCATCGCCAACGCTTTGCAAGCGGACCGCTGCACCATTTACTTGTTGGACGCTGCACGAGGGGAGCTGACCAGCCGTGGCGCCAAAGTGGCTGCGCTGGGAGAGATTCGTTTGCAGCTTGGGCAAGGGGTGGCGGGTGCAGTGGCGGCAACCGGCCACACGTTGAACTTGCCCGATGCAGATCACGACGCGCGCGTGTTTCGGCATATCGATCAACAAACGGGTTACAAGACCCGCACAATCTTGGCGACGCCCATGCTGGACAAACAATCCAAAGTGCTTGGCGTGGTTCAAGTGTTAAATGCCAAACACGAACGCTTCAGCGAGAACGACGCAGACAATTTGCGACGACTGGCCGCCGAAGTTGCGGTAGCGATTGAAAACACAACGCTTTACCAAGTGTTGCAAACCAGTTCGGCGGCAGCAGCGACGGCAACGAAGAAGACAGAAATTGCAGCGCCCCGTTACAACGGATTCGTTGGCCAGGGCGCGGCGATGCGCAAAGTGTATCTGGCGATTGCGAAGGCGGCCCCAACGGAAGCCACCGTTTTGGTACGGGGAGAAAGCGGCACTGGAAAGGCCTTGGTGGCTAGGGCGTTGCACGACAACGGCCTTCGGCGTGCGGGACCATTCGTGGTAGTCGATTGCACGACGATTCCTGAAACACTTATGGAAAGCGCTTTGTTCGGCCACGAAAAAGGGGCCTTTACGGGCGCCACCGAAAGAGCCACAGGCTTTTGTGAAACAGCAGCCGGGGGAACCTTGTTCTTGGACGAGATCGGCGAACTTCCCTTGCCTCTGCAGGCAAAGCTTCTGCGCTTTATTCAGGATCGAGAATTCGAGCGCGTGGGGGGCCGAAAGACGATTACGGCAAACGCTCGGGTTGTTGCGGCCACGCACCGCGATCTTGAAAGCATGGTGGGGCGCGGACAGTTTCGAGCTGATCTTTATTACCGAATCAAGGTTGTGCAGGTAACGCTGCCAGCATTGCGCGACAGAGATCCGCAGGAGGTTGTAGATTTGACTGAACACTTCTTAGCGATCTACGGGAGGAAGCACCGAGGCCGCGCGCTTTTTCTCAGCCCCGAGGTCAAGGAACGGCTGCTACAACACAGGTGGCCAGGAAACGTCCGCGAGCTTGAACACTGCATCGAAAGCGCAGTGGTGATGTGTGAAGGAGATTCGCTTGCCGTAGAGCACCTTTCCCTTCCATCGGGGACGCCTGCCACCGAGAGTGCCTGGCAGCCGGAATCCTTGGCGCGCCACGAAAGGCTGCATATTGAGCGCACCGTGGCTTATGTGGGGGGCAATTTGGCCCAGGCCGCCCGCCTTTTGGTGATAGGTAGGAACACTCTGTATCGGAAACTGGAAGAATTCGGACAAAGTAAATGAGCCGATTCTGACGGTGTAAAAGGACGGTCAGGAAGGCTCTGTCGACCTCATACCCATGTAAGGACATGATATAAAGCACACTAGGTCTGTCCGAAGCATGAAGTACCGCTTCCGAAAACAAGGTCGATTGGTTCCTTTACGAACGGCCCTGATTGTTGTTTGCTGCATTGCTTGCCTAGCGATGACTGCGACCTTTTTGTTTGGCGCAGGCGTGGCCCACGCGCGTGCCGGAGGCTTTGTGGCTGAATCGTGCGGTGGTTGCCATCGGGGCGGCCAAGTACCAAAGATAACCATTACGCCAGCCTCAATGACTCCCATGTTGGGGCAGGTATTGCGGTTGACCATCACGATCGACGTGGGTTCGGCTCGCGGTGCGGGGTTCTATATTGGATCCACGTCGGGAAAACTTTCGCCAGTAAGCGGCGAGAAGACAAAAGCAGGCGGCGAAGGCGTTACCCACAACGGCACCAATACGGCCAGCGGCGGCAAGGTGGTTTTCCACGCCGATTGGAGGGTGCCCGCAACGCCCGGAGGCGTAGACTTCACGGCAGCGGCCATTGCGGCGGATATGAATGGCAACTCAGGTGGGGACGGATCCGATTCCGTCTTCTTTCCCTTTGCCTACGGCTGCAGCACCAGCACGATGTACTACCGCGACTTCGACGGTGACGGCATGGGGTATTCGGCCGACGCTTACACGCGCAGCTGTGGCAAGCCTGAAGGCTATGGCGAAGCTGCTGGTGATTGCGACGACAACGACCCAAAGATTCGCCCGGGCGCCAAGGAGATCTGCAACCGGCGCGACGACAACTGCGATGGCAAGACCGACGAAGGTCTAGAAAGCGTGGTGCTTTATCCAGACAACGACGGCGATGGTTGGGGCCGACGCACGACGCCTGAGATGACGATGATGGGTTGTGGGATGGCGAAGGGCTGGGGCATTGAAGGCAACGATTGCGACGACAACGACAAAACCGTGTTCCCTGACGCGCCCGAGATTTGCAACTTAAAAGACGACGACTGCGATGGACGCTTTGATGAAGGCGCGCGCGCAGACTGTGGCGTGGGTTGGTGCCGACGCTTGGCGGCGGCTTGCGACAACCTTAGTTGCACCCCAGGCAAGCCACAAAAAGAGCGCTGCAATTTGTTGGACGACGATTGCGATGGCGAGGTAGATGAAGATCCCGATTCGCTTTGCGGGGCCGGGCTTACTTGTCGCGACGCTAGGTGTGTTGACAGCGAATCTGCCCCTCCCGCACCCGACCCAACGGAGGTCGCGATGGGCACGGGGGCAGTGGGTGGCACCGTTGATGGCGGGCCCAAAACGAACACGGGCAGCGGTGGCGTTGATGGTAATCAAAATCCTGATCTGGCCACGAATGGATGTTCGTTCGCCCCACGGTCGGCAAGCCAAGGGGGCTGTTTGTTATTGGGGTTGGCGGCCGTGTGGTTAGTTTCACGGCG
>Ga0105048_10020152_pt1 | contig 10184 bp, 8 predicted proteins | sample MAT05_FD_78382 | JGI IMG/M metagenome (GOLD analysis project Ga0105048, IMG submission 78382) | Freshwater microbial communities from Lake Fryxell liftoff mats and glacier meltwater in Antarctica - MAT-05 | ecosystem: Environmental > Aquatic > Freshwater > Ice > Liftoff microbial mat | place...
AGGCTCAGCAGCCGCAACTCGCCGTCCTCGACGCGCATCACGACGACCGTCCCTTCGTCAAGGCCCAACTGGTGGCGTATGTCGGCAGGGATGACGAGCCGTCCGCCCGCCCCGATACGTCCGCGAAGCCGCGATGCTGGACTAGCCGTCCGTGCGCTGGTTACCATGATCGTCCTCACCGTACAAATTTTGGTCATCCTACCATACGCGGAAACAGTGGCAGGTTTCCCGTGTCTGACACAACGCGGAAGTCGGTTACAGCCCGGCTATTCCGATTCGGCGGACGGGTCCGGGCGATACTGCTCCGGGCGCAGCTTCGCCAGGAACGGCAGGTTCCGGTACCGCTGGTGGTAGTCCAGCCCGTAGCCGACCACGAACTCGTCGGCCAGTTCGAAGCCGACGTAGCGGATCGGCACATCCGCGAGGCGGCGCGTGCGCTTGTCGAACAGCGCGCAGACTTCCAGGCTAGCCGGCTGCCACCGCTCCAGGTGCCCCAGGACGTACCGCAGGGTCATGCCGGTGTCCACGATGTCCTCGACCAGGATGACGTGCCGACCCTGGATGTCCAGATCCAGATCCTTGACGATACGCACCGGACCGGTGCGCCCCAAGGCTGAGACGGCCATGAAGTCGATTTCGACGGGCAGGGCGATCTGCCGGATCAGGTCGGCCAGGAAGAAGGTGACGCCCTTGAGCACACCCAGCAGGATCGGCGGGCGGCCGGCGTAGTCGGCGGCGATGCGTTCTCCCAGGCGACAGACCCGCTCGGCGATGGCCGCCTGGCTGAACAGGACGTGCTCCGCACCGGCTTCTGCGCGGAACGCCTCCGCTTCCGGCGAGGCCACCTCGTCCGGCCCGTAGCCGTACTTCGCCAGCAGTTCCTGGTAATCCTTGCGGTACAGCAGCCGGACGTTCACATTGGGATAGAGTTCGCGCAGCATCCGCAGCTTGCGGTTCTTCTTCGTGACAAGCCGCTGCCGAAGCGTCGTCAGTTCCAAATACAGGTTCAGTTCTGGCAGGAAGAAGTCCGGGCTGAACATCTCCAACACGCGGTCCCCGATGGCGCGCAGCACAAACGAGTGCGGCTCGTAGCGCCAGGGCACGCGGTAAAAGTCGAAGATGCGCGCAAGTTCGCGCTCGCTGGGGTGCGCGAAGACAACAGGGGCGTCGGCCGGCCGGTCGATGATGCCGGCCGGCGTCCCGGCGATGGAAGGCAAGTACCCGTCGTCCCCGCCGAGCGCGGGCTGCGGGTGGTCGGTTGCCTCCAATCGCCTGCTCCCTGTGCTGCCGTAGCCGTGGGCGGGCCAGACCCGGGTCGCCTCAGATCGGCCTGAGTGTGTCCGCGAGCGCCCGCATCTCCCGTCCGATTTCGGCCAGGCCTGCGGCGTCGTCAGGGTCGTTCGCCACGCGCGCCACCGCTCGGGCCACTTGCCGCATCTGATCCTCGGTGGCCCCGCGCGTCGTCAGCGCCGGCGATCCGAAGCGCACGCCGCTGGTCTGGCGCGGCGAGCGCGTCTCGCCGGGCACCGTGGACTTGCTGGTGATGATGCCAACCTGCTCCAGCGCCGTCGCCAGCTTCGCGCCGGTGAAAGCCCGGTCCAGCAGACTGACAACCAGCAGGTGGTTGTCCGTGCCGCCCGACACCAGCGTCAGCCCATGCTCGGACATCTCGTCGGCCAGCGCCGCCGCATTCCTAACGACCTGCTCGCTGTAGATGCGGAACGACGGCTGCATTGCTTCGTGGAAGCAGACGGCGCGCGCAGCAACGGCCCCCAGGATCGGGCCGCCCTGGAGCATCGGGAAGACCGCGCGGTCAATCGCCTTGCCGTGCTGCGCCTTCGCCAGGATCAGTCCGCCACGCGGCCCGCGCAACGACTTGTGGGTCGTCGTCGTCACGACATCCGCGAACGGCACCGGACTGGGGTGGACGCCAGCCGCCACCAACCCCGCGATGTGCGCTATATCGGCCATGAACAGCGCGTCGATCTCGTCGGCAATTGCTCGGAAGCGCGCCCAGTCGATGACGCGCGGGTACGCCGACGCGCCGGCCACGATCAGCTTGGGGCGGTGCTCCCGCGCGAGGCGGTCCACCTCGTCGTAGTCGATGATGTGCGTCACCGGATCGACGTGGTACGACACAATCTTGAATTGCTTGCCTGAGAAGCTCACCGGGCTGCCGTGGGTCAGGTGGCCACCGTGGCTCAGGTCCATCCCCATGATGGTGTCGCCAAGCTGCAACAAGGCGTAGTAGACGGCCATGTTGGCGGTGCTGCCGGAGTGCGGCTGCACGTTGGCGTACTCGGCCCCGAACAGCGACTTCGCCCGCTCAATCGCCAGCGTCTCGATGTCGTCCGAGAGGCCGACGCCCTGGTAGTACCGTGCCTGGGGATAGCCCTCAGCGTACTTGGCGTTCAAGTGCGAGGCGAGCGCCTGCAGGATCGCCGGCGATGCGTAGTTTTCGCTGGCGATGAAATTCAAGGTCTGGTTGTGTCGAGTGTGGTCGCGCTGGAGGAGCGACCAGATCTCGGGATCGTCAGTCGCAAGGGTCGAGTCGATCTCGATGGCCATCGTGGTCGGGCCTCCGTGGACTTGCGCCGGTCAGTATACCGCTCGGGCATCAGCACCACGCCGGGCGGTCTACTCGTCCTCGTCTTCGGCCCAGAGCTGCGACAGTGGGATCGCAAGATCAGTGAACGGCGGCGCAGTGAATTTCTGGTCGCCATTGGCTTCCGCTACCACGACGTAGTCGGCCCCGCGAAGCTCGAACGCGCGTACCCAGCGATTGATCGGATGCACGACCCAGTAGTGTGGCACGCCGTACTGCGCGTACAGTTGCCGCTTCGTCGTCTGGTCCGTCGCCGTGGACGACGGGGAGATCACTTCGACCACCAGATCGGGCGCACCTTGCACGTTCGCTTCGGTCAAAATGTGCCGGCGCGCGCGGCTGATGTACAGGATGTCCGGCTGCACCACGCTGACGGGCGACAACAGCACATCCATCGGGGCCGCGATCACGCGACCCAGCCGCCGGCTGCGAACATGCACATTGAGCGTTGTTGTGAGTTCTACAGCGGCAATCTGATGGCGCGTGCTGGGGGACGGTGACACGTAGAGCACCCCCTCGATGATCTCGTACCGGCGGCCGTCATCCGGTAGCTGGACATAGTCCTCATAGGTGAGGGTGACACCGTGCGCGCCGACCTGAAGTGCCATCGCCGTTCCTCCCGGTCCATATGTGTATCGTACCGCACATGGACACAGGCCACAGCGCACGAGGGGCGGGGGTCCCCGGCGGCAGGGGGTGTATCATGCCGCGAGCGTCGATCACCCCTTGGAGCTGCTGCCAATGTCCAACGCCTCGTCAACGTCTGACCGTTTCGACCTCCTCGTCGTCGGCGGGGGCGCATTCGGGCTGGGCACCGCCGCTGAAGCCGCGCGTCGGGGGCGGCGTGTCGCCGTCATCGAGCGCGGGCCGCTGCCGAATCCGGTCGCGGCGTCGTATGGGCCGTCGCGCAAGATCCGCTCGACCTACACCGAACCGCACTACGCGCAACTGGCCCGCGCCGCGATGGCGGCCTGGCGACAGGTCGAGCGCGAAACCGATTCGACGCTCTACCTGGCGGTCGGCGACCTCGCCTACACTGCACTCGACAAGCATCCGTACCTGGACGACCTGGAAGTCGTGAGCCGGCAGATCGGTGCCGATATCGAGGTGCTCGACGGTGCCACGTGCCGCGCCCGGTACCCCCAGTTCCGGCTGGCGAAACGCGCCCTGCTGGAGCGCGACGCCGGCTTTGTGCGGGCCAGCGCCTGCATCGAAGCCCTGCGCCTGCTGGCGGAACGGGCCGGCGCGACCATCCTGCCCGAGCGCGAGACGACCGCCATCGACCTGGACGGCGCGGACGTGGCGGTCCGCACGGCCACCGGCGAGCAGTTCCGGGGCGAGCGGGCGGTGCTGGCCCTGGGCGGCTGGTCGAAGCGCCTGCTGCCAGAGCTAGCCGACGTGCTGACCCAGACCAAGCAGGGGCTGATGTACCTCACCGATGTGCCGGCTGCATTCCACTCGCCGACGCTCCCCTCCTGGTCGTGCCCAGACGCCGGCTTCTACGGCTTCCCTGCCTGGGAGGCCGACCCGTTCAAGGTGGCGCAGCACATCCAAAGTCCGGCCGTGGACTCGCCGGACTTCGACCGCAAGACGACGCCCGATGGCTTCGTGGAAAATTCCATCGCCTTCCTGCGTGACCACCTGGGCATCGATGCCACGGCAACCAGCGTCCGCGCCGAAAGCTGCATGTACAATCTGTCGCCCACCAGCGACTTCCTGGTGGACTTCCACCCCGACGACAGCCGCCTACTGGTGGCGACGGCCGGCTCGGGCCACGGCTTCAAGTTCGGCTCCGTCATCGGGTCGGTCGTGATGGACCGCATGGACGGGGTGACAACGGGCGACCGCTGGAACCCGATCTTCTCCTGGGACCGAGTGGTGAACGCCCCGGTGCCGGCCGGTCGGCTGCGATAGGACGGCCCTCACTCCCCTGGCCCCACAAACGGCCCTCACCCCCTGGCCCCACAAACGGCCCTCACCCCCTGGCCCCCTCTCCCGCAAGCGGGAGAGGGGGGAAACTCTCGCCAGAACCAAGAACCAAGAACCAAGAACCAAGAACCAAGAACCAAGAACTGATGATCCGCTCTCTGGAGGAACAGACTGATGGCAACGGTGCCTACCACTCGCTGGGATGACCTGCTCTCGTCGCGCGCGCTGATCGGATGGACCGGCCCGAAGGCGCCAGGCACTGGCACTCCGCTCACGCAATCACTGTACGAGTTCGGGGGCGGCCTGCCCGACCCGGCCTCGTTTCCGCACGACAAGATGCTAGAAGCGACGGCCAGGATGCTGCGCGAGGTCGGCGACGACGCCATGACCTACGGCGAGGCACAGGGTTACCTGGGCCTCCGTGAGTTGATCTGCCACAAGTACGAGTTGTTCGAGGGGCTGAACGTCTCGCCGCAGAACATCCTCGTCGCCAACGGCTCCGGCAACGCGCTCTCGCTGGCGTTCAGCGCCTTCGTGGACATCGGCGACCCGATCATCACCGAAGCGCCGACGTTCTCGGGCACGCTGAACACGATCCGCCGCCACGGCGCGGAGATTCACGGAGCGCCGGTCGATAGCGAGGGCATCGTCACCAGCGTGGTCCGAGAGAAGCTGGAAATGCTGCGGTCGCAGGGGCGTCGCTGCAAGCTGATCTACACCATCGTCAACTTCCAGAATCCGTCTGGTCCGACTATGTCGCTGGCGCGCCGCCAGGAGTTGGTGGCCCTGGCCGCGGAGTTCGACACGCTGATCCTGGAAGATGATGCGTACGGCGAACTGCGCTTTGAGGGCCACGCGCTGCCGTCGCTCTACGCGCTGGACCCGAACGGCCGCACCATCCGTGCGGGCACGCTCTCCAAGATCCTGGGGGCGGGCGTCCGCTTGGGCTGGCTCTGCGCCCCAGCCGAGATGATCCCGGCTCTGCAAGCGTTCCTGTTCGGCGGCGGCGTCAATCCGTACATGTCGCGGGTGGCGACCTACTTCCTGCGCGACCATCTGGAGGAGCACGTCAAGCTGCTCATCGACATCTACCGCGACAAGCGGGATGCGACGCTGCGCGGCCTGCGCGAGCACTTGGACGGCACGGACGCGGAGATCAGCGTGCCAGAGGGCGGCTTCTTCATCTGGATCAAGTTGCCGACCGGCACGGACCGCAAGGAGCTGGCGAAGTGGGCCGCCGAGGCCAGCGTCGAGTGGCGCTCTGGCACCGGCTTCATGCCGAACGGCGGCGGCGAGGAATTTGCGCGGCTGGCCTACAGCTACGAGTCGGTGGAGAAGTGCTACACCGGCGGCGCGGCCTTCGGGAAGGCGATCCGCTCGTCGATGGCGTAACGGGGCATCTGTCGCCCCCGGCCCCTTCTCCCACGTGTGGGAGAGGGGGAGCGACCGTTCTGCTGTGACGACGGGGCAGCGGCCGCAAGAGCGGCGCTACCGGCGCTCGACGGTCACGAGCGCGCCGGCCCGAGTGCCTTGCGGCAGCGTGTCAAGGGGCTGCCCAGGATGCTCGGCGGCGTGGCGACGCAGGGCAGCGTCGCCGGGAGCATCCACGGTGACGACACGCAGTTCGTGGCGGATGCCGGCCGCGCCGCCAAGATCTAGGGCCGCCTGCCAGTCGCCCCGCTGATCGACGGTCAGTGGCCGGTCCAGTGCATACCAGCGGCTGCCGTCCATCACCGCCCGCACCACGAGCCACAGCGGGCGGTCCGGCTCGGCGTCAGCGTTGCGTCGGCCACGCACGGTGAGGCGGGTCGTCACCGGAGCGCCATCGGTCGGGACGTCGATGAGGAGTCCGGGCGCGCGTTGTTCCAGCACGTCGGCGTCATCGCCCGGCCCCGGCGACGCGAACGCAGCCGGCGACGCAACGGCTGCGGGTGCGCCGCCGGTCGGTTCGGTTGGCGTAGCCGCTGCGGCGGCAGCAGGGAGCCTCCCAACGGGCACACCACCAGGCGGGGCAGGCGCGCTACCAGGCGGGGTCGCCGCTGCCTGCGATGCTGCTACGGCTTGGGGCGTTACCGTCGGGCCCGCTGCACCGGCTGGAACCGTGGCAGTCTGTGGCTCGACATGGTTGGTTGAGGATGCCAGAGCGGCTGCCGTGGCGTTGACTTCGGCCTCGTGGGCGTCACGCTCGGCGGCTGCTGCCTCGGCCTCGCGGGCGGCCTGCGCTGCCCGTTCGGCGTTCGCCTTGATGGTCAGTTGCGCCAATTCCGGCGGCTCCGCGACGATCCACAGCCGGTGTGAGTAGTCCTGCCGCAAGATATTCCACTGGCCGGTGCAAGTCATCAGCGTCAAGCGCGGCGTCGCGGTCGGGCTGGTTGCCGTCACGTCGTCATACGGGCGCACGGCGATCTCGCTCACCAGAAAGCGGTACTCTAGCCCGCGCGACGTCGCAACCACCTCGTCGCCCGGCCGCACCTGGCTGAGGCGCGCGAACACGTCCCCCCACGGCCCACCCAGGTGGCCGATCAGGACGGTGTTCCCCTCACTCACGGCGGCGCTGCCCTGCACCTGCCCCACGACGAACGCCGGCGGTTCCCACGGGACCGGGATCACCGCCGCCCGCACGCCAAGCTTCGGGATGGCGACGGCGCGGGCCGGGCCGGGTTGTGGACGCGGCGCGACCGTACGCGGCCGGCCCCGCCCAATCTCGGCGACACCGACCGTCCCGACATCTGCACGGCCCGCGTCTTCGAGGAGCACGCGAACCTCTGGCGCATCGACTTCCTCGGCGGCGGCCAGTACGTGCAGCTCGAAGGTCTGGCGCTCGCCTGGGGAGACGCCGGCGAACACGAACCGCCGCTCAGCGTCGCCCTCCGCACGGTCGTCTACTGCGTCTGGGACCGCTCCGAGCACACGGAAATCCTGGAGCCAGCGCACGGGCAGCACCACGCCGAGCAGTCCGGTCGGCACACTGGCACGGTTGACGACGGTGACGGCAAGGCGCGCGTGCGCCCCTGGCTCCGGCGGATCGAGGAAACGAAAGTCGATCTCAGCCACCTCGACCTCGCCGGCTCCTGGCCGTGCCGGCGACTGCGCGGACAGCAACGCCTGCGGGGCGGGCTGCCCGGACGGCGACGGCTCGGGCGGCACAGACAGATCGGCCGGCGGGCTGGCATCGACGGGCGGGCCGGTTGGCACCGGCAGGCCGCTGCCCTGCGTTGTGGGCACGACGCGACTCGCGCCGCCATTGTCTACTGCATCCGCTATGGGCGCGCTGGCGTGGGCCACCGGGGCAGGCGTTGGCGGCACATCGGCAGGGGCCGCCGACACATCGCCGCCGGGAACCGGCCCAGAGCGCGGGTCAGGCGACTCGCCATGACGTGCTGGCGACGATGATGGCAGCGGTGGTAATGCGGCGGGGGCTGCACCGGCCACCGGCGACGGCATGTCGTCCAGCCACAGCGGCGCGTCGGCGGGCAACCCGGCGTGCTGCGCCTCTCCTGAGCCGGCCCAGGCGCGGCTGGCCTGCCACGCTTCCCCGAACACACTCAGGCCCACCAGCACGGCACCGACGCCGGCCGCCACCAAGAGGCCGGTGAGCAGCCGCGACAGGCGGCTACTCACCGGCAACGGTCCGGTGCGGGCGGTGATGACTGGTCACGAGGGTGGGGCAGGATGGCGTCAGGACGGCTTCTTGCGCCGCCGCAGGGCGTACAGGCCGCCCCCGATCAGCGCCGAACCGCCGGCAACCAGCCCGCCGGCCAGTTCCAGCGGGATGCCGCCGGCACGGGGCGCGGTGGCCGCACCGGCCGGCTTAGCAGCAGGCTGTGGAGCGGCAGGCGCGGTCGTCGGCTTCGGCGCAGGAGTGGCCTGAGCCGCCACGTCCGGCACTGGCGCAACGATGATCGAGGCCGAGAGCAGCGCCGCAGCAGCGAGCGGCACGGCCACCAGGGACGGCATGCGCTTCATAGACTCACCTCGTACGCTCGCCGCACGGACCGGGCAGCGAGGATGTCAGGCGACGAGAACCGGCCTCGTCATGACCGTGGTAGCACAACCCTGGCGGCATGATACCCGCTCGCCGCCGTCCGCAAGCGAAACGACGGCGAGCGCAGTTGCGACGAGGCCGAACGGCTCGGCTCAGTGGCCCGCGCCGACGGCCGCCCCCCAGACATCCGCGATGCGGCCGCTGGCATCGAATGCCAACTGGTGGCCGTCCGGGTCCACGTCAAGATGAGACAATTCGCGCGCCCGGTTCACCAGCGAGGCCGAAATCTCAATCTCGCCGATGTGCAGGGTGTTCGGGATGTGGACGACGCCCACCACGTCCTGGCGCGGCTCGCCACAGGTCTGGATGGCCGCCTTGACGGCCGCCACGTCGGTCGGCATCACCATCGGCACCTGCCCGCGCTGCACCCCGCCGATGCCGGAGGTCAGACAGTTGATGTAGTAGGCAGCAAAATCGACCTTCTCCACCAGCCGCTGCGTCGTGAAGTCCGCGAGGCCCAGGCCCGCCGCGTTGCCGTGCGAGCCGTCCGTCAGGTCGAGGATGGCGATGTTGGAGATGCTCGGACGCTCGAACTCCGCCGAGCCGTGCACCAGCATCCGCCCGATGATGTTCGAGTCCATACCAGTACCGCTGATCTGCTTGCCCATCTCGTCGATGACCAGCACGTCCAGCGTGTCGAACGGCAGCGAGGCCATCAGACCACTGGCCGTGACCAGCAATTCGTGCTCCTTGTCATCGGCGATGTCGCTGGCGCGCACCGCCTCGATGATGGCTGTCTGGTCGTAGGCGTTCTCGATGATGGCGACGGCGAACAGGACGTTCGTCTGCTGCACCACGATCTTGGCGGCCAGCGGCATCCACTTCGCCAGCCCCGGCACGCCGTAGCTATGGACGGACTGTGCGCCCTTCTGCTTGCCGATGCCGATGGTGCAGATCTTGGCGAGGCCACTCTCGATGGGGCCGTTGAAGTCGGTGTGCGGCTTTACGCGGTTGACGACGATGACGCCGTCCGCATCAAGCGCCGTCTCGGCAGCGTAGACGGGCATGCCGCAGGCGTCCACCACGCCGATCTGCCGCACGGCCATGTCGGACACGATGGTCATGTTGGTCGTCTGCTCGGTGACGCCCAGTTCGGCCAGCATCTCGATCTGGCCCTCGGCGGTGGACTTGCCGTGGCTGCCCATCGCCGGCATCACGAACGGGTCGCCGCCCTGCGCCCGGACCTCTTCGCCAATGGCCTTGATGATGCGGGCGATGTTCGCGATGCCCCGGCTGCCGGCCGTAATGGCGATGCGCGCACCGGGCTTGATGGTGCCGGCGAAGCGGCGCACCTGCTCGCGGGTCGCCCCCTCGACATCCTCCAGCACCGGGCCGGTGAACGTCTGGCGAACGCGGTGCATGACGGGCAGCGGCACGTGGAGCTGAATGGCGCTAAGGTCCGGTGCAGCGATCATGGCGACTCTCCTGCGGGTGGCCTGTCGATGGGGCCGTGCTACCGGCCGGTGCTCGGCCGGTTTGGGGCCGTGACTGAGGTCGGCGGTGACATCAGCCTGTCGCGCGGTGGCCCCGACGCCGCAGCGGTGCGGGCCGCGCAGCCTGACGACAGCGTGTGCTGCATTGTAGGGCCGCAGCCGCCCACCTGTC
>Ga0105048_10020154_pt1 | contig 10183 bp, 8 predicted proteins | sample MAT05_FD_78382 | JGI IMG/M metagenome (GOLD analysis project Ga0105048, IMG submission 78382) | Freshwater microbial communities from Lake Fryxell liftoff mats and glacier meltwater in Antarctica - MAT-05 | ecosystem: Environmental > Aquatic > Freshwater > Ice > Liftoff microbial mat | place...
AGCACGTAACTGTTCGGCGACGAGGAAGCGATGTTCGTTGTTACAGATCACTAATGGTGCAGCTATGCCGGGATAGCCTCTAAGGCGCAGCAATGTTTCCTGAAATAATGTGTGTTCGGAAATCAGTGGCAAAAACTGTTTGGGTAATGCTACGCGAGATAAGGGCCACAAACGAGTGCCAGAACCTCCGGACAAAATAACAGGATAGAGCATAGCCACTTTCAAAAGGTTGATGATAAACATTTCTTGAGATGCATGGCTTGAATTATAATCCGCAATCCAATATTTAGGAGTGGAAGTCTTGCGCACTGCAATCTTTATGGAAATTGCTTAATGAACGGCAACTCTGATTGCGGGCATCACTGGACAAATGTACCTCTTTGTCTGCTGAATAAGGGGCGTTTCTTGCATGGCATCAAGTGCAGCGTCTCTTAATTTTCGAAGAGATGAACATTGTGTGCACTGATAAATACGGGGATTAACGCACAGGTTATATAACCGCATTGCCAGTGAAATCATTTGTTCCAGATGGACCAATTTTATTGGAGAAAATGCTTGAAAGTCACAATGGTAGGGACCGGTTATGTAGGCCTAGTTAGTGGCGCATGCCTTGCAGAGGTTGGTAATCATGTTCTCTGTCTCGATCTCGACCCAGCAAAAATACGTATTTTGGAAAACGGGGATATCCCCATTCACGAATCTGGCTTGATCGACATTGTGCGCCGCAATGTCACTGCTGGCCGTCTTGGCTTTACCACAGATGTAGACCGTGCCGTAGCTCACGCCCGTATTCAGTTCATCGCCGTCGGTACACCCCCTGATGAAGATGGCTCCGCTGACCTACAATATGTTCTGGCAGCAGCCAGAAACATTGGTAGCCGTATGACTGAAGATAAAATTATCGTTAATAAAAGTACCGTTCCTGTGGGTACTGCCAACAAGGTCAGCGCAGTTATCGCAGAAGAGTTACAAAAACGCGACATTCAGCTCAAGCATAGCGTCGTTTCCAACCCCGAATTCCTTAAAGAAGGCGGGGCAGTTGAAGATTTCATGCGCCCGGATCGCATCGTCATCGGTGGAGATGATGCACATGCCATCCAACAAATGCGTGAGTTATATGCTCCATTCAATCGCAACCACGACCGTATTATTGTCATGGATGTCAAAAGTGCCGAACTCACTAAATACGCCGCCAATGCCATGCTCGCCACACGTATCAGCTTCATGAACGAACTGGCCAATGTTGCAGAAAAACTTGGTGCCGACATTGAAATGGTAAGACTAGGCATTGGTTCCGACACCCGAATAGGTTACCATTTTCTCTATTCAGGTTGCGGCTATGGGGGATCCTGTTTCCCCAAAGATGTTAAAGCCCTCATCAAAACCGCCAACGACGACGCCGGTATTACCCTCAAAGTACTCAATGCCGTTGAAGCAGCCAACGAGGCACAAAAAGAAGTCCTCACGAACAAAATAAAAGCCAGGTTTGGTGCTGATCTAACTGGAAAAAACTTTGCCATTTGGGGCCTTGCTTTCAAGCCCAACACCGATGACATGCGCGATGCTCCGAGTCGCAAGCTGATTTCAGATTTATTAGAGGCAGGTGCTACCGTTACTGCTTATGACCCGGTAGCCATGTCAGAAGCACAACGAATCTTTGGCAATGACCTCAGGATTTCTTATGCAGATAATCCGTTCATAGCCTGTAAAGATGCGGATGCATTGGTTATCGTCACCGAGTGGAAAGAATTCCGCAATCCAGACTTCGCAATAATCAAAACCAAGCTTAAAACCCCAATAATATTCGATGGCCGTAGCTTGTATGAGTTGGCTACGGTAAGTGCACACGGACTGGAGTATTTTCCCATTGGTCGTTAATGGGGTTGATTTTAAATATGAAACCCATAAAGAAGAAATAAATATAAAACCCTCTGCGCTCGAAAACCTCGTCACGTGCCTCTAGCCTTGAACCCTGAATTTTTTGTCCCTTGCCTCTTGAATCCAAGACTTGCATTGTGGGCCGTTGCGGCTGGGTCGGCAGTACGATTCAATGAGCATTCCAACGACACGACTCTTGTGAGTTTCTCAGCATGAGGCTGAGTGGAAACCTACTTGCGGGATTAGCAAACTCGATCTGGTCGGCACTGATCGGCTTGGCAGTCATTCCCTTTTATCTTAAATACCTCGGAATAGAAGCCTATGGTTTGATTGGTTTTTTTGTGACGACACAGGCATTGCTTGCTCTTCTTGATATGGGATTAGCTCCAACGATTAATCGCGAGGTCGCACGATATTCGGCATCGGGAAATTTAAAGGAAGCAGGGAAATTGCTGCATACCCTTGCCATCGTCTATTGGAGTATGGCTGGCGCGATTGCTTTATTGATCCTGGTGCTCGCGCCATTGATTGCAGAATACTGGCTGCAGTCCAAACAATTTTCTCCGCAAGCTATTTCACAAGCCGTGGTGTTAATGGGGCTGGTAGTGGCGTGCCGCTGGCCGATCGGCTTGTATCAGGGCGCATTGATTGGTGCGCAACGGTTGACGGTATCGAGCGGTATTAATATGGCCATGGTGACGATCGGGAGTTTGGGTGCGGTGGTGGTGCTCGCGTTTATCTCGCCGACGATTGAGGCCTTCTTCATTTGGCAGGCATGCGTAGGTCTTGTTTATGCGATCACCATGCGTTCGGCTGCATGGCGAGTAATAGGTAATGCGCAGGTTAACCATTTTGATGTTGACAATATTAAACGGGTTTTAAAGTTTTCTCTAGGTGTTAGTGCTATTTCATTTGCAGGGCTTGTATTAACTCAAATAGACAAGCTAATACTTAGCAAGACGTTAGGGCTAGAAGGGTTTGGGCAATATATGCTGGCCACAATAGTGGCTAGCAGCCTCTACATTATAATTACCCCAATATTTAACACTATTTATCCCAGGTTTTCATCTTTGGTGGCGCAAGAAAATTTTGAAGAGCTATTAAAACAGTATCGCACTGCCAGTAATTTGCTTGCCACTATGTTGTTCCCAGCTGCCATGATAATGGTTTTACTTTCTCAGGTATTAATTCGATTGTGGACGGGCAATACTGATCTTGCGGCAGATGTGGCCCCGTTAGCATCCTACCTATTAATTGGTTATGCATTGCACGGTGTAATGCATATACCGTATGCGTTAATGCTGGCGCAAGGCGAAATTAAATCAATGTCCATAATATATGTTTTGCTAATAAGCATAGTTGTGCCGCTTACAATCGTTTTTTCTTTGCTCTATGGCGCAGTCGGAGGGGCGGTAGCACAGCTTCTGCATTTCATTTTTTATGTATTGTTGGGAACATGGATTATGCATAAAAAATTTTTGAAGGGCTATGCCCGGGATTGGCTGTCTAAAGATGTTGGTATACCACTAGGAATTTCGTTGCTCATTGGCTTATCGGGATATTTTGGCATGCCGATCATAGGAGAGGTTGTATATGTGAAGCTCTTATTTGGGTTTATTCTTTGGGTTGTCGCGACTATGTTAAGTATCTTGTCATCACAATCCTTGCGCTCAATTTTTGTTAGGTATTGGAACCAATTTTGCTGTAGGTAACAAGGGGGAGATATGTTTGGAAGGTTGTTTAATTATTTATTAGACACTCGGGATCGTCAGCGTATCAATATTGCATTGAGCAAAGGTGCGGCGATGATGCAAGCTCGTAATATCGATTTGAGACAACCTGCATCGTGGGAGTTTTCAGGTTTTAGCCAGAATGGCGAAGATGGCATACTGGAGGTATTACGGAAGAATCTATTGAACAATAATCGTTACTTCATTGAAATTGGTGCCTCAGATGGAATTGAGAACAACACGGGTTGGTTACTTGTCGCCGAAAAATATAATGGCCTGCTGATCGAAGGTAGCGCTCAGCTTGTTGAAAGAGCGAGAAGGACTGTCGTCGGTTATAGCATCGGCGCTGAATGCCACAATATGTTCGTGACAAAGGAAAGTGTGCGTGACATGAAGGCGATGGCAATGCACCATGACCCTGATGTGTTCTCGCTTGATATCGATGGCAACGATTATTATATTGCACAAGCCATTCTGGAAGGCGGGTTCAGGCCGAAGATATTTGTGGTTGAGTACAACTCTGTCTTCGGGCCCGAGCGAAGTATGACCATTGAATATCAGCCTGATTTCGTGTTTACAAAGGCACATTCAACCCACCTTTATTATGGGGTATCTATTTCAGGTTGGCGGAAATTCTTTGAACGATACGGGTATCGCTTTGTGACCGTAGACCGAAATGGTGTGAATGGTTTTTTTGTAGCCCCTGAGTTCTTTGAGGAATCCTTCTTAGGCGAGGTGCGAGGCCTTATATTTGCTGAGAATCAATATCAATACAAAAAATTCAGGGTATCTAGTGAAGAGCAATTTGCTCTGATTGCAGATCAAAAGTTTATTTTTATCTGACAATACCTATCAACCGCAATCTAATCAGGGTGAAAGTAATGTCAATTTTGCCGCGTTGAGATGGAGGACGTGTTGAACAGGTAATGAAATGGCTAATAACAGTGAATCTATAACATTATGTTTGTAAAATTATCCATCTGCATTACAACTTACAACAGAGGGCGATTTATTGGTGAGACTCTGGATTCCATCCTTGGGCAGATGGTGTCTGGTGTTGAACTTGTCATTGTGGATGGTGCTTCACCGGATAATACTCATGAAGTGATGGCGCAGTATTTGTTGCGCTATCCTGAAATTCGTTATTTCCGTGAGCAAGCAAATTCGGGTGTAGACGGTGACTATGATAAGGCTGTTGGCTATGCAAGGGGAGAATACTGTTGGCTGATGACCGATGACGATCTATTGTGTCCCAAGGCTATTCCTCGTGTTCTTGAGTCTATCAATGGAGTATTTGACCTCGTCGTTGTGAATGCCGAAGTAAGAAATGTAGATTTTTCAAGGGTGCTTGAAACTCGTTTACTCAAGTTTACTAGTGACAGGGAGTACGCAACAAAGGATGGAGAAATTTTTTTTTCCGAAGTAGCGAATTATCTTTCGTTCATCGGTGGCGTCGTCATGAAGCGAAGTGTATGGCTGGAGCGGGATCGTTCGTCCTATTACGGAACACTGTTCATTCATGTAGGCGTTATCTTTCAGCATCCGCCGATAAACAGGGTCAAGGTTATTGCAGATCCGTTGATAATCATACGTTATGGCAATGCAATGTGGACATCGCGGGGATTTGAAATTTGGATGTTCAAATGGCCGCAGTTGATTTGGTCGTTCCCTGACTTCTCAGATCAATCGAAGTCTGCTGTATGTTCCAAAGAGCCATGGAGGCCAATGAAAAAACTCATTTTATATAGAGCTACTGGGGGGTATACCGTGTTTGAGTACCGCCATTTTATAGCAGTTAGGACGAAAGGCCTGTCTCGTGGGGTGTATATGGTAATTGCAATGTTCCCTGCTGCGATTGTAAATGTATTTGTCAGTCTTTACTGTGTTTTTGTGAATAGAAATACTCGTTCAGTATTGTATGATCTTTCACGAAGTCAGAATGCTACCTGGGTAAGTCGGTTTTTGGCCCGGTTTCTCTGACATATACTATGAAAACGGCATTAATCACCGGTATAACCGGCCAAGATGGCTCATATTTGGCGGAGTTGTTGCTTACTAAAGGCTATCGTGTCGTAGGTGCAGTTAGAAATATAAAAAATGCCAAAGAGTTGCTCCCCACAGCACTGATACAGAGTGTTGAGTTGGTCGTGTGGGATATGTTGGATCAATGTCGAATGACAGAAGTATTAGCTGAATATCGCTCAGCGGAGATTTATAACTTGGCCGCTTACTCATCAGGAGCAGGAATGTTCAATGATGCTGTCGATATCGGAGAGGTAAACGGGCTTGCGGTTGCTCGTATTCTGGATGCCATTCGTGCAGTGGATACCAATATTCGCTTCTGCCAGGCATCAAGCAGTGAAATGTTTGGTAATGCACTCGAAAGCCCTCAATCAGAAGCGACGCCATTTCGACCTCGTACCCCATATGGTGCCGCAAAACTTTATGCGCATTCGATGATCCAGATTTACCGCCAGCACTATGGATTATATGGGTGCTCGGTAATTCTGTTCAATCACGAGAGTCCATGCCGTGGATTAGGTTTTGTTACAAGAAAAATAACACATGCAGTGGCGATGATTAAACTGGGACTGGTGAATGAGCTTTGCCTGGGAAATCTTGATGCGCGCCGTGATTGGGGCTTTGCGGGAGATTATGTGCGCGCAATGTGGCTGATGTTGCAACACTCGCACGCGGAGGATTATGTGGTTGCCACTGGTGAAACGCACTCGGTGCGAGAACTGTGTGAAATCGCCTTTGGACATTTCAATTTGGATTATCGCGATTATGTCCGAGAGGATTCTGCTTCATATCGTCCCATTGAATCAGTGCAGTTAGTGGGAAACTCCAAGAAGGTGAGAAATCAACTTGGCTGGATACCTGAGATAGGATTTCACGAGATGGTAAGCATGATGGTGGATGCCGATTTGCGTAAGCTCATTGAGCAGAATCGCGCAAAAGGATAGGGATAAGATAGTGTTCACGAAAATTGAAAAATGCAGAATTTGTGGCAATAAGCATCTGGAGCGTGTGCTCGATTTGGGAGAGCAGATGCTGACCGGGATATTCCCGCGCGAGAGGAGTTCAGCAAGTACGACTGGTCCACTGCGTCTGGTGAAATGCATGGGGGGAAATGATATCTGTGGGCTATTGCAGCTTGAGCATTCCTATAATTCTGATGAGATGTATGGCGAGAACTATGGGTATCGCTCCAGTCTCAATGCCAGCATGGTAGCTCACCTCAACGACAAGGTGAAAAAAATCCTTGAGCAGGTTGAGTTGCACAAAGGCGATCTTGTTATTGATATTGGTAGTAACGACAGTACTACGTTGAAGGCATACCCATCCTCTGGGCCGGATCTGGTAGGCATTGACCCGACGGGTATTAAATTTCACAGCTATTACCCACCGCACATTCAATTAATCCCAAATTTCTTTTCTTCAGCTTTAGTTAATGAATATTTCCCAAAACGAAAGGCCAAAGTAGTCACTTCGTTCTCGATGTTTTACGATCTAGAAGACCCAACGGACTTTATGCAACAAGTGTATGACATACTTGCAGAGGATGGGGTCTGGGTATTTGAACAAAGCTATATGCCGACTATGCTCGAGATGAATGCATATGACACAGTTTGTCATGAGCATGTTGAGTTTTATGCTCTGCGCCAGATCAAATGGATGGCTGACAGAGTGGGCTTCAAGATTATTGATGTGGAATTCAATGAAGTTAATGGGGGCAGCTTCTCAATCACGGTATCGAAATCGCATGGCGATTTAACACCAGCTCCTTTGGTGAAGAAGATTCTCGATCGCGAACAGGCAAATGGGCTAAATACGCTTGTGCCTTATCAAAAATTTGCGGAACGTGTAGCTAAAACTAAATATGATTTACTGGCTTTCATCAAAACAGCTCATGCAGAAAATAAAACTGTTGCGGCACTCGGTGCATCTACGAAGGGAAACGTACTGTTGCAATATTGCGGAGTGACAGAAAAAGATATTTCGTTTGTGGGCGAGGTTAACCCAGAAAAATATGAATGCTACACCCCAGGCACATGGATCCCCATCATTCCAGAGGCAGAGTTACTGTCACAAAAATTGGATTATCTGATCGTATTGCCATGGCATTTTAGAAAATTCTTCGAAGAAAATGATAAATATAGAGGAGTAAAGTTGGTGTTTCCGCTACCAAACATCGAAGTTGTTACACGATAAGTATATCTGTGACATTTTTGGTCGAATTTGATAATGTAATAATTAAATTGGGACTCAAAAAATCCTTATTTCGTCATTCATACGTAGTTAAATTAAAATAATTGGACGCCGACTTAAGCTAAATATGATTGATTTTAGAGGTTCCATACAGAAAATAAAAGATGTAGCAGATACCGGCGCACATCTATATGCAAGAGTCCATGAATAAAGCAGATAGAATGGTCAAGGGTGGGGCTAAACGATGACGCTAGTGGTATCCACGCCAAATAAGGTCACAGTACTGCTTTCCACGTACAATGGAAGCAAGTTTCTTCAGCAACAGCTAAATTCGTTGTATGAGCAAACCTATCCAAATATTAAGATTTTGGTAAGAGACGATGGATCGTCAGATTCAACAAGAAGTATTTTAGAAAATGAGCAATTAAGTGGACGTATAGATATTTTAAGAGGGCATAAAAATTTGGGCCCAGCCATGAGTTTCTTTGAATTACTGCATAATGCTGCGTTAACTGAAACAGAATACGTTGCTTTTTGTGATCAAGATGATGTTTGGGATCCTTATAAAATTGAGCATGCAGTTTCAGCTTTGTTAGTAGTCGCCGCTAATCGACCGGCATTATTTTGCTCTAGGTTAGAAATTGTTGATGAGCAGTTAAATCATATTGGATTTACCACTGCACCAAGAAAAGTTGGCTTTGGCAATGCTCTCGTTGAAAATATTGCTACTGGTTGTACGATGGTACTTAATCGAGAAGCACTCGAACTTATTTGTAAGCACCTTCCAAGTAAAGTGTTGATGCATGATTGGTGGTGTTATTTAGTTCTATCTTGTTTTGGCGAAATAATTTTTGATAGTAACGCCAATATAAAATATCGACAGCACGGCAATAACACGATTGGTGCAACCGTGAATATGTTCGATGAATTAAAAAGAAAACTGCATAGATTTATTTACAGCGGAAAAGGATTGCTTTGGTTGCAAGCTTCTGTTTTTTCAAATATGTTTGAAAATAGCATTCCGATATCTCAAAGGCTGGTTCTCAATAAATTCATCGCAGCAAAATCATCATTGTGGTGTCGCGTTCAGTTAGTTTTATCCAAGGAAATATGGCGGCAAAAATGGTTTGATAACTTGATTTTGCGATTCGTTATATTTATAAATCGAATTTGAGTTCGGTGAAAACCGGCATTGTAATTCGTCGAGAGTTGATGATCTTGCTTCATTTATTTTTTCTTCCTGAGGATGTTTGAGATTGGCGCTCCTAACCTGCGGAATAAAATTTATGGGTAAGAGTCTAATTGCGAGGCAAGTTACACGAGAGTCTCAGGCTCATTATTTTTGATGGACAAAATAGCTGTGGAGCAAGTGCCTGAAATTTCCATTTCTGTTGTCAGCCATGCACAAATTCAGTTGATTGAATGTCTGCTGCATGATATCAATCAGCATTGCCGGGCTTCATTGATCGAATTGATTCTCACACTTAACCTGGATGAGATATTGCCGTTCTCAGCAGACAGCTTTGCATTTCCAATAAAAATTATTCGCAACCCCATTCCTATGGGATTCGCGACCAATCACAATCAAGCATTTACATACGCAGTGGGACGGTTTTTTTGTGTAATGAATCCAGATGTCCGATTATATGAAAATCCATTTAAAGCTTTGCTTGCGTGCCTGCAGGATTCTTCAGTTGGCGTGGCAGCGCCGCTCATATTGAGTACGAGCGGCGAGATAGAAGACAGTGCCCGTCGTTTCCCGACCCCGCTCAAGATATTTTGCAAAGCGTTCGGCAGATGTAAAGGTAGCGACTATCTTGTAAAAAATAAACCCGTCTTTCCTGATTGGGTAGGAGGGATGTTCATGTTATTTCCGCGCGAGGTATTCAAAAAGCTAGGTGGGTTTGATCAGCGATATTTTCTTTATTATGAAGATGTAGATTTATGCGCCAGGTTGAGATTAAAGGGTTATAAAGTGGCTGTATGCCCTGATGCCAAGGTGATTCATCTTGCACGTAGGAGTAGCCATCACAGTTTCAAGTATTTGAAGTGGCATCTTAAGAGCATGATGCGTTTTTTTTGTTCCACCTTATTTTTGAAAATATTCTGGTTGCGTTTAACGAAAAAAACATGAACAGAGGTACGATGGAATAATGAAAGCTTGCCCAACTTAATATGCTTAATCGTTGGTTATCATCATGAAATTTATGATTTCCGGGGCTGGCGGCTTTGTTGGTAAAGCACTCTGTGCTGAATTGCTTCGGCGAGGACAATCTGTAAGCGTGGCGGTGCGTTCAGAGAAGTCATTAATTGAAAACACTGAAGTCATAATCGTCGGTGCAATTGATAGTGAGACGAAGTGG
>Ga0105048_10020155_pt1 | contig 10183 bp, 10 predicted proteins | sample MAT05_FD_78382 | JGI IMG/M metagenome (GOLD analysis project Ga0105048, IMG submission 78382) | Freshwater microbial communities from Lake Fryxell liftoff mats and glacier meltwater in Antarctica - MAT-05 | ecosystem: Environmental > Aquatic > Freshwater > Ice > Liftoff microbial mat | place...
ACTCAGGTGGTCGGCATGCGCATGCGTCTCCAGGATCCACTGCACGCGCAGCGCCTGCCGCTCGACGAACTCGACCACCCGTGCCGCCGACGCATGCCCGGTGCGGCCCGACTTCGGATCGAAGTCGAGCACCGGGTCGATGATCGCGCAGCCACTGCCGGCCCCCGCATGAACGACATGGGTGTAGGTCGACGTGGCCGGGTCGAACAACGACTCTACCTGGGGTTCCTGGGCGGATCCATCGGTCATGACGGGTTCCTCATGATCGCAGCGGGAGTCTGGCCGCCTAGCCGCGGCCGGGCTTGAGCGGGCAGGTGTTCATGCCGATCAGCCGGTAGGCCGGACAGTAACCGAAGAGCCCGGTGAACAGCGGTACCAGACCGATAAGCCCGAACCAGCGGGCGCTGCCCTCCAGCAGCAACAGAAGCGACAGGATGGCCAGCCCGGCCACGATGCGCAAGGTCTTGTCGATCGAACCTACATTCTTTTCCATGTCGTTCTCCACCTGGGTTGGCACGGCGTCCGGCCGCGCCGACTTTCCGGATGCACGCGCGACCGATTCACACTGGAGTCTGCTCGCATGCATCGGGCCTGTCGGTGACCGCAGTCACCGATCGCGGCACCCCGCGGCAACCGGCCCGCACCGAGCGCGGCAGCGGCGCCTCGCTCCTGTCTCAAGGCTCGGCGGCCGCAATACGCCGCAGCCGCGCCGGGTCGAGGATCTCGACCCGCTCGCGCGACAGCATGACCAGGTGGTCGTCGGCGAAGTGATGCAGCAGCCGGGTGACGATCTCGCGCACGCTGCCCAGTTCTTCGGCCAGCGCCTGGTGGGTGGTCTGCAGCACCCGGCCCCGTCCTAGCAGCAGCGCCGCGAGCCGCCGGTCCAGACGCTGGAACGCGACCGCCTCGATCAGTTCCATCAGTTCGCTCAGGCGCGCCGAGAACAGGCCGAACACATACTCGCGAAACGGTGCGTGTTCGGCCACCAGTTGCTGGAAAAGCGGCGCCGGCACCGCGATCATTCGTGCATCCTGCTCGACGACGCCGCGCGCCGGATACAGCTGCCGCCCCAACAGGCAACCCGAGGTGAGCACGCACGCCTCGCCGGGCAGCACCCGGTAGAGCAGGATCTCGCGCCCGGAAGCCGACACCTTGGACACGCGGATGGCACCGGCGAGCAGCAGCGGCATCGCCTCGCACGCCGAATGGTCATCGAACATCACCGTGCCGGCGGGTGCCTCGATCAGACGGCTCTGTGCCAACAGCGCGTCCAAGCGGTCCGCCGGCAGTTGCGCGAGCGCAGGGTAGGCGGCACGCAGCAGACTTGCCAGATCGAGGGCGTGTGCACGAGCGTCGGTGCGCGGGTCGGCACCAGCGTCGGTGCGAGGATCAAATCCGTTGCTCATGGTGCTCACGCCCAGGTTGCTGCACCAGCCCGCGACGGAATGACGGCAGGCGGTCGTCCCGCAGCCGGGCCGAGGGCGGCGCGGAGACGCTGATCCAGCGTCTCCGGTGGGGCGCCGACATGAACATCCATATGCACTCCGTGCTGTCGTTGTTCAGATCAGGCTACGGATGATTCCGATCAGCGCGCCACCAGTAAGCACTGCGAACGCGAGAAACGATACCAGGAAGCCCGGGCCGCGCTTGTTCGGGTCGATCGAGTAGCCGATCGCATAGATGATCCGGCCGATCAGCCACAGGGCGCCGACCACCCCTGCCCAGAGCGCACTGGTATAGAGGGCGAACAGCCAGAGCACCGGCAGGAAGGCGACCGCGCTCTCGGTCGTGTTCATCTGGATGCGATAAGCCTGCTCGAACTCGGGATGCCCGGTGGTGGCGGGCGCCATTACCTTGTGCTTGCCGCGCATGCGCCCGACGTTGATCACAGTGGCGAACAGCAGCACCGAAGTGAGCGCGGTGATCAGCGCAGCGTAATCCAGGTTTTCCATCGATGGCAGCCTTGAGGGGTCGGTCGGGCGAGGCAGAGCGCGAGTGTAGCGTGATCGGGGTCGAGTACCACTCGCGGCACCGCCCGCACTCAGCGTCCGCGCCGCCCACCGCTCAGTCGACCTGCGCGTTGTCGGGGACAGACCCGGAGGGGTCTGTCCCCCTAGCGATCTCAGCTCCGATGTTTCGGGGACGGACCCTCCGGGTCTGTCCCCTCGGCGATCTCAGCTCCGATGTTTCGGGGACGGACCCTCCGGGTCTGTCCCCTCGGCGATCTCAGCTTCGGTAGCCAGCATCGAGCCGCTCGGCCTGGCGCAGGCAGGCTGCCCAGTTCTTCGCGCGGTTGCTCAGCCGCTCTTCTCCCTGCGCCTGACGGATCGCGAAGTCGCACACCGCTTCGTCGATCAGCGTGTACGGTGCGCCGCCGCCCAGGGCGGCGATCTGGCCCTTGCACGCCATCTCGAGGAAGTGGTGCTCGAAGAACGCATCCTGCACCGAGGCGCCACAGACCAGCGCGCCATGGTTTCGCAACAGCATGATGTTCTGGCTGCCCAGACTCGCCACCAGTGGTGCGCGTTGGTCCATGTTGAACTCGAAGCCGCTGAAGGTGTGATAGGCGATGCGACCGTAGAAGGTCGCTGCATGCTGGTTGATCATCAGCAGGCCATGCGTCTGCGAAGACACCCCCATGTTGGCTTCGGTATGGGTGTGGAACACCGCGTCCAGGTCGGGGCGCGCCGCAAGCATGCCAGCATGGATCACCAGACCGCCGCCGCGCAGCCTGGGGCTGTCCTGCTTCGGGTTGCCGTCGAAGTCGAACTTGAGCAGGCTGGACGCGGTGACCTCCTCGAACATCATCGTCGGGGGCTTGATCAGCAGGTGTCCTGGCTCGCCCGGCACGCGAATCGACAGGTGGTTGTAGGTCAGATCGTTTGCCCCATAGTGGGCAAGCAGGCGGTGACAGGCGGCAAGGTCTAGCCGGGCGGTCCACTCTTCGGCGCTGACCGTTGCGCGTACCGGGCTGTCCACTTCGATCGCTGCGGGGTGGTTCATCTTCCTGGCTCCTCTAGGGGTCAGCTGCTTTGTGGATCGAGCACCGGTGGCGACGCGTTCGCATAGTGACCGTGAACTGGGTCAGTGCCATTGTCCGGAGAAAGTGACCCTGCCCCTGACCCTGACTCCATTTCTTCTCCGTCCCGACCAGACGGCGCGGACAGCTCCGGCAGGAAGCCGCCGGACTGATGGCGCCATAGCAAGGCGTAGTGGCCGTTCAGGCGAAGCAGGGCGTCATGGGTGCCCTGCTCGACGATCCGGCCCTGGTCCAGCACGACCAGACGGTCCATGCGGGCGATGGTCGACAGGCGGTGGGCGATCGCGATCACCGTCTTGCCTTCCATCAGACCGAGCAGCTGCTCCTGGATCGCGAGTTCGGCTTCGCTGTCCAGTGCCGAGGTGGCTTCGTCCAGGACCAGGATGGGCGCGTCCTTCAGGATCACCCGTGCGATCGCGATCCGCTGGCGCTGGCCGCCGGAGAGCTTCACCCCGCGCTCGCCGACATGCGCTTCATAGCCGGTGCGCTGCGTCCAGTCCTGCAGATCGCTGATGAAGTCATGCGCCTGTGCCTTGCGCGCCGCACTGACGATGTCGGCCATCGACGCGCCCGGGCGGCCATAGCCGATGTTGGCCGCGATCGAGCGGTGCAACAGCGAGGTGTCCTGGGTCACCATGCCGATGGCCGCACGCAGACTCTCCTGGGTGACGCCGGCAATATCCTGGCCGTCGATCAGGATGGCGCCGTCTTCGACCTCGTGAAAGCGCAGCAGCAGGTTGACCAGGGTCGACTTGCCGGCGCCGGAGCGTCCGATCAGGCCGATGCGCTCGCCCGGGCGGATGGTGAGCGACAGATCGTCCAGCACCCGCCGGCGGTCGTGACGGCCATAGGTGAAGGTAAGGTGATCCAAGCGGATCTCGCCGCCGAGCGGCGCCGGACGCACGACCAGTTCCCGCGCGGCCGGGCGGTCGGTGAGGGTCAGTGGCACCGCGATGGTCTCCATGCCTTCCTGCACCACGCCGATGTTCTCGAAGATGCCGGTCACCTCCCAGCTTACCCAGCCGGCCACGTTGGCGATCTGCCAGGCCAGGGGCAGGGCAGTGGCGACCAGTCCGGCACCGATCACGCCCTGGCTCCACAGGCTGATGCCGATGGCAGCGGTGGACACCAGCAGCAGCGCGTTCATCACCGACAGGGTGAACATGAAGCGGGTGATCAGCCGCATGTGGGCGGACATCGCGGCGGTGTGCTGGTCGATCGCGTCGCGCACGAAGGCGTCTTCGTCGCGAGCGCGCGCAAACAGCTTGACCGTGAGGATGTTGGTATAGCTGTCGACCACCCGGCCCATCACCAGCGAGCGCACCTCGGAACTCGCCTTGGCAAGGTCGCGCATGCTTGGCACGAACTTGCGCAGGAAGAAGACGTAGCCGGCGAACCAGAGCGCGGTCGGAACCGCCAGTCGCCAGTCCACCAATGCCATCAGCGTGAGCGAGGTCAGACCGTAGATCAGGATGTACCAGATCGCCCGTATGCTGCTCACCACGCATTCGCGCAGCGCGTTGCTGGTCTGCATCACCCGGTTGGCGATGCGCCCGGCGAAATCGTTCTGAAAGAAAGACCAGCCCTGGCGCGCCACATGCCAGTGGCTCTGCCAGCGGATCATGCTGGTCACCCCGGGCAGGACTGCGTTGTTCCGCACCAGACTGTCGGCGAGCATCGCGAGCGGTCGCCCGATCAGGATGATCAGGGCCATCGCTATCAGCATCGGTGCCGAGGCGTCGAACGCCTGCGCCCGATCCGGGGTCTCCATCAGCGTCACCAGCCGGCCGATGAACACCGGAATCAGGGTGTCGATAAGTGCCACGACGAGTCCGGTGCCGAACATCGCCAGGTAAAGACCGCGGGTCTGTCGGATGAAGTGCCAGTAGAAGGCGACCAGCCCGCGCGGCGGGGCAGCCGGCGATACCGCCCCAGGCCCGCCGTTTCGTGCGCCGTTTTCTGTGCCGCCGGGTACTTCGGTCGGCCTGACGAGGGATTCGAAGAACGCGAACATGGGCAAGGCTCCTGACCCTATTGTCGCTCATCGATTGAACTCCACCCCCCAGTTTGGTAGATGTAGACGGTGGCCACCCTCAACTATCACCATCTGCGCTATTTCCGCGCGATCGCGCGCGAACGCAGCCTGACCCGTGCCGCGCAGCTGCTGCATGTGTCCCAGTCGGCGCTGTCGATCCAGTTGCGCCAGCTCGAGGAGCGGCTCGGGCACGCCCTGTTCGAGCGGCGCAACCGGCGGCTTGAACTCACCGAGGCGGGCCAGATCGCTCTCGATCATGCCGACTCGATCTTTCGTACCGGCGACGAGCTGGTCGAAACGCTTGCCGGGCGGGCGCCGGCAAGCCGGCAGAGGCTGCGCATCGGGTCCACCGCCACGCTGTCGCGCAATTTCCAGCTCGAGTTCCTGCGCCCGCTGCTGGCACGCGATGATGTCGAGCTGTCGATCCATTCCGGTACCTTGCGCGAGCTGGTGGCGCTGCTCTCGGCGCACCTGCTCGATGTCGTGCTATCCAATTCGCCGGTGCCCCGCGACAGCACGACCGTGCTGCACAGCCACCTGATCGCGCAACAGCCGGTGAGTCTGGTCAGCCGGCCACCGAAGTCAGGCCAACGAAAGCGCTTGCGGTTTCCGCAGGACCTGGAGGGCTTGCCAGTGGTGTTGCCGGCGCATCCGGGGAGCCTGCGTGCCGCGTTCGATCTGGAACTCGATCGCGCCGGAGTGCAGGCGAAGGTGCTGGCCGAGGTGGACGACATGGCGATGCTGCGGCTGTTCGCGCGCGAGTCGGGCGCGGTCACTCTGGTGCCACTGGTGGTGGTGCGCGACGAGCTTGCCTCAGGCGTACTCGTCGAGCGGGCACGCCTCGACAGCATTCGCGAGAGCTTCTATGCGATCACCGCTGATCGGCGCTTTCCGCAGCCCCTGCTGCGTGAACTGGTGGCCGAGCGTCGTATCGGCAAGCTGCGTTGACCCGAGCGGGCGATGCCGGATCGGCTGCGGTCGGGCGCTGCTTCGGTGCAGATTTGACGGCGCTCCGTCGACCGCGCTCTTGCTGCCGGCGCTGTCGGCGCTTCGGCTTGACGCGGCAGACCAGCGCACGCCAAGATAGGGTCAGCCCATCCACAGCTGTGAGATTGTATGTTCCTGCGTGTATCCCGAAGCCATATCGCCGCCCGGGCAGCCGGGTCGCTGCCTGCCGGGACGCATCGCCTGCTTCATGTCACCGAAGGTGACCTGCGGGTGACCTCCGGGCACCAGTGCACCTCGCTTGGACCAGACTCGGCCTGGTTCGGCGCAGGCGCTGTCGAACTGCTCGGCGGCGTCGCCGGTGCGACGCTGCTGCATTGGGAATTGTCGGCTGCGGCGGCCATGTCGCCCGCGGTCGACGGCGCGTCGACTGTCCTGCTGCTCGAGCAGCCGATCGCCATCCACGGGCCGCGCGCGCACCTGATCCGGCTCGACCGGGTGTCGTTTCCGCCTGGCGGTATCGCCTACACCCATACCCATCAGGGGCCAGGCATCCGGGTGCTGCTCGACGGCGAGATCACCATCGACGCGAACGGGGCACGCCACACGGTTGCCCCGGGGCAGGCCTGGTTCGAGGCCGGGCCGGACCCGGTACTCGCACTGGCGTCGCAGCGCGAGCCGACCAGCTTTGCACGGGTGATGGTGTTGCCGGTCGAACTGATCGGCAGGAGTTCGATCAGCTATGTGAAGGCCGAGGACATCGACAAGCCCAAGCGGCAGAGCTACAAGATTTACATCGATACGCCGCTCGATCTATAGCGTTGGACCGGGTGGTCCGCCTGTTCTGGACTGAGCCAGGGGGCTGGTCGCGCCGGTCTCAGTCCAGCGTCCCGCGACTGGCCGCGTCGTCCGCCCAGGCGTCCAGCAGGACATGCAATGCGTCTTCCGGCCAGGGCTCGCAACTGGCAGCGTAGTGGGCAAGATGCGTGGCTGCAGCGCGCTTGCGGGAATCGACCGCCTGCCCGGCACTGGCTGGTGGCGCCAGGGCTTCCAGCGTCAACTGCTGAAGTTTCTCGGCGGCGAGTTCGACCCGCTTCATGTCGTCCCTGAACGCACCGGTCGCCGCCGGGGTGAACGCGCCCACCTCAGCCTTGAGCAACCGGCGCACGCCGCGTATCGGCTTCACTACCTTCTCGCGCCAGGGGCGGGTGGCGTCGTCCAGGGCGATCACCTGCTTTTCGTCGAGCAGCCGCCCACGGTCGGCGAGGTACAGCAGGAACAGCAGCAGATTCACGTCCGCGCCACCCTCGTCCTGCAGCGCGAGACAGGCCGGGGGCACCTCGGGCCGGGAATACAGGCGAAGCGAGAAGTCCCAAAAGCCGTGGTCGCCGGTGGTTTCGGGCATCAAGCCTCCGGGGTGTCCTTCCAGCGCTTCACCAGATGGGTGTCCAGCCCGAACAGGTCGAGCGCCCGGCCGACCGTCTGGGTGACGATGTCGTCGATGGTCTTCGGACGATGGTAGAACGCGGGCACCGGCGGCATGATGATTGCGCCATTGCGCGTGGCCTGCTCCATCAGCGCGATATGCCCGGCATGCAGCGGCGTCTCGCGCAGCAGCAGCACCACGCGCCGGCGCTCCTTCAGGCAGACATCGGCGGCGCGTACGATCAGTTCGTCGTCGAACGAATTGGCGATACCGGACAGGGTCTTGATCGAGCAGGGCGCGATCAGCATGCCTTCGGTCTTGAACGAGCCACTCGATATCGAGGCGCCTATGTCGCGGTAGTTGTGCTGCGAGTTGGCCAGTGACTTGACATGATCCAGGTCGAAGTCGGTTTCCTCGATCAGCGTGCGCGCGGCTGATGGCGACATGACCAGGTGTGTCTCCACATCCGGCATCTTGCCGAGTATCTCCAGCGCTCGGATGCCGTAGATGATGCCGGACGCGCCGGTGATGCCGATGATCATTCGTTTCATTCGATTCAGCTTTCCGATCCGTCGCGCTGCGACCCTGTCTGCGTTAGGGGCATGAGGTTAGCAGATGCGCTCGGCTGCGTTGCGTTCTGGCGGTCGGTCTGTCTGTCTGTCTGTCGGTCCGCGGCGGCGTAGAATCCGCGCCCATGGAAGACATACCGTGGGGGCAGCGCCTGCTGCACAGACTGGATCCCGAGACTGCCCATTCCGCGGCGATCGCAGCACTCAGGCTTGGCCTTGCACCGGTGCCCGAGGCGTTCGAGGATCCGGTATTGATCACGCGGGTCTGGGGTCTTGACTTCGCCAACCCGATAGGACTGGCTGCGGGCTTCGACAAGAATGCCGAGGTGATCGATCCGATGCTGCGTGCAGGCTTTGGCTTCGTCGAGGCCGGGTCGGTTACGCCCAGGCCGCAACCGGGCAATCCCAGGCCCCGGTTGTACCGGCTCACCGAAGATCGGGGCGTCATCAACCGTTACGGTTTCAACAGCCAGGGCATCGAAGCCTACTCGGCACGGCTGCGCCGTCGCGCTGAGCGCGGCGGCGAACGCGGCAGTGAGCGCGGCAGTGAGCGCGGCAGTGAGCGCGGCAGTCAGCACGGCAGTGAGCACGGCAGTGAGCGCGGAATCGTGGGCGCCAATCTCGGCAAGAACAAGGACACAGTCGATGGCGCTGCAGACTACGTGATCGGCATCAATGCGGTCGCTGGTCTCGCCGACTATCTGGTGTGCAACATCTCATCGCCGAACACCCCGGGGTTGCGTTCGATGCAGGCACGTGCGCCGATCGAGGATCTGCTTGCCCGCGTGATCGAAGCCAGGCGCGCGGCGACACCGGCCGGCCGCCGGCTGCCGCCCCTGCTGGCCAAGGTCGGCCCGGATCTGGATGCGGATGAAGTGCAGGACATCGCCGAGGTGGCGATGGCGGCCGGCGTCGATGGGCTGATCATCGGCAACACCACGCTCGATCGTCCGGCGACACTGGTCAGCGCGCATGCAGAGGAGGCGGGCGGGCTGTCCGGGGCGCCGCTGCGGGACAAGGCAATGGCCTGCCTGGCCGAGTTCGTCCGTGCCACCGGCGGCCGCTTGCCGATCATCGGCTGCGGTGGCGTATCCAGCGGTGCGGACGCTTATGCGAGAATCCGCGCCGGCGCGTCGCTGGTCCAGCTTTACTCGGCGCTGGTGTTCTACGGGCCAGCACTGGTCAACCGTATCAAGCGCGACCTGGCACAGCTGCTGCGCCGGGACGGCTTTGCCTCGGTAGCGGAGGCGGTCGGTGTCGACGCGCCAGGGCGATCTGAATCCAGATAGCCGGCCCGATCGCGTAGTGGTGTGGCGGGCGGCACGCCATTTGCATTGCAACCTCAGTCTCGGTTTTTGAATCCGGGTGCGCCCGGATCTGCAGGGCTTCAGGGAGATCAAGCGCCCCATAAGAGGGCGCCGGCACGATCGTCCGCACAGTGCGAAGGCGCGCTGAGGATGGGTCGCGTTTGTTTGTTCACCTACTGTACCCCGGAGACCCAAGATGTCGATCGTTCCCCCTGGCTTCACCCGGCCTGCGTCCGCAGGGCGCCGGCGCGTGCTTGTCGGCACTGCCGCCGCAGGCGCTGCGGCGATGCTCTCGCCGTACGCCAATGTCCATGCGCAGACCCCACGCAAGGTAAGCATTTCGCTGCCCTGGGTGGTCAACGGCTCGAACTTCTGGCCGGTGATCGGTCGCGAGCGCGGCTTCTTCAAGAGCCGGGGCTTCGATGTCGATATCCAGCGCGGATTCGGTTCGATCGCGGCCACCCAGGCGGTGGCCAACGGCAAGTTCGATTTCGGCTTCGTGTTCACCCCGGGTATCGTGATCAACGCGGCGCGCGGTCTGATGGTGCAGGCGGTGGCCACCGTCGGTTACGACTCCCTGATGGGTGTGGCGATCCCTGAAGATTCGCCGATCAAGCGTCCGGCCGACCTCGAAGGCCGGACTGTGGGCATGGTGCTCACCTCGGCCGAGGCGCCGTTCTTCAACGCCTGGCTGGACCGGGTCAAGGTCGACCCGAAGAAGATCGTCCGCCAGGCGATGGACAGCCAGCTGATCGAGCGCTCACTGATCAACAAGCAAGTGGATGCGATCACCTGCATCGGCACCAGCTCTCTGCCGCTGTTCCAGTCGCTCGGCTATGACACCCGCTTCATGAGCTGGGC
>Ga0105048_10020156_pt1 | contig 10183 bp, 9 predicted proteins | sample MAT05_FD_78382 | JGI IMG/M metagenome (GOLD analysis project Ga0105048, IMG submission 78382) | Freshwater microbial communities from Lake Fryxell liftoff mats and glacier meltwater in Antarctica - MAT-05 | ecosystem: Environmental > Aquatic > Freshwater > Ice > Liftoff microbial mat | place...
CGATCTCAAGTCCGAGCAACTGTTCAACCACCTGTACTTCGTACTGGATGCCTCCGACCGCGAGTGCATGGATGACTTTCGTCATGCCATACCCGGGGAGTTCTGTGCGCGTGTCGCGGGGAATCGACAGAACGCGGCAGGAGCCGGTGCCGCCATTGAGATGAAGCACCATCAGGGAGTCCGGCCGGACACCGATATCGATCGCCTCGCCTGGGCGTGCATCGACACCCATCAGCAATATGGTCATCGAGTCTTCAGAAGTTTCGACGACCTTCGTTTCGAGCACCTCGTTCGGAACGATCGATCGCACTGAGACATCGTCGACTGCAAGAACGCTCGCTCCGGAGGACTTCCAGAAATAGATCATCACATTCGCAGCTTCTGCCGGCGGGGTGTAGTCGAAGGTGATCTCGGTCCAATCGGCACCTTTAATTTCGACGGGGGCCGGCTCACTTGCTGTCAACCGGGTTCCTGATTCATCTGTGTAGGCGAGCCCGACCTGAATCGACTCCCCAGTCACGGGTTTGTCTCCACGTTTGACCTGGGCACTGAGCCGGTATTCAGTCGCGGGAACAAAGAAAAGATGTTGGTCAGCGTAGCCACCGATCTCCGAAATGGTGAGTACACCGTCCGAACCGAGTCCTCCGCCGGCGTCGATTGCGGCGCCTTGCTCCAGGTGCCAGGATCCGTCGTTGCCGGACTCGAAATCTCCGTTCTTGACTCGTTCGATTTGAGAGAGAACTGTGGTCGGCTCCGAAGTCGCAATCGCAGTCGCAGTTGCAGTCGGAGCCGGAAGCTCCGTGACCGCTTCGGCTGCGGTTGGCTCGATCGTCGCTGCAGTCTTCGACATAGACGTGGATGTCGGATCAGCTGTCTCGCGTGGTTCTGCGGTGGTTATTGGCGTTTGTTGGGGTTCGGAGGTTGCCGTCGGATCAATGGTCGATTCTTCCGTGGGCCGCACCGACGCTTTGGGTGGTTCTGCGATCAAGGCCGCTGACTGGGTTTCGGGTGTTTCTGGTTCCGTGGGTACGAACGCATTTGATCCCCCCGCGATTGCAGTCAGGGCCGGGCCGGTGTCGATCTTGATCTCGCCCGATCCTCCCAGGGCCTCGCCTGAAATTTCCCCGGTTGGAGCGCTGACGGAATTGATCGTATTGAAAATGCGATTCACCCGAATCGCATAGTAGCCGCCGACAAGCACCAGCGCGCAAAGGATGAGACTGACGATCAGAAGAAGCATCGTCGGCTTGCTTCGGCCGTTCTTCGGAGTCTCGTCGTTTCTCTGGCTGCTCTTCGCTGGCGTATCTGTCAGCATCGACCCGGATGACGATGCCGTTCCGGTCGAGGCAAAGAGAGTCCCATTTGACAGCGATGGTTGACGTGTCGACGTGAACCATCCGCGAACAGTGCTGCCGGATGGAAAGAGACTTACCGCCTCGGGCTTCACCTGGTGACCGCAGGTCAGACACTTGGAGCGGCTCGTCTGTATGACGGCCCCGCAGTTGACACATCGTACGTCGGCCATAGGAGGTACCTCAATGAAACGCGCTGCCCCTTCGTCATCCTTTCCACTACCGCGGCAGGAAATGAAAAACCGGCCGCGTTGTGGGGCCGGTTTCACCATTTGCTCCCTGCCGCCCAGGTGACCAGATACAGACGGCAGTTCATCGCTTCCATTGTTGATCGCCCGAGCACGAAGGGAATTACGAAGACCTTCTGGCGATCCATGTTTTGCAGTCTAGGCTCATTGGGAGTCCGTTCGGGATGCCCAGAGGTCCCTAATGGGGGAGTACTAATGTCACTTCCGGCTAGCACACTCTTCACAGGACTATCAGGTGGTCCTAGGATGCAACTATGGCACTACTGACACTCCCGCAACTTGCTGAAGCCGCTTCGATTCCGCTTAGCGCAGCCCGCTATTACCGGGACCGATTCATCCTCTTCGTACCGTCGGTGCGGGTCGGCCGAACTGTCCTGCACCCGGTTGAGGCGGTTGAAGCACTCACGTTGATCAACAATCTGGCGGCCGGGGGCGCGAGCGTTTCGGATATTGAAACATCACTGGAAAAGTTCTTTCCAATTACCGTGGTCACTTCCCAGCTGGTGTCTGGCGAAATTGCTGAGTCAGGACCGGCAGCGGTGATCAGCGAACTCGCGAACATGCTCGATGAACGGGGTGCGCGAGTCGAAAGTGAAGTCGTTGCACTTCGCGAGCAGGTAACCGCCTCAGCCACTGCTTCACAACTCGAAGGCGTTGTGTTCGAAACCCGATTGGCCGCCCACGGCATTGGTGAGCGGTTCGGTTCCGAAATGCAATTAATGAAGTCGAATGTCGATGAATTGCGCGCTCAGGTCAGTCAGCTTGCTTCACGCGATCAACTTGAATGGATCGGCGATGTCGTTTCAGCGGCAATCACCCGGTCGCCAGGGGCGGGTCCTTCCGGGCAACTGGAGAAGAAGTTGCTTGAGATCCAGGAGGAATTGCATCGCCCTCGGCCTTCCGACGACGTTGCAGAGTTGAGGATCGCCGTCGATCGACTGGCGGAGCACGTGAACAGCCGTGACAAGGAATTTCAACGTACGCTTCACGGGTTGGTCAATGTGATGCGAACCGAGATCCGGACTCTCCAGAGTGACATTCAATCTTCGGTGAACGAGCGTCGATCCGAAATTGAAGAGCCGGTTGCTGTCGAGCCAGTTCGGGTTGTCGAGCCACCTGTCAAACCAATTGAACGGACTGCATCCGTCGAGGCGCAGGAAGAATCGCTACCAGACTCCTCGAAATCGCGTGCACCACGGCGTCTTGGACATGTGAGCCGCGTCCACGAACCAGCCGCGGTCGAGATCAAACCAACGGTCGCAACCGAGGAATCGGTCTGATCACGGCGATCTGCGGTACGTTCGTTTAGCCCAAAGCTGTGAGTCAAGGCCTATAGCCTGCCCTCCGGAGTACCCCTTACTTTTGGGGGGAGCGATTCGGACCCACCCCGACGAGGTTTCAGTCGCGCTACGCTCGTTTTCGAACGAGGAAAGTCTGCAATTTGATGAATCCCGCGGACCTCAGCCAAATGCAATCGGGTGACCGGTCAGAAGTGACGCGGTCCCACTTTCGCATTCTCGTACTCTCCATTTTGATACTTCTGGGAATTGGCGCTCTAACGCTGTTGAGTTTGATCGGCAGATCGGCGTCGCGATTCGATTTCACCAGTGATATCGCTACGACCGCAGCCGTAGTTGCCGCAGTGGTGACTATGTTCGCTTCATTCAGGTCGATCGGAGAATATCGCCAGGGATGGATTTATACGGCTCTTGGCTGTATCGCATGGGGTATCGGATTTGTTATTTCGAGCGGTAATCCCCCGGTGACCGCCGTTTTCGACATCGGAATCTATCTGATCTCGATTGCGGCATTCGTGTTGGCGGCGTTGGCGTTTGGCCGCGCAAATGGAATTGAAAGTTATCAACTCGCCCATTTTGTCAATCTGCTGCCGATGATTCTTGCACTTTCAATTGTCAACTGGACGCTTGAGATTGGACCAATGGTCGAATCCATCGGAGAACTTTCGATTGATCTGGCCGAATCGCTTGTTCACGGACTGGGAACCGTCACCATCCTGACGGTTGTCATCTCGGGCCTCTCCAGTGGAGCGGCATCCGGAAGGGGCTGGTCGCGCCGGATAGTGTTGGCGTCAGTCGCACTACTTACCGTGACAGCATCTCTGTGGAATGGCCGAAGCGAGCTTCAGTTTGATATTTCGACGACCACATACGAGCGAATGTCCGCGCTGTCGTTCGCGATGGTCGCCGGGTCGGCACTCTGGATCGCCATCAACGGAGGGCGTCAGTCGGGAACTGCGGACCAGGCGAGTCGTCGGCGAATGACGGTCCGAGCCGACCACTATCTGCAATTTGGAGCGCTCGCTTCGTTGATCTTGCTCTCCGCCATCATTCGGTTAGTCGATGAGTCGGCTTCTTATAGTGAGTTGATGGCCGACATTGGAGCGCTCTCGATCCTGCTTTTCATTGTGGCTCGGCAGTCACTTGTGATTCGGGGTGAGCGGCTGCTTCAGACACATATTGGCGAACTCAGTGAACAGCTCGACAGTCTCGTGTCTCAGGTCGGGCGAGATCCGCTGACAGGACTCCTCAACCATCGGGCCGTGCATGAGCGCCTTGATCTGGAGTTGGTCGGCGGTCGAGCAGCGGGAGAATCGGTCGCCATTGCGCTGATCGATGTCGACAACTTCAAATCGATCAACGACACGCTCGGTCACCAGGCCGGAGACCATGTGCTTCGCGCCGTATCGACGATTTTGGTCTCCGCCTGCCGTGGGACTGATGTCGCTGCGAGATACGCCGGCGATGAGTTCATGCTCATCCTGCCGGGTCTTGACGAGCGCCATGCGGGGAGCGCCTGCGAACGCATTGCAGCAGAAGTTCGGCGCTTGAACAACGACCTTCATCTGGGCGGCGGTGTACTCGTCACCCTGTCGATCGGGGTTGCAGTCACGCACAGTTGCGACCGCAATGTCGTTCAAAATATCGCAATCGCTGACGCGGCCATGTATGACGCGAAGGAGAGCGGCAAGAATCAGGTCGTGGTCGTGAACGCCGACACCCTTGAAATCAGCCAATCATTGAGTTCTGGACCCACAGTAGACCAACTTATGGCTGAAAGCAGAGGTCTCTTCGAGTGGGAAAATGACGGAGTGCTGGCGGGCTGAGAACCATGCATTTAGAAATTTCAGTCCAGAACACCGGTAGCCGCCCATTGGTATGCATCCAACGACTGTTTGCTGAAACAGACGAACAGAATAAGATCGAACGGCGAGCGAGTCGCCTGGAAACGATCGGCCTCGTCGATCGCGATAGTTGCCGCTTGATCGACCGGATAGCCGAACGCCCCGGTGCTGATCGATGGAAATGCGACCGTACGTATCGCATATCGCGGTTGTGCCGCTATCGCCAATGAATTGCGGTAGCAACTCGCGAGCAATTCATCTTCATTCTGTGCGCCGCCTTTCCAGACGGGACCGACAGTGTGGATTACCCATTTGCAAGGCAACTGGTATCCACGAGTAATCCGCGCTTCACCAGTTGGACACCCGCCGAGTTTGCGGCATTCTTCCAACAGTGCCGGACCTGCCGCGCGGTGAACGGCACCATCGACACCACCGCCCCCAAGCAAGGACACGTTGGCCGCGTTGACGATGGCGTCGACGCGCTGTTGGGTGAGGTCACCCAGGATGATCTTGATGTCGCTTCGGCGCATCTGAGCCCCTCAGATCTGGAGTTTCTTCGCGGTGATGACGATCCGGGTTGCCCAGGAATCGCCCGGTGGAATAATATCCAATCCTGTTTCGATTTTCTGGGATTCGAGGGCAAACGCGTTTGGAACACATGACCAGGGCTCGATCGCAACAGCCTCGTGATGTTCCGGAACATAGATCACGCAGTTTCGGAGCGATGGCGGAAAGGTCTGTTCGATTCGGATGCCAGTCGCTGCGTCATCAACATACGTGTGGGCAAGTCCGTCCTCTTCCGCTCGCACGTCTGTCAGTACACCGCTGAAAGTCAGCTCGTTGAATGCCACTCCGTTGCGGAGATCTGACTCGCCTTCGACTCCCTCTCGTTTCCCGTTCGGCAGTTCGCCAACATGCGGCCAGACTTCATCTGCCAGTACGGTAATCACCGGATTCGTTGCTACGTCCCCGACAACTGGAATCCGAAAGTAAGGGTGGGTGCCAAAACCGAATGGAAGCGCCCGGTTTCCCGGATTTTCGATCAGCACATCGCAAACGAGGCTCGCGCCCTCGATCATGTAGGTGATCCGGATCAGGAAATCGGACGGCCATTGCGCAAGAAGCGACGGGTCATCCACCGACGCGATGAATTCGCCTGTCACAGAGCCCTCGGTCTGCGCAATTACGCGCCATGGTCGCGAAATCACGAATCCGTGGATCACATTTCCATTGGCCGCGATAGCTCCTTCGGCCGAGAATTCTTGCCCCTCAAACGTAAACGAATTACCCTGAAGCCGACCTGCGAACGGAAAAAGGATCGGGATGCCATGCAGCGCCAGCGCGCTCTCAAGTCCGAATCCTTCTTCGGCCCAGACCACCGAGACCGTCTGATCGTCAACGACCGCTTGAAAGTCGAAGCAATTGAAACCGACTCCCGGGAGAATCCGGGCACTTGATCCTGACACCGCATCTCTAATCGTTACGACTGAATCGGACTGCAAGCCGTTATCTGGCATGGATATCGAAATTCCTTCCGGGGTTGGGGTGAGTGTTAAGTTTGCCATTCGGGAGCGAATTCGAATTAACAAACGTGTTTATTCTTCACCTCGCTCGAGCCACTTTGTAACAGTCGGAGGGGAAAACGTGCGCATCCGGGCGATGAGAGCAACCGGATCATCTGAATCGATAAGCATCGACCGGTGGTCAGGGTGCAGAAACTGTTCATTTACCGCGTGATCAAACATTGAGATCAGAGGATCGTAGTAGCCTGCCACGTTCAATAGCCCAATTGGCTTGTGATGGATGCCAAGTTGAGACCAGGTCAGCATTTCGCACAGTTCCTCAAATGTGCCGAATCCACCCGGTAGAGCAATAAAGCCGTCGGAGAGTTGATCCATCATCGCCTTTCGCTCGTGCATCGATTCCACGACATGAAGCGTGGTGACACGTCGATTCGCGATTTCACGTCGATCGAGCGCTCTCGGAATGATGCCGACAACTTCACCACCGGCTGTCATTGCTGATTCAGCAATGACGCCCATCAATCCCACTGCGCCGCCGCCGTAAACAAGGCGAATTTCCGAGTCAGCGATCAGGATTCCGAGCGTTCGCGCCGCCACCGCGTATTCGGGGCGCGCACCAGTATTCGATCCACAATAAACGCAAATGGAATTCAGTTGTTGTTTTTCCACGAATTGACTCCCGTGCCGACTCCCGGATCTCGGGAGCGAAGGCCCCAGGAAGACTACTTCATGATACGGGTGCGACGAAAGAGCGGGGCGTCCAGCTCGCCCCGCTCCTTCGTCTGTGTTTTCTACACGATTCCCTTGGGCACGATGTACCAGTACGCCCGGTTGAAGAGCAACTTCTCATAATGGTAGAAGTGATTTGGTGTGGGAGGTTTGGGAGGATGCTCGAAATCGAAAACGAGCTGGGAGGCTTCTCCGCGACCGGTTTCGAGGAAGCAGAGAACGTGGCCATCGTATTCCGTTGCGCCCTCGAGCGATTCTCCACGCACTCGATGGACGAGTCTGTCCGCAAGCACTTTCGCCTCGAAGTGCGCGGCAGAGCCGCTTTTCGAAACCGGAATATCGGTCGCGTCACCGATCGCAAAGATGTCGGACTGTCCGGCGACCTGAAGCGTGTGGCGGTCGGTTGAAATCCACCCCTGCGTATCGCCGAGTCCTGAGTCCATAACGACCTTGGCGCCGCGATGCGGCGGGACAAGGACGAGCAGGTCATAGGTGATTTCGTCACCCTCAAGTGATGTCACCGTTTTTGTCGCCGGGTCGATGCTGTCGACATTGAAAAACGTTTCGTACTTAATTCCGCGTTCTTCAAGCATCGGCGTGACGAATTCCGAGACGCTCTCGATCGTGAACACACGATTGATCGGGGAGAGATAGGTTATCTCGGTCTTTTCGCGGAGCCCGCGTTTGGTTAGCAGGTCTTCGATCTTGAACGTGAACTCGAGCGGGGCCGGTGGGCACTTATACGGGATATCCGCGACACCGATGACCAGGTGTCCACCCTCGAAGCGGTTAATCGCATCCTCGAGTCGAATCGCGGCCTCTTCTGAATAGAAGTGATGGGCCGACTCCTCGAAACCCGGGATTGCATCCGGAACGATTCGCGAACCTGTGGCAATCACCAGCGTATCGTAGGGCACTGAAGCCTGATCCTTGATCAAGACCTCTTTGGCAACGGGGTCAATGCGCTCGGCCGCACCCGTTACCAGGTTGACCCGCTTGCTGAGAAGTGATCGTTCGGATTTGACCAATGAACCTGGAGATGTTTCGCCAAATGGCAGATAGAGCCAGCCAGGTTGGTAGATGTGCTTTCCAAATTCATCAACGACTGTCACTTCCACTTCGGACCTCTTGAGCTTTCGGGAGAGCACGTTCGCGAGAAGCGTCCCGCCGACTCCGCCGCCCAAGATCACAACCTTATGACTCATCGCCTTGCCTCCGGTATTCAGGAACCTTGCCGGTGAAGGCAAGCTCAATGGGTCTTGCGAATAACGAACCGGCTGTACCCATCCTCTGGGAAAATGCCGACCATTTCGTGCTTGGCCTTGGCGACCCATGCCGGAATATCTTTGTTCGAGCCTGGATCACTTGAAAGAACCTGGAGCGCTTGTCCCGCTTCGATGCTCTTAACGCCTCGAATGAGTTCAAGCAGCGGTCCGGGGCAGAAACTGCCACGCGCGTCGATCTCCTTGGCAAGCGGTAGGGTGGATTGATCTGACATTTGCTTATTCCTTTCAGATGGTAAGTCGGTTGGCCGTTGAACTAGATGAAGAGATTAATCTGGGCGTCCTTCGCCTGCTCGACGAAGGAACCGACTCCTGTGACATCCTCGACAATGTCATCGAGATCGTCTTTACTCCAACCGAAGAGTTCGAGGGTCATGCTGCAGGCGACCACGTGAACGTTTCCGATTTCCGCGGCAGAATGGAGCACGTCCATCCAATGCGGGACATTTTTTGCCTGCATCGCCTGCATGGCAGGTTCTGCAAATTCAGCGAAGTCGGCGCTGAATTTCATGTTAGTGCGGACCTGATCCTTTCGAAACGCGTTTAGACCCCAAAACGTCAGGAAAATCTCGACATCCTGACCCATTGCGGCTCCACCCGTTGCGAGTGTTGCAGCGGCCATGAGCTTATCCACGGTTCCGGAAAAGAGAATGATCGACATCTTGTCAGCCACGATTTCCTCCTCGGTTTCATCATCCGCCAATTGACCGGATGTGACTATTCAACGAGGAGATCGTATGGCGCATCACGTTACAAAAACGCTGCAAAACACCACGCTTCATTTCTGATAGTGTTGCAATACTTCCGAATCGATAGTGGCGAGCCCGGATCTCAGGTTTGCGGCCATCTGGAAACACAAGCCTCACGGAAAATGAGAGTACATCTGACGATCCAGCTCTCGTTGGGGCTACGCCGGAACCCTGTCGCTGACAGCGCACACGGACCTCATCCTGCTGGAGTCAAAAGGGCAGTGCAGCCTCTCAAGCCCATCGTGATAGGTGAGTTAACCTCTCAGTGCTCTGCTGATTCAGAACATATCGTGTGAATTCTTCTTTATCAGGCGTCAATGTTCTTGAAGAGTTCATTCTGGACGATTACCAGGCCCGGCAGCTGGCGGCACGCAAAGCTCCCGGAAGCATCGGCGACGACCTCGGAGAACGACCCATCGACGAAGGCAAAGAGGCGAATGCCCTTCCTCCCTGAATCGACGTTCCGGTACTCGGCGACACCGTTCGATGCATACAGCTGAAACTTTGCGACTTCGTCATAGGTTCGGTTTGAAGGTGAAAGCACTTCGACGACACTATCGGGAGCGTCATTGACCGTAATACCGGAGTAGATCCAGGATCGCTCACGACGAAGATAACTGAGATCTGGCTGAACTTGATCATGCAATGAGAATCGAACGTCAACCGGTGAAAAATAGACTCGCCCAGACTGCGCAGAACGAGCAGCATCAAAGGCCCGGAACAGAAGTCCTGGACTGAACTGATGTTTTTGATGTGGCGCATGTGACATCGACAGATCTCCGTCTATGATCTCGTAACGGTGACCGTCCTCGGGGAAAGCCTCCAACTCTTCTACCGTCAACTTCCTGAGCCTCACGGACATCGTTGGGCCCGCCTACGAACTTGCATTTGCTCGAACATACGCCGCTGGTCGGGAAGATCATGTCCTCTTCAACGCGGACTTCGTCCCCCTACGGCGCAGTCACTCCCTCATATACAAGATCACGGCAGCGCGCTTCGACCTCCTTCGGGTCCAGCAACAACTGCGCCAATCCTGTATCGATCGCTGCCTTCGCCACGGCGGCAGCGACTTTTGGTGGAACCCGAAGATCGAGACTGTCGGGAATCAGGTACTCGGCGGTCAGCTCTTCAGGCGAAACCAGACTGGCGATCGCATA
>Ga0105048_10020157_pt1 | contig 10182 bp, 9 predicted proteins | sample MAT05_FD_78382 | JGI IMG/M metagenome (GOLD analysis project Ga0105048, IMG submission 78382) | Freshwater microbial communities from Lake Fryxell liftoff mats and glacier meltwater in Antarctica - MAT-05 | ecosystem: Environmental > Aquatic > Freshwater > Ice > Liftoff microbial mat | place...
CCATGTGCTCGTAGTAGTCCAGCACCGAGCGGAGGTCCGTCTGGAGCTTCAAGTCGTCGTACGAGTGCCAGGTCAGCCGCGCCTGCTGGCCGCCGACCTGATCGCGAATGAACGCGTCGTCCATGCGGAGGAGCTCGGGCCAGCGCGTCCAGTCGTACGTCGACTGGCCGACGAGGTGCCCGACGGCCCGCACGCGGGTCGACTGACGGAGCACGGGGTCGACGTGGTTTGGCGCCGCGAGGTCGTCGGTCGTCCCGATCCAGGTGCTGCACCCGCCGCCCGCCGAAGGACCCCACACGCCGATGCGCGCGCCATCGACGCCGAGCTGCGCGGCTCGATATCGAATGAACTGGATGGCTCGCGCGCAGTCGCGAAGGACCGCCGTCGAGGAGCCCCGCGTCGGGTCGCCGTCGGCGGTCGCGAGAAGGTAGGCATGTCGGCCTCGAGCGTCCATGGAGCGCGTCAACCCAGGCGGTTCGCGCAAGTTGCGCAAACGCTTCTAGCAGCGCCGATCGTGGGACGCGAAGTCGCGAGGCCTCGGCGCCGGCTCGCTTGGCGCTCGCGCCTCTGACACGCTGCCGCGATGGTGCGGAATCAGCTTGGGCTCCAGCGCCCAGTGACGTCAGGAGGCCTTCGAGCCGAGCTGGAGATGTTATCGGAAGGCATGCGCGCGGCTGTCCTCGCGGCCAACGCCGCGTACGCCTCGCTCGGCGTGAGATACGCGCTCGTCGGAGGGCTCGCGGCGGGGGCGTATGGTGCGCCACGCTTCACCAAGGACATAGACTTTCTCGTGGGCGAGGAGGCTTTCGTGCGGTCGGGGATGATCATCTCGTTCGCGAAGCCGATGCCGTTGCAGGCGGGCGACGTTGCCATCGACCCCATCCCACTCCCGGAGCACCCCCAGCGCAGGGCCCGGCTCGATGACGCGCTCTCGCACCCCGTCATCGATGAGACCCTGGGGGTGGCGATCCCCATGATCTCGGCCACGGCGCTCGCGTACATGAAGCTGGCTTCACCGCGAGGCAAAGACCGCGATGACATCGTCACGATGATGCGCGCGGGCAACATCGACTTGCCCGCGCTCATGCAGGCGACAGAAGACGACCCGCCGCTGCGCGCGCGCCTGGACGCGGCCGTCGCCGAGCACGCCGCCGACGAGCAATGACAGCTCGGTGATCATGGCGGGCCAACTCCGTCCTGATCGCCATGGTCCGCGCTCTCGGCCGCCCCCGCGCGGGCGAGCAGGATGCCGCGGAGCTCCGTCGCGTCGCGGGTCTTGGCCAGGTGCTCATCGACGTGATCGAGCAGGGGCCAGATCGCTGCCTTCACGTCGCGCGGCAGCGCCACGTCCAGCCACTCGAGCGCAGTCCCTCGCGACACGGCCTCCATATCGAGCGCGTGGAGCGCGGGGAGTACGGGCTCATCCGGCAACGCGGCTGCCAGCAGCGAGAAGGTCTCCTCGAGCGCGAGGCGCCGGTCCCGGTGGTGCTCGTTGGCGGCAGCGATCGCGGCGGCGAACAAGGGCTCGCGCGGGAGCGATCGCAGCGTCGATTGGCGCGCGAGCGCGTGCGCGACGCCGAGACGGACGTCCGTGGGTACGGATTTGATAGCGCCCAAAAGACAGTCGCTCGCCCGGGGATCATCGAGCTTTCCCAGGATGCGGGCGATGCGGCGGCGCGCGCGAGGGGATCGATTCGGATCGAGGAGCGCATCACTGAGGAGCCCGACCGGCGGCGGCTCTTGCGCCGACAGCCAGTCGGCGGCGTCGCGAGCGACGCGATCGTCCCCGACCAGCTCGAGCACCTGCGCGGCGAGGATCGGCTCGCGCCTCCGGTAGGCCAGCACCGCGCGCTGCAGGGCCGGGTCGCCGCTGCGCAGCGCGGAGAGCGCCTCGAGCACGCGATCCGTCGGTTCGCGCGCGCCGATCTCGGGCGGGGTGACGTCGAACGCGGACATCGCCATGCGCGCGGCGCCCACGGCGCGGTGCTCACCGCGCGCCTCGTGGAACCGCGCGACCTCGGCCAGCAGGGTCTTGCGATCGAGCGTCCGCGACATCGAGCCCAGCGCTCTCGGGTCGCTCGCTCGCGTCTCTTTCGGGAGACCGCTCCGCAAGTTGGCCTCCAGCTCACCGCGATAGCCACGCTGGAGGGGAAGAGCCAGGAGCGCGCGAACAACGGCGAGCGCTCCGATCGCGATCACCAGCGCGAGCGTCGCCGTCCCGCCCAGCAGCGGCACGATGGCGGCCACCAGCGCGCTCCCCAGCAAGGTCCCCAGCCGGTCACAGCCCACGTCGAGGAAGGGCTTGGCGGCGCGCTTCGTGGCCGGATCAACAGGGGCGAACAGGACCTCGTGCGCCGAGCGCTGCAGCGATCCACCCAGCGCGCCATCCGCACCGCGGAGGAGCGCAGCGCCCGCGAGAGGCGTCAGGACGAACAAGCTGGCCGTCCCGCCGATGATCGCCAGCGGCGTCACGGCGAGGACCGCGCCGACGCCCGCCTTCTCCAGCGCCACCTTGCTGACCGCTGCCTGGAGCGCGAAGCAAACGACGCCGACGCCGGTCTGAAAGAGCGCGAAGAACGAGAGGAGCTCGGGGCCGGTCCCCATCTTCTCGACGGCTGCGGCCGAGAGCAGGAAGTCCATGATGGCCTGGGTCGCGGCGGTGAGCACGACGAGCAGGCCGATCGCCCACAAGTACCGGCGCCCGGGCGCTCTAGCCGGAGGCTCTTCGGGCGCGGCGGGTGAAACCAACTTCGCGAGCTGCGGCATGTGACGGACGGCGATCAGCCCGCCCACGTTGAGCAGAGCGGCGAACAGCGCGAGGTGTCGGGGATCGAGGAGGAGCGAGGACTGCCAGGCCGCGAGGCCGCCGAGGACGCCTCCGAGGGCCGCGCCCGCGACCACCTGCGGAAGGGCCGCGCGCGCGGTGTATGGGTCGAACGACTCGGACACCACCACCCAGAACAACGAGATGGCAGCGGCGCTCACCGCGCTGCCCTGCAAGTAGATCAGGAGCGCCGATGTCGCCGGCGAGACGAACCCGACGGCCCAGCCCGCGGCGTACAGCGCGACCGACCCTGCCAGCGCGGCGGACATGATGGTCCGCGGCGAGCCGCGCGAGGCGGCGCGCGAGAACGCCAGCACGAGCAGGCCCGAGGCGATCGCGCCTCCGATCATCGCGTAAGGGAAGCGTTCGACGCCGAAGGCGGCGAGAAAGAGCGAGTCGCGGAGCGCCTTGCCGACGACGTGCTGTGCGAGGAGGAGCAGGGCCGCGATCGTCGCTCCTGCGACGCGGTTGTCGCGGAACGTCACCGCGCGGGAGGCTTCGCTCGACACTCGCGGCGGTTGAACGTACGCAGGGGAGGGGCTCATCCGCGGCCCCCCCGACTTCGATGGTCACCACGACGACGCGCACGGAGGAGGATCGAGCGTTCTATCAGGGGCGGCTCGCGCTCCTGCACCGCGTCGGCTTCACCCTCGCCGCGGCGTTCCTCGGCGCGATCCCCCTCGTGCGCGGACTGGTGGGGGCGGGCGTTCAGAGCGAGCTGGCCTCGCCATCGCCCTGGTTCCACCTGCTCGCCACTTCCATCACCGGCGCCCTGTGGGCGTTCCTGTCGCGCAAGCGACTCTCCAGCCGCGCGCTGGAGGTCGTCGATGCCGCCGGGATCCTGGGCCTCGCGCTGCTCCTGAACGTCAACGCTGGGCTCTTCGAGGTCCGGACCGTGGCGGTCTTCAACCTCGTGCTCACCACCGGCATCGCGCTCATCCTGCGCGCGGTGGTGGTCCCGAGCACGCAGCGGAGGACCATGGCGCTCGGCGTCCTGGCGAGCGCGAGCGCGAGCGGGATCTTCATCGCCTCGGCTCTCTACCCGGGCTGGCCGGTGCGGCAGACCGCGCTCGAGGAGTGGCCGCTCGCGTACCAGGCCGTCAGCTTCGCGCTCTGGTTGAGCGTCCTCGTGGTGGTGGCCGGCGTCGCCTCGAAGGTCATCTATTCGCTCCGCGGCGAGGTCCGCGCGGCCAAGCGCCTCGGTCAATACGTCCTGGGTGAGAAGCTGGGCGAAGGCGGGATGGGCGTCGTTTACCGCGCGACCCACGCGATGCTCCGCCGCGAGACCGCGCTCAAGCTGCTGCAGCCGGATCGCGTCGATCCGGCTGCGCTGCTGCGGTTCGAGCGCGAGGTCGTCGAGACGGCGCGGCTGCGCCACCCCAACACGGTGGCCATCTTCGACTACGGCCGGACCCCGGACGGCGTCTTTTACTACGCCATGGAGTACGTCGACGGGCTGACGCTCGCGAGCCTGGTCGCGGGACAAGGGCCGCTGCCGCCCGGGCGCGTGATCGCGCTGCTCGCCCAGGTCTGCGCGTCGCTCGACGAGGCGCACGCCATGGGCCTCATCCATCGCGACATCAAGCCGGCGAACGTGATGGTGGTCGGGCACACCGCGGCCTACGATCTGGTCAAGGTGCTCGACTTCGGGCTCGCCAAGAAGGTCAGCTCGCAGCCCTCGCTGCCGGACGGCGACCTGATGCTGGGCACGCCGCAGTACATGGCGCCCGAGGCGATCGCGCAGCCCGACGTCGTGGACGCGCGCAGCGATCTGTATGCGGTGGCCGCGGTCGGCTATTTTCTGCTGACCGGACACCACGTGTTCGAAGGCACCGTCGTCGAGATCTGCGCCGCGCACCTGCACACCGCGCCCACGCCGCCGCGCGAGCGCCTGGGCCGGGCCGTGCCTCCCGATCTGGAGGCGCTCCTCTTGCGAGGTCTCGCCAAGGCGCGCGCCGATCGCCCACCGACCGCGGCGGACTTTCGCGCGGCCTTGCTCGCCTGCGATGTCCCGCCGTGGAGCCAGGAGGACGCGCGCGGGTGGTGGAAGACGCACGGCGAGCGCGCCCACGCCGCTCCACCAGGCGCGATCGAAGTCGGGCGCGCCCCGACCGTCAGCGTGGCTCTGGAGCATCGGCTACCGGGCGAGCCAGATTGACCGGCCGCTCCTCGGGGCGCGCCGGCTGATCGGCGCCGACCTTCCTGGCGTACGCCTTTCCCAGGTAGTGCGCCGAGAACGCCCAGAGCAACACCGCCACGAACGCCACCACCAGCGAGGCGGTGATCGAGACGCCCGACGACGCGATGATGATCATCAGCGCGATCGCCGACAGCGCCTTGCCCAGCCGATCGATGACCATGTCGATGAGCGCCTTGGCCTTGTATTTCTGCGCATCGGTGAGCGGGACGTAGAGCGTCTCCTTGGTGACCTGCTGGAGAGAATAGTTGAGCCCACGATCGGCGGCGGAGAGAACGATCGCGACCCAGACCACCGGGACGATCGCCAGACCCACCACCGCCAGCCCCATCGCCAGCGGCGGGATCAGCAGCGCGACGCGCTTCTTGGGGAGCAGCAGAGGGACGAGGAGGATCTGGGACGCGAGCGCGGTCAAGCTGACGATCCAGCCGAGGCGGCCGAACATCTTCGCCAGCTCGTCCTGGCCCGTGAAGCTGCGCTCGAAGATCACGCTGACCACGAAGTCGGTCATCGCCGCGGCGAACTCGTAGCCGATCACCACGCCCACGATCAGGAGGAGGTATCGGCTGTGCGCGACCTCGCGCAGCCCGTCGAGCGCGGTGCCCCACGAGCCCTCCGTCTTCGGTGCGACGACGCGAGGCGGTGGCTTCACGGTCCGCTCGGTGATCCACGCCATCGCGGCCGCGCCGACGCCGAGGCCCGCGCAGACGAGCAGCAAGTTGACGTGACCCGTGACCCCCACCAGCACGTCGACCAGAGCGCCACCCGCGACGCCGCCGAGGATGCCGCCGATGCCGATCGGGCCATACAGCTTGTCGGCCTCGCCGCGCGACACGACGTCGTTCGCGTAGGTCCAGAAGAGGCCCACCATCACCGTCGAGTACACGTCGACCATGATGAACACGAACCACACGAACCAGCGCTGGCCGCCCAGCGCCTCACCGCCCAGCGTGAGGGCGAGCCACATGGCCACCAGCAGCAGCGAGAAGAGCAGGCTCGTCCCCCGCGCCACGTCGAGCCGGGTGAACCGATCGACGAGCCGCGAGTAGACCGCGACCACGATCCCCACCACGACCACCGCGCCGAGCCGCACGTACGGGATCTCGGAGGAGCCGAGATGGGACAGAAGCGACGCCTGGCGGATCGGCTTGAGGAGCCACAAGGTGGTGATGACGAGGAAGAACCAGCCCGACAGGAGGCCGGCCTTGACGCGCTCCGCGCGGCTCAATGCGAGGAAGCTGATCGCGCGAAGGTGGCTCATATTCTTCTTGGTGTGGCTGCGCGCTCAGCGTGTCGGCAGAGACAGAGCGGCGCGCGCGAACGCCGACGTGCCGTGCAGGTAGACGCCATGACACGCGACACAGGTCTCCGTGAGCGCGCCATACGCGCGGGCGAGCACCATCGCGTTGGGCTCGGGAGCGCTGGCGAGGCGCACCATCGCCTTGGCCTGCGCGCCGAGCTGCGCTTCGAGCACGAAGAACTCGTCCGGGAGGATCCCTTCGAGATCATTGGTGGCGCCGACCTGCTCGCGCGTCCCCATGTCGGCGGCGACCCTCCGGATCACGCCGTCGTCGAAGAACAGCACGCCCCACAGGAGCGCCTTCATGTCCGCGCCGTGATCGCCCATGCGCTGCGCGATGATGTCGCGCGCGCCCGCGGGCAGATACGCGGGGACGCGCAGCGCCGGCGTCGAGGCGAGGATCGCGTTGGTGGCGCCCGTCGACGCGCGCGGCAGCGGCGCAGCGGGTGCCGACGCGGCCGGTGCCGGCGCGGCGTGTGGCGGCGTGGTACAGCACGCCGACAGGAAGAGCAGCGCGAGCGGCGCGGCGTGGGGGAGGTGCCGTCGCGGGCTCATGGCGGCCTCAGTTCCCCAGCCGGGTACGCAGCAGCACCGCGAGCGCGGTCATCGCGTCGACCGCGGTGAAGATGCCCACCACCTTGGCGTTTTGCATCACGACCGCGGAGCCGATCCGCTTCTCGGCCATTTCGCTCACCACGACGTCGAGGGGAGCGTCGGGCGCGACGGCGTAGGGCAGCAGGCTCATCGCCTCCTCGACCCTCACGATCTTGGGGTCGACGCCGGCGAGGTTCTGGATCATCGCGACGTCGCGCTCGCTGAGCACACCGACCAGATGGCCGCCCTCGAGCACGGGGAGGTGCCGCACACGGTTCTCGGACATCATCGCCGCCGCCCGCTCGATCGTCTGCTCGCGGCCGATCGTGAGGGGCGTGGTGGTCATGTACTTCTGCACGGTGGGGATAGGCTTGGTCATGCCTCAGGAACAGCACGTACGGTGCCAGAGATCGGCGCTGGCGGCGGCCCGGCGGACGTTACGGCCGAGCGCCGCGGCGTTACCGTTCGGTGCCGTCTGTTGCGTCTGACGTCGAGCGCCGAGCGCGCGCAGACCGACGATGGGTTGGCATCGTCCCTGCTTCGGAGACCGACATGCACGAGCTCGTTCTCCGCCGCCTGTGGATGCGCTACGGCGATAATCCCGGCGAGGTCGTCGTCGACTGCGCCAGGCAAGGGGTCATCCCGGTCGAGCGCTGCGCGACGTGCGAGCGCGGAGACGGGTTCGAGCTCGGCGCGAGCCTGGGGGCCTCCTATGTTCGCTGTAGCCTCGCTCCCGCGAGCGCGACGAGGCGATCCTCGGCCCCGGCCCCGGACTGGGCGGGCCTCGAGGCTCGGACGGTGAGAGAGGTGATGTCGAGCTCGAGGCTGAACCTGCGCGGGGAGGCGACGGCCGCGTACGCGCTCCTCGCGATGGAGCGCGAGGGGGCCAACAGCGCGAACGTCGTCGACGAGGACGATCGCCCGCTGGGGACGATCACGCGCGATGCTGTGCGCACCGCGGAGCCCGACGCGCGGATCGAAGCGCTGATGCTGCCTCTGCCCTTCTGCGTGCGATCCGACGATCAGATCGCGCGCGCGGCCGGCTTGCTGATGCAGGAAGGCGTGCACCACCTCGTCGTGGTGTCCGACGCGGGCAAGGCGATCGGCGCGGTGACGACGTTCGACTTCACGCGATGGATACGCGTTACCGCCGGGTAACGTCAGCGGCGAACGGGTGACGTCGGCGACGCGTCGCACGAGCTGTCAGGTCTCGGCGCACCCCTTGCTTCGAAGGGCTGCATGAGAACGATGAAGGCCGCCGTGTTCGTCGAAAAGGGCCGGATCCGGCTGGAGGAGCGGCCCGTCCCGCAGATCTCCTTCGGCGACGCGCTGATCAAGATCACCACGACCACCATCTGCGGCACGGACGTCCACATCCTGAAGGGCGAGTATCCGGTCGCTCCTGGACGCATCGTCGGGCACGAGCCGGTGGGCGTCATCGAGGAGCTCGGGCCCGGAGTCACCGGCTACACCGTCGGGCAGCGGGTGATCGTCGGTGCGATCACGCCGTGCGGGCAGTGTGGATCGTGCCTCGAAGGGCACGGATCCCAGTGCGGCGGTCAGGCGATGGGGGGCTGGAAGTTCGGCAACACCATCGACGGATGCCAGGCCGAGTACCTGCGCGTCCCGAACGCGATGGCCAACCTGACGCCGATCCCGGCGGGGCTCACCGACGAGCAAGTATTGATGTGCCCGGACATCATGAGCACTGGCTTCGGCGGCGCCGAGAGCGGCAAGATCCGCATCGGCGACACCGTCGTGGTGTTCGCGCAGGGCCCGATCGGTCTCTGCGCGACGGTGGGCGCGCGCTTGATGGGCGCGACGCAGATCATCGCCGTCGACTCCAACGAGACGCGGCTGGCGATGTCACGGAAGCTCGGCGCGGACGTGGCGATCGACTACACCAAGGGGGACGTGATCCCGCAGATCATGGCGCTCACCCAGGGCCGCGGCGCCGACGTGTCGATCGAGGCGCTGGGCACACCGGGGACCTTCGAGTCGTGCTTGCGCGCGATCAAGCCGGGCGGTGTTCTGTCCAGCCTCGGCGTGTACTCCGCCAAGGTCACGCTGCCGCTCGACGCGTTCGCGGCGGGCCTGGGCGATCACACGATCGTGACGTCGCTCTGTCCCGGTGGAAAGGAGCGCATGCGCCGGCTGATGAACGTGGTGCAGTCTGGCCGTGTCGATCTGCGGCCGCTGGTCACGCACCGCTTCGCGCTCGACGACATCGAGAAGGCGTACGATCTGTTCGCCCACCAGCGCGACGGCGTGCTCAAGGTCGCGATCACGCCATGAGCGTCGTGGGTGCAACATGACGGCGCACGGCGAGAGGCACCTCGGCGGCCGCGGCGGGTGGCTGCGCGCCGCGGTCCTCGGGGCCGACGACGGGATCGTCTCCACCGCGAGCTTGATGATGGGGGTCGCCGCAGCGTCGGCGTCGAAGGAGGCGGTGCTCGTCGCGGGCATCGCCGGGCTCGTCGCGGGCGCTCTGTCGATGGCGGCCGGCGAGTACGTCTCGGTGAGTTCGCAGCTCGACGCCGAGAAGGCAGACATCGCCCGCGAGACGAAGGAGCTCGCCGCGGATCCCCAGGCCGAGCTCGCCGAGCTCGCAGACATCTACACCAAGCGCGGGCTCGATCCGCAGCTCGCGATGAAGGTCGCCGAGCAGCTCAGCGCGACGAACAATCGACTCGCGGTCCACATGCGCGACGAGCTCGGCCTCGACCATTCGACGCTGGCTCGCCCTTTCCAGGCGGCGCTGGTCTCGGCGGCCAGCTTCGGCGTGCTCGCCATGCTCCCCGTTGTGGCGCTCCTCCTCGCCCCTGCGTCGATGCGGATCGCCGCGATCGTGATCGTCAGTCTGGTGTGCCTCGGCGTCCTCGGGGGGGTGGGTGGACGGGTGGGTGGCGCGCCGATGGGGCGAGCGGCGCTGCGCGTGGTCCTCGGCGGCGGAGCGGCGATGGCGATCACCGCGCTGATCGGCCACCTGCTGGGTGTCGCGGGCATCGGCTAGCCGCACGGACCGGAGATCATGAACCAACCTCGGAAGCTCGTGCGCTTCGTCATCCTCGCGTACGCGCTGTCGTGGCTCGCCTGGGCATCGCTGTGGCTCGCCGCGCTAGTAGCTCTGCACAGTGAAGTTGAAGGGTGGAGGCCGCCGATCCATCTCGCCTGGCTGCGTTGCGCCGCCTCGACAGACGCAGAGTATGCCGTCGGACGGCGCGCCTTGCCAGACGAGCGCCTCGACACCCGCAACCCATCAACTTC
>Ga0105048_10020158_pt1 | contig 10182 bp, 9 predicted proteins | sample MAT05_FD_78382 | JGI IMG/M metagenome (GOLD analysis project Ga0105048, IMG submission 78382) | Freshwater microbial communities from Lake Fryxell liftoff mats and glacier meltwater in Antarctica - MAT-05 | ecosystem: Environmental > Aquatic > Freshwater > Ice > Liftoff microbial mat | place...
GCCGACCGCGTCCCGCTCGAACAGCACCCTCTTGTTGACGCTGATCCCGTCGACGTGCGGGCGGAGCGCAAGAAGCCCCTCGTCGGTGCGCGACGACGCGTAGCTCTCCTGCGGACGATCGACCGGCGCACCGTCCACCTCCAGAAGGTAGATGAACTGCCCGTTGACCCCCCGCGCCCGGATCTTGTCGAAGAAGGTGAGCTCGAAGCACTCGATCGTGAGCCGCGCGTCATCGGTCCATCCGACCGCGTCGAGCGCCTCGGCCAGGAGCACGTCGAGGTGCAGGCCGATCCCGGCGAAGTAGCTCGCGTGCTTGATCTCGAGCACGACCCCGACGGAGCGGTCCTCGGCGTCGACCAGCTCGAGCAGGTCCTCGAGCCGCAGGATGCTCTCCGTGCCGCTCTGCTCGAGGTTGCCGAGCCGGATCTTCGGCAGCGGCTCGGTCGCGCGCAGCGTGCTGAGCTCGGCCCAGGTGAAGTCCTCCGTAAACCAGCCCGTGCGGGCGATCCCGTCGATCAGCTTCGTCGTGTGCCGGTGGGCGAATTCGACACGGCCGGCGACATCCGTCGACTTCGACATCTCGTTCTCGTGGCGGATCACGAGCACCCCGTCGCTCGAGGCCACGAGGTCGGGTTCGACGGCGTCCACCCCGTGCTCGAAGGCGAGGCGGAAGGCGGAACGGGTGTGCTCGGGGTGGTAGCCGCTCGCGCCCCGGTGGGCGATCACGAGCGGGGCATTTGGCAAGGCAATTGTCACCCCTCAAGCGTACGTGCACGAAAGGATTGCTAACCTGCTGGGCATGGGCGATTGCGTGAACTGTGGGGGTGTGCTCGAGGTCCAGTGGAAATACTGCATCTTCTGCGGCACGCCGATCGAGCGCGCGACCCCCGAGGATGCGGATGCACCGCCGTCCACGCCTGCCGCACCGGCGGCCGCGGCCGCACCCGAGTCCACTCCTGCGTCCAGGCCCGCGTCCTCTCCCACGTCCACGCCTGCCGCACCGGCGGCCCGCCAGCCGGAGCGCCAGCCCGTCAGGCGGACGGAGCCCCAGGCCGCGGCGCACCGCCCGGCCACGGCACCGATCCCGCAGCGGATCCCGCCGCAGATCCCGCCGGCGCCGAAGCCCCCGGCTCCTGCCCCCAGGCGCACGTTCGTCCCCGTCGACATCGACAACGACACGGCCGACATCGAGGTGCGCCTGCGCCAACGCCGCCGCCGCCGCCGGGTCGACATCCCTCTCATCCTCGGGGCCGCCCTCGCCGTCGCGGGCATCGTGTTCATCGTCTACGTGATTGTCGTGCTCAGCGGGCAGGGCTAGCGTGCGCGGCGGCGGGCGGCCGGCTCCCGCCGGCGCGACCCCGCTTCGGTTCGGCACCTACCGGGTCCGCTACCTCGTCGCGATCGGGCTGCTGTTCGCCGGCGGCGCACTGCTGCAGTTCTCGTCGGCTTACACGCTGGCCCTCACGGCGATCGGCCTCGCGGCCAGCATCGCGGGCTGGATCGTCGTTCCGGCTCCCGGCGGCCGCCGCGCCGCCGTGCTGGCCCCGGCGCTGCTCGGCGTTTTCGCCCTGCTCGGCGGTGCCCAGTCCGGCGGAATGCTCGTGCTGACCCTCGCCGCCTGGCTCATCGTGCGGATGCGCCCGTTGGTGAGCTTCGTCGTGCTCGTCTTTCCCGCGGCAGCCTCGTACGGGCTGGCCCAGCTGTTCCCCCACTACGGGGCCGGCGTCGTCGTTGCCATCGCCATGACGGCGGTGCTCGTTGCCTCTGCGTGGGCCGCTCGGCTCATCGCCACGACCACGTTCGCTCAGCGCCGAATTACGCTCAGGCGCAACTGACCATTCGTCCCGTAAAATACTCCCGACGGGGTTCCCCCGACTCACAGCGAAAGAGGAATAGATGGCTTCATCCAATCCCGCCTTCAAGAATTCTCCGGCCTTCTCGTCCGGTGCGGCCAAGGGCGTCCAGCTCTCCCAGACCCAGAACTTGAGCGCAACCGAACTCGACGAGCTGTACGGGCGTCCCTCGGCCGGCTCGACCGAGACCGACCGCATGAGCTACGAGGACACGATCGTGAAGACCGTCGTCGCCTTCGGCTTCCTGCTCGTCGGCGCGGCGGTCGGATGGTTCGTGCCAGCCCTGATGATTCCCGCCGCGATCGCCGGCTTCGTGCTCGCGCTCGTGAACATCTTCAAGAAGAAGACCTCTCCCGCGCTGGTGCTGAGCTATGCGGCCGCTCAGGGCGTCTTCCTTGGTGGCCTGACCATGTTCTTCGAGTCCAGGTACCCGGGCATCGCGGTGCAGGCCGTACTCGCGACGTTCGTCGTCGTCGGCGTGACGCTCGGCCTGTTCGCGAGCGGCAAGATCCGTGCCTCGAAGCGGGCCACCAAGATCTTCCTGATCGCCATGGTCGGTTACGCGGCATTCTCGCTGATCAACTTCGGCATGATCATCTTCGGAGCCACCGACCAGCCGTTCGGGCTCCGCAGCGAGGAGATCTTCGGCATCCCACTCGGCGCCATCCTCGGTGTCCTCGTGATCCTGATGGGCGCGTACGCGCTCGTGCTCGACTTCGACGGCATCCAGCAGGGTGTGCGCAACGGCGCCCCGCGTTCGTTCGCGTGGCGTGCAGCGTTCGGCATCATGCTGACCGTCGTGTGGCTCTACGTCGAGATCCTGCGACTGATCGCGATCCTGCGCGGCAGCAACTAGCACTCCAGCACCACGGAAGGGCCGCCCCGCGGGGCGGTCCTTTTTCGTGCGGCGGGGCGACGCCGTCGCCCGCATCCGGCCGCCGCCCCCGTCCCATCGTCGCCCCCGTCCCATCGTCGCCCCCACGCGGTCGCCGCACCCCCTTCCGCACCCGGCGCGCGTGCTGCTACCGTCCCGCCATGAGCCTCGACCCCGTCGAAACGAATCCCGCGCTGTACACCGTGATTTTCGAGAACGACCGGGTGCGGGTGCTGGAGTACACCGACTCCCCCGGCACGGTCTCCTCCCCGCACGGGCATCCGGACAGCGTCATGTACACGCTCTCCACGTTCCGCCGGCGCCTCGCCTCTGGCGACCGCTCCATCGAGGTCGACGTGCCGGAGGGAACCGCCAACTGGCTCCCGGCCCAGGAGCACTTCGGCGAGAACATCGGTGAAACCGACACGCACGTGCTCTTCATCGAGCTCAAGGAGCCGCCGCCCCACGCGCCGGTCACCCCGTCGGCGGGGCAGGCACCCCTCGGCCCGGCCGGATGACGGGCGCCCGCGTCGATGGCTGGCGCTACGGACGGCCGGGCGCGCCGACGCTGCCGCTCAGCCGGCTGATCGCGCTCTGAATCGTGCGCTCCCACGGTCGTGGCCGTCGATCAGACTTCTGCGCGGGAAGGTTCGGCAGAGTGCGGTCGTAGTGGGACCGGGCCCTAGTAGCGGCGCACGATGACCCTGTCGACCCCCAGGGCGAGCGTGTACCCGAGCAGGTTGCCGAGCGCGTTCGGATGGAAATTTGCCACCGCAGTGGGGTTCGCCGGGGTGAACGCAATGAAGGGCACGCGCGAGCCGATGCCGTGCCGGGAGAACTCCTGCGTCACGTCGACGTACTGGATCTTCGGATTCGTCACACCGGCCACGGCGACGGCCTGACGGATGACCTCGTTAATCGCGTCGGTCGCCGCGTTCACGGCGAAGCCGAGGGAGCCGGGACCGGCCTGCGACACGTCGAAGAGGCGCGGGTAGTTCAGCACGGCGATCCGGGCGTTCGGCATGGCCGCCCCCACCGCCTGGTAGGTACCCACGAGCTTGCCCGCAACGACCGGAAGATCGTTGACGGCGCCGGCGAGCGTGCCGAGGCACAACTGCGCCGTCGGATCCGGTGCGCAGTTCGCGAGCACCTGATTGGAGCCCGCATCGATGCCCCCGACGGTCAGGGTCACGAGGCGAGTCGACGCGCGAACCGACGGATCGAGCGAGGCGAGTTGCAGCCCGACAGCCGTGGTGTCGGCCCCCGAGCAGGCCCGGTTTTGCGCGGCGCGATAGCCGCTCAGGGCGGCGGAGATCTTCGGATAGCTCGCGTACCGGCTCTGCAGGCACGCGCCGGGAAGATACGGTGGGGCGCCCTGGCCCGCCGTGAAGGAATCCCCGAGCGCGACGTACACACCGGGAGAACTCGGAGAGGAGACAACCGGTGGGGCGGCGGTCGCGGGTGCGATGGACGCACCGGCGACCAGCCCGATCGAGAGCAGCGAGACGGTGCCGAGGCGCGACAAGGACCGGATTCAGGATCTCTGCAGTTGGGTCATGAGCAAAAGCTATTCCGGGGTGCCACCCGGCGCAATGGCGTGCGCCGCTGCGCCCCCCGCGGACCTACTCCCACTCGATGGTGCCCGGCGGCTTCGACGTGACGTCGAGAACCACGCGGTTCACCCCGGCCACCTCGTTGGTGATCCGATTCGAGATGCGCGCGAGCACGTCGTAGGGCAGACGGGTCCAGTCGGCCGTCATCGCGTCCTCCGACGACACCGGGCGCAGCACGATCGGGTGCCCGTAGGTGCGTCCGTCACCCTGCACGCCGACCGAGCGGACGTCGGCCAGCAGCACGACGGGGCACTGCCAGATGTCATCGTCGAGGCCGGCGGCGCTGAGCTCGGCGCGCGCGATCGCATCCGCCTGCCGCAACAGCTCGAGACGGTCGCGAGTGACCTCCCCGACGATCCGGATGCCGAGGCCGGGTCCAGGGAACGGCTGGCGGCCGACAATGACCTCCGGCAGGCCGAGCTCGCGGCCGATGGCGCGCACCTCGTCCTTGAAGAGGGCCCTGAGCGGCTCGACGAGGTCGAACTTGAGGTCGTCCGGCAGTCCTCCCACGTTGTGGTGGCTCTTGATGTTCGCGGTGCCGCTTCCTCCGCCGCTCTCGACGACGTCGGGGTACAGGGTGCCCTGCACGAGGTACTTGATCTCCTCGCCGCCGGCGGTGGCCTCGAGCACGAGCGCCTCGGCGGCGCCTTCGAAGCTGCGGATGAACTCCCGCCCGATGATCTTGCGCTTCTGCTCCGGGTCGGTGACCCCGGCCAGCGCGTCGAGGAACTGGTCGACCGCGTCGACGGTGACCAGGCGCACACCGGTCGAGGCGACGTAGTCCTCCTCGACCTGGCGGCGCTCGTCCTGGCGGAGCAGCCCGTGGTCGACGAAGATGCACACGAGCTGGTCGCCGACGGCCTCGTGCACGATCGCGGCGGCAACGGCGGAGTCGACGCCGCCGGAGAGGCCGCAGATGACGCGGGCCGAGCCGACCTGGGCGCGGATGCGGGCGACCTGCTCGGCGATGACACTGCCGCTGTTCCAGTCGGCGGGGATTCCCGCGGCGGTGTGCAGGAAATTCTCGAGCACCTTCTGCCCGAACTCCGAGTGCCTGACCTCCGGGTGCCACTGCACGCCATACAGGCGGCGGTCATCGCTCGCGAAGGCCGCGACGGGGGTGGACGCGCTCGACGCGAGCACATCGAAGCCGTCGGGCGCTTTCGAGACCGAGTCGCCGTGGCTCATCCAGGCGGTCTGCTCGAGCGGCTGCCCGCCGAGGAGGCTGCTGGTGTCACCCGTGAGGGTCACCGCGGTGGACCCGTACTCGCGCAGGCCGGTGTTGCTGACCTCACCGCCGAGCTGCTGCGCCATCACCTGGAATCCGTAGCAGATCCCGAGCACCGGGATGCCGAGCGCAAGGATCCCGGCGTCGAGCGTCGGCGAATTGGTGTCGTACACGCTCGACGGTCCGCCGCTCAGCACGATCCCGACGGGGTCCTTCTCGACCACCTCCGCCGCGGAGATCGTGTGCGGCACGATCTCGGAGTACACGTTCGCCTCGCGCACGCGGCGCGCAATGAGCTGGGCGTATTGGGCGCCGAAGTCAACGACCAGGACTGGCTTCTGCTGGGTCTCGCTCAATTCTCAGGCCTCCACGCGCGCGGCGCGCTCTTCTAGTTCGAGTTCGGCGATTTCGGTTCGCGCGCGCCGGGACATGTAGTGCTCCACGACGAACGACAAGAATGGCACAACGCCGCCCAGCGCAATGGCGATGAACCTCGAGAACGGCCACCTCATCAGGCTCCACAGTCGGAAGTCGGCGAACAGGTACACGACATAGAGCCAGCCGTGGGCGATGAGGATCGCCGTACTGAGGTTGAACGCCGTCACCGTGTCGACGGGCACCAGGGCGAAGAAGCCGTTCGGCCCGCCGAGCTCCATCTCGAGCTGCAGGGGGGTGTACTTGAAGAAGACCTCGAAGACGAGCAGCAGTAGCAGGAAGCCCGTCGCGTACGCGATCACCCGGTAGAACTTGAGAGCCGAGCGAATCCGGGGCAGATCGGCGGGTTTTGGCTTGAGCGGCATGGGACCAGTTTACTTGGGAGTGCCTAGACGCCCGCTTCGAGCGCCGCCTCCTCGGTCTCCCTCTCCCAGGCATCCTTCACGAGGCGATACCACATGAAGACGGCGAACCCCGCGAAGACCACCCATTCCGCGGCGTAGAAGATGTTGAGCCAGTTGATCTGCACCTCCTCGGTCGGCGTCGGCGAGTCGATCCGCTCGAGGCCGTCGGCGTCGTCGGCTGACACGACGTAGCCACCGTAGACGTCGCCCTCGAAGGCCGACCAGGTGTTGATGAACGCGGCGGGTGCCATCGTGCTCAGCTCGCCCTCCTCGAAGTCGCTCTCCTGCGGGGCCTCCCCCGGCAGGTAACGCCCGGTGACTGTCGCCTGTCCCCCGCTGATCGAGCGCTCGGCGGAACGCGCGGTCTCCTCGGTCGGAGCCCAGCCGAGGGCGACGGCCAGCGAGGCCCCGTCGCCGGTGAGCAGGTGGCCGACGACCCAGAAGCCGGTCTCGCCGTCGTTCACGCGTTGGCTCAGGATCGACGAGTCCGCAGCAATCAGTCGCCCGGTCACCTCGACGAGTTGGCCATCCGCCGCCTGGGTGATCGGCTGCTGCGGCGCGGCGACGTCGTCGAGCGGCAGCACCGTCTCGGACTCCCGCTCGACGACGGTGCCCGCATCGATGCTGCGAGCGAGCTGCCACTGGCCGAGCGCGGCAAAGCCGGCGGCGAGCAGCAGGGCTAGCACGAGCAGGGCGACCCACTTGGGCCGCCTGGCCACAGTCCACACGATCAGTACCCCGGATTCCGTACGCTCGAACGGTCCCGGTCGGATGCCCGGCCCCTGCCTGGCGGTCGGGGACCCGTCCCGTCCGGGAGGCGTTCAGGTCGCCACCGAGTCTACCGGCGGCGGCCTGAACCCCAGATAACCGCTATTGGGCGCTGACGATGTCGGGCGCCTCGAGCCGCACGCGGTCGGCGGACGCGTCATCCGGCTGCGTCTGGCTCTCGATCTCGGCGGCGACGCGCTTGAGGTAGTTGTTCACCTCGCGCTCGATGCGGTCCTCGTCCCAGCCGAGCACGCCGGCCATCAGCCGGGCGGCGACCGGGGCGGCCGAAACGCCGCGGTCCCACGCCTCGATCGAGATGCGCGTGCGCCGGGCGAGCACGTCCTCGAGGTGCAGCGCGCTCTCGTGCGATGCGGCGTACACGACCTCGGCGCCGATGTAGTCATCGGCCCCCGGCAGCGGCTCGCCGAGCGAGGGGTCTTCGCGAATCAGGTCGAGCAGTTCGTCGGTCATCGTGCCGTAGCGGTTGAGGAGGTGCTCGATGCGCACCTTGTGCACGCCGAACGCGCGGGCGATCTTGGCCCGCTTGTTCCAGGCGGCGTGGTACCCCTCCGCGCCGAGCAGCGCGATGTCCTCCGTCGCGCTCGCGGGCACGTTCGCGTCGAGCGCGGCGACGGCCTCATCGATCGCATCCTTCGCCATGATCCGGTACGTCGTCCACTTGCCGCCCGCGACCACGACGAGTCCGGGCACCGAATGCGCGACGACGTGCTCGCGGGAGAGCTTGGACGTCTGATCGGACTCGCCGGCCAGCAGCGGCCGGAGTCCGGCGAAGACACCCTCGACGTCGTCGCGCGTGAGCGGCACGGCGAGCACGGAGTTGACGTGCTCGAGGATGTAGTCGATGTCGGCGGCCGTCGCGGCGGGGTGCGCCTTGTCGAGGTTCCAGTCGGTGTCGGTGGTTCCGATGAGCCAGTGGCGGCCCCACGGGATCACGAACAGCACGCTCTTCTCGGTGCGCAGCAACAGGCCGAGCTTCGACTGGAAGCGGTCACGCGGCACGACGAGGTGCACTCCCTTCGAGGCCCGCACCTTGAACTGGCCACGCTCGCCGACCATCGCCTGCGTGTCATCCGTCCACACGCCGGTCGCGTTGACGACCTGCTTGGCGCGGATCTCGAACCTCTCTCCGGTCTCGAGGTCGTGGGCGTGAACGCCGACGACCCGCTGGCCGACTTTGATGAAGCCCTCGACACGAACCCGCGAGGCGACGTGGGCACCGTAGAAGGAGGAGGTGCGTGCGAGCACTGACACGTAGCGGGCGTCGTCGACCTGGGCGTCGTAGTAGGTGATGCCGCCGACCAGCGCATCGTTCGCGAGGCTCGGAACCATGCGCATGACCTGTCGCTTGCTCAGGTGGCGGTGGTGCGGCACGCCGGGCGGGCGTCCACCGGTGTAGCTGAAGATGTCGTAGAGCAGCATGCCGGCCCCGACATAGACGCGTTCGATGACGCGTTTCTGCAGCGGGTAGAGGAAACGCACTGGCTTGACAAGATGCGGTGCGAGACGCTGCAGCAGCAGTCCGCGCTCCTTGAGCGCTTCGCGCACGAGGCGGAAATCGAGCTGCTCGAGGTAGCGAATCCCGCCGTGAACGAGTTTCGACGACCGGCTCGACGTGCCGCTCGACCAGTCCCTGGCCTCGACCATGCCGACGCGCAGTCCGCGCGTCACCGCATCGAGGGCGCTGCCCGTGCCGACGATCCCCCCTCCGACGACGAGGATGTCGAGCTCCTTCTCCTTCAGCGCGATGATCGCGGCGTCGCGTTCCTCGGGGCCGAGCTTCGAGGATCGGGTCACCGTCTTGAGCTTGGCCATTGCTGCCTCCCGGTTCATGAGTCCGGCCGATTAGGCCGAACTTACCTCAACGTTATCTGGCGTTGTACGGAGCGACAACGACTTCGACGCGCTGAAACTCCTTGAGGTCGGAGTATCCCGTCGTCGCCATCGAGCGACGCAGGGCACCGACCAGGTTCATCGTGCCATCCGCGACTGTGGACGGCCCGAAAAGAATCTGCTCGAGCGGCGCGACCGACCCGACCTCGACCCGGTGGCCGCGCGGCAGCTCGCCGTGGTGGGCCTCGGCACCCCAGTGCCAGCCGCCTCCCGGCGCATCCGTCGCCCTCGCGAGCGCGGACCCGAGCATGACGGCGTCGGCGCCCACCGAGAACGCCTTCGCGATGTCGCCCGAGGTGCCGAGACCGCCGTCGGCGATGACGTGCACATAGCGCCCGCCCGACTCGTCCATGTAGTCGCGGCGGGCGCCGGCGACGTCGGCGACCGCGGTCGCCATCGGGGCATGGATGCCGAGCGACTTGCGGGTGGTGGAGGCAGCTCCGCCGCCGAAGCCGACGAGCACGCCGGCCGCTCCGGTGCGCATGAGGTGGAGGGCCGGGGTGTAACCCGCCGCTCCCCCGACGATCACGGGCACGTCGAGTTCGTAGATGAACTCCTTGAGGTTGAGCGGCTCCTGCGTCTTCGACACGTGCTCGGCGCTCACGGTCGTTCCGCGGATGACGAAGAGGTCGACGCCTGCGGCGACGACGGTCGTGTAAAGCTCCTGGGTGCGCTGCGGCGAGAGGGCGGCGGCGACCGTCACGCCGGCGGCGCGGATCTCGGCGAGTCGGGCGGAGACGAGCTCCGGCTTGATCGGCTCGCCGTAGATCGCCTGCATCCGCCGTGTCGCGGTCGCGGAGTCGAGGCTGCGGATCTCCTCGAGCATCGGCTCGGGATCCTCGTACCTGGTCCACACGCCCTCGAGGTCGAGCACCCCGATGCCGCCGAGCTGGCCCATCCTGATCGCCGTCGCGGGCGAAACGACAGAGTCCATCGGCGCGGCAAGGAAGGGGATCTCGAGCTGGTAGGCGTCGATCGACCAGCCGACCGACACATCCTGCGGGTCCCTTGTGCGGCGGCTCGGCATGATGGCGATGTCGTCAAAGGCGAACACCCGGCGGGCGCGCTTGGCACGGCCGATTTCTACGTCAGTCAC
>Ga0105048_10020159_pt1 | contig 10182 bp, 4 predicted proteins | sample MAT05_FD_78382 | JGI IMG/M metagenome (GOLD analysis project Ga0105048, IMG submission 78382) | Freshwater microbial communities from Lake Fryxell liftoff mats and glacier meltwater in Antarctica - MAT-05 | ecosystem: Environmental > Aquatic > Freshwater > Ice > Liftoff microbial mat | place...
AACTCGCGAATCTGACTTACGTCATATCGCCTAGGACTTTTTGACTTTGCGAAATCGTGTGGGTGAATATGAAACGCTGACCGTCGAGCGTCGTATATTGATGGGGCTTGGCACTTCCGTTTCTGCGAGGGTTGCGATCATGTTCGTTGTCACCGTTCGTCGGCTGATGGCCGTCGCTGTGTTGGCGTGGTTTGCGACGGCGTCGCGGGCGGCCGAGACGCCGCTACAAGAGGTACTTTCATGGGTGCCGCCCGATGCCGCCGCGTTCGGGCACGTCGATGTCGCCACAGTCTGGAAAAGTAAGCCGCTACTGGCATTTCGCAAGCTCAACCCCGAGAAGATCTTCGACAAATTCCAGGACATCGCCAACGCCTTGAGCATCCCACCCGAAACCGTGCAAACCTTCACGATCTTCACTGCAAAGATCAAAGAAAGCGGCAACGAAAAAGCGTTCGTAGCTGCGTTCACGTTCAACAAGCCGTACGAACCGAAAAAAGTGGCCTCGGCCATCCGCCTGCTTTTGCAGTTCAACGAAAAGGGATTCAAGGAAATCCAGCCGGGGATCTACGACTTTAGCCCCGGGCAAACCGACAATTTGCGGCTGATAATGGACAACCCGAACCGGCTCGTCATACTCGGGGCGAAAGCGTTCGACTTGGCGAAGCCGCAACCCGCAGGGGTCAAGGGGCCGATCTCGGACGCAATCGCGCTCGCGGCTTCGGGGCAACATTCTGCATTCGGGTTGAACTTCGCAAATTTCCCCAACACACTCCGGATGGAAAACGGCCCAGCCGAACTTGAACCGTTCAAGCCGCTGCTATTCGCGGATGGTATCGTTGGCAAGCTCGATATCGGCGACGAACTCGTGCTGAATATCCTCGCGCGTTGCCCCACGAAAGTGAAGTGCATCGAAGCCGAGAAGTCGATGGGCGTCGTGCGTACGCAGTTGCAAACCGTGCTCAAAGGGATGGTCGCGGAGTACGACGATGCAAAAAACGAAACGCAATTGAAGTGGGTCACGATTCTCAATGGAGCGCAGATCGCGCTGCGTTCGGCGAAGATTCAGAGCAACGACAAAGAAGCCTCCGCCACGCTGGCGATGCGTTCGGATTTGGACATCGAGCCACTGATCGCGCAAATCAACGGCGCGATGGGCACAGGCCCCGCCAATGCCCGAACGATCAACAACATGAAGCAAATCGGCATCGCGTTGCACGCCTACCACGATGTGAACGGGACGCTGCCATCCGCTGCGGTCGTCGGCAAGAAGGGCAAACCGTTGCTGTCGTGGCGCGTGCAGATGTTGCCATACGTCGAGCAAGGGTACTTGTATCAGATGATCAAACTCGACGAGCCGTGGGACAGCGTTCATAACAAAAAGGTGTTCGACGACAACCCGATGCCGAGCGTGTTCGCAGTGGTCGGCACGACGAAACCCGGCGACAAAAACACGCATATACAGGTGTTTCGCGGCAAAGACGCGATGTTCGATCTGGTAAAGGGCGTGAAGTTCGCGGAGATTACCGATGGCTTTTCGAACACGATCATGATCGCAACCGCAAAGACCGCGGTACCGTGGATGAAGCCCGACGACATGGAATTCGACCCGAAGGCCGACCCGCGCGATTTGCTGTTGTTCGTTGGCGGGCGAACGAACATCGGCCTCGGCGATGGCACGGTGCGTTCGTTGAAGAAGTCCACCACAGTCGAAAACATGCGGAGATTGATCACGAAATCCGACGGTGAAGTCGTGACGATCGATTGAACCGCACGTCCGCATTTTACCAGATTCTTCGTTTAGCCGCGCCGCGTAGGCTTTGCGTAGCGAAGCGCGGGGCGTAAACCCTCGTAGAAATCGCGTTAGTTCCGACACATCGAGCCCGCGCTTCGCTCCGAAGACTCCGCGGCGCGGCTAAACGTCGAACGAGCCGTGAGAGTTATTTTTTAGAAGGTGCGGCAGGAGTTTTCGATTGGGGCAATGCCTTTTTGTCGGCTGGCTTTCGCCCGTCTTTTTTCGCAGTCAATTCTTCTTTCTGCTCGCGTTTACCGTAGACGAAGACGCCGACCAAACTCGCGAGCGTTCCACTTCCTAAGAGGACACCTGCTACCGAATAGCCCCAGTAGATACTGAAGCCGGAAACGCTGAGACCACCGATGGCCACGATAAGCCCACACCAGAGACCTTGTTGAGAACGTGCGATGTGAGAGTCGAGTACTTTGCTCTCCATTCCGTGTCGATGTTTCTGTTGAGTTTCCGCCATCGCCAGGATTCTGTCGGCAGCACCAGGCAACGCTTTGTCATAACCGGCCAGGATCTCCGGTGGTGGTATCGGCCCCATCCAAATCGATTCGCTGTAGCTCATCTCGTGTGAAAACACTTGTGGACCCGACGTGGTCTTCGTCGGAGTCATAAGAATCGGTTGACTAGTTTCGACTTGTTCTGAAAGGGATGTCGATTCAGGAGCCGCTTTGCTGGTCGCGTCCATTCGATTGCTCTCCGCAGGTATCGGCATACTGGTTCATTGAATCGCGCAGATTCGTCCAGACGGCTTGCCAGTCTTCGGCGGTGGCCATTTCGTCGGCGACTTGTTCGGATGGAGATACGTTGTATTGGCTGAACGTATCACCGAAATCGAGAATCCGCGACATGCCCTCGTGAAAGGAAGGTGAAGGGGCCACGTAATAAGGGAACGGGTACATTGGAACGACCTCTTGTCGCATAATGAGCGATACGTCTCAGTAATGTCAAAAAACATTGTACTCGGTGTTCAGACAGGTGTCGCAATTCGCCTTCGTCATTTCCCGTCGCGTGTAACTCCGGTGTAACGCGGTTCCGAACCTCGGTGCGCTCTGTCATTGGGAATCGTCTATAAAAGCATTGCCGCCCCGTTGCGGTTCTCTCTTGCAGAGGATTCCCGGATGAATCGTTTCTCCCGGCCCAGGATATTGGGCATCACTGGCCTGCTGGCCATCCTCGGTGTGGCGGTGTTGTTGGCCGCCAACGATCCCCCGACGCCATCGCCGAGGTCTGGCATGTGGAAAAAAGTCGACGATGCGGTGAACAAGGGTTTGCCGAAGACGGCGATCCAGGAACTCGGGCCGATCGTCGAAGCGGCACTCAAAGAGAAAGCGTACCCCGAGGCGATCAAGGCGATTGCCAAGCGGATCGCTCTCGAAGGGACGATCGAGGGCAATAAGCCCGAAGAGCGCGTCACCCGGTTGAAAGCGGAGATCGCCAAGGCACCGAAGGAGATGGTGCCCGTTATGGAATCGGTGTTGGCGCACTGGTACTGGCACTATTTCCAACAGAATCGCTGGCGATTCAACCAACGCACCGCCACCGCGGTCGCGCCGACGAGCGACTTCACGACGTGGGATTTACCGCGGTTGTTCGCGGAAATCGATCTGCATTACACGAAGGCACTCTCGTTCGAGAAGGAACTCAAGGCGATCCCGATCGGCACGTACGATGCGCTGCTCGAAAAGGGCAGTATGCCGGATGCCTATCGGCCGACGCTGTTCGACTTCCTCGCGTTCGATGCGCTCGCGTTTTACAGTGCGGGCGAACAAGCGGGTGCGAAGGCGGAAGATGCGTTTGAGATCGATGCCGCCGGTCCGGCGCTCGCCACGGCGGATGAGTTTTTGAAGTGGCTACCGGCCACGACCGATGCGGAATCGGCGAAGCTCAAAGCGATCAAGCTGTATCAAAATCTGCTCGCGTTCCACAAAGACGACCAAGACAAGACCGCGTACCTCGATGCCGATTTGTCGCGGTTACAGTTCGCGAACGGGTTCGCTTTCGGCGAACAGAAGTCGCCGCGATACAAGGCCGAGTTGAAAGCATTCGCGGACAAGTGGGCCGATCACGAACTGTCGGCGATGGCGCGGTACCGGCTCGCGGCTGTGATACAAGGTGAGAACGAACTCGTCGAAGCCCGCAAAATCGCGATCCAGGGCAAGAACGCCTTCCCGAAGAGCAACGGCGGCAAGCTCTGCCAGAATCTCATTCAGCAAATCGAAGCCCCGAGTTTGCTCGTCACGACGGAGCGCGTCTGGACCGATCCGCTGCCGGTGTTGCGGGTGCAATACAAGAACTTCAACAAGGTGTACTTCCGTGCGGTGAGGGCCGATTGGGTATCGCGATTGACGAAGGATCGCTACCGCCCGGAGCAAATGAACAACGCCGACCGCGATGATTTGGCCAAGCGTAAAGCCGAACTCGAATGGTCGGCCGACCTGCCAGAGACGCCGGATTATCACGAACGCAGCCACGATATCCCCGCGCCGAAGGGGTTGAAGCCCGGCTTCTACTTCATCGTTTCGAGCATGAAAGCCGACTTCGGCGATGCGAATAATCAGGTGGCGTTCACCGATGTCTGGGTGAGCGATCTGGCCGTGGTTTGTCGGCAATCGTACGGTTCGGGACGGTTCGAGGGCTTCGTGTTGAATGCGAAATCGGGCGATCCGATCCCGAACGCAAAGGTACGCACGTGGGTTCGCAACAACCAAGTGGGCGGCGTTAACGAAGGCAAAACGGTCACGACCGACGCGAACGGCTTGTTCACGATTGCCGGCGACGCGAACCGCAATTTCTTCATTCTGGCGAGCCACGAAGGCCAAGAGCTTTCGAGCCAGAATGAACATGCGATTTACAAGAACCCGGAGAACTTCGCACCGCTTGTGCAGTCGGTGTTGTTCACGGATCGCTCGCTGTATCGGCCCGGCCAGACGATCCAATACAAGGGCATCTGCCTCAGTGCGGACACGAAGAACGACAATTACCGTAGCGTGCCGAACCAGGTACTCACGGTGGTGTTCAGCGATCCGAACGGCAAAGAGATCACGAAGCAAGGGGTGAAGTCGAACGACTTCGGTTCGTTCAGCGGGAGTTTCACCGCGCCGCGGGACCGCCTGACGGGAACGATGCAAATTATCGTGCAGGGCAACGGTTTCGGTGCGGTTCAAGTGAACGTCGAAGAATACAAGCGACCGAAGTTCCAGGTGGTCGTCGAGGCACCCAAAGAGGCACCGAAACTCAACGGCGAAGTCAAGGTCGTCGGCAAGGCGACGGGGTACACGGGGTCGGCGATCAACGGCGCGAAAGTTCGCTATCGCGTGACGCGCGAAGTCCGTTGGCCATCGTGGTTTTACGATAGCTACTGGTGGCGGATGCCGCCGAATCGCGGTGCGGCGCAAGAGATTTCGCACGGCACCGCGACGACCGAAACCGATGGCACCTTCACGGTGACATTCATCGCGAAGCCCGACCTCAGCGTGCCCGAAAAGGACGAACCGAGTTTCCACTACACCGTCAATGCCGACGTGACCGACACGACCGGCGAGACGCGCTCCGCAAGTAAATCTGTGACTGTCGGGTACACCGCGCTGCAAGCCACAATCGGTGCCGAGGAATGGCAGACGGTCGACAAAGATATCGCGTTCAAACTGACGACGACCACGCTCGATGGCGAGGGACAGGCCGCGAAGGGCATCGTTAAAATCTTCAACTTGAAGGCTCCCGAAACGGTGCAACGCCCGGACTTGCTCGGCCAACGGATCGCGCAGAAACGTGGCCGTGGGAAGGTCGCTGGCCCGATGATCGCGCCGCGCCCCGATTCGAACGATGCGCGAACGTGGGCGCTCGGCGAACTCGCGAAAAGCCTCGATTTCCAGACCGAAAAGGACGGCAAACAGGTACTCAACGCCAAGCTGCCCACGGGCATTTACCGCGTAATCCTCGAGACGCAAGATCGCTTCGGCAAGCCCGTCACCGCGCAGATGCACGTTCGCGTGCTGAAAGCCGACGACACGAAATTCGGGCTGAAGATCCCGAACCTGCTCGCCGCGCCGAAGTGGACGCTCGAGCCGGGGCAAGAGTTTTCCGCGATCTGGGGGACCGGCTACGACCGGGGCCGCGCGTACATCGAAGTCGAGCATCGCGGCAAGATTCTGCAAGCGTTCTGGACCGACCCCGAGAAGACGCAGATCGCCATCAAGCAGAAGATCGACGAAGCGATGCGCGGCGGGTTCACCGTTCGCACGACATACGTTCGCGAGAACCGTGGCTACCTCGAATCGCGGCACGTCGAAGTCCCGTGGACGAACAAAGACCTGACCGTGAAGTGGGAGCGATTCGTCTCGAAACTCGAACCGGCGAAGAAGGAAACGTACACCGCAATCGTGAAAGGGCCGAACGCCTCGAAGGTCGTCGCCGAGATGGTCGCCGCACTTTACGATGTCTCGCTCGATGCGTACCTGCCACACAACTGGATGCACAAGTTCGGCGTGTTCCGCACCGATTCCTCGACGCTGTCGAGCAGCTTCGAGAACGCAGGGAAACAGTTGCAACATTATCGCGGGCAGTGGGACTACGGCATGATGGGCGTAGACATTCGCTACCGCGCGTTACCGCAAGACCTGACGGCGAATCTGTGGGGTTACATGCTCGGTCGCGGCGGTATGAGGATGAAGTCGATGTCGGCCGCACCCGCACCGGCGGGCAGGGATGAAGAATCGCAGTTGGGCGCAAAGCGCGCGATGGAAGGCGAGAATGCCGCGGGAATGGATAAAGCCCCCGACGCCAATGGTGGTGGCGACAAAGGACCGGACCTCAGCAAGGTGGTAGCTCGCAAGAACCTCAACGAGACCGCGTTCTTCTTCCCGCACTTGATATCGGATGATAGTGGAATCGTGAAGCTCGAGTTCACGATGCCCGAAGCGCTCACCAAGTGGAAGTTCATGGGCTTCGTACACGATAAAGAGTTGAAGAGCGGCTACCTGCAAGATGAAGTGATTACGGCGAAAGACTTGATGGTGCAACCGAACCCGCCGCGGTTCCTGCGCGAAGGCGACATCCTCGAATTCAGCGTGAAAGTCAGCAACCAATCGCCGACGAAACAAGTCGGGAAAGTGCGGTTGAACCTCAACGATGCCCGCACTGCGATCGCGATCGATACCGCGATGGGCAACACCGCCGGCGATCAGGCGTTCGACATTCCATCGGGGGAATCGCGCAGTTTCTACTGGAAACTCAGCGTGCCCGATGGCCAGGGCGCGATCACGTACAAGGCCGTCGGCGGGACCGACCGCCTCAGCGACGGCGAAGAAGGGATGCTACCCGTACTCTCGAAACGCATCCTCGTGACGGAGTCGATTCCGCTGCCGATTCGCGGCAAGACGACGAAGACGTTCGACTTCACGAAGTTGCTGAATTCCGGCAAATCGGACACGCTGAAACACCAATCGCTGACAGTGCAAATGACCTCGCAACCCGCATGGTATGCGGTGATGGCATTACCGTACTTGATGGAATACCAACATGAATGTAGCGAGCAAACCTTCAACCGTCTGTATGCCAATGCACTCGCCCGGCACATTGCCAACAGCGACCCGAAAATTCGACGCATCTTCGACCAATGGAAGAACACACCCGCACTCGATTCGCCATTGACGAAGAATCAGGATGTGAAAGCGGTGATGCTCGAAGAAACGCCGTGGCTACGCGATGCGAACAAGGAATCGGAGGCGCGCCGCAACGTCGGCATCTTGTTCGACGAGAACCGGCTCAACGACGAAACCGCACGATTGATGCAGAAACTCGCGGACATGCAGAACGCGGACGGCACGTGGCCGTGGTTCCCCGGCGGGCCGAAGAACGACTACCTAACGCTTTACATCGTCACGGGGTTTGGCCGAATGCGGCACCTCGGCGTGAAGGTGGATGCCGCCATCGCGGTCAAGGCGATCACCCGCCTCGATGCCTGGATGGACGAGCAATACAAGGAAATTCTGAAGCACTCGAAGGCCCCCGAAGACAACCACCTGAGCAGCACGGCCGCGCTGTACCTCTATGGCCGCAGCTTCTTCCTGAAGGACAAGCCGATCGCGCCGGAACATCAGGCGGCGTCGGAATACTGGCAACGCCAGGCCCGCAATCACTGGCTGAAACTCGCGAACCGCCAATCGCAGGCGCACATCGCCATCGGCCTGAAGCGCTTCGGCGACAAAGACACGCCGAAGGGGATCCTCGCGAGCATCAAAGAACGCTCGGTTTCCAACGAGGAAATGGGCATGTTCTGGCGCGACACCGAGCTTTCCTACTGGTGGTACCACGCCCCGATCGAAACCCAGGCGGTGATGATCGAAGCATTCGACGAAGTGATGAACGATGCGACCGCCGTCGAAGATTGCAAGGTGTGGCTACTGAAACAAAAACAGACGCAGAACTGGAAAACCACGAAGGCGACCGCCGACGCCGTGTATGGATTGCTACTTCGCGGCGACAATTTGTTGAAGTCCGATTCGCTCGTCGAAGTGACCGTGGGTGATATGCCAATCAAACCGGAGAATGTGGAGGCTGGCACGGGGTTCTACGAGCAGAAACTGACTCGCGGCGAAGTGAAACCCGAGTTCGGCAAAGTGACGGTTAAGAAGACCGATGCGGGCGTCAGTTGGGGCAGCGTTCACTGGCAATATCTCGAAGACATCAGCAAGGTGACACCGCACGAAGGCACGCCATTGAAGCTGGAAAAGAAGCTTTTCAAGCGAACCTTCACGAAGAAGGGCCCCGTGCTGGAGCCGGTGGCGGGGCCGGTCGAAGTCGGCGACGAGATCGTTTGCCGCATCGTGCTACGAACGGATCGCGACATGGAATACGTCCACTTGAAGGACCACCGCGGCAGCGGCACCGAACCGGTGAGCGTGCTCAGTAGTTACAAGTTCCAGGACGGCCTATACTACTACGAAAGCACGAAGGATACCGCATCGCACTTCTTCATCGACTACTTGCCGAAGGGCGTGTATGTATTCGAGTATGCGGTACGAGTGCAACACAAAGGCAAATACTCCACGGGCCTCGCGAATATCCAGTGCATGTACGCACCGGAGTTCAACAGCCACAGTGAGAGTATCCTGCTGGAAGTGAAGTGACTAATTGAAAGCCCAGGGACGATCGTCCCTGGGCTTTTTGACGATCGTCCCTGGGCTTTTTGATTACGCCTTTGGGTGATCGCGGTAGGGCTTGCTTTCGCGGTATTGCGCCAGGCGTTCTTCGTACTCGGGGCGTTCGTCGGGGGGTACCATCTCGATCACTCTCAGTTGCCATTTGATCGCATCTTCGAAACGGCCGGCCTCGGCATAGGCGGCGGCGAGCGTGTCGAGGAAGCCGGAGAAACCGTAGTCGGTCGCCTCGCAGGCGCGGTTCGCCTCGTTGATCGCTTTCGTACCGTCGCGGAGTTCGTCGTTCGGGCAGGTGGCGTGAATCCACGCGAGATAGTTGAGTGTACTTTCGTCGTCGGGGTCGATTTCGTTCGACTTCAAATGGTCCGCGAGCGCAGCCGCATAATCGGCGACGGCGTAGTGTGCCGAGGCACGCAGGTTGTAGGCGGCATCGAAGTTTTCGCGGAGCGTAATCGCTTTCGTCGTGTCTTCGAGTACGGCGGGCCAGTTGGTCATGCGGCGGTGGGCAAGTGCCCGAGAGAAGTAAGCCCGCGCGCTCTTCGGGTTGCGTTCGAGTGCGGTGTTGTAATCGAGGATCGCCCGCTCCGGGTCGAGCATTTCCATGTGGGCATAGCCGCGCTGAATGTACCCGGCTGCGTCGTCCGGGTTCATCTCGATCGACTTCGTGAAATCTTCGATTGCTTCTTCCCACTTCTTGGCGCGACCGTGCGACAACCCACGATTGAACACGGGGCCGCTATCGCTCGGGTCGAGCCGGATCGCTTGCGTGAAGTCGGCGATGGCCTTCGCGCTCTGGTTCATCTCGGCATACGCGACGCCACGCATATTGAACGCGCGGCCATCGTTCGAATCGAACCGTATCACCCAGGTAAAATCGGCGACGGCGCTCGCGTGGTTACCGGCTTCGACGTGCATCCGGGCGCGGTGCCAATAGGCTTCGGTCGATTGGCTATTGAGACGAAGTGCCGTGCTGAGGTCGGTGAGCGCATCGTCGCTTCGGTCGAGGCGTTCGTAGCTGAGCGCGCGGTAAATATACGAGCGCCCATGTTGCGGCTTCAACTGGATTGCGTTGGTGTAATCTTCGATCGCTTTTTCGTGTTCGCTCTGGCCAGAGTGCGCATTGCCACGGTTAAAATGCACGCGGAACGATTTCGGTTCGAGTTCGAGCGCCTGCGCGTAATCGGCGAGCGCGAGTTCGTAATTTCCCTTGCGGCTATGGGCAGC
>Ga0105048_10020161_pt1 | contig 10181 bp, 9 predicted proteins | sample MAT05_FD_78382 | JGI IMG/M metagenome (GOLD analysis project Ga0105048, IMG submission 78382) | Freshwater microbial communities from Lake Fryxell liftoff mats and glacier meltwater in Antarctica - MAT-05 | ecosystem: Environmental > Aquatic > Freshwater > Ice > Liftoff microbial mat | place...
CGACATCGTCGCCGAACGAAGGCCCCAAGGAAGGCGGGAAAGGCGACGCTCCTCTTCCCCCGCTCACCCCGATTTCGTGGGAACCGGGAAAAACCCGCGTTCTACTGATCGGTGGCGGCAGCTCGCATAACTTCGGAAAATTCTTCGGAGAAACCGACGGCGCGACGCTTCGCGCCGCCGGGTTCGGCGTGCACTACACGGAAGATCGCGATCAGGCCGCCGCCGCTTTGGCGGAGGCCGACGTTGCGGTCATCAGCGTCAATCGCCGTTTCTTCGACACCCCCGCTTACCGCGAGGCATTGTTCGCCTTTGCCGCGGCCGGCAAGGGCATCGTTATGCTGCATCCAGGCACCTGGTACGGATTCGCCCAGTGGCCGGAGCTGAATGCGAAGATCGTGGGCGGAGGCGCACGAGGTCACGACAAGATCGCGCCCTTTTCCGTCAACGCCCTCCGGCGGGACCATCCGGTGATGACGGGCGTTCCCGCCGCCTTCACGGTCGAAGACGAACTCTATCACATAAACGCCGAACCCGGGAAAATTCCGCCTAGCACCGCTCCGATCGAGGTCCTCGCCGAAACCTCGCCGAGCGTCAAATTCGGTCGGCCGCACCCCGCGGTCTGGGTGACGGCCCACGAGAACGCGCGCATCGTGGGCATTACGCTGGGACACGATCGACGCGTCCACGATCTGCCGGCCTTCCGGAGCCTTTTGAGCAACGCGGTTCGCTGGACTGCGGAAAAACGCTGAGCATGCCGCAGGCGGTCCTACCTAAACGCCAGGGAAAACAGCGCTTCAAAACGAACCCCCACGGTGTCGTGTGATGAATCGGGAGACCGCGACGGACTCATTTCAGAATGGCGCAAAGTTTTTTCCCATGGCTCCTGCGCGGCACCTTTCGTTTGCCGCCCCGCCGCCGCAGGATCTTGGGCGCCCCGCTCTCGCTGATCTTTTTGCGGGTGTGTTTTTTGATCCACGCTTGGGCGTCCTTGGCCTGCCGGAACTGTCCGGCTTCCAAGCGTTGCACGAACTTCTCGGCGACCGCTGCGCACACCACAGGCGTCCTGCCGCCGGCCCAGTCGCGTTTGAGCAAACCGGCCACGCCCTCCCGCAATACCATGTCCCGGTAATTGAAAACGCTCTTACAGCTGACATCCGCCACTTTGGCGATCTGCTGGCTGGTCATTTCATGCTGCGCGATCAGTCGCACCACCAGCAAGCGCTCGCGCGCCCAGACCGCCTGAGGCTGGGTCCACGCCGCTTCGATCTCTTTCACCAGTTCCTCCCCCATATCGGGTCGGGTTCTTGCCATGCCCCGCCTTGATCGTCTCCGCTTAATCTGAGAAGCGTAAGAGCTACAGGCGATGGGTATGACACTTTAGGATGTGGCCCGGAACCGAATAACCCCGGTGGAAGAGAAGCATCGTTTCGTCAGTGTCGCGGCCGCGGGGCGCTTTACGTTCATTTAGTTGTGAGCGGTTTTCGGCGCGAGCCGTGGATAACGACCGACGGTCGGGGCTACAGGCGCAGTGCAGGCGGAACTGGCGGATCAGCGCTTGAGGGCGAAGGCGACGTAGGCGTCGCCGGGTCCGGAGGCACCGCCGACGCGGCCGCCGCCGGTGGCGGTAATCACGATGTATTGCCGACCGGCCACCTCGTAGATCGCAGGGGCGGCGGTGCCGGCGAAGGGGAGTTTCGCGGACCAGAGTTCGGCCCCGGTGTCGGCGTCGAAGGCGCGGAGTTTTTCGTCGGCGGTGCCGGCAACGAAGACGAGTCCGCCGGCGGTGACGCTCGCGCCGCCGAGATTGTGTGCGCCGGTCTTGGGTGCGCCGGGGCCGGCGAGACCCGGGACTTCGCCGAGGGGCGTGCGCCAAAGAATTTTCCCGGTGTTGAGGTCGTAGCAGTTGAGCAGGCCCCAGGGCGGCTTGATGCCGGGGTGGCCTTCGTGGTCGTTGAGGAAACCGAAGCCGTCAAAGACGTAGCGCGGGGCGTCGCTCGCGCCGGTGCGGCCACCCCCGCGCGACGGCGGCTGGTTGCGGCGCAAAAGAAAATCGACGACGGCGCCTTGCTGGACGGGATCGGGGACGAGGTTGGGCGGCATCGCGGCGCCGCCCTTGACGAGGACCTGGACGATGTCGGATTCGGTCGCGCGGGATTTCAGGCCGAGGAGCGGAGGGACCATGCCGAGGCCCTCGCGCTTGGTGCCATGGCAGGCGGCGCAGCGCTCGGCGAAGATGGCTTCGCCAGCCGAGGGCGGGAACTTGGGATCGCGCGGCAGCTCGTCGTTGGCGAGGACGGTGATTTTGGAGACGATGCGGTTGGAGGTGAGGTAAAGCCGGCTGGTCGGAACGTCGACGGCGGCGCCGGACCATTCGGCGCCGCCGCGCGAGCCGATGAAGAGGTTGGGCTTACCTTCGACGAAGGGTTGGAAAAATCCGTGCGTCGAAACGGCGACCTGGGCGGAGACGAAGGCGTGGGCCTCGGAGGTGCGGTCGGTGATTTCGGCGGGATCGAACGCCATGCGCGAGACGGGCTCGGGTAGTTCTGGGTCGGGCTGGTAGGCGGCGGTGCGCTCGCCGGGAAGAGTGGAGACGGGGGCGCGGCGGAGGCGGACGGGGAAGAGCGGCTGGCCGGTGAGACGATCGAGGATGAAGAGGTTGCCCGCTTTGGAGAAACTCGTGACGGCGTCGACCAAGCGGCCCTCGCGGCGGATGGTGACGAGGTTGGGCGGGCCGACGACGTCGAGGTCCCAGATGTCGTGGCGGACATCTTGGAAGTGCCAGACGCGGCGACCGGTAAGAACGTCGAGGGCGACGATGCAGTTGCTGAAGAGATTGTCGCCGAGGCGCTCGACACCGACCATGTCGGGGCGGGGAGCACCGAAGGCGACAAAGGCAAGACCGCGGGCGTCGTCGACGGAAAGGCCGCTCCAGCCGTTGGCGCCGGCGCGGGGTTGATTCCAGGTTTCGGCGCCGAAGTCGGTGTCGCGGGCGACGGAACGGAAGCGCCAGAGCAACGCACCTGTCCGGACATCGTAGCCGAAGGCGTCGCCGAAGAGACCGGAGGTCACAAAGACGTGGCGGTAGACGGCCCCGGCGGCAGTCGCGCCGGTGGGCAGGGCGACGCGGCCAGCGGAGCCGAAGCCGGGGACGGGTTCGCCCGACTTGGGGTCGAGCGCGTAGATCCAATCTCCGGCGCCGACGAGGAGGCGAGGAGCGTTATCGTGATCGCCCGGCCAGTAGACGAGGCCGCGGCGGGCAGGAGCGTCTTGGAGGCGGTTCTGCGTGGTGTCATCGGTGAGCGGGCGGCGCCAGAGCTCGCGGCCAGTGGCGGCGTCGAGGGCGACGAGGGCTTTGCCGGGAGTGGGCGCGTAGAGGACGCCGTCGACGACGATGGGCGTGCACTGGATGTTGGCGGCGCCGTCGCCGGAGCGGTAGGTCCACGCGACGGCGAGGTCGCGGACGTTGGCGCGGTTGATTTGGGTTGCGGCGGAGTAGCGACGGGAGCCGTTGTCGCCTTGGGAGCGCGCCCAGCGCGTGAAGACGGCGGGATCGGTCGCGACGGCGGGGGTGAGCGAGGACGACGGGGCCGCGGGGATGACCTGAAACTCCCGGAGGGCGGCGCGGGCGGCGGCGTCCTCGATCGTGGGGTGGGCCGCGGTCGGCGACGGAAGAGCGAGGGCAGCGTTTAAGGTGGCGGCGACAAGAGTAAACACCGCTGTAAGAACAGTCCCTCGAGCAGGGTGTTTGGATACGTGGTGCACAGCTATTTTTAGTAACTCAGGCGGGTGCTGAATTGGATCAAGCGGGGTTCACCTTTCACGAAAGTCGAAATTTGATAATCCTTATCGCCGATATTTTTGATGTTGAGGGCAAACAACACGGGACGATTCGCAATCTTTGTATCATAGCTTACCATTGCGTCGACGATGGTGTTGGATGGCAGGTAGAGGTTTAGATTTTCGGAACGGGCGAGCTTGCGAGAGGTATAGCGCGGGCCTCCCCCGATCGACCAGCCCTTGAGCGCGCCCGTGCGGAAGACGTATTTCGACCAAACATTGAATTGATTTCGCGCGACGGCGGGGAGAGGCGTGCCGACGAGCGCCGGATTGGAAATGTTTTCGGAAATCTTCGCGTCGATATGCGAGTAGGCGGTGTAGATTTGCCAATCGGGCGTGATGGCGAGGGTGGCATCCATTTCCACGCCGCGCGATTGCTGCACTCCGGCGGGGAAGCTCGTGAATCTATTTTGGCCGGTGATGGGATCAAGGGTGAAAAGTTGGGCGAAAGCGCCGCTGTTTTCTATCGCGAAGTAGGTGGCGGTGGCCGAGAGGCGCCCGTTCAGGAGGTCGGCTTTAAAGCCGATGTCTGTTCCTTTGCCGACAACCGCAGGCAGCGGCCCGACGGGAACGTCATTGACGATCCGGTTGCCTGTTGGGGGACGAAAGATTCGCTGTAGGAAACAAATGCACTGACCTCGCGGGTAATTTTAAAGAGGGCGCCCGCCTGAGGAGAATTCTCTTGGGCAGCGTATGTGCCGGTGACGGCGTTTGTCAGAAGATTTCGCGTGGCCCCGTCCGCTTGGCTGCGCCGAACGCCACCCAAAAGATTCAAGCGGTCGGCAAGAGCAGAGATATTGACCAAACCGTAGAGTCCTTCGGAGGAGTTTTCCGTGCTGGCGAGGCTGTTGATCGGATCAAATTTTTCCGGCGAGGTCACAAGATTGTCCCGATTCCAAGTGGAAGGGCGGCTCAAATCCCAGTCGGGCGAGGTTTGGGCGTTGGAGCCTTGGCGTGAACCGCTGCGCAAAGTTTCCCCGCCGTTTTGCCACCCGGCCAAGACTTTTATCTTGGTGCCGCGGAGATCGAATTCACGATAAAGCTCGGCGAGTGTCTGGTCGGCGTCGGTCCACGCGGACTCGATGCGCGGCTGGCGCTTTTTACCGACCGAGTGTCGCTGGTAAGCCGCCGCGTGTTTGAAGGCATGATGCGATACGCTTCCGATCATCCGAATGTGAGGGTCGCACACTGGAAAACGTTGAGCCTGGCGGATCGCCGCTTGATCGCCGAGGCCCGCTTGGACGGCATTCTTTTTGAGACTCTCATCGATCACGATCACTCCACGCTGCCACGAAATGTGCCGGCTATCTCGGTCAGCTCGGTTCTGAAAAAGTCGCCCTGTCCGAGGGTTTGCGACGACCAGCAGTGGGCGGGCACGATCGCGGCCCGTTATTTTGTGGGGCGTGGATTTCGGCGCTTCGCCTACTGTGGCTACGAGTTCCATCATGGTTCGAAAGAACGCCAGGAAGGATTCCTGGCTGAATTGGAACGAGCCGGCTTCGACTGTGACGCGTTCGAATTCGGCGGCTCGACCCTTCAGGAGGTCTCCTGCAACTCTCGTGGGGAACAGCAGCGGGTCGCGCGTTGGCTAAAGCGGCTGCCGCCGCATTGTGCAGTTTTTTCCTTCTGCGATGAAGTCGCGCTCGCTGTGATCCAAGGGTGCGGTGCGTGCGGTCGCTCCATTCCGGAGGATATTGCCGTGCTTGGCGTTGATAACGATCCGTTCCTGCAAAGCGCTCTTTCGCTTAAATTGTCGTCGATCAGCCTTGGCACGCCCCAGACCGGTTATAAAGCCGCAGCCGCACTGGTTCGGTGGATCAAAAATGGAAAAAAGCCGCCACCCGAAACGCGTTTTCGCTCCGCGCGCGTCATGGTTCGTGAGACGACCGACCACCACCATGTGGATGATGAACTTCTGACGAAATCGCTGGAGCTTTTGCGGGTAAACATCCGGCGTCCGTTGTCTTTTTCGGAGATTGCCAGACGGGCTGGTTGCTCGAGGCGAACCCTGGAGAGACGGTTTCGGGACAAATTGGGTTCGACACTCGGTGAGGTAGCCCAGCGAAACCGTCTGGAACACGTGCAGCAATGGCTCGGCGAATCGGATGCCTCACTCAAAACAATTGCGGACGAGTGCGGCTTTTCGAGCAGTCAGCACCTATGCAGCGTTTTTCGTGAAAGGATGGAAATCACTCCAGTGATGTGGAGGAAATCTCAGCGAGCTTCGGATCTGTAGGTCTAATATCAATCTCCCCTAGGTATTACACTGTAAGCTGGAACACCAAAGTTTACTTGATCGGCGAACAAGTGTGGATGGACCGGAGACTTTGTCCGGGGAGGTCCAGAGTCTGGAAGGGGCGGCGAGGTGGTCCTCGAGTTTGCGCAAGTTCGGGTAGAGGCGGTTGCGGACCTGGGCTTTGAACAGACCGCCGAAGCGCTCGACCGGGTTGAGTTCCGGGCAGTAGGGCGAGAGCCGCAGGTTGGCGCGGAGCCGGCGATCGGCCTCGGGCAGATGGAAGCCGGCCTGATCTTGGATCGCGATATGCAGGGCGGCCGGATCGGGGTCGGCGATCTGTTTGAGGAAAAGAGCATGGATGTCCCGGTCGATGGCCGGGGTAAACAAAAGTTCGCTCGCGTGGGCCCCGTCCACTTCGTCGAACGGCGACCACGAGGCGAGGCCGGAGCTGAAATTGCCGTTTAAGACCTGGGCGTGGATGGTGGCCGACAGAAGCGAGCCGACGAGGGCCGCGAGAACGAAACGGGGAGAAGTGATGGAGGATTTCGCGCGCGCAGCGTGGGGAGCGCGCGGAGTTTGTCAGTAGGCCGGAGGTTACGTTCGCGTCGTATTTCCGTGACGATGCACGGTGACGAGGGGACCGCCAAATCCATCGAGCCTTGGAAAAGGAAGGCCGGGAAGACGGCGGCTCTGCTCTTTCCGATCTTCCCGTGCAAACCCCGCGCAGCCCCGCTCAGTCGGAAAATTCAGTTGTCCAAGAATTACGCCAACAGGCGCGAACGAAACCGCGCGTGCGTGCAGCGCATTTCGGTAGCCAATGATTCTAAATACCTCGCGTAATGCGGGCGATTAGGTCCGACACGAAACCGTCACCCTTTTCGCGGTCCTCAACTATCGATTGACCGACGATGGGCCGCGCGAGTGCAGTTTGGCCAGCGTCGCAGAGTTGGTCACCTCGATCGATGTCCATCCTGCTCATCACAACCTCAAGCCCACGCCGTATCGCTGGAAAGCGGCGGAAGCAGCTATCCTCGAAAAGATCCAGCGCACCCGCTTCGCCAAGGCCAAATCGGATTCGTAACCGCATTGACATTTCACTACACTCGTTTCGAGTGAATCTCAGGACGTCAGCAGAGGATTCAGGCGCGGAAAAACTCGTCATAGTTCCGCTCCCCGGTTTGCGCTACATTCTAGAGGGCGGCGTGAGCCGATCGCACAATCTCCAGCTGCGTCCATTTCTTTCGCTTTTCCGACGTATGCCAACGATCGCAATTCTCGGTACCTTCGATACCAAGGGCGCGGAACATGAGTTCCTTGCCGAAACCATCGCCCGTCAAGGCTTCTCCACCCTGCTCATCGACGTCTCCACGCTAGACAATCCCACACTGGGGCCCGACATCGCATCCGCCGAAGTTGCGGCCCGAGCGGGAAACCCAGCGTGGAAGGAACTGCTCACGCGTCACGACCGGGGCGCGTCAATTGCGTTGATGGCCACAGGTGCGGCGAACGTGTTGGGGAAGCTCGTCGCCGACGGCAAGATTCATGGCGCGATCTCCCTCGGCGGCGGGGGCGGCACCGCAATCGGTTCGGCGGCGATGCGCGTCCTGCCGATAGGATTTCCCAAGGTCATGGTCTCGACTTTGGCGAGCGGACAAACCGCGCCTTACATTGGAACCTCCGACCTCGTGATGATCCCCGCGATTGTCGACGTCGCCGGCCTCAATCGCATTTCCCGGATGATTTTCGAGAATGCGGCCGGCGCACTCTGCGGAATGGTCAACGCCGCAGAAGCCCGCCGTGGCCAACCGCCTGCCGGCAAGCCGCTGATCGTCGCCAGCATGTTCGGCAACACCACGGTCTGCGTGAACGAAGCGAAACGCCTCGTGGAGGCAGCGGGCTATGAAGTCCTTGTCTTCCACGCCACCGGCACCGGTGGACGCAGCATGGAGGCCTTGATCGCCACCGGTTTGGTTGCAGGCGTGCTCGACCTGACCACCACGGAGTGGGCGGACGAATACGTGGGGGGCATTCTCACAGCCGGACCGACGCGGCTCGAGGCGGCCGGCAAGGCGGGCATCCCAACCGTGATTGCACCCGGTTGTCTGGATATGGTGAATTTTGGCGAACCGCAGACGATTCCGAAGCGTTTCGCCGGTCGTCGTTTCTATCGGCACAATCCCCAAGTGACCCTGCTCCGAACGAACGCCGCGGAGTCGGCCGAACTCGGTCGCATCCTCGCGGAAAAAGCGAATCGCTACACGGGTCCCGTCAGTGTGTTTTTGCCCCTCCGCGCGATCAGCGCTTTGGGAGAGTTCGGCCAACCCTTCCACGATGCCGAAGCCGACGCCGCGCTCTTCGACGGCATCCGTACGCACCTACGCAAGGACCTTCCCCCGATCGAACTCGACCTTGCGATCAACGACCCCGCCTTCGCCCGGGCGTGTGCGGAGACGCTGCTGCGCCAGCTTTCGGGGGCGGGCCTCCCGGACAAAACGGTGACAGTCGCTCCCCTGACATCCGCCCCTCGCGGCTCCATGCAACCGTGCACAGAAGCAGGCCGCTTCGCGGAACAAACAGGTCGCTTCGACGGACCATCGGGCGCGCGGGCCCCGGTTGGCCCCCCCACCTTATGAGCCTGACCTCGTTTTCGTTTCCCACCCCGATCTTGTTTGGCTCCGGAAGCCTGCGCGAACTTCCCGCACGTCTTCTGGCGTTGAAGGTATACACTCCCCTCGTCGTCACTGACCCCGGTTTAATCGAAACGGACGCGTTTCGGATTCTCGGCGAAATCCTCGGCGAAACCAAACGAGGCACGGACTGGTTCGTCTTTTCCGACGTTCACCCCAATCCGATCGTGAGCGACGTCGCCGCCGCCGCCGCCGCCTTCGTGCGCCATCGCTGCGATGGCGTGATCGCTTTCGGCGGCGGCAGCGCGCTCGACGCCGGCAAGGCCGCGCGACTCCTGGTGAAGCACCCCTCGTTCGACCTCACGCATTTCCCCGAGGAACTCGATTGGTCCGGCTTGGTGCCGTGTATCGCGGTCCCCACCACCGCCGGCACGGGAAGCGAGGTCGGACGCAGCGCGGTCATCACCATGGAATCGAGCCGCCGCAAGGCCATCCTCTTTCATCGCGAGCTCCTCCCGCACCTCGTCATCCTCGATCCCGAGCTGACGCGCGGGCTGCCTCCCAAATTGACCGCAGCCACGGGTGCGGACGCCCTCACCCATTGTATCGAGAGTTTCACCTGTCCCACCTTTCACCCCATGTGCGACGGAATCGCCCTGGAGGGCATCCATCGGATCGTTCACGCGCTGCCCCAGGCGGTGCGCGACGGCGACAATGTGGAAGCGCGAGGCGTAATGCTGATGGCGGCAACGATGGGAGCGGTCGCCTTTCAGAAGGATCTCGGCGTCGTCCACTCGCTCTCCCATCCGCTCTCCTCCCTTTGCGGAATGCACCATGGTCTCGCGAACGCCTTGTGCCTCGTGGCCGCCATGACGTTCAACGCCGAACGCAAACCCGGTCTCTATCGGCGCGTCGGCATCGCGTGCGGCTTGGACGTCTTCCGCGTTCCCGCCGCCGAGGCGGATCGAGTCACGATCGGATTCATCGCGCGCTTCCTGGGCGAACTCGGGCTGAACACCCGCTTGAGCGACCACGGCGTTCTCGCCGGACAGCTCGAGGAACTCGTCGGACAAGCGTTCGAAGATCCGTGTCACCGCACCAATGCGGTGGCGGTCACGCGCGAAGACCTGCGTCAGCTTTATCTCGCTGCATTATGACTCTTCCGCGACATCTCTTTGTGGACGGCACCGAACGGGACGGCGCGGCCGGAAGACGGATGTCGCTGCTCAACCCCGCGACGGAGGAGGTTTTCGCCGAAGTGGCCTGCGCCGAAGTCGCCGACGCTCACCGTGCCGTCGATTCGGCTCACCGTGCCTGGAAGGACACCTGGCGGGAGCTGGCGCCCGGACGCCGAGCCGAGCTTCTTTTTTCTCTCTCGCGTCTGCTGCGCGACCATGCGGAAGAAATCGCCCGACTCGAATGCCTCGAGATCGGAAAACCCATTTCCGACGGGCGCGACGAGGCCGCGTTGGGTGCGCGGA
>Ga0105048_10020162_pt1 | contig 10181 bp, 10 predicted proteins | sample MAT05_FD_78382 | JGI IMG/M metagenome (GOLD analysis project Ga0105048, IMG submission 78382) | Freshwater microbial communities from Lake Fryxell liftoff mats and glacier meltwater in Antarctica - MAT-05 | ecosystem: Environmental > Aquatic > Freshwater > Ice > Liftoff microbial mat | place...
ACGGCGCGCGGCCCGTGGCGGACCTCACGCCACCCGATGGTGCGGCGAAATCGCAAAAAGCGAAGCTCGCACTCATCCGCACGCTCGATGCCGCAACGCGGGAGCGCACGGGGCCGAACGACGCGATCGATGCCGCCATCGCCAACTACGAACTCGCCGCGAGAATGCAGGTGGCGGTGCCCGACGTTTACGATCTGTCCAAGGAAACCGCTGCGTTGAAAGCCACGTACGGCATCGGCGACGCGAAGACCGACATCTACGGCAAGCAGTGTCTGATCGCTCGGCGGCTGGTCGAACGCGGCGTTCGCTTCGTCGAATTGCTTTGCCAAAACCTCGGCCACGACCGTTGGGATCAGCACGTGAATCTGAAGAAGGGCCACGACGACAACGCACTGGCAGTGGATAAACCGATCGCGGGTTTGCTCAAGGATCTGAAGGCGCGAGGGATGCTCGATCGGACGCTGGTGATCTGGGGTGGGGAGTTCGGCCGCACGCCGTTCGCCCAGGGGAGCAATGGCCGCGACCACAACCCGTTCGGCTTCAGCCTCTGGATGGCAGGCGGTGGCACCAAGGGCGGCAGCGTCTACGGCGCGACCGACGAATTCGGCTACCACTCTATCGAAAACAAAGTGACGATGCACGACTGGCACGCCACGATTTTGCACCTATTAGGCATGGAACACACGAAACTCACCGTCCGCTTCGGCGGCCGCGACATGCGACTCACCGACGTCCACGGCGAAGTCGTGAGGGGCGTGCTGGCATAGGTTCGTAGGGGCACCCCTCGTGGGTGCCTTGGGTCCACTTCCCAGTTCCTGTCAGTCTGAACCGGCACCCACGAGGGGTGCCCCTACATGAGAATTCCGCAACTTCAAAACGCGCAAGCGAGGAAACCCACTGACGCTTACGCGCCCATTCGCCGTGCGAGTTTGCGACCGGCGTACCCGCCGATTGCGACGCCGGTGGCGTCGATGAGCACATCGCGGATGCAGCCGTGGCGGTGGTGGGTTTCGCGTAGCAGATATTGTGCAGTTTCTGTGGTCGCGCCGTGGACGATGAGGCCGATCCAGACGAACCAGCGGCACCAGTTCGTGCGGAACAGTAGCCCGACGCCGACCGCGAACCCCGCGTAAACGCAAAGGTGTGTCGTCTTCGCCAGAAGGAAAATCAGCATTTCCTTGTCGAACCACGACACGCCATCGAAGAGCTTTTCCGGCACCGGATGCGGCGTAATCAGCAGATACGTCCAGATACCGAGTACGACGACGAACCCGCTGACGAGAACGATGTGAACGGGTCGATGCATGGTACCGCAACTCCAGATCCAAAAGTTCACCCGGAACGGGGCGGGCCGCCGAGTTCGCGGAGCTTGCTGCGGAGGTATTTCGCCCGCGCGGCGTTGCGTTCCTCGCCGTCGAGCGGCGTGCCCATCAGCTTCTGCAAGTGCGCAGACTGAATGTGCATGAACAGCTGATTCACGGTGGTTGCGGGGACGTCGTCGAGCAGGTGCAAACTGATCCCCAGGCGGACAGCGGAGAGGAGTTCCATCGTCTCGTCGGAGGTAATCATCGTGGCACTACCCATCGTGCCGATGGCTCGGGCGATGCGATCTTGCTCGGCCTGTTTGCGTTCCTTCAACAGCACCTGCCGGGCGTGGCGTTCGTACTGCAAAATCTGCGCGATCACCTCGCGGATTTCCTGCAACACCCGCGCCTCGGATTTCCCGAGCGTCACCTGATTCGAGATCTGGTAGAGGTCGCCGCTGGCACGGCTGCCTTCGCCGTACAGCCCGCGCACGACGAGGTTGATCTTCTGTAAACTGCGGAACAGCTTTTCGATTTCCTTCGTCAGCCCGAGCGCGGGCAGGTGCAACATTACGCTCGCCCGCATTCCGGTACCGACGTTGGTGGGGCAGGCGGTCAAGTAGCCAAATTGATCGTGAAAGGCGTATGTCAGTCGCGCTTCGATGGCGTCGTCGACGCGGTCGATCTCGGTCCACGCTTCATCGAGCGCGAGGCCGCTACGCATCACTTGCAAGCGCAAATGGTCTTCTTCGTTGACCATCAAGCTGACCGATTCGGTTTCGTCGAACGAGACGCCGCGCGGCCCTTCGAGAACCGAAGCGAGTTCGCGACTAATCAGCTGGCGTTCGACGAGGAACTGCCGGTCGAGCGGGCCGAGTTTGTTGACGTCGACGTAGGTGAACTTCCCGGCGAGTTCGGCCTTGCTGACCGCGTCGCGAATCTTCGCTTCGGTTTCGGCTTTTTGCGGAATCGTGGCGCGATTCGTGAACGGGCAGTTCGCGAGGTTGCGGGCGAGGCGGATGCGCGTGGATACCACGACATCGGACTCGGGACCGTTGCCGCGGAGCCACTCGCCGAGATTGGGGAGCAGACTATCGAGGTTCATCCCGCAGCTTCCTTCTGCCGGATCCGATCGCGGAGCCTGGCGGCCTCTTCGTAATTTTCGGCGGCGACCGCGTCCCGGAGGTGGTCGCGGAGCCGATCCCGTTCGGATTCGTCGCGGGCGCGGCGAACGACGGAGGGAACCTTCCCCAAATGGGTGAGGCTTCGGTGAACCCGTTCCAACAGCGGTTCGAGCACGGTGCGGAAAGCATCGTAGTCATCGGAGCAGCCGAACCGGCCATCCGCGCGGAACTGAGCATACTTTAGCCCGCAAGTCGGGCACGTCAACGTCGAGGGGTCCACCGCATCGGGGGCATCGTTCGACTGCCACTCTTCGCCGACGCCCTGAAGCATCAGCAATTGCAGTAGCGCAGGGAGGTTCAGTTGCGGGTTCGGCGCGAGCGGTAACAGTTCGTGTTCCTGCGCGCATTTTTCGCACAAGTGGATTTCGCGACGCTTCTTGTTGACGATGTCCGTCAGGTGAATCGTGGCGTTCGCACCGCAATACTTGCACGGGTTCATACTTCCTCCAGTCGCTTGATTCGGTCGCGAATACCGGCGGCGACCTCGTACAGTTCCTTCTGCACGGCGATTTGTAACTCTCTGCGGAGGCCGACGAGTTCGGTTTGTGCGGCGCGCGTGCGGGGCAGGCGGCGCGGGATCTTGCCGACGTGTTTCACGTCCCCGTGAATGTTATCGAGCAACGGCACGAGCTCGTCTTTGAACGAATCGTAATCGTGTGCGCAACCGAGGCGGCCACTGTTGCGAAACTCGACGAACTTCATCCCGCACGCCTCGCACGCCTTCCCGCCGAGGTTGCTCAGGTCGTCCTCCGTACCGGGATTCGTATTCGCGAGTTTTTTCACGGCGGGTGCCACCGGATGCGGTTCGTAGAGGTGCTTCTTCGCGCAGCCTTCGCACAAGTGGAGTTCGGCGAATTGATCTTCGCCGATGACATCGGTGATATGGTAAGTCGCCGCCTTCGGGCACCGCTCGCACTTCATCGTCCCGCCTCATAGTGTCGTTTCGATGATTCTAGGCGCAGAACCGACATTACGGAATGGTGGCCGAACGTGCGCTAGTGGACAACTTGCGGATTACGCAGTTATTCCAGATCCCAAAACTCGTCGGTTGTACCGTAATCGAAGATGTTTTCCGCATCGCGAAGCGCAATCACACTGGCGGCATCACTCGAAGCGTTACGGGTCGTATCGGTAACCGCGACGACGTGGCCATCGACGAACAGAATGTTCACGACCCGCCCGAACAAGCGATGGTGAACCGTGGGGCGGCGATCCGATGGCGGCAGGCAGTATGGGACTTCAATCATTTGCGGAACAGTTTGGTCGACATCGACAGCGTTGACGAACAGGACCGTCTGGCTGGTGCTGCGAACGGTCGGCATTTTTACGGACGACCAACGGCCCGTCACGGCGGGAAGCGCCACGCTGAGCGGCGCGAGGTAGCGATAGTTATACCCGTACCCGCCGGTGAGGCCATCGACGGTCAACCGCACTTTCCCCGGCGATTTCGCAGGCGTTTGTAGTGCGGCGGCGTTGTTCTCCATGTACGGCATCAGGTGCCCGCCGGCGGTTTCCAGCGTGCCATCGCTGCGTTGCAACGCGAACCACCACCGGATGCCCGCCGGGTCGGGCGTGAAGATCGGCGGCAGCGTCTCGGCATTCGTGGAAGCGTAATTGTGGACTGCGATTCCGAGTTGTTTGAGGTTGTTCTGGTCGTGCAATCGCGCAGCCGCCGCCCGTACCTTTTGCACCGCCGGCAACAACAAACCGATGAGAATCGCGATAATCGCGATGACGACGAGCAGCTCAATAAGTGTGAAACCACGGCGGTTCGGCATGAGATTCCGCTCTCGACAGCCACGCTCGATTCTCGTGCCGTGCGCCAACACCGCATTGGAGAATCGTTGCATGTGCCTGCTCAGTATACCGGCATTATCGCGTTTCCGTGGCCTCTTTGCAAAAGCAGAGCGCAAATCCATTGAGGCAGAAGCGACCGTAACCGGGCCACACGCGAATTGACGCAGTCGTGAATGCAGTAGCGTAAAAGCTCACTCCCAGAGATCGGCGGGTGCTACCCCGAGTGCCGTAGCCAGTTTGAGAACCGTGTTCTTCTGCGGGCGACACGTGCGGTTGAGCATCATCGAGATCGCGGGCTGGCCGATGCCGACTTTCTCGGCCAACTCGGATTGGGTCAGCCCCTTTGCGGCCATGAGCGTGCGAAGCCGTTCTGCGAACGTGCGTTCCTGGCGATCCATTTCCGCAACAATCGGCCTGGCTTCAGCGTCTTGTACCACCGCGATTTCCTCGGCTTCGACAAGATCGAGACCGGGCAAACCGCTGGCATCCGCATTCGGAAACAGAATCTCCGACAAGAGCGCGCAAGACGACTGTTCCTCGTGCTTGTCCAACTCGCCAGACGCCAATTGTTCGAACAGTTCCAGCGCCACCGAACGCAGTTCGTTATCGCACTCCATGAGGGCCAGTACGAGCGGCGAGGCCAGCTTGAACGACTGCGCCTGAAACTCCTGCGCGCGAGGAACCGTCATTTGTGTTGTGGTCATGTCAAAACCCGTTTCCCTGGGTGGTAATGGTTAAGCTGCGTCGTAGAAACGCTGCTTCAGTATCAACCTTTGTCCTTTGAACCGCGTGATGTCGTTTTTCGACCAATCGTTTCGCTTCTTAGGCAACGCTTCCAGTATCCAGATCACTCGCATTGGTCGGATGTTATCCGCATGACATTTCCAACTACTCGGCGGGTCAAACAGGATGACGCGAATGTTCGATTGACCGCCAATTTCATCATCCAGACGCAATTCGTACACGCCTTCCGAAGACAGAGCCTTAATCTTCTCGTAGCTATGATCGAAAAGCATTCCCGATCCGTGCAAATGACGATCGTCCCAAAATCTCAATTTTAGACACTGCCGACGTATCTCGAATCGATCTCCCATTTTCGGCCAATACGAACGTATTGATTGCAAACCATGTCTCGAAAACCTAACGAAATTACACCCGATGAGTGCCATAACATATCCGTTCGAATTGAAGCACCAAATCTTTTGTAATTTAGTTTGCTATCGAGTCTTGCTACAACCAATTTATACCCGAATTATCACATTTGTCAACTCAGCATTAACATTTAGTGTGATAATTTTGTCTCCCGCAGCTCGGCGAGGACGTCTTCCAGGGGCCTTCCGATGGCTTGACCCGAACGGATGGCCGCGATGCGTTGAGCGATCTCGGTTCGATAGGAATGATCGTCGATTTCGTCCTTACCCAAGGAATCGAGCAGGAATGAGGCCAGGTCCCCGCGCTCGGTTGCAGAAAGTACCTGCACCTGTTTTTTCAGATAGACGAGTGTGTTCGTCCCTCCGATGAAGTTTTGCTTATCACAGATTACCGTCGCACGCAGTTCTTCGCAAGTTCCCCCCTTTCTCCGCTTCGTGGCGTTCTCCGTAGAATGCCCGCATGTGTCCCATCGAATCGCAGGTTGTCTCCACGCGATGAAAATGCTGATTACGGCTGGCGGAACGCGCGCTCACATAGACCCGGTGCGGTGTTTCTCGTCGATTTTCACGGGGAAGACCGGTGCGACCGTGGCCACGACAGCTTGGAATCGTGGCCACACGGTGGCGTTTCTCACGTCGAATCCCGATCAATTGCCGGACATTCCGAACCCGTCTTCGCTCAGCGAACGCCGGTTTCAGACGACGGTGTATTCGTCGTTCGACGATCTTACGATGTTGCTACAAAAGCACGTGCGCAGCGGCGAATACGATGTAATTATTCACACGGCCTCGATTGCGGAATACCTCGTGGCGGGTGCGTATACGCCGGAAGCGGGGACACAGTTCCAGTCGCGCAGCCAGACGTGGGACGCACCGGGCGCGCCGAAGTTCGTCGAACGCAAACCGGGGCAACTCGATGGCACCGAAGCCGAAGTCTGGGTTCGCCTGATGCGTGCGCCGCGACTCATCGACCGCTTCCGCCCGCAATGGGGGTTCCGCGGCACGCTCGTCGTGTTCAAGACTCTCAGTGGCCGAAACGATACCGAACTGATTGCGGCCGCCGACGAAGCCCGCGGGAACAGCTTCGCCGACTTGATCGCTGCGAATACGGCGGAGTCGTCGAAGCACTGGGCGTTGCTCGGCCCCGTCGATGGCCGTTTCGAACGGGTGGCACGCCGCGAACTACCCGAACGATTGTTGCTCACAATCGAACATATGCGGCAGACCGGCAAGGGGAGTTGGCACGATGGCTAACGTCTTACTCGGCGTCACGGGGTCCGTTGCGGCCACGAAAACACCGGAGCTTTCCGCCGCGATTCGGGCGGCGGGCCACGATGTGAAGATCGTCGCGACCGATGCCGCCACGTACTTTTTCGATGCCGCAACGCTCGATTGCCCGCTGTACCGCGATGCCGACGAATGGCCCGGCGAACGCTACGAACGCGGAGATGCGGTCGTGCATATCGAACTGCGCAAGTGGGCGGACCTGTTTCTGTTCGCGCCGATCGACGCGAACACGCTGGCAAAGCTGGCGGTCGGTTTGGCAGACAATTGCTTGACGTGCGTCTGGCGGGCGTGGGATTTGGCGAAGCCCGTCGTTTTGGCCCCCGCGATGAACACCCTGATGTGGCAGCACCCGTTCACGCGGCGGCACTTGCGTTCGATTGCCGCCGACTTTGGCGGCGGCCACCTGCCCGGCCACCTCGATGCGGACCAACTGATCCCGCTGATGAACGACCGCTGCAAGGGCTTGCGGATCGTGCCGCCGATAACGAAGGAACTCGCCTGCGGGGACATCGGCATCGGCGCAATGGCCACCGTTGCCGACATCGTAAGTGCCATTTGACGCTCTCGTAGCTATCGACACACGACACTTTGAGACACCTCCGCGACACGGCCGAATTCCGACTTGCGTCACATCGCCACCGATTTTTGCCTGTGCGAATCGTGTAAGAGTCGATTTTGCAGCTATTGGAATCGCGACCGTGGATGATCGGTATTGGTGGATGGAAACCTTGAACCAATTACTTCATGAATTGCTTGATGCGAAATGTATGTATTGTGGCAACGATTGTATTTTTGAACACTGTTGCGTTGATAAATTCCGCCTGTTCGGGCGCAAACTGACTATGTGGTACGACTTCACAAATTCTTCATCTAACATTCGCCAAATTAGCGTTGGCCGTTTCGCCAGCTTAGCTAAACTTGCTTGGTAAATCTAGCGATGGTTTTTGAGCGCGGGCGGGATTCCGTCCAACATCGAAGCGGGAGATACAGATGCTCAAACGATTCGGACTGATGCTGGCGGTAGCGATTGCCTTGGTGGTGGCCGGCGACGCACAGGCGCAGACTGCATTCGGAACTGGAAACCTCGTGGTGTTACGAGTGGCCGATCGGACGGACGCAGTAGCCATTGCGCGAGCTGTGGAAATTCGAGAATATGCAACAAGCACAACGAGCCTCGGGACTGCCGTTCAGACTGTTGCCGTTCCATCGAGTTCATCGGACACCAACCGGTTCACAATTGTTGGCAACTCGACGGCTGGCGGGAGCTTGTCGCTGAACCCGAACGGTACGGTCACATTTGCTGGTTACCGTGCCGCCAGTGGTGACACTACTCCGAATGGTGCCACTTCGGCCACAGTCAATCGCGTTATCGGTTCGCTCGATCTGGCGACTGGCATCGTCAATACGAATGTCGGTTTAACGGGTGCATTCAGCACGCTGAGTTTCCGAAGCGCTGCCACCTCCGATGGCCAAACCTTCTATCTTTCTGGTGCCAATGGTACTACCGGTTCTGCACAAATCGCGACCGTTACGGGTGGGTTGCCAGCCACTGTGACCACCATAGCGACAACGACCGCACTCACGACGAGCACGAGCAATAACCTGCGTAACATTCAGGTTGCGAACGGAAACCTCTTCGTTGCATCCGGGTCCGCTACACCCGGTCAGCAGATTCACCAGATCGGTTCAGGCACACCCACTACAGGTAGCCAAGCTCTTACAGCGAGTTTTGGCAACCAAGGATCTACGAACCAATACAACAGTTTCACACTCGCCAGGCTCGGTACTGGTACGAGTTGGAACTCTACAGGTTTCGACACGATCTATGCTGTTGATAACGACAACGCAACCGGCTCGACTGTACAAAAATGGAGTTTTAACGGAACGAACTGGAGCGCGGCTGGAACTATCAGTGTAGTGGGTGCGAACAATATCGCAATCCGCCAGAACGCCACAAGTGTCGATCTGTTCGTCACTACACAGACTTCGACCGTTGCCACACTGTCGACTATACAGGCGATTACTGATACTAGCGGTTTCGGCGGCACGCTGACAGGCTCATTTACCACGATTCTTACCGGAACGGGCAACGAAGGTTTCCTCGGTGTCGCATTCACCCCCGTGCCCGAGCCGGGCACGGTGCTGGCTATCTCCGCTGCCGCGGTGGTACTCGTTGGTGCGGTGCGGCGGCGTCGCCGGGGCGAACCGGTTCTTGCGTGATTTCGTAACAGCGATATCCTGAATACGCCCGGCGAGAATCTTCCGCCGGGCGATCTCGTTTCCCGATTTGTGAACCGCACCATGGCCGTCGTCGAATCCGTGAACCCGTTCGCCCGGCGTTCCCCCGGACAGCGATTGCGCGGCGCGATCCGTACCGTCTGGTTCGCATGTCTCTGGCTACCTGTACGTGTGTATCACGGCGTTCGCTCGCTCCCGCTCGCCGTGCGGTTGGCGGCCGTTGCGGTGCTACTTCCAGCCATCGGTTACGGGGGATATCTCGCTTTCCAGAAGTACGAGGATCGTTCGCGCAACCGGGCCGTGATCGCCGAGTGGCAGCGGTTCGACGTGGCCGCACAAAAGGGGGCCGAGCCGGGCGAACTCCAAGCGATCCTCGCGAAGATTCTCGCAATCCGGCCGACCGAACCGAACGCGTTGGCCCGGCGGGATGCGCTCGATTGTGGTTCCTCGGAAATCTCCGATCCGTCGATGGTCGTCATGCTGATGCGCGGGCACATCTTCGCGGGGCGAATCGGCGATGCGGCCCGCGAAGCCGCGAAACGCCATGCCACCGAGCCGCGCGACTGGTTCGCCAATTGCGTACTCGCGCACGATGCACTCATCCGCGGCCATCGCGAAAATTCGATGCGATATCTGACGGCGCTCGGCAACCCCGAGGCGCACGATGTCGGCATCGAACCGGGCGGCCTGCGGTACGGCATCGAAGTCTTGCGGATGGCGGGCCGCGATATTTCACCCGTGCGTGCGTTCCTCGCCAAGCGGGTGTTGCCCGTCATGCGCGGCGAAAATATCGCGAAACTCCCACCAAGATCTCTCGCGCAATTCGTGCATTGCTATGCGGAAACATTGCTCGCGGACGAGCTTTCGCCGGGGCTGGCCGAGTACTGGGCACCCGCCGCGCGACTGGCCGAACGCGCGCTGTCCGGAGCGATGGAAACCGACGATCGCATAGCCGCCGAACAAATCGGCGAACTCGGGCCACGGCTCGCCGATGGCCTCAACCGACTTCGTGCCGCGAAACAAATCGTCGACGACCAGAAGAAAGAACTGACCGCAGAAAACGAAGATCGCACCGTGCGGGCATGGCGATTCGTACTGGAAAAGCAGTCGAAATCGGCATCCGCCTACACGGGTCTCGCGCTCTCCGCCGCACGTAGGCACAAGCCCGAAGACGTTCGCGAACGAATCGTACGCGGCCTCGAAATCTGCGGCGACGACCC
>Ga0105048_10020163_pt1 | contig 10181 bp, 5 predicted proteins | sample MAT05_FD_78382 | JGI IMG/M metagenome (GOLD analysis project Ga0105048, IMG submission 78382) | Freshwater microbial communities from Lake Fryxell liftoff mats and glacier meltwater in Antarctica - MAT-05 | ecosystem: Environmental > Aquatic > Freshwater > Ice > Liftoff microbial mat | place...
ATGATCAGGAATGCCGGGCTCAGCCAGACGGCCTTGCCGTTCTTCATATCGTCGGCGTGCGACCACTTGAAGATGGTGCCGATGCCCACCGCGATCGGGATGAACAGCACGGCCAGCACGGGGATGGCCCGGTGCATGTTCTCGTAGATTCGCCGCAGGCCGACCGACCAGCCGGCCGCGGTGATGTGATGAATCAGATTCCAGAACAGCGCACCCAAGGCGATGGTCAGCGCCCAGGTGTAGCCCCACAGGTACGAAAAGTAGAACTGCCGACGGCCGGGCGTGTCGTCCACCAGCCAACCGACGAGCAAACAAGCCCCGGCGAGGCCGCCCACGGTGGCGACTTTCTGGAACGCGCTCGCCCCCTGTCGGGCATCAAGGCGGTACGTGTCGAGTGCGACGGCATGACTCATTTCGCACCTCCCATCAGGCTAGGCCGCAGGGCGGGATCCACCATCGATTCCGGGGCATTCTGACTCAGTTGCAGGGCACGCAGATAAGCGACAATCGCCCAGCGGTCTTCGACCGCGATCTGGTGCCCGTAGGAAGACATCGAGTTCTTGCCATTGGTGATGACGTCGTACAGATAACCGTCGGGTACTTCACGCAGCCGATCGGTGTGATAGCTGGCGATGCCGATCATCCCCTTGCGGCCGACGATGCCGTGCGCGGTATCGCCCTGGCCGCCGAAGCCGGTCTCGCCGTGGCAGACGGAACAGTTGATGACGTAGCGCTGCTGGCCGCGCCGCATCAGGGCGTCCCATTCCTTGTAGCCGAGTTTGCCATCCGCATACACCGCCTGCTCGATTGCCCTCTTCGGAATATGGGGAACGAAGAAGTTAACGGTCACTTCCTGATCGACCTCCTCGTCGAAGTTCTCCATCTCCGGCTTGCCGTCTTTGTCCTTGAGGGGTTGGCCGTCCTTGTCGAGCTTCGGCCGTTGGCTTTGCTTCTTCACCTTCACCGTCTGCTTCGCATCGGGCTGGGTTCGGCCCGTGAAGTACACTGGATCGCTTTCGTGGATGAAGTCCACATTGGGCCCCTGGTGGTCGCCGGCATCGAAGCGGGTCGCGTTGCCATCGTAGGGCACAGTGCCGGTCACCGGCATGCGCGAAGCCCGGCCGTCCGCGAAGTAATTCGATTGGCCCTGTGCACCGTAGCGTGCCTGGTACTTCATGTCCAGAAACACGTGCCACGGCCGATTGGTGGACGTCTGCCCGCGAAAGCCGAGCAGCCCGACCACGATGGCGACCAGTGCGAACAGAACTAAAATGATACGCAGCATTCGAATCCTCACGACAGCGAGCTCGCCAGAGGCTCGCGGCTAAACATCTCGCGGCTAAACATCTCGCGGCTAAACATCTCGCCGCTAAACATCTCGCCGCTAAACATCTCGCCGCTAAACATCAACAACCGCGATGTTGTATCCACCCAGCGCCGTCATCTTCTCGCGTACTTTCTTCACTTCAAACAGCGGGTCTTTCGCTTCGATGCTCAGCACGAACGCATCGTCCATCGAACGGCCGAGCGGGTTGTACTGATCCATAGGGTGGAAGAAGCGCGGCAGGCCACACAGGCCAAGCATGCCGAACACCGTGAAGAACGCGCTGAACAGAACCATCAGTTCGAACATGATCGGCACGAACGCTTCCCACGAGGTGTACTGCTTGCCCTGCACGATCGTCGGGTAGTACCAGCCCATCAGGTAGAACTGCATGAAGATGGCGATCGACAGGCCGGTGACCGACCCGCAGATGGTGATCCACGGCTGCGGCGAGCGCGTCAGGCCAATCGCTTTCACCATGCCGTGGACGGGGTACGGCGTGTAGGCATCGATCGTCGTGTACCCGGCATCGCGGAACGACTTGGCGGCAGTCATCAATGCTTCAGGCCCGTGGAACTCCACAGCCATGCCCCAGACTTCGCCCGACGTGCCTTCGACCGGCGTGACGAGTTGCTCGGCGGGGACGATCACGCTCTCGCCGGTTAGCGGCGACGCGGAGTCTTTGGTGCGGGGCGTGGGCTCGCCATGCGGATGCGCCCCCGGCAGCACGCTCTTGATTTCCGCCATCGAGATCATCGGCAGGTAACGCATGAACAAAAGCGTCAGCGTGAAGAACAGGCCGAAGTCGCCGAGCATCTGCAGCCAGTCGACCCACGACGGCGTGAAGTTACCCCAGTTGCCCGGCAGGAAGTCGCGATGCAGAGATTGCACGATGATGACGAAGCGTTCCCACCACATGCCGACGTTGACGAAGGTGGCGACGATCAGCAACTTCCACGGCGTCGTCCGCCACGACTTCAACCAGAGAATCTGCGGGATGAACAGATTGCAGGTAATCATGCTCCAGTAGGCCCACCAATAATCGCCGGTGGCCCGGTTCACGAAGATCTGCATCTCGTACGGGTTGCCCGAATACCAGGCGACGAAGAACTCCATTGCGTAGGCGTACCCGACCAGCGTGCCGGTGGCGAGGATGAACTTGGCCATCACGTCGAGATGGCGCGTGGTGACAATATCCTTGAGGCCCGGGTACATGGTGCGTACCGGGATCATGCACTGCAGCACCATGGCAAAGCCGCCGAAGATGGCCCCGGCCACAAAGTAGGGCGGGAAGATCGTCGTATGCCAGCCGGGAATCACGGAAGTCGCGAAGTCGAACGATACGACCGAATGCACCGACAGCACCAGCGGCGTGGAGAACCCGGCCAGCAGCATGTACGCGATTTCGTAGTGCCGCCAGTTGCGCGTCGAGCCGCGCCAACCGAACGACAGCACGGCAAAGACGACCTTGCGGTACTTCGACGTCGCCCGTTCGCGCAACGTGGCCAGGTCGGGAATCAGCCCCGTGTACCAGAACAACACGGAGACGGTGAAGTAAGTCGAAACCGCGAACAGATCCCAGCAGAGGGCCGAGCGGAAGTTCTGCCAGATATGGTTGGCGTTGGGCACCGGAAACATGAACCAGGCATACCAGAAGCGGCCGACGTGAATGCCGGGATACACGCCGGCACAGACGACCGCGAACAGCGTCATCGCTTCGGAGTAGCGGTTGATGGCGGTGCGCCACTTCTGCCGGAACAGAAACAGAATGGCCGAGATCAAAGTCCCGGCATGGCCGATGCCGATCCAGAAAACGAAGTTGGTGATGTCGAACGCCCAGCCAACGGGGATGTTTGAACCCCAGACGCCGACGCCCGTTGAGATCAGGTAAGTGGCCGCCATGACGCCGCCGAGCATGATCGTCGACGTGAGAATCAGGATCGGCCACCACCAGCCCGGCTGCGGCTTCTCCGTGATCGACGCGATGGTCTCGGTCACCTGATGAAAGTTATGGTGAGCCGGCTCGACCCAGGGAATGCGCTCGTCGAAGCGGGCGAGTTCGGGATCGCGGTCGGGCCCTGCGATTGAGGAGGTAGTCTCGTGATTCCCCATCAGTGCGTTCCCTCCGGCTTTCCAGCAGATGCAGTAGCCATGCCGGGGTTGAGATTGCGCCAGCGCGGCAGGTAGCTCGTGCGCGGCTTCGCGTTCAGGCTGCCGAGCACCAGGTAATCGGGCGCGTGCGTGTCGTTCTTCATCTTGAAGACTTTGCTGTTCGGATCGCGGAGGTCGCCGAACACGATCGCGCCGGTCGGGCACGATTGCTCGCAGGCCGTGTGAATGATGCCATCGGGGACGACGATGGCACTCTTGCCGTCAATCTCGCGGATCGCGTAGCCTTGCTTGTATTCCTGCTTGGCATCGGTGGTCGGCGTTGTGTCGGCCTTGTCGGCCCCGGCCTTGATGGCCAGCACTTTCGCGCCGGTCTTGGCCCGCTCGATCCGCTGGATGCAGTAGGTGCATTTCTCCATCACGCCGCGCATACGCACCGTGACTTCGGGGTTCTTCTGCATCTTTAACGTCTCGGGCATGCCGGCCTCGGAGAACGGCGTCGGGATCCGCAATTCGTCGATCCGGCGTTTGTTGAAGTCGAACCAGTTGAAGCGCCGGGCCTTGTACGGGCAGTTGTTCGAGCAGTAGCGGGTACCGATGCAGCGGTTGTAGACTTGCAGGTTCAGCCCTTCGGGACTGTGTACCGCCGCGTTCACGGGGCAGACCGATTCGCACGGGGCGGCTTCGCAATGCTGGCACATCATCGGCTGCGTCACGATGCCGGGGTCGTCCGCGGGGGCTTGTTCGAGGCCGCCGGTCACCGGCCCCTGATTCTGCATGAAGTAGCGGTGCAGGCTGATCCAGTGCATCTCGCGGTTGAGCTTCACTTCGTGCTTGCCGACGATCGGGATATTGTTCTCGGCCTGACAGGCGATCACACACGCGGAGCAACCGGTGCATGAGTTCAAATCGATGACCATCCCCCATTGCATGCTGCCGTCGAGCCGTTGCGGATAGGAAATATCGCCCGCCGCTTCGTTGGCAATGCGCTTGATGTCGCGCATGCCGGGCCCGGCCTCTTTGTAGGGGGCATCGGCATAGCCCCACTGGAAGCGCCGGGTCGGGTCTTCGGTATGAAGATGCTGGTCGTGCGAACCGTGCGCCTCGTCGGCTTTGCCGACGACAAGTTCGCGGATGATGTCTTCGCGCTTGTCTTCGGGGATGGTGCCATGCTCCTGGCTGACCACCAGATCGTACGTGCCGCCCGCCTTGGCCACTTTCGCGGGGGCGAAGCCGAGCGAGTCGCTATGGCGGATCGGGTAGACGTCGAAGCCGCCGCCTTCGTCCACCCGGCCTGGCCGCAACTTGCCGTAACCCAGATGCAGGGCGATCGACGAGTCGGCCTGACCCGGCTGGATGAATGCCGGGATCTTGATCGACTTGCCATGCACCGAGATTTCAAGCATCTCGCCGCGGGCGATGCCGAGCTTGCGGGCGGTGCCGGGGCTCACCAGGGCCGCATTGTCCCAGACCAGTTTGGTGATCGGGTCGGGCAGTTCCAGGAGCCAGCCGTTCCAGGCAAAACGGCCGTCGGCCAGGCTGTAATCGCTGTGGAACGTCACTTCCAGGTTCTTGTCGGTCACGCTGGCGGCCGGCTTGTACTTGGCCAGGTCGGCTACCACGCTCGCGGCAGCGGCGACGGGCGTCACCGCTTCGCGGGCACTGGTCGGCAGGAACCCTTCCTGGATAAATTTCTTGAAGGCCAACTCATCGTCGGCCCCGGCCTTCTGCGCGAACGCTTTGCGGATCAGCGGGTAGACACGCAGCTTCGCATCAGCGTAGGTGGATGCGTTTTCGTAGCCGCCCAGGTGAATGAGGAACTCGAGTTCGCTACGGCCACGGTGCAGCGGGGCAATCATCGGCTGAATCGCGTTGTGGATGCCTTCGGGCGTTTCCGCGTCGCCCCAGCATTCGAGGAAGTGCGCCCGCGGCAGATGCCAATGCGCCTTGGCGGATGTCTCGTCGACGAACAGCCCGAGCCGGATAACGGTTTCGACACGGTCCAGCTTCGCGGCCAAATCGAGATCGGCCGGGGCGTTGAAGGCGGGGTTGCCGCCGACGACGATCAGCGTCTTGACCTTGTCGGCCGCGATGGCGGCTGCCAGGTCGGCAATGGACCGATATTCATCTTTCGCGATCGGTCGGTAAGTCACGGCCGCTGAGCCCAGGGCGGTGTTCAAAACTGCCGCCAGCGCATGCACGATTGCCGGCTGACGTTCGCCGACGACGACCAGGCCTTTGCCCTTGAAGGCCAACAGGTCGTCGGCCACTTCTTTGAGCCATTGCTGCGGGATCTCGACCCCCGCGACCGGGACGGCTCTCAACGGCGAGGCGATGGCCGGCGTTATGGCCGAGCCGGTACGCCCGGCCAGTTCCCGCGTCAGTGCGATCGCATAGTCGGCCACGTGAGCGGCGGGGATGCGCAGCCGATGGTCCGCCATCGTGCCGGTGACGGTGTAGGCGCTTTCCAATGAATAAAGGCGCGATACCTCGTTGGGCGACGGGGCATGCCCGTGATGCGGTGCCCGGCGCCTTTCGGCGAAGGCCTTGCCGTTGGCGGTCGCGCTGCCGTCGAGTCCCAGAAAGTCGCAGTCGAGAGCGACGATTCGCAGCGCCTTCGAGAAGTCGGGCGTGACGATCAGCGATTGCCCGAACGCCAACTGGGTGCCGGCCCGGCTGTTGCCGGTTTCGAGCGGCTCATAGGCGTGCCAGACCGCGTTTGGAAAGCGCTCCTTAAACTGTTCGCGCAGCAAACGTACTGAGGGGGATGGCGTTCCCTCCATCAGCAGACTCAGGCCTTCGCCCTGATTCTTTTTGAATTCGACCAGGTGTTTGAACAGAAAGTCGTCGAACTCTTCCCACGACTTGGGTTGCAGTTGTCCATCCTTGCCGCGCTTCAGCACTTCCTTCGAACGATCGGGTGAATACAGATCGAGAATAGCCGCCTGGGTATGCGCGTCGGCCGTGCCGCGACTGGAAGGATGCCGCGGGTTGCCTTCGATCTTCGTCGGTCGGCCTTCGTGGGTCTCGACGAGGATCGGCGCGCAGCCGCCCGGCTTCGGCATGCTCGACGCATAGTACAGCGGGATGCCGGGGATGATGTTGTCGGGCGTCTGCGAGTAAGGCAGGATCTCAAGATCGGGCCGCCGGCAACCGGCAGCCGTCAGCAACGCAGCCGAGGAAAGCGCGAGAAACTCCCGGCGGTGCGGCGTGGGGGAGTGGATCTCGGCCTCGCCGGTACTTTCGAAGATGTTGGCAAAGCCGGGGAACTCGCCATGCCCCGTTGTCCGAGTTTCCGAACGTGGGGGAACGTCTGAAATCACGGGCAGACTGAAAGTCGGAAGTAGTTGAGTTGACTCGATCATCGATGGCACCCCCCGCAGTGGTTCGGCGGATTGAGGTTCAGCATTTTCTTCAAGTCGTCGCTGGCGGCTTCGGTGCTCTGGCCACCCTCTGGCTTCCAGAGCGGGTTGAACACCTGCGTCCGCGGCCGGAGGGCGCTGTCGAGATTATGATGGCAGTCGAGGCACCAGCCCATCGTCAACGGCTTGTCGTGGTACACCACCTTCATTTCGTTCAATTGGCCGTGACAGTTCACGCAGCCCACCCCGCGATTGACGTGAATCGAGTGATCGAAGAAGGCGTACTCGGGCAATTTGTGAATTCGCTTCCATTCCACCGGGTTCTTGGATTTCCAGCTTTCGCGTACCTGGGACAGCAACGGGCTGGTCCCTTTCACGTTCGCCTTGCCGGGGTCCACGCCGTTGTGGCAGTTCATGCACACCTGCGTATTCGGCACGGAAGCATGTTTGGAAGTTTCGACATGCTGATGACAATAACGGCAATCCATGCCCAATTGTCCGACGTGCAGTTGGTGCGAGAACGGTACCGGTTGCTCGGGTTGATACCCGACGCGCGTGTACTGAGGATACGCATAGTAGTAGAAGCCGCCGACGAGCAGGCCGCCTAACAGCACCAGCCCCAGTGTGGCGTTGCGGACCGACCTGTCGAAGCCTCGCGAGAAATTCGCTGCCAAGTTCCTCGCTCCTGTTTAACGGGCAATGAAGGCGATCATCCCTTTTGCAAATCGAATGCCAGCAGCCGTATCGAGCGACTTACTGGCGGAGATGGCGCGAAAAGGCCACGTTTAGCCTTTCCGCGTTCCCGCTGGCGGGAATGGGCGTCTCATCGTCGGGAAGAAGGCAGGTAGTTCCAGGTTCCAAGTTGCATGTTCCATGTTCTAAGCCGGAGATTGCGTTCACATTCCAGCATCGTCCTATTGATAGACGGACACTTGACAAACCGTTCGAAACAGCCGAAACTAACAGTACCTCCCCGCGAACCCCGCCAACTGTAGCAAGAAATCTTCCGAATGATACAAGTCACTTCATGGCGTCTCGCCTTATGCGCCTTGCTTTCCTTTACGCCGCTGGCAGTGTCGCAATCTCCCAATGGCGAAGCAATTTATAAAAAACAATGCGCGTCCTGCCATGGCGCGAGCGGCGAAGGGGCCAAGGCGTTCCCGCAACCGCTCAGCGGCAATAAGTCGGTCGCGCAACTGGCCATGTTCGTCGCCAAGACGATGCCCGAAGACAATCCCGGTTCGCTGAACAAGGCGGATGCGGAGAGGGTCTCCGTTTTTATCTACGATTCTTTCTACTCCCTGGCGGCGCGCGACCGCAACAAGCCGCCCCGCATCGAGCTGGCCCGGCTCACGGTGGCGCAGTACCGCAACGCCGTGGCCGACCTGGTCGGCAGCTTTCGCGTTCCGCCTAAAGCCGATGCGAAGCAGGGCCTGCGCGGCGAATACTTCAACGCTCGTAACTTCAATGCCAAGTCGCGCGTCGAAGATCGCATCGATCCGGAGTTAAACTTCGACTTCGGGACCAACGGCCCCGTGGGCGACAAGACCGAAGCATCGCCGTTCGCCATCCGCTGGGAAGGGTCGGTGACCGCGCCGGAAACCGGTGAGTTCGAATTCGTTGTCCGCACCGAACATGCGACCCGACTGTGGGTGAACGACAATGCCAAGCCCTTGATCGACGCCTGGGTGAAGTCGGGGACCGACACGGAGTTCAAAGCTTCGCTGTTCCTGATCGGCGGCCGCTCGTACCCGGTGCGTCTGGAATTCAGCAAGTCGAAGCAGGGGGTCGATGACTCCAAGAAGGCGAAGGGCCCGCCGCCGGCCGTCAAAGCGTCTGTGAATCTGGCATGGAAGCTGCCGCGCCGGCCGATCGAGACGATTCCCGCCCGCTTCCTCAGCCCGGTCAAGATGCCTGAAACCTACGTGCCGACCACGGCATTTCCGCCGGACGATCGCAGTCTCGGTTGGGAACGCGGCACCACGGTATCGAAAGCCTGGGACCAGGCTACCACCGATGCCGCCCTCGAATCGGCATCGTATATCACGGCCAAGGTCAACGAACTGGCCGGCACCAAAGAAGGTGCCCCCGATCGCGAAGCGAAAATCCGCGACTTTGCCAAACGCTTCGTCGAGCGGGCCTTCCGCCGGCCGGTGAGCGACGAACAGAGAAAGTTGTTCGTCGATCGTCAGTTCGAAGCCGCCAAAGATCCCGATGCCGGCATCAAGCGCGTGGTGCTGGTCGCTCTGAAGTCGCCGCGGTTTCTCTATCGGGAAGTAGCGGGAAGCTCCGACCAGTTCGATACCGCCTGCCGGCTGTCGTTCGCCCTGTGGGATGCTCCGCCCGACGCGGAATTGACCAAGGCGGCTCTCGACAACAAGCTCGGCACGCGCGATCTACTGGTGAAGCAGGCCGAGCGCATGCTGAACGACTCGCGTGCCAAAGCCAAACTGCACGACTTTTTCCTGACTTGGCTGAAGGTCGATCAGGCCCCCGATATTGCCAAGGACAGCAAGCGTTACCCCGGCTTCGACCCGGCCATTGCCGCCGACCTGCGCACTTCGCTGGAACTGTTCGTCGATGACGTGCTCTGGTCCGACGCATCGGACTTCCGCCAGTTGTTCACGGCCGACCAGATCTACCTGAACGCCCGCCTGGCAAAGTTCTACGCGGTCGAGGCCCCGGCCGGTCCCGGGTTCCAGAAGGCCAAACTGAATCCCGGGCAGCGGGCCGGGATTCTCACGCACCCGTACCTGATGGCCACGTTCGCGTACACGGGGACGACGTCGCCGATCCATCGCGGCGTGTTCCTGGCCCGTGGTGTACTCGGCCTGATGATGAGGCCGCCGCCCGATGCCTTCACCCCGCTGGAGGAGAAGCAGCATCCCAACCTGACCACGCGCGAACGGGTCGCCTTGCAGACCAGGCCGGCCGCGTGCATCAGTTGCCACGGCATCATCAATCCGCTCGGCTTCACGCTGGAAAACTTCGATGCCGTCGGCAGGTTTCGAGACAAGGACAACGGCAAACCGATCGATGTCAGCGGCAGCTATATCGCCCGGGACGGCAAGACGGCCACGTTCAAGGGCGGCAAGGAACTGGCCCACTACCTGGCCGACAGCGACGAGGTTCAGTCGGCCTTTACCGAGCAGCTGTTCCACCACCTGGTGAAGCAGCCCGTGCGAGCGTATGGCCCCACCACGCATGCCGACTTGCACAAAGCATTCGCCGCCGGCAACTTCAACATGCGCAAGCTGGCCACGGAGATCGCGGTGCGGGCGGCATTGCCGCCGGTAGCGAAAAAGTGAGGGGCCCCGATGGCGATGCTGCTGCACGGCACAACGCGGGAACGTGCCGAGCGAATCGCGTTGACCGGACCCGACCCA
>Ga0105048_10020165_pt1 | contig 10181 bp, 7 predicted proteins | sample MAT05_FD_78382 | JGI IMG/M metagenome (GOLD analysis project Ga0105048, IMG submission 78382) | Freshwater microbial communities from Lake Fryxell liftoff mats and glacier meltwater in Antarctica - MAT-05 | ecosystem: Environmental > Aquatic > Freshwater > Ice > Liftoff microbial mat | place...
ATTTGTAAGATTAAGTCCGCCAGCTAAGATAGTTGGGATAAGTTGTTTTAACTCTATAAACTTTTCAAATTCGGAAAAATGTTCTTTACCCGAAGTATAATCTGCTTTTTTTGGGCCATCAAGTAAAATTTTATCTAAAACTAAATATTGTTTTATTTTCTGCAGGCTTAGTTCCTGACTAACTGCTTTCCAAATTTCTATACCTGGTTTTTTGAATTGTAAACAAAACTCCACAGGTTCCTGGCCGTGAAATTGCAAAATTTTAATCCCGCAGTCCGAAATTTGATTAACTAGATTCTCATTGGGATTTACTAAAACTGCTACTGCTTGAACTTTAGGATTTAATGTAAAAATAAGCCTGGAGTAGATTTCTTGATATTTTAACACAGAAATATGTCTGGGACTTTTTTCATAAAAATTGAACCCAAGATAGTTAACCCCTAAATCTAGGGCATTTTGAGTGTTTTCTAAATTTGTAAATCCACAAAATTTTACTTTAGTCATATTGGTGTTTTAGTTAGTTTGATATCTTTCATCCAGGCTTTCTTTTATTGTTGAAAGCATAATCTCAATTCTATTTAAAGCAAAACCGTTTTTATCAGGATATAATAAACAACTTTGTCGAGATATCAAAGGACGATCTTGAAATTTAAAAAGCATAGTTTTATTATCAATTAACTCAGGCATAATAATAGGTAAAATGTTATAAATTTGAGTCTGCGGGTCGAATAAAATGTCATAAAAATATTCCAGTCTTTCTTTTATTTCTGTTTCTATTTGCTGCATTTGGGAATTTGGCATTTCAATAAAATTTTCTGGCCTAAATTTATTAATTATTTTGTAATTTTTGAAGTTTTTTATTGGCATTTCCACTTTCCAAGGCTCTCCTAGAGATTTCCATACCTTTTTTTAAATCATTTGCTTTTTCGGAGATAAACAACCCCGCGGCAACATTAATTAAAACGGCGTCTGTTTGTGCGGGGGTAGCCTGGTTTGTAAAAATATTTCTAGCAATTTCCAAATTTCCAGCTAAATCTTTACTTTCAATTTCCTCTAATCTAGAAGCTTTTAAACCAAAGTCCGCAGGTGTTAATTCAAAACTTTTCTGGTAATTTGCAGTGAATTCTGTTACAAAAGTTTTCCCGCAGGGGCTAATCTCGTTAATTCCAGCTTCTGAGTAAGTAACCCAAGCTTTTTTAGTTCCATTTTCAACCAAAGCTTCGCCCATGAAATTTACCATCTCCCTTTTAGCGCATCCCACTAGACTAAATTCAGGATTTGCAGGATTCAAAAGCGGGCCTAAAAAGTTAAAATAAGTTTGTTTTTTAAATATTTTTCTAGCTTCTTTAGCAAAACGAAAACTTGGGTTGAAGCTCGGAGCAAACAAAAACACAAAACCATTTTCCTCTAAAGCCTTCCTAGCTTGAACTTTATCCAAATCGATCTTTATTCCAAGCCCCTCAAGCAAATCTGCTGAGCCAACCTGACTGGAGCTAGCCCTGTTTCCATGCTTTGCAACTGCCTGCCCGCAACTGGAAGCCAGGATTGCAGCAATTGTAGAGATATTAAAGGTATCTGCTAAATCCCCACCAGTTCCAGTGATATCAAAAGTTTGGCAATTTACATTTATCCCGGCTGTAAAGATTTTTGAAGCTTTGTAAATTTCTAGAAAATTATCTATCGATAGAGGATTTTGTTCCAAATATGTAAATAATTCTAAAATTTCTGAGTTTGTTTTTTGGCCTTTCAAAATTTGCGTTTGGAAGTTAAAATAATCGTGGTTGGTTCTGGGTAATTGGGACATAAATGTGAAGATTAGTTTGAAGAGCTGAATAAAAAATTGTTCATTATTTCCATGCCACCACTCGTAGCAAAAGATTCAGGGTGAAACTGAACTCCGAATATTGGATATTTTTTGTGTTTTAATCCCATGATTTCACCCTCCAAGGTCTCGGCTGTAATTTCAAGATTTTCTGGTAAGCTAGTTTTTTCAGCAACTAGAGAATGATATCTCATTACTTCCAAACTTTGTGGTAAGTTTAAAAATAAATCTTGGTTATTGTGTGAAATTAAGCTTGTTTTTCCATGCATTGCAGTTTTTGCTTTTACTACTTTACCACCAAAAAAATGACATATTCCCTGCATTCCAAGACAAATTCCTAAAACTGGTGTGGTTTGTCCGAGATTTAAAATAACTTCCGAGCAAACTCCAAAATAGTCTTTGTTTTCAGGACTTCCTGGGCCCGGAGAAATAATAATTTTCTGGTATTTTCTTTTTTCAATCTCATCAAGACTCAGCTCATTGTTTCGAATTACCTCTATACCTAAACCGCTGTTTTGCAAAATTTTGCCACACATTTGATACAGGTTGTAAGTGAATGAGTCGTAATTATCTATGATTAATATTTTAGACATATTTTTGTAAATTAAAGTTTTTTATAGTTTTAAATTAATATTAAATTTTGCTTTCCGAGGCTTCCAAAACCTTACTTAGGGCTGCCAATTTTTTTTGAATTTCATTGTATTCTCCTTGGGCGGTAGAGTCTAGAACTATTCCGGCTCCGGCCTGCGTAAAACCAAGTTCGCCACTGATAAATAAACTCCGAATTGCAATACAAAAATCGCAGTCACCATTAACTCCGAAGTAGCCTACTCCCCCGCCATAAGGACCTCTAGATTCTGTTTCCAAGTCGTTTATAATTTTAATTGTTTCAATTTTTGGAGCTCCAGAAAGAGTCCCAGCTGGGAAATTTGCTTTAAAAGCCGAGAACATATCCTCACCCCCCTTTAAAATCCCAATAATTCGACTGGCGATGTGTTGAATATGACTGAATTTAGTTATTTCTTTTAACTTTTGAATTTTCACTGTTCCAAAATCACAAACCTTCCCCAAATCATTTCTATGCAAATCAACAAGCATATTATGTTCAGCAATTTCTTTTGGATTATTGAGCAGGTCTTTGGCAAGGAGTTGATCTTCTTTCTCGTTTAAGCCTCTTTTTATACTACCCGCCAGTGGAAAAGTTTCAGCCAGCCCATCTCTTAGTCTCAAAAGTAGTTCTGGGCTGGAGCCAAGTAAAGTTTGCTCTTCAAATTGAAGATAATACATGTACGGAGAGGGGTTTATTTCTCTTAATTTTTCATAGATTAGCTGCGGGTTTCCCTCTATTTTATATTTATTTTTCAGGCTTAAAACTGTTTGAAAAGTGTTTCCATTTTCTATTTCTACTTGGATTTTTTTAAAGGAATTTTGAAACTCATCAAAAGTAATATTTTGACCTAAATTTTTAGTTTTTACTTTTAAAACTTGTTTATTAGTAGAGCAATACTCTGTAGCTTGCTGCGGAGTAGGTAAGACCTTAGTTTTGTCCATAGAAGCTGTTCTGGTGTCTGATACAAGATCATTTTGGTTTTTAATAATTTTTTGGATTTCTGAGATTCTGTTTTTTTTGTAGTAAAAATATTCTATTTGCCCAGTTAATTTATCCAATACAATTCCATCAAGGTACAGCCCAAAACGAAAAGTATCAAAGTCGCAGTGAGCTTTTAGGTTCAAAGTTGGTTCAAAATAGTTTATAGAATCAAACCCTATATAACCAAATAAACCACCTCTATATTTTTGGCCGAAATTATTATTTGGAAGGATTTTTTGAAGTTCGTTGTATGGGTTTTTGGTTTGAAATAATTCCCCGTCGATATAAAAATCATTTCCTTTTGCAGAAAAAATATGTTCAGGGCTAAAACCAATAATACAGTATCTTTCGTTGCTAAAATTACCTAAAGACTCAAACAAAAAGCAATTCTTGTACTCCAGAGAAATTGCCACGAAAAGATTATAAAAATCAGTTTTTTCTTGGATTGTAAGGATAAAGGGCGGATTTGATAAAGTGGTTTTGGAAAACATAAGTATGATTAAATTAAAAGATTTGAAAAACAAAAAAAACTCCCTTTCGGGAGCTATGTAATTTTTAGTAAATTGATGAATTATTTTTTAACACACCAAACTTGTAGCTCCCGTTTTGAAAGGGTCTGCCACCAGCTAGTATTTAAAACTTTGTTCATGGTTATTTTATTAATTTGAATTTTGGTTTTCTGTCAATAAGTATCATTTGTGGTAGAGAGCAAAATACCTTGTGGAATGCCTTATATAGCTTACTAATGTAGGAAAATATATTTATGATAAACTCCTATTATGTTTCAAAGAAAAATTTAAGAATGTTGGCTAGAATTACCAGAAATTTATGAAAATATTTTTTATTAGATTATGCAGTGATGATAAATCATTTTCACGGAATACTTGGGTTTAATAAATTCCTTATTCTAATTTTTTTGAAAAAGAAACGGGTTAAGGGGAAATAATTAAAAGCTTTAAATTAAATTCAAATAGGGTTATTTGTGAAAAATTAAAGAATTACGTGGTTTGCGGTGAAGAATTGTTGGGTGATTTAAATGGGAGGAAACTCCATCCTTTACGGGCGGCTAGGAGGATTCAAAATTGGCCGTTCTTAATGGCCGCCACTTTGCGTGTAAATTTTAGAACAATTTGGCAAAAATCTTTTCCGATCATCTTATTCGAGATGAAAGAGGTCTACTTGGAATACAACAATATATTAAAACAACCACTTAAAATGGGAATTTGACTCATTAAAACCTGGAAAAATAGCTCGTAATCAAAGTTGAATTAGCAAATTGGATTTCAATTTCTCGAAGCCATTTCAGGTGGTTATTTTGTAGTATCTAGTATTTAAAACAAAAAAAAAGACGGATAAAAATCCGTCCTAAAATAATTAATTTATTTTTATTTATAGCTGAACTACAACTGGAATAATCACCGGTTCTTTTTCAGTGATTGCAAACACTTTTTGACTAACCATAGTCTTCACAGCTTGTCTTAATTCCGAGAAATAACTAGCTGAGTGAGGGTCGATATCTAAATGTTTAAATTGCTCCCGCACACTTTCCTTTATATCATCAAACAAGGCTGTGCTGCTTTTCATATACACAAATCCTCGGCTGATAATTTCGGGTCCAGCGGTTAGTTCTTTTTTCTTGTTAATTAAAAGCACAAGCATAATCACTCCTTGAGCCGCCATCTGTCTTCTTTCTGCTAAAACAAGCTCGGATACGCTACCTACGCTCATTCCATCCACAAGTAAATATTTATCTGTTACGCGGTCATCGGTTAAAACAACTTGAGTTGGTCTTAATTCCAACACTCGGCCGTTTTCGCCAATTAAATTGTGGTCAAAAGGAATCCCCATCTCGCAACCAAGTTTTCCAACACTTTTCAGCATATAGTGGTCGCCATGAATTGGTTGAAGGTAGTCCGGCTTAGTTAGAGCCATTAAAAGCTTCAAATCTTCATGGCAGGCGTGGCCTGAAACGTGTAAATTAAACTCTTTTGGTGTATAAACATCCACTCCTTTTCTACTTAATTTAGCAACTAAATCTTGAATAGAATCTTCGTTTCCAGGAATTTGGCTGCTCGAAAAAACCACAGAATCTCCCCCTTGAAGTTTAATAGTGTCGTGTTCATCTCGGGCCATTCGTGAAAGAGCTGCCATATCCTCTCCTTGAGAACCAGTGGATAAAATAGCTAGTTTATCGTCAGGAACTAAATGTGCTTGTTTAAAATCAACAATTAAATTGTCTGGCACTTTAATATATCCCATTTCAAAAGCAGTTCTGAAGTTTGTAAGCATTGATCTTCCAGTAATCGCTAGTTTTCGATTGTACTTCACTGCGGCATCCACGGCTGCTTGTACTCTGGAAATAGAGGTTGAGAAGGTTGTGAAAATAATACGGCCGATACTTTGGCTAAAAATTTTGTCTACAGTTTTAGAAATTTCCTTTTCGCTCATGGCGTAGCCTGGTTTTAAAATTCCAAGCGAGTCGGTAATCAAAACCCTTACTCCACCTTCATCGCCCAGTTCAGCGAGTTTTGCATAGTCGCTAAGTTGTCCATCAAAAGGGGTGTTATCAAACTTCCAGTCTGTACAGTATACAATTCTACCCATTGGGGTGTCGATTGCAAGACCTATTACATCTGGAATTGAATGGTTTAGTCTAAAGAAATTAAAATTAAATACTCCTAATTTCAAAGGTTTTCCAGGTTCGACCACTTTTGCAAGAAGTTTATCTTGCATTTCGTAATCCATCAGCCTGTTTTTAAGTAGGGCAAGCGTTAGGGGCATTCCAAAAATTGGCACTGGGCCAAGCTTAGGTAAAATATATGGAGCTGCACCAATATGGTCTAAATGTCCGTGAGTGTAAATTAAACCGCGGATTTTATGTCTGTTTTGTTCTAAATATTCAGTATCAGGAATAATGTAATCTACTCCAGGAAACTTTTCGCCGCCGCCAAAACCCATTCCGGTGTCAATAATTACAATATCATCGCCGCACTCCAGAACTGTCATGTTCATTCCAACTTCAGAGGTTCCGCCAAGGGGAATAATTCTAACAATTGGGCCATCTGGAAAAGTGGCTGGAGAATTTGTTTTCATTAACGGTCCGTTGTTTAAAACTGGGTTTAAACCGGCTACTGCTAAATTTCCGCGCACTAAAGTAGCGTTTAATTCTTTGTAGTTTGTACGGTTGTTTCGAGGAATTAAAGGGGCTGCCTCGTCGCGATCGACTACATGTTTTCGCACCACAAAGTGGGCTGTATCTGAAGCTTTAGCGTTTGTTTTGGAAAGAGGCGCTGGCGGTCTTCTTGGGTAAGAATTTCGGTTTCCTCTGCTTGAATTTTGGCCTGTAGCACTGCTTTGGCCGTTTGGTGTTCGATTAGGTCTATTAGGCCTTTGAAATCGAGAATTTTGTCCATCTGTCATAAATGTTGTGTGTATAATATATTAAATTTAAGCCTTTAAATAAGCTATAAATAGTTTAAATTTTGAATTGAAGAAATATTTTTGGTTATAGGTTTTTGTTTGAAATTTTATAATTAAATACTGGAAATCTAGTAACTTATTGTTTTATAATTTTAAGTAAATTAGAAGTTTAAAGTTGAATTCAGTTAATATTTAATAACTTAATTAGTTAATTGTAAATCTTCAAGTATTAAAAAAAAAGTTTCGGAACGTATTTTACTAATTCTTTTTTCAATTTTTGGTGCCGAGGGTCAGAATCGAACTGACGACACGAGGCTCTTCAGGCCACTGCTCTACCACTGAGCTACCTCGGCGAGGTGTTTGAATTTTGAGAAGTAGGAGTTTTTAACTTTTTAAAGTAAAGATATTTTAACGAGCTTGTAAAGTCTTTTTCTAGTTCCTCCACCGTAGCTTTCAAGATTTGTTGGTTTTTAACAAGCCAAATATGATCAAATTCTTTAAATTCTAAAGTGTGAGAGAATAAAAGACGCTGAATTACTCCTAAAGTTCTACGTTTTATGGTGTTTCTGTAAAAGGCTTTTTTGAAGAGTTTTTTGGAAACTACAACTAAAAACCTGGGTTTATTAATTAAATTTTTTTTTAGCTTTATTTTGAAGAATTTTGAATCTAATTGAAGTCCTGTTTTAAGGGCAAACTTGATATCTTTTTCTTTAATTAGCCTATGTTTCTTAGGTAAAGCCATTGCTATTTAGCCCATGTTCGAAGACCTGGAGTTAGGTTCCACCTACCTTTTAATTTTCTTCTTTTTAAGACAGCTTTGCCAGCAGTAGTTCGATTTCTCTTCCTAAAGCCTACATTTCTTGCTCGTCTTCTTTTACTTGGCTGATAAGTCGCTTTCATAATAAATTCCTAAAAAACAGTTAATATTAGTATTTGACGGAAATTCTGTTGTTGTCAAGATCACTAGCTTATTTTTATCCCAAGTTCTTTTAATTGAAGGCTATTTACAGTACTTGGCGAGCCAGTCATAGGGTCAACTCCTGAACCATTTTTTGGGAAAGGTTCCACCTCTCGTACATTCTCTTCGCCAGTTAAAGTCATAATAAGTCTTGGCACTCCCCAAGCAAATCCAGCGTGGGAAGGGGCGCCGTATTCATAAGCTTCTAGCATATGTCCAAATTTGTGTCTTACTTCTTCTTCAGTGTAGCCAACAATTTTGAAAGCCTCCAAAAGCGCCTCAGGGTTAGGATTTCTCACGCCGCCGCTTAAAATCTCGTAGCCATTACAGGCGATATCGTACTGCCTGGCCTTTAAATCTAATAAAGTTCCTTTTTCTTTAGCTTCTAAAAGTGTTTTAATATCTCCGCGCCACATACTAAAAGGGTTGTGGGTAAAATCGATTTTTTGAGTTTTTTCATCTTTTTCAAAGAAAGGAAATTCATCAATCCAAACATAGGAAAGTAAATTTTCATCAATTAAATTAAGTTTTTTCCCAATATGAGTTCGAATTTGGTGTTGAGCTTTAAAAATTATTTCTTTGTTTTCGTTGGCTAAAAATAGAACCAAATCACCTTTTTCAACATTTAAAAATTTATCTAATTCAGAAATTGTTTCCTGACTTAAAAACTTGAAAATCGGACTCTTTGCCCCATCTTCAAAATACTGAATATAGGCTATTCCAGGAAGACCAAAGTTTCGGCCTAAATCTTGAATTTTATCTAAATCTGACCTACTAAAATTATTTACTTGACCCTTTAAAACCAAAGCCTGTACTCGGCTGCTAGAATTTCCTGCTAAATCTGCAAAAACTTTAAAGCCGCTATTTTCAAAAACTGGTTTCACATTTTGCCACTCGAGGCCGTAGCGCAAATCTGGCCTATCGATGCCGTATTTATTCATGGCGTCGTCGTAGGAAATTTTAGTAAGACTGGTGGTTAGTAGTTTTTTTTCGCCAAATTTTGAAAAAACTTCGTTAATAAGCCTTTCACAAATACTATGAATTTCCTCCTCGTCGGCCCAAGCTATTTCACTGTCAATATGGTAGAAATCGCCAATTAACCTATCTGCCCGAGGGTCTTCATCGCGAAAACAAGGGGCAATTTGAAAATATTTATTAAAACCGCCGACCATTAAAAGTTGTTTAAATTGTTGTGGAGACTGTGGAAGGGCGTAAAATTTTCCTTGGTGAATGCGACTTGGGACTAAATAATCTCTGGCTCCTTCAGGCGAGGAGTTGGCTAAAATTGGAGTTTGCACTTCAATAAATCCCTCTTTATCAAACCAATTTCGAGTTTGCAAAATTAATTTGTGGCGAAGGGTTAAAAGGTTTTTTAATTTTTCTCTTCGAAAATCTAGGTATCGGTATTTTAATCTGGAATCTTCCCCGGCTAGGTTTTTTCCTTCAGCGTGGATGTCGAAGGGTAGGGTTTTAGCTTTAGCCACAATTTCTAAATCCGAAATTACTAATTCCACCTCCCCTGTAAGCAGGTTTGGATTAACAGCTTCTGGAGTTCTAGCGATCACTTTTCCAGTAATTTTTAATACATATTCGCTGTGAATTCCTTCAACAAGTTTAAATAAATCAGGGTTTGTTTGCGGGTCGATTACACATTGTAGTAGGTCAGTTTGGCTTCGAAGATCAATAAAAATTAGCCCGCCGTGGTCGCGAATTGTGTGCACGAAACCGCCAACTGTGATTACTTTATCTAAAAAAGTTTTGTTTATTCCACTAAAGTCATTATGAAGCATATAAAACATGGGTAATTTTAAGCTAAGTTTATTAATTAGTGACTAAATGTCAAATTAGTTGGATTGTAGAGTTAGGTTGCAAAAAAGAAAAAAGCGGGGTTAATTAGTCTAAATGTCCCAGCTCTCACTTTGCATGATTGTTAAAAATGAAGCCGAAATTCTGGAGAAAAATTTGGGAAGTGTGGCTAAATTAGTTGATGAAATAATTATTGTAGATACTGGCTCGACAGATAAAACTAAAGAAATTGCCAGTAAATTTACTTCTAAAGTTTTTGATTTTAAATGGATTGATGATTTCAGTGCAGCCCGAAATTTTGCCCAAGAGAAAGCCACAAATCAGTATATTTTAATGTGGGACGCAGACTGGTTCATTAGCCCAGAAAATCTTAAAAAAGCCCTAAACTTAAAACAAAAACGTTTTCAAAACTTTGATAAAATAGCTTTTACTTGGGTCAATTATTTTGATTTAGAAGGTAAAGCAAGGGCCGTCTCGCCGCGTGGATGTATCTTTAAAAAAGACAAGTTTTACTGGAAATATCCAATCTTCGAACAGATAACCCCACTAAAAATCAAACCTTTACCCAAAAGTATTTTTCAGAA
>Ga0105048_10020167_pt1 | contig 10181 bp, 5 predicted proteins | sample MAT05_FD_78382 | JGI IMG/M metagenome (GOLD analysis project Ga0105048, IMG submission 78382) | Freshwater microbial communities from Lake Fryxell liftoff mats and glacier meltwater in Antarctica - MAT-05 | ecosystem: Environmental > Aquatic > Freshwater > Ice > Liftoff microbial mat | place...
CCGATGATTGCACATGTGGCGTTTGCACATGAGGCGATTGCACATGTGAATTCCGGCCGTTCGATTCCAAGGTTCGACCGTGCGACGCAATGACTGTAGGCTTGGTCAATGCCGGTCGCTTGGAACTCACCTCTGCAACGACGCGCGACGCACTGGAGCGAGTCATCGACGCCGAAACAGGCGACTTAGGCGATTTGGATAAGATTTTTGCTTCAACTTTGCTGCTGATCTTGCGAGTAGCTTTCAGATCAACACTCGACGACATGCCTCGTGTCGCGATGCCGGTGGGTTTACCAGACATTGATGCTCCCGCTACGACGGACGAATTCTTCTTGGAGATGATCTTTGCTTCTTGTTTGGCTGCTGATGTCACTTTTGATAATAGTCGAGACTTTGACGAAGAGCGCGACGCGCCGGACCTTGGACCTCCCAACAAAGACTTGTCGCTCTTAAAGGAGTGGTCTTTCTTGGAGACGACCTTCGTCTTTACCGCACGTGGTGTTTTTGAGCTTACGGGCATCTGGTTACGCTACATACTATCCGACACCCGAAAATCCTGCAACTTTCGTTTACAATTGCATTATTGACATGACCTTATCACAAATGACAAGTCGTCCACAATTACCCAAACATCCTCAAAACATTCTCGCTCAAGCTCCCGGCGTCTTCGCCAAATCCGATCGGAATTGGATGAGTTCGAGTAAGACCTGCGCAACGTTCTCGGCGGCCGCGGGGATTGCGAGGGAAACCGAGATGTCCTTCATCCGTTGACGTCTATCTCTATCGTACAAAAGCTTTTCCAGCGCGGGCATGAGCAATTGGCTGGTCAAGCGGCGGTCGCGTTTATCGCTCACAATCACTGCCGCACCCGCGGCCTCGAGCACCTTCGCGTTCGCCAGTTGATGCATGTCGCTGTGGAAGGGGTAGGGCATCAGGATCGCCGGTATACCGCATGCGGTAAGCTCCGCGCACGTGCTCGCCCCGCTTCGCGCCACCGCAAGATCCGCCGCCGCCCATACGTCCCGCATGTCGGGCGTGAAATCCACGACCCGCACCGCCATCGCCTCTTCGCCAGGCAATCCGGCGTGCAATTCCCGGTACTCCTTACGAACCTCCTCCGCATGATCAGGCCCGGCCAGGTGCAGAATTTGCCACCCCTGCAGCCCCTCCTGTGCCGCGGCCATGCCCCGCAGCGCCTCCACCACCGCCTGATTCACCGTCACCGCGCCTTGCGACGCACCCGTGACCACAAGCGTTCGCAACAACGGATCGAGCCCCAGTCGAGAAAGCGCCTCTTCACGACGCGGGAAATCGATTATGTCCTGGCGGATCGGGCACCCAGTAAGCCTCACCTTCGACTGCGCGGCCTTGGGAATGTGCGCGACGGACTCCTTATATTGACAGCAAATCCGATCGACCTTCGCGAACAAATACTGGTTCGCCTTGCCCGGAATGACATCAGGATTAAGGATGGCGACGGGAACCTTCGCCCCCGGCACTTTTGCGCCCGACGCGAGCTTGACCGCGACGCCCGCCGCATATCCACCCAAACCCAGCACGGCACTCGGCTTGAGATCGATAATCAGCTTCCGTACCTGGTCCTGCGTCGCACGCCAGGCGCGCCAGAATCGGATCAACCCGCCGACGCTTCGTCGCGGCGGCCTGATCGGTTGCGGCACGAACTCGAAACCGGTGTCTTTGAGGATCAACGCATCGATCGGCCTGTCGGTGCAGAGGAAGATCGGCCTGACGTTGGGGAGGTGCACGCGAAGCGCCTGCGCCACGGCCAGGCCCGGATACAAATGTCCGCCGCTGCCGCCGCCTGCGAAGAAAATAGTGGGATTGGATTCGGTCATTCGCTTCGGTCACTTGCTTCGGTCACTTGCTTCGGTCACTTGCTTCGGTCACTTGCTTCTGGCGAACGCCTGAGCTTCAGGCGCATCCCCGGTCGAGCGATCATCGGCATTGCCGCGCGTAGCTCAACAGGTTCGCCAGTTATAGGATGTTCTACCGATCACCCCGACCGCCGCGCGGACTCTGCTGACTATAGGTACATCCAAAGGCCCTCAGAAGCACAGCGATCAATACAAGGCCGCGTCACGCGAATCCAGATGATTTGGGTGACGCATTGTACGTATTCAGACCTGTGGTAAATCATGAAATCGGACGAAAAACAACACAGTCGGGTGTCACGTTTTGTGTACTCGCAAAGCGTGCGGTTCGACCAACGTCCCGGGCACGCTCTGGAGTACCAGAACGTGGCACCCGGCTCGGCTATGAGCACATAGCGGTGCCATCCTTATTCGGGCGATTCGATGAAAGTCAGGTCACATCTTCAGGCGACGGCAGGCCTGTCGGAGAGCTGCCGATCGCACGCGTGGGTGGGCCGGTGACAACGCCCGAGTAATACGCACTGGTCGAGAGGTTCTGCTGATACTGATAATTGAAGTTGATCAACTCGCAGAATTCGCGAACGAGTTCCTGTGCGACAGGGTCCTGCTGTTCCTTCGACCGCACGTCGGCGGCGTGGTCCTGATCACGAAACTTCATGATCTGTACGAACCGCCCGCCGATCTCACTCGACCAGTTCGGCCCGGACTGTTCGTAGATTTCAAAGTCCTCACACCCCAGGCGCGCGAAAACCTGCCTGAACTTTTTGACCAGGCGTGCGTGTTCGGTGCGCTTGTCTTTGGGAACGATATAGCTGTTGGTTTGCAGGAGCATCGGTCGATCTCTCTTTTACCCAGTCTTCCCGATTAGGCCAAATCCACGCGAGTCTGTCACGCGCGCCTGACATGCGAGTCTGACACCCGCGCCTGTCACCCGCGCAATGCACACTGCTGACGCGCGTCTACGTTCGCCGCAGCCGCCAGAACAGCACCGCTCCCGCCCAGAAGACGATGAAATTGCCGCTCCACATCAGCCACACGCCCAACTGAAGCGGATTAGAAAATGATTGGGGAAGGACACGCGGGATGTTCTGCGACATGTGCTGGCCCGTCACGATCAGGACGATGCACAGCAGCGCGGGCACGACGCTGACGGCAAACGCGGTTACGAAATTCCCGCTGCGAAGCTCCATACCCAAAGACGCCCCGATGATCACAAGCACCAGCGAACTGAATGCGAACGCAACGCGGCTGTGCAGCTCGCTCGTAATGCCATTCTGCTGACGAACCAGTTCATACTTGAGCCGATCTTTCTGCTCGTCGGTTGTCTGGCCCAGCAAGTAATCAGCGACCGGCGTGTCATTCAACTTCGCGAGATCCGGTGGCATCGCAATGGTGATGCGGCGATTTAGATTGCGGTGCGCGATCGCGGCCTGCCCGCTTTCAATAACGACGTCTTCCAGGTCCATGCTGATTGTCAGCAAGCCTCGCTCGCTGTCGGGCAGTACCTCGAAGCGCACGACACGTGCTCGCGCATCAAACAGCTCAAAACCCTTGATCTGCTCAATCCGCACACCAGGCGAGTCGGGCTCACCCGCAGTAATGAACATCCTGTGTTCGCGCCATCTGGGCTTCTTCTTGCCCGCGGTGATTCGAAGAATTTCAGTCCCCGAATCCAGGGCCACGCTACGAGGCCCGGAAGAAAATTGCTCTTCGAGATATTTCTGAAACCGCGTCTGCTGGTCGAATCTTACTAATTCGTCTTTCAGCTTGCCGATTCTTCGTCCCTTGGCCGGGTCGTTTTGGAGGTCGAGAAGCCTTCGAACGTCCATGAACCGCGCGGTCTCCCTAACGGGGCTAGGCAGCGGGTAAGGCCCAAACACCTGTGTGCTGATACTGGCGCGGAAAATCAGCTGATCGGACATTTTTGCATCTACGCCCGGCTCAGACTCTTCGATATCAATGTCAGGCACGTTCGGGATTTTCGCGCCATCCTCCAGCCTCACTTCGATCTGCACGTCCTGCTCGCCGTCGGTCGGCGACGTGATCAACACGGTCGCCGACCGGGCGGTATAGAAATTCGCCGGTATCAGCGGCGCGTTCTCATCGGGCTGTAAAAGATAGTCCACGATCGCCACGTCGTTGAGCCTCACCGCCTGCACGTTCTTCATTTCCGGGGGCAGTTGCATGACGTCGGCGCTGCGTGCGAAAATCACATTGTGACGCCCCTGCAGATCGAGATTGATCTTCTGGCTCTGATCGATCTGCGACGCGACCAGCTGCGCGAGATTCGATTTCACAACCACTTCCGCACGCAAAAACGCCCAGGGGACGATGAACCACAAGAAAATCAGGCTGATCGCCGAAACAATTAGTCCCAGCAAAATCGCCGGCGAATACAGCGCGAACCAGCCGATGCCCGCGCCGCGACAGGCCGTCAGCTCGTTGTCCGCACTGAGCCTGCCGTACACGAACGTCGTGGCGAAAAGCGCCGCGACGGGCCAGGAATAATTCGTCATGGCCGGGAGAAAATACCCGAGCAGCTCCAGCACTTGCGAGCCGGCAAGGTTGTGCTGCGTGAGTGGCCTGAGCAGGCCGGCGAAGCTCATGATTCCCGCGATCGCCGTCGAGGCGAGCAGGAAAATTTTCAGCAAATCGAGAAAGATGTATTTGAAAAGCGTTCGACCCATAATTCGACCCCATGATTCGACCCCATCATTCGACCCCATGATTCGACCCCATCATTCGACCCGTTGTTCGACCCGTTGTTCGACCCGTTATTCGACTGCTAGAGCGCCTGAACTAGCATACGTAATTGCCCACAGGCTAAACCCGTGGGCAAACCCAGCGCGAGCGGTATACAAAGTACCCGATCGCGGCCCGTAGTCGAAACGGCCGGGGCAATTGGTTCGCCAGGTTGATGAAGTCTGCTCTAAATCAATACATCATTTGTGTCGACACAAATTCTACTGCCCGTAAAACTCGAGCTCGGCGATGTTGCCCCAGCCGTTATCAGGTGCGAGATACCGAACGTAGCGCCAAGTTCCCTGAACGCTGACTGCGAGCTGCGTCAGCGTGTTGGCGGCAGGTGCGGTATTGATCCCGCCGATATCGACGATGCCCGACAAGAAAAGCGGGTCATTGGAAACCTGGAATCTTCCGCCGACCATTCGGCCCGGGAGGTCGCCGCGCGGGGCGTATCGAATTTCGCTGATGCTTCGGGCGAAGCCCAGGTCGAGTCCGATCCATGCGAGCGGGATGGGTGCGTCGTAGATGGTCGCGAGGTCGCCGTCGAAGGCGCGGTCCGACGTGTTGGGATTGTTCTGAAACGACCCGCCCGTGCCGATGATCGTGCCGTCCAATCGCCTGGCGATGTCTGCCGAGACACCGCTAAACAAATTGACGCGCGGAATGATCTGTCTGGAAATTCCCGGCCCGGTCCAGCGAAGACGATTCGAAGCGCCGCCGCCGTTGTTGTAGTAATCGAGTCGAATGGTGTACCGCTGTCCACCCGTGAGTGTTATGGGCGTCGCATTGATTTCCGTCGGCCCCTGATCTTGCCAGCGGTTGATGATCTGCTGGTCATTGATCCACAGCCGCGTGCCGTCGTCTGAATCGGTGCTGAAGGTGTAAGTGCCGGTGGTCGGTATCAGCACTTCGCCTGTGTAGCGCGCACTGAAGGTCGTTGGCGCAATGCGTGAATCAGGCGAGCCCGTTTGCCAGTTGAAGTTGATGGTGCTGTCGACACGCGTGACCGAAGTCCCGGTGAAATCGATGTTGTTGAAATATGTCACAGCCAGGCCGTCACCTTCAACAGCGCCTCCCGAGCGCGGCGTGGTGACGAACTGCGTGTAGTAGTAGCCAATCTTTTCTGAGACCGCATTGAACGCGGTGATTCGGTATTCGTAAGTCTGCGATGCGAGCACTGAAGTGTCGTCGTAAGTATTCGCGCCTGCGGGCAGGGTCGCGATGTTGACGAACTCGCCGCCTTGTCGGCGTTGAACTCGGAAGCCCGTTTCGTTCACACTGTTGTCGAGCCAGTTCAGCCTGATATTCGTCGGGCCCGTCGCCAGGGCCCGCAGGTCCGCGGGCGTGTCAGGGAGATACGGATAGCTCACGCTTCTCGTGGTAACCGTCGTCTCATTGCTGGGCGCGCCGTTGCCGACATCGTTCCCCGCCAGGACGCGGTAAATATAGGTCGCACCCGGAACCACGTCGATATCGACATACGATTCGGTGTTTCCAGTCAGAATGATACGGTTCACCCACTGCGTTCCATTCCCCGCTCGACGCTGAAGCACGTAACGTGTGTCGTTGTCGGCGTTATCGGTCCAATCAATCGAGACGGTCCAGTCGGTGGAGGTGGCAGTCAGCGCCGACGCCGCGGCGGGGATTGCGGGGTTGACTGTACCGATCGTCACCACGTTGCTCGAGGGCGCATTGCCACTCGCATTGAATGCGATGATGCGATAGTCGTATACCTCCAAGAGCACGGCATTGTTGTCGGTGAAGGTTGTGATGTTTGAGGGGAGGGTTCCCAAGACCACATAAGTACCCGTGGTGGCGATTCGCCGCTCAACGCGGAAACCCGCTTCGGTCGTGCTGTTGTCCGACCAGGACAAATCAATCCGCGTCGAGTTGATGATCGTGCCCCTGAGCCCAGTGGCCTGCGAAGGGGTGAGCTGAATCTGTGCCGTGTCAACGACCACCTCATTGGTCGGAATTGAATCGCCGGCAAAGTTCTGTGCGAACACGCGATACGTGTAACTCGTCCCGGCGATCGTGGTGGTGTCGAGATAGCGCGTCGCATTAGCGCTTTGTGTCGAGAGTGTCATCCACGCATCGGTGCCAAAGCGGCGCTGCACGATGAAACCCGACTCGTTGGGGCTGTTGTCACGCCAGTTGAGTTCAACGCGGCCTGACGCGACGGCGACTGCGGTGAGAGCCGACGGCGGCGGAGGTGTGATCGAGGGCGTCTGTGCCGACGCGGTCGCGCTGGGCGCGGAACTTTCACCCGTCCCCGCGGCCGACACGCGATACTGATAGCTATTGCCAGGCCTGACGCCGAAATCGCGGTATGTGACAGAATTTCGCGTGATCTGCGAATTGACGACCGCCCAGTTTCCGCCGTTGTCTCGTCTTTCGACAACGAATGCCGTCTCGTTCGTGCTGTTGTCATTCCACGCCAGATCGACGAACCAAGGGTCGATCGCCACGACTCGAAAGCCCGATGGTGCGAGCGGCGGCGGCGGAACCGAATACGTCGCCAACAGGCTCGCATTGCCCGATGTCGGCGCGACATAATTCTGCCCACGCGATCCGCCTATGTTCCATGAATCAAACGCGTAACTCACCCCCGAAAGAACCTGCGGCGAGAGCCCTTCGATCGTGTTGGTGCTGCCCGCAATCACCGTGCGAGAGAACGGCGTCACGAAGTTCGCCCCGTTTACCGAGACCGAAAGCCCAGACGGACTTGATGTAAAATTGAGCGACGCCGTTCGCGGATCAAACCGACGAACCGCCGTATTCGTAAGCCCACTTGCGTCCGTCGCGGTAAGCCTTAGCTCGATCCAGCTCGGCCATTCGTGGTCGGGCGCGCTGAAGCTTCCGGTCGCACCCGTGAACGACGTGATCGCGTGTGAATGGAAGTTGGTCGGGTCGATCTCGTTGCCGTGGATGAGATTGACGCTCCAGCGTAAACGCGTTCCGGGAATGGTTCCTTCTTCTGCGTCCGTCGCGGAGCCGGTGAGATTAATCGTCTGCCCGACGAACCAATTGGCACCAAAGTTGGGTGAGTCGATGCGCGCCACCGGGGCGGTGTTATTGGCGCTGATGTCGGTGAACACCACGTCGGACAGGCCGAGCGAATCCGTCACTCGCAGCCGCACGAAATAGTTTCCCGCCGCCGAATAGACGTAATTGACGGTGGGCGCGATTGAATCGTCAAAATCACCGTCGCCGTCAAGATCCCAGGCATAACTAAGCGTCTGATTCGGGTCCGGATCAGAACTTCCTACCGCACTGAAACTGACGGTCAGGGGCGCACTGCCGGATGTGGGTGCGGCAGTGAGATTGGCAATGGGCGGGCGGTTGGTGCCCGTGAAGTTCAGCCGCCGAATGCTATTGGTGTAGATGCTGGTGTAGTACAGCAATCCGTCGGGGCCGACTTGAAGGTCAACTGGTTGATTGCCGTTAAAGAGCGTTTGCCGCGAGGCAGGATTGATCTGCCCGTCAGGGCCTTTGGTCATAAACCAGATGCGATTGCGGGCAAAGTCGGCGAAGAAGAGCGCACCCTGCATGCTCGTCGGATAGACGCCCTGATCGGGATAAAATGCGATTCCGGTGATCGCGCTCCCGCCGGTCGGCTCGCCCGAGCCGGGGACGACCGCCGTGTCGTGGCGGTATGCATAGAAAGGCTGAGTCGTGAGAGAAGGATTATCGTAGAGGAAGGTGAGCGTCGCGTTGTTGGTCGCGGCATAGCCGGGCTGCCGAACGGACCCTTCGAATGCAGGCCAGCCGAAGTTTTGCGCACTGTTTGCGGGCGTGAGAGAGGTGACGCGATTGATTTCTTCCCATGCATTCCAGCCGACATCGGCGATGTACGCCTCGTTCGTGCCGGGCCGAAATGCAAATCGGTACGGATTCCGCAGACCAAACGCGATTGATCGCTGCGCTTCGGCATCACGCCCGGCCTGCCCGAAGTAGGGATTGCCCGCGACTCCGAGCCCCGTCTCAGGATCGATGCGAATGAACGTGCCGCTTTGCTTCGTATCTCCGTTTATGTTGAGTACCGATTGCGACCTCAGCGCGCCTCTGAAGCCTGCGGGCTCGTTAAACGGATTTCCGGTCTGGCCGGTGTCGACAAAATTGAACGAAGCACCATCTCCGCCGGTGGCGTAAAGAAATCCATCGGGGCCGAATTTCAGATCGCCGACGCTGTGGCTTGGGAACTGAGTCTCCCAATCGTTGATCAGCACCCGCTCGGAATTGGCGACCGCGGTATTTCCGCTGGCGGTCAGACGTGAAAGCCGCCCCGACACGGTCGCCGTGCCGCTGTTGGCGGAGTTGGGAACGTCCGGGTCATTGGTCGCCCCGGCAATGCCGAACTTCGGCGCGGTCTGGCCCCTGTCTGCGTCGTAGGTGTACAGTACATAGACAAAAGGCGTCTGCGGGAAATTCGGGTGCAGTTCAAGCCCCAGAAGCCCGCGATCCCAGAAGTTGTGAACCGAGGTGCGTAGATCGGCGAACACGGTGCCGTTCGACGTGTCAGCGGCAGATGAGAAGACTCGCACGATGCCACTCTTCTCAGCCACAAACACCCGGCCGTCCGACGCGAACCGCAGCGCCGTCGGACTCGTCACTCTGCTCTGAAATAGAGTCTGTTCCTGAAACCCCGGCCGACCTGTCGTAAAGGTGTATCTGAAATCCCCGTTTAGCTGTTGACCATCTGATGCACGCACTCCTGAAGGTCCAGACGCAAGCTTTACCGTGTAAAACCCGTTGCTGACCGGCAGATTCGTCGTCGGGTCGATCGTGATCTGACGAGTCGTCGCGTTATACGTGATCAGCGACGGCACGATCTGATTCTGCTCGTTCAATAATTCCACCGTCGTGCCGGTGATTGTCGACAAATTGAGCGACCGATCTACCGTGATTACGACGTTCGACGCTACGGGCGTGTTGTACTGACCGTTAAACGGACTTGCCGCGGTGATGGCAAACGTCATCAATCGCCGGGGCTCGAGTTCCTGTAACTGACTTCGCACGGCAATCAGTCGGGCGGGCGGCCTGGCTTTTTGTGGTTGCATTTTTCTAACTGTTCTCTCATTCATTTTCAGCCCCATCTTGTTCCCTCGGACTTGTCGATCGACGCGCGAGGCTCACGCCGTTCCGGCATCACCTCGCAACTTCGGGCCGCTACATCATGCTTAGTTAAATTGCATATCAAACACTATTTTGTGTGCATCGTCGCGCTTTGCCCGAACAATCGTGGTAAGCGAGGAATTTTGTCCCATCTGTTACGCCCGCAATGCCCGGTCCGAACGCATCGCGACGTGATTCTCGCATCGACCGCCTACTTCATAATTTGGCTCATTTTGAAGATCGGAAGAATGATCGACATCGCGATAAAGCCGACCAGGCCGCCCATGCAGACGATCATGATGGGCTCGATCATACTGGTGGCCGTCTTGATCGCCGCGGTGAGTTCGCGTTTGTAGAACTCGCTGACTTCGTCCAGCACTTCGCCAAGTTTGCCCGACTCTTCGCCCGCACAAACCATCTGAATCACAC
>Ga0105048_10020168_pt1 | contig 10181 bp, 8 predicted proteins | sample MAT05_FD_78382 | JGI IMG/M metagenome (GOLD analysis project Ga0105048, IMG submission 78382) | Freshwater microbial communities from Lake Fryxell liftoff mats and glacier meltwater in Antarctica - MAT-05 | ecosystem: Environmental > Aquatic > Freshwater > Ice > Liftoff microbial mat | place...
CGCGGCGGCCATGTCCGGGCAGTTGCCCGGTTACGGCGTCAACGTCGGGCACTACTACAGCGTGATCTCGCTCGACGCAGGTGGCAACCACGTCTACATCCAGGTGCATGTAGACGAGGTCGGTGGCCAGATCGGCTCGGCGGCCGTCACACTGGGCGGCAAACGCTATGCCATCACCAGCCATTCGCGCCTGAACGACATCTGCATCACCGGCCAATGCAATGGACAGCCGTTCACGGCGCAGATCGAACGCGGCACGCCGCGCAATCCGCTGGCGCTGGTGGTGCAGCACAACGGCACCCGCATCGAGACCATGGTGGGATCGCCGCGCATGGCCTCGCTGCATCGGCTGATGCCGTTCAAACCGCCAATGGATATGAGCAAATACGTGCTCTCGCCCATGCCGGGTCTGCTGGTGGATGTGGCCGTACAGGTCGGCCAGAAAGTGCAGGCCGGTGAACGCGTGGCCGTGATCGAGGCCATGAAGATGGAAAACGTGCTGTTCGCCACAGCCGATGGCGTCGTCGGCAAGGTGCTGGCCGCCAAGGGCGACCACTTGACGGTGGACCAACCCATCGTCGAGTTCGCCTGAAGGCGGCCGCGTGCGTCAAACCCTGGAGCCACACATGCAACGACCGTTCAAGGTGCTGGGCATCCAGCAGATCGCCATCGGCGGCCCCGACAAGACGCGCCTGCGCCGACTTTGGGTCGACATGCTCGGTCTGGAGGTAACCGGCAATTTCGTCAGCGAGCGGGAAAACGTCGACGAAGACATCTGCGCCATCGGCACCGGTCCGATGAAGGTCGAGGTCGACCTGATGCAACCGATCGATCCACAGAAAAAACCGGCTGTCCACACGACGCCGCTCAACCATGTCGGCTTGTGGATCGACGATCTGCCAGCGGCGGTCGGCTGGCTGCAAGGGCAGGGCGTGCGTTTTGCGCCAGGCGGCATCCGCAAGGGTGCGGCCGGATTCGATATCTGTTTCCTGCACCCCAAGGCCAATGACGAGTTTCCGATCGCGGGTGAAGGCGTGCTGGTCGAACTTGTCCAGGCTCCCGCCGCGGTTATTGCCGCATTTGCGGCTTTCGCGCAACAACACGGTCAGACAGGTGCCTGAAAGCGGCACTATTTTGAATAGGGTAAAGCGTTTGCAGGTAAGGTTACCGGGCAGTTACATCGAGGGCGCTGTGGCACAGCGTTGATGTGGGACCGGATCGGTCGACCAAGTGACTGCCTTGGACCGCATCCACGCCGCCACAGACACTGCGGCAAGGAGAGGATTGCTTGCTTCCTACCGACACCGGTAATCCGGCCTACTTCCACAAGGTCGTCGATTGCCAACTGGCTTGTCCAGCACACACCCCCGTTCCCGAATACATCCGATTGATTGCCCAGGGGCGCTATTCAGACGCCTACATGGTCAACTGGGCCTCCAACGTGTTTCCCGGCATCCTGGGTCGCACCTGCGATCGCCCGTGCGAGCCGGCGTGCCGGCGCAGCCGCGTCGAGGTCAACGGCGGTGCGCCGCCCGAGCCGGTGGCGATCTGCCGTCTCAAGCGCGTGGCGGCAGACCACAAGGGCGACATCAGCGCGCGCCTGCCGTCGATCGCCGAGCCCAATGGCAAACGTATCGCCTGTGTAGGCGCCGGCCCGGCATCGTTGACGGTGGCCCGCGACCTGCTGCCACTCGGATATGCGGTCACGGTATTTGACGGGGAGCACAAGGCGGGCGGCTTCATTCGCAGCCAGATCCCGCGCTTTCGTCTACCCGATACCGTCATCGACGAGGAAACCGGGATCATCCTGGACATGGGTGTCGACTTCCAGAGCGGCCACTCCATCACATCGATGAAAGACCTGATGGCGCAAGGCTATGACGCGGTGTTCGTCGGTTGCGGCGCACCACGCGGTCGCGACCTCGATCTGCCCGGGCGCAGCGACATCAAGGAGAACATCCACATCGGCATCGACTGGCTGGCCTCGGTGTCGTTCGGCCATATCACCAGCATCGGACGGCGCGTCATTGTGCTCGGAGGCGGCAATACCGCCATGGATTGTTGCCGATCGTCGCGCCGGCTCGGCGGGACCGACGTCAAGGTCGTGGTGCGTAGTGGCTTCGACGAGATGAAGGCGTCGCCCTGGGAAAAGGAGGATGCGCAGCACGAGGGTATTCCCATCATCAACTGCCATGTGCCCAAGTCGTTCGAACATGTCGACGGCAAGCTCACGGGCATGGTGTTCGAGCTTGTCAAGTCAATCCGCGATGCCAATGGCAAACGCTCGCTGATCCCGACCGGCGAGGCGGACGTGCTGATCGAGTGTGATGCGGTACTGATCGCCGTCGGTCAGGAAAACGCCTTCCCGTGGATAGAGCCGGACTGCGGCATCGTGTTCGACGAGTGGGGTCTGCCGGTGCTCGACAAGAGCAGTTTCCAGTCGAGCGTGCCCAACGTGTTTTTTGGCGGCGACTCGGCCTTCGGCCCCAAGAACATCATCACCGCCGTCGCGCACGGCCATGAAGCCGCCGTATCGATCGACCGGCTGATCAATGGCGAGCCGCTCACACAGCGCCCGCCGCCTACGACCAACCTGGTGTCCCAAAAAATGGGCATCCACGAGTGGAGTTTCGACAACGACGTCTCGCCGGCACACCGCTTCAAGGTGCCCTGGGCCAAGGCCGAACAGGCACTGGCCAGTATCCGGGTCGAGGTCGAACTCGGTTTCGATGCGGCGACCGCCTTCAAGGAGGCGAGGCGGTGCCTGAACTGCGACGTGCAGACGGTGTTCACCAAAGAGACCTGCATCGAGTGCGATGCCTGTGTCGACATCTGCCCGATGGACTGCATCACGTTCACCGACAACGGCGACGAAGCCGATCTGCGCACGCGCCTGAAAGCGCCGGCGCTCAACCTCACGCAGGATCTGTATGTGTCGGCTCCTCTGAAGACCGGCCGCGTTATGGTCAAGGACGAAGACGTCTGCCTGCATTGCGGCCTGTGCGCCGAACGCTGTCCGACCGGCGCCTGGGACATGCAGAAATTCCTGCTCACGACAACGCAGGCCGGCCCGTCCTGCCGCGACCCGCAAACCCGCAGCGCTACCGTGGAGGTCGCATGAATCTGATCGAAGGCATCAACGACTTCGTCATCAAGTTCGCCAACGTCAATGGTTCCGGATCGGCATCGGCCAACGAATTGTTCGCCAAGGCCATCCTGCGCATGGGGGTACCGGTCAGCCCGCGCAACATCTTCCCGAGCAACATCCAAGGCCTGCCGACCTGGTACGAAGCGCGGGTGTGCGAGCAGGGCTACCGCGGGCGGCGTGGCGGCATCGACATGATGGTGGCGATGAACCCCCAGACCTGGGACGCCGATGTGGCCGAAATCGCGCCTGGCGGTTACCTGTTCTACGACAGCACCCGACCGATGCCGGAGTCGAAATTCCGTCCGGACATCCAGGTGCTGGGCATGCCGCTGACCGAGATCTGCAACGCGGTTTATTCGGACCCGCGCCAGCGCCAGTTGTTCAAGAACATCGTGTATGTCGGCGCCTTGTCGGTGCTGCTGGAAATCGAGCCGCAAGTCATCGAGAAGCTGTTCTCCGAGCAATACAAGGGCAAGGAGAAGCTGCTGGCGGCCAATGTGCAGGCCCTGCACCTGGGCCGCGATTTTGCGCGCGAGCACCTGCCCGGGCCATTGGGAATCCGGGTACGGCGCAGCGACAAGGTCGGCGAGCAGATCTTCGTCGACGGCAACAGCGCGGTGGCACTGGGTTGTTTGTATGGCGGCGCGACGGTCGCGGCCTGGTATCCGATCACGCCGTCGTCGTCGGTGGCCGAGGCGTTCCAGAGTTATTGCGCCAAGTTCCGCGTCGACCCGAGCACCGGCCTGAACAACTATGCCGTGGTGCAGGCCGAAGACGAGATCGCATCGATCGGCATGGTGGTGGGGGCAGGGTGGAACGGCGCACGGGCGTTCACGGCCACGTCCGGCCCCGGTGTGTCGCTGATGACCGAGTTCATCGGACTTGCCTATTTCGCCGAGATTCCGATCACCATCATCAACGTGCAACGTGGCGGCCCGTCGACCGGCATGCCGACCCGCACCCAGCAGGCCGACCTCATCGCCTGTGCCTATGCGTCGCACGGCGACACCAAACACGTATTGCTGTTCCCACAGGACCCGCACGAGTGTTTCACCCATGGCGCCGCCGCGCTGGACCTGGCTGACCGGTTGCAGACGCCGGTTTTCGTCATGACCGACCTTGACATCGGCATGAACCAGCGCCTGTGCGAACCATTGGTCTGGGACGACGCGCGGGAGTTCGACCGCGGCAAGGTCATGACCGCAGCCGAGCTGGAAGCCGGCAAGGACTTCGGTCGCTACAAGGATGTCGATGGCGACGGCATTGCCTGGCGCACCTTGCCCGGCACCCATCCCACCAAGGGCAGCTATTTCACGCGCGGCACCACACGCGATCCGTACGCCCGGTATTCGGAGCTTGGTCCCGACTATGTCTACAACGTCGAGCGCCTGCTGACCAAGTTCAAGACGGCAGCCACGCTGGTTCCGCAACCGGTGCTGCGCGCCGCCAAACGCAAGACCCGCCTGGGCGTGATCTTCTTCGGTTCGACCAGCCCGGCGATGCACGAGGCGCTGGACGTGATGACGCACCAGGGCATCCACCTCGATGCGATGCGCTTGTGCGCATTCCCGTTCCCGGACTCGGTGGCCGCGTTCATCGCCGCCCACAAGGTGGTCTATGTGGTCGAACAGAACCGCGACGCACAGATGCGCCAGCTGATCGTCAACGAGTTGGGCATCGATCCGGCCAGGCTGATTGCGGTGCTGCATTTCGACGGCACACCGATCACCGCGCGCTTCATATCCAGAAAAATCGCGGAACACGCGCAGCCGGCCCGGACCCCCGCTCCCAGACGCCCGGCGCGCGCCTCCAAACAGGCCACGGAGGCAGCATGACCTACATCACCAAACCCCGCTTGCACCACCCCTCGCTCGCTCCGAACAAGGTCGGCTACACGCGGCGCGACTACGAAGGCAAGGTATCGACCCTGTGCGCTGGCTGCGGGCACGACTCGATCTCGGCCGCGATCGTGCAGGCGTGCTGGGAGCTCGACATCGAGCCGCACCGCGTCGCCAAACTCTCCGGCATCGGCTGCAGTTCCAAGACACCGGACTATTTCCTGGGTGCATCGCACGGCTTTAACACCGTGCACGGGCGCATGCCATCGGTACTGACGGGTGCCAACCTGGCCAACCGCGACCTGTTGTATCTCGGTGTCTCGGGCGATGGCGACTCCGCGTCGATCGGCCTGGGGCAGTTCGCGCACAGTATGCGGCGCGCCGTACGTATGGTCTACATCGTCGAGAACAACGGGGTCTACGGACTGACCAAGGGGCAGTTCTCGGCCACCGCCGACCAGGGCTCGCGCAGCAAGAAAGGCGTTGTGAACAGTGACAGCCCAGTCGACCTGGTCGCCATGGCGCTGCAGTTGGGAGCGACCTACGTGGCGCGCAGCTTCTCGGGCGACAAGGCGCAGCTGGTTCCGCTCATCAAGGGCGCCATCGGGCATGGCGGCGCCGCATTCATCGACGTGGTAAGCCCGTGCGTGGCATTCAACAACCATGCCGGCAGCACCAAGAGTTATGACTACGTGCGCGAACACAACCAATCGGTGAGCCGGATCGACTTCATTTCGCCGGCCGACGAAATCACGGGAGACTACGCGCCGGGCTCCGTTGTCGAACTGCCGCAACCCGACGGCAGCACCTTGCGGCTGCGCAAACTGCACCCCGACTACGATCCGACCAACCGCTTGTCGGCCATGAACCACGTGCAGACCCACCAGGCGCTCGGCGAGGTCGTAACCGGCCTGCTGTATGTGGACCAGTCGGCAAGCGATCTGCATGCCGCGTTATCGACCAGCGCTGCGCCCCTCAACAGCCTGGGTGCCGGCCAGTTGTGTCCGGGCGCCGCGGCCTTGGCGCGCCTGAACAAGGCGCTTCGCTGACAGCTGCGCGCAGCCTGACAGCGAAGCGCCCCGCGCCAGGTGCGCATCAGGTGCGCGGTCAACCGTCACGTAGCGCCCGCGCGCGCGCCTGCGCCGCAGCGATGATCGATTGTTTGCTGGGCAGCGCCGGCCCGCAAACTTGCTCAGTTGGTGCTGTGGCCGCCGTGCCAGGTGTGCCCATCCCGGTCTGCTGTGGTGCCGGGCCGGTGTTACGCGCGCTGATGGCGCCGCGCTGCGAGCGCCGCTGGGACGCAGCGTAGCGGTCCCGTGCCTGTTCGGCCAATTGCGGCGACCAGGCATCCCATCCGCTCGCATCACCGGTCACGTTCTCGACCAGGATGCAGTCGACCGGACACACGGGGATACACAAAGCGCAGCCCGTGCAAGCGGCTTCGATCACGGTGTGCATCAGTTTGTTGGCACCGACGATGGCATCGACCGGGCACGCCTTGATGCACAAGGTGCAGCCGATACACCAGGCCTCGTCGATGAACATGACGGAGCGCGGCGTCTGCACGCCGTTGTCGGGATTGAGCGGGAGTTCGGGCCGGCCGGTGATGCGCGCCAGCCGCCGGATGCCCTGGGCGCCGCCAGGTGGGCACTGGTTGATCGGCGCATCCGCCTGGGCAATCGCCTGTGCATAGGCAGCGCAGTCCGGATAGCCGCAGCGCGTGCACTGCGTCTGCGGCAGTGCGGCCAGGATGCTGGATGCGCTGACCGGCACGCCTATGGCTTGCTGCGTCCGGTCTTGGCCAGGGTGGCCACCGGCTTGCTGGCGACCGTGCGTTTGGACGTGGCGGTTTTTTTCGTCGCGCTGGCGCGGGTCTTGGCGGGAGTCGGGGCAGGGGCCGCCGCGACAAAAGGGGTCGCAAGCGCTTCGCTGACCATCACGGGTTCGGCCACCGGCTGCGCTTTCGCAGGCACCGGCTGGTAGTGTTTGATGAATTCCTTGACCCTCGGATACACCATTTCTCGCCAGCGACGGCCCGAAAAAATGCCGTAGTGACCGGCGCCCTTGACCTCGAAGTGGCGCTGGCGGGAATTCGGTACACCGCTGCAGATGGCGTGCACGGCTTCGGTCTGACCCGAGCCCGAAATGTCGTCGAGTTCACCCTCGATCGAAAAAAGCGCCGTGTCCTTGATGTCTTGCGGGCGCACGCGCTCAAGTATGCCGTCCTTGTTCCGGATATCCCAGGTGCCCTTGACCAGGCTGAAATCCTGAAACACGACCTTGATCGTGTCGAGATAGTAGTCGGCGTCCATATCGAGCACGGCGTTGTACTCGTCATAGAACTTGCGATGGGCGTCGGTGCTCGCGTCGTCACCCTTGATCAGGTCCTGGAAATAGTCGTAATGGCTCTTGGCGTGGTTGCTCGGATTCATCGCCAGGAAGCCGGAGTGTTGCAGAAACCCAGGATAGACCCGTCGCCCGGCACCCAGGAAGCCGCTGGGCACGCGGTAGATCACGTTGCTTTCGAACCAGTTGTGGCTCTTGTTCGTGGCCAGGTCATTGACCGAGGTCGGTGAATTGCGGGCGTCAATCGGTCCGCCCATCATCGTCATCGTCAACGGCTGCAATTCGCCGCGGGTCGCCATCAGCGACACCGCAGCCAGCACCGGCACCGTCGGCTGACAGACACTCATGACGTGGCAGTTGCCGTAGATTTTTTGCAGATGGCGAATGAAGTCCTGCACGTAATTGACGTAGTCGTCCAGGTGGAATTCACCTTCGGACAAGGGCACGTTGCGGGCGTTTTTCCAGTCGGTGATGTAGACCTTGTGGTCCTTGAGCATGGTCTGAACCGTGTCGCGCAACAAGGTCGAATGGTGACCCGACAGGGGCGCCACCACCAGCACGGCGGGTTGGCCCTTGAGGGTGTCGAGAGTTTTTAGATCGTCGCTGAACCGCTTGAATCGCCTCAGATCGCAAAATGGCCGCGACACTTCGATTCGTTCGTGAATCGCGACGGCAACGCCTGCGACATCTACTGTACGGATGCCGAACTCCGGCTTTTCATAGTCGCGCAACAAACGGTGCATGAGGTCGAAACCGGCCGCCGTGCGCTGCGAGAAAGGCACCTGTCCAAACGTCGACAAAGGATTGGAGTACACCTTCGCCGCCACCTTGGCCAAATCGGAAAACGGCTCCATCATGGAGCGTTGGGTTTCGTACAGTTGGTACAACATGTCTTCAGTGCCTCGTGATAAATTGCTGCAGTGCAATATAACAGCACCACGCGCTTGTTGTTGGAGTGACGACCCAAGCTGCGATCTTACTTGCGCCGAGCGTGCCGTACGATGCTCTAAACTTGCGGACATAGCCCAAGGAAATATCCAGCGCATGAGTGTTCAGACGACCGTCGTGTTTGCAGACCTTATGGGAAGCACCGGGGTTTTCGAAACCATCGGCAGTGCCCGTGGGTCACGCGTCGTCACCCAGATGACGCAATGGATCTCTGCAATATGCGTGCAGCATCGTGGGCAGGTCATCAAGACACTGGGTGACGGTGTCTTGGCGGTGTTCCCGCACGCGCCCGATGCCATCGACGCCGTTGTGCAGATGCAACGCGATCACCAGAAGCGGTTGATCAGCTCTTCGCCTGCGGCGCGCTTGCCGATCCGGATCGGCGTTGCGCGCGGCGAGGTGGAGTTCATCGATGAGGACTGCTACGGCGACGCCGTCAATGTGGCCTCGCGGCTCAGCGATTTGTCCGGTCCGCACCAGATCTGGGTCAATCTGCTTTCACTTGAACAATCGAGCGAGACCGACGGCGTGCGCTTTCGCCCATTGGGGCCGATCGCGATTCGGGGCAGGGCGGAAGCCTGCCAGGCGTTTCAGGTGGAATGGCACGAGAACCTGAGCAGTGACCTGATGACGATGCAGGCCAGCGTCGATTCGCAGCAAGACCAGTTAGACAAGGCGGTGCTGGGCGGCGAAGTCGAGTTGTCCTGGCTGGACGTACGCAAACGGTTCCGATCTTCGCAACTGCCGATACATGTCGGGCGGGTGAGCCAGGCGGAGTTTGTCGTCAACGATCCTCGCGTCTCGCGTGCCCACGCCCGCCTGGACTGGCGCAGCGGCAGCATCTTGCTGGTGGACGTCAGTACCTACGGCAGCTGGGTCCGGTTTTCCGGCGGCAGCGGCGGCTCCGATCTGTTGCTGCGGCGCGAAGAGTGCGTCCTGCACGGACACGGAGAAATTGCTCTGGGCGCTTCGTTTGCAGATCCAAGTGTGCCAACCGTGAAGTTCTCGATTTCCTGATTTCACGGATTTACCTCTGCGCCGGATTCATCATGACTTTACATAATACTCATCGTATAAATCAGAATGGCAGCGTGAAACAAGGTCGCCACCCCCGCAAAACCGCAGCTATCGGACGCATCTGCGCTTTGTCCGCCGCTCCTCGGATGTCGGCTGCGGCCTACCATTTCCCTTTCGGTTGTTTGGCGCGCACGAACGCCGCAATGATTTCGGCCGAATCAGCTCGGTTATTGCGCTGGGCAAAATCGATTGCCGACAAGCCCTGCGCATTTTTCAGCAGCGGATCGGCGCCGGCCTCCAACAACAATTTGACGGCCGAGGGAGTGCCGTAAAAGGCGGCCATCATCAAGGGTGTCGTGCCATTGGGTGACGCTGCGTCGATGTAGGCGTTCTGGTCCAGCAGAAAAGTCATGATGTCCAGATGGCCACGCGTCGACGCATAGTGCAAAGGCGCCCAACCCGGCTTGTTGACATCTGCCCCCAAGGCGACGAGGCGCCGGGCCAAGTCCTTTTCACCGTCCAGTGCGGCCAGCATCAGCGGGCTCTCATCGGCTTTGTTGCGCGGCTCGACATTGATCTTGTTCCAGCCCAGCAGTGCACCAGCCGCCTTCATGGACTTGCTACGCATTGCCAGGTGCAGCGCATGTTGTCCGTCCGGATCCCGGACATTGGCATCGAAGCCGCGCGCGATCAGCGCCGAAACGGAACCCGCATCATCCGATCGGACGGCAGCGAAGAAGTCTTCATACGATCCAGCGTGAGCAACAGAAAATCCATATAAAACAATTAGATATACGAACTTTTTAACGTATTTTGTCATGTTGCGATTACCTCTGATCCAAGCTGCATGTATCTGCTTCACACCCCTACTCCTCTAAACAGCC
>Ga0105048_10020169_pt1 | contig 10180 bp, 7 predicted proteins | sample MAT05_FD_78382 | JGI IMG/M metagenome (GOLD analysis project Ga0105048, IMG submission 78382) | Freshwater microbial communities from Lake Fryxell liftoff mats and glacier meltwater in Antarctica - MAT-05 | ecosystem: Environmental > Aquatic > Freshwater > Ice > Liftoff microbial mat | place...
ATCGAATAAGGCATCCAGCGCAACATGCCGCCCTGCCGCAAGGCTGGGCGCAGCGCACGGCGGATCTCGTCGGCGTAAGCAGGCTTTTCAAAGCCCATGATGCCGCCAATGGCCGCACTGATCAGCTTCTCGTCGCTAAACCAGCGCTCAAAGGTATTCTGAGCGGGAGGGTACGGCACCAGTTGCAGCTTGGCATCCGGTGCAATCTTGGCTTTCTTGAGCAATGCAGCCATTGCCGCGTCGATGCCGCCGAGTTCATCCGTCAATCGCTTGGCGCCGGGGTCGGAGGCGATCCAGGCCCTTCCCTGGGCCAGTTCTTCAATTTCTTCTACCTTGGCTCTGCGACCGGCCGCCACCTTGGCAACAAATGTCGTGTAGCTCTCATTGATTCCTTCGCGGAGCTTTTTGCGGGCGATCTCTGACAAGGGTTTTGATTCAGAGTCAATGTCGGCATTCTTGCCTCGCTGCATCCCGTCTTTGGTTAAACCAATCTTGTCGTAGAGGCCCTTTAGGTTGGGGCGGCCATAAACGACACCGATCGAACCGGTAATCGTGCCCGGGTAGGCGAAAATCGGGTCTCCCGTCACAGCCATGTAATAACCGCCGCTGGCCGCTACGTCTGACATCGAAACTACCACCGGCTTCACCTTGCTCAACTCAAGCAGTGCCGCCAGCAACTCATCTGACGCCACCGCATCGCCGCCAGGTGAATCAATGCGCAGCAGGACCGCCTTGAAGCTTGCGTCGGCCTTTAGATCCTGGACATGTTTGATGAAGTCTCGCGAAGCAATCTGGCCTTCGCCGATTCCAGATCCGCGAATGATGTCGCCCTCAGCCACAAAATAGGCAATCTTGTTGTTGTCATCACGTTCCCACCTGAAGCGGATCTGCTTACGATAGTCGCGCGCTGAAATCGCACCCTTGGTTGAGACATTTGCCTTCCTGGCCAGTTGCTCACGCGCAATGTTGTCATATTCGAGAGCATCGACGAGCTTTGTCTTCAGAGCATCTTTGGCAAGGAAGGGGCCTTCGTCAATCAGGGCCTCAATCTCGGCTGGTGTGCGCTTGCGCCCTTCGGCAATCCCCTTCACCATCAAATTGAAGGTGCCGTTGAGGATGGCACCCAGAGATTCACGCGATTCCGGAGTCATCGATGTGCGCGTGAAGCTGTCGCCAAAATCCTTGTACTTGCCGGCATGTTCGATCTCTACCTGGACGCCGAGCTTGTCGAGCGTGTTCTTGTAGTAGGTGCGCTCGGCGCGCAAACCCTTGAGATCGAGAACGTCTTCATCTACCATCGAGATGCGGTCGACAGCCGAGACCAGGAAGTAATCCTTCGCATTCGGGCGGCGCAAGAAAGCATGCATTGGTTTGCCGCTCTTCTTGAAGGTGGCCAGCGCCATCCTTACTTCTTCAGCCTTGGCCCAACCCATGCCAGACCCGCCTGTTTCAATCATCAGGCCCTTGATTTTGGTATCTTTGGCTGCCTTCTCGAGCACCTGCTTGATTTCAAGCACCGTCCAAGGGCTTTGCTGATCGAGCCAGGGGATTGGAATCTCGTCGGCAGGATGCTCTTGTACTTGGCCCTCCAGTCTTAAGACCAAATACGACTCTGCCGGCGTATCGGGAACGCTCTTTCCAGCCATGCGTACCAGCGCAAAGCCCAAGATCACGATCGCGACGCCGGCAAAGACGAAGCCGCAGAGGATGCCAAGTAGAAACTTCTTCATTCACCTACTAGGATACGGTCGAATCGCTTGCTTACGTCAGCGAGGTAAGCCGCGTCGCCCCCGCGTAGTTCCACAGTGGCGATTCCTTCGTACCCAATATCGGCAAAAGCTTTGTGAACTTCTTTCCATTCGATCTCGCCATCCCAAAGGTCAACAAACTCGGCGAGGCCCTTTTTAAATCGGAAATCCTTGATGTGGACCTTGGCGATACGCTTCTTGCCCAGCGTGCGTACCCAGTCCTGCGGATAGCCAAACAAGACCATGTTGCCGACGTCGAGATAGGCCTTGAGGTAGGGCGATTTGAAGGAGTCGACGTAGTTTGCCATCTCCATCGGGCTCAGCAAAAACTTGTTCCAGACGTTCTCAACGGCGATAATCACCTTGGCCTTTTCTGCTTCAGGCAGCAAAACCTTGATCTTCTCTGAGCTCTTCTTCCAGGCGTCTTCGTAGGGACTCTTCGGCGTTACAACCGCTGGCACCAGCAATACGGTCGAAGCACCCCAGGCCTTGGCGTTGCGAATGCTGTTGCGCATTCCCTGCATTCCGGTATCGACAACCGAGCTATCGGGGGAATTCAGCGGATTCTTCCAATGCGCCATGTTCATGACGCCGTGGATCTTCATGCCTGTGTCGGAAGCTGCCTTGGCGATGGTAGCTTCTTCTTTCGGGTCATCGGCCGTCCCCATCTCGAGGTGCGTAAACCCGGCTGCCTTGGCAACTTCAAACTTGGACTTCCAGTCGGGCAATTCCTTGGGCAGCATTCCGCCCAGCACTGCCTTCTGAATCGGCAGACGCGCCGCCTTCATCTGGGTTGCCATCATCGCCGCTGTAGCGGTCATCATCAGATCTCTACGATTCATCACGAACTCTCCTCAGGCCAGTGGATACTTCATTTCACCGGCGATCTTACTAATGTAATCGAAGCCCTGCTTGTATTCCTCTGCTGTCTTCAAATGTTCGAGCATTAGGGGGACAGGCGTCTTGAGACCGCGCAGGCCGCGCAGATAAGCACGGTAATCAACCTCACCCTTGCCGGGGATCACTTCAAGAAAATGCACGTTCAGCTCCACCACCCACTCAAGGTCTTTAGCGTGGCAGCTCTTGATGTAGGGGCCTAGCTTGCGGAAGCACTCATCAATAAGCGCACCATTCTGGTAAAACTTTTCAGGTGAATTGATCGCATTGCAAACATCGAGATGCACGGCAAAGGCCTTGCGATCAATCGCTTTGACGAGGCGGAGGTAGTTGTCGGGCGTATCGGGGTAGGTCCAGCCCATCACCTCAAGCGTGAAGAAACTTCGCTTCGGTTTGACGGCATCGAGGATTCTGCGGCAATTCTCGACAGTGGCGTCAAAGCCTTCTTTCGAGAGATTCTTCGGGTGAGGGCCAAACCACGATTTCTCGTTGTAGCTGCCAGCGATATCTACGCAACAACGAGCACCCACCTCGTCGGCAATCGCCATCCGCTCCACCACATAGTCGAAGTTCTCTTTACGCTTGACCGCATCGACATCGAGCAGATTCTTCCAGGCACCCACTTCAGCAATCACGACATTCTCTTTGGCGAAGGCGGCTTCAATTGCACGCAGCTTCTCTTTTTCGCCAATGCGGACGGCAGGGCAATAGGCGGCACTGTAGCCGACCCGCCGGTGCTCGCGGGCTAGCGCAGCCGGGTCATCCGACTTCAAGAAAACAGGTGCACCAATAAGCAAAGCCCCCGCGGAGGCAGATGCGGGGGCAAGCATTGAGGCTATAGGCAGACTCGAGCCAAGTTTCAATAAATTGCGGCGATTCACACCGCGATTGTATAAGAATTCTGGCTTGAACTAAATCATGTTCGGGATCTTGATGATCTTCTTTTGAATGGCGTACTGCACCAACTGCGCTTTGTTGTGGATGTCGAGCTTGCGCATCAGGTTGAACTTGTGGGCTTCAACCGTCTTGACACTCAGGTTGAGGTCACAGGCAATTTCTTTGACACTCTGGCCTTCAGCCAACATCTTCAACACTTCGCGCTCGCGCGTCGTGAGGGTTGCAAATCGAGGCAGGCGATTGGCACTCTTGATGCGGCTGCGGAAGTCATCCACCAACTGGCTCAGCATGCGCGGGCTCAAATAGCTGCCACCGCGCCAGATATCACGGATTGCACTGATCAACTGACCCGAAGGGCTGTCTTTCAGTACATAACCGCTGGCACCGACTTCCATGCCTTCTACCAGATAATCTTCGTCGTCATACATCGTCAGAAACAGAATTTTTGTTTCTGGACGGTTCTTTTTGATTTGCCGTGTCGACTCAAAGCTGCTTAGCCCAGGCATGCCGATATCCATCAGCACCAGATCTGGACGAACTTCAGCCGCGCGATCCACAGCATCACCACCATTGGCTGCTTCGGAAACTACTTCCATGTCTGCTTCCGCATTGATCAGCGTCTTGATCCCCTGTCGAAACAGTGTGTGATCATCCACGAGTAATATACGAATCTTTGCCATTTGCTACCTGCCTCCCCAATTTAGGGTTAAGGGTTCGCTTCTCGCAGCAGCGGCAACTCGATGTGAATTCGAGTTCCCTTCCGGAAACGGCCCCTGAACTTCATACCTCCAAGGGCCAGAGCCTCACCGAGGCGAGATACTTGCATATCGGCCTTGGCAGCCCCGTTCTTTCCAGCTATCCTTTGGTGGCTCTCAACATAAAACTTGCCACCAAGGAGTGCTACGCGCTCACGTAACCCAGCCAAACCGTAGGAATCTCTTCTAGACAGCGCCTCTTCTACTTCGAAGCCGACACCATCGTCCTCTACATTTAGCCTTAGTACCCCATCGGCACCTTCGATGGAAATGTTTACATGAGTTGCCTGAGAATGTTTGCCAACATTGTTCATACACTCCTGAACAAGCCTATAGACAATCACCTCAGTGTTCTTAGGCACCCTTCCCATGCGGGATAGTGCCAACTTTACGCGGGCAGGGTGTACGCGGCTAAAGCGGCTTACTAACTGGCGTAAGGCCGCCCCCAATCCCAATTGCTCGAGTACGGCAGGGCTTAAGGCCGCAATCAAACGGCGAATCTCTAGAATCGTCCGCTCAGTTAAGTCTCTTGTTTCCTGCAGTTTCCCCTTCAGCTTGCCATCTTCAGGCTCGAGGCTCTCCTCGATCATCTCAAGCTGCAAACGAATGCAAAGCATGGATTGCCCCGCCTCGTCATGCAACTCGCGGCTAATGCGGCGCCGCTCCATTTCTTCCACTTGCAACATCCGCTCAGCCAGGCGTCGCACTTGTTCTTCCCGCGCAGCCAGATCTTCCATCAGCCGGGCTTTTGCAGCCCCCATCAAACATCGCTCAGCGGCCACCTCAAGCATTTCCTGCTCGCGCGGAAGCCACTCATAGACCTTACGAAAGCGGAACTGCATCACCCCACGTAACCGCGCGCCATCCATCAGTGGAACGCTCCAGCAAGTGGCATAACGATCCCGCGTTCGCTTATCCAAAACCAGCCCGGCCTGATCGAGTGTTTCGTCAAGGCAAAAGGGCTTCGCCAACGTCTGGGCAAGCCCAGCCTCATTTGCCACCAAATGCGGAGGAGTCTTGGTTCCCTCGCCCACATAAGCCATCGGCACCAGCACCTGATCGTTCTTATCGAGAAAGAAAAGGCAGGCATTGTCAGCCTTGTACAGTATTGCCAGAGTCGTCATGAATCGCCGCAACAGCTCATGCAAGCCACGGCTTTCCAGTTCAATCCTGAAAAGCTCGCTGTAAGCCTGCGTTTCGCGCTCTCTCACCTGATAATAGGCATTGTTCAGGGTCAGCAACACGCAAAAGTGCAACTGCTCATTGGCCCAGCGAAACTGTGCCGCCCTCTCTTTGCCCAACCGTTCAATCAACGGCAGCAGGATACGGTCATATTCCTGCAGAGCCTGCTGGATGCCACCTGGGGGCAAATTCAGCTTGGCCAGACGCCGCCCGCTGTATTCCACCTGTTCAAGGTACTCAAGCATCGACTTGCGAGTCCCTTTGGCCGGCCCGGGCAATCGGGCAGCCGTGCCAGTGGTGATGCAAATCAGCGCCTGAATTTGTCGCGGTTCAAAGCGTAAGACCTTCAGACGGTCGACAAACTGTTTTTCCAGCTGGGCCGAAAGCGGGCTGAGCCACTGCGTCAGAGCAGCCAGCGGTTTCCGCACCGGATCTTTCAGGATGTGGGCTGCGTTAGCCAGTACGGTGGAAGCTTCAACTCTGGGGACGGCAGTAGCCATAATCGTTCTTCCTGTTCATCGTGAGAGAAGCGCAATTGCTTTAGTCCCTTCGCTACAATCACTTGCATGTCTTCGAAGATGACCAGATTTAGCGCTGTAGATGGCCTGCGCGGGCTGATCATGATCTTCATGGCGATTGACCACACCAATGCCTTTGTCTCCCGGCAGCATTCGAGCGAATTCTGGAATGGGGCTATCAGCACCTACGACAGTACCTTTGCCTTTTTTACCCGCTGGATTGCGCACCTGTGTGCGCCAGGCTTCTTCTTTCTGATGGGTGCCGGAATCTACCGGTTTGCCAGCTCACGGCAGGCCCCCGGCTAAACCGAGGGGCAAGTGATGCGCCACACCGCCTCACGAGGCCTGGCGATATTCCTGGTGGGGCAGTTCTTCGAGACTTCCGTGATTTATCTGACGGGCCTCCTGAAACCGCCGCAAAGTCTCCGTCGATGGTCTTTGGCCAGGCGCCGCTTTTCTTTTACGTCCTGCACTTCTACGTATTGGCCACTATCGGCTTCACACTGTTCCCTGAGGCAGCTCCGCTTGAGACCACCTACGCAGTCTGGTTAGTCCTGCTGGCCCTGATATATCCGATCTGCTAGTGGTACCGCTCTTCACAATGCAAAAGCCGCCAGAATCACTCTGGCGGCTCTTCTAAGCAATCTTAAACCAGCAGCTTCTTGCAGTGCTCAAGGCACTTCCTCACTTCAACAACCGTATCGGCACCCTTGTACTCATACTCGATGTTGGCCGGGAACTTGTACTTCTTGCGCGACATCAGATCGAGAACTGCTTTGATTGGCGTATCGCCTTCACCAAAGGGCATGTTCGCGCCCTGGTTCTTCTTGCGATCTTTCAAGTGAATGCAGACAGTGCGGTCGGCGGTCTTCTCAAGGTACTCAGTCGGGTCAAAGTTGGCAGCCCAGAAATGTCCGATGTCGAGATTGATACCGATGTACTTGCTGGTACCCTTCATGGCCTCTGCAAAGTTATCGGGCGTCGCAAACTCGTTCGGTTTGATGTTCGAATGGTTGTGCATCCCAACATAAACCTTCGCCTTGGCAGCGAATGGATCGATGCGCTTGGCCGTCGAGATGTTTGACGAAGCCGTCAGCTTGTTGACACCGAGCGCCTTGGCAAACTCAAAGCCGCGGGCAATTTCTTTATCGGTAAAGTCTTCACGGAAGCTGTAGTTGTAGGCCCAAAGCTCAATTCCAGCGTCGTCCAGCTTCTTGCGAATCGCCGTGAAGTGATCGAGGCTCACCGTCTCGCGCCAGTTGCGCAACTCAGCGCGGTCTTTCATCTTGGGCTCGGCGTGGCCACTGAAGAGCTCTACTGACCCAAGGCCAATCTCTTGCATCGCCTTGATAGCAGCATCGAGATCGCGATCACGAAAGCTGTAGCTTTGTGCGCCAATAGTGACGCCCTTAAAAGTCGAATTGATCTTTGCGGCTGATAACGAGGCCGCGCTCGCTGCGGCAAGGGCGCCGCCGGCAAATTCTCTGCGGGATAGCATCTAGCTATTCTATGCGGCTCGCGAGAAAAACTTGCGTCCCCCCAAGATTCCCTGTGCCAGTTCCCGAAACCCGAATCAGATAAGTCTTGCCTTCTTCCACTGCCAGTCGTATCTCCGGCTGGGTACTCGACTTCTCACAAGCCTTCTCAGTGTCATCCTCATAGGCAGCGATCACATTGCCGGCAAAGCCTCCAAGCGGGCTCGCCGTATAGGCGCTCAAATAAACATTCCCCGAAAATGTAGCCGCAAAGCGAAACCAGTTGCCACGGGAATCGACAGAGTCTGTACATGAGTGAACTGGCCCGCTTGCGGGATTCGGCGCCCCAAACAAGCGCGAATTCGTGATGCCTACAAAGGGCAGACTTGGTAGCGCAAAAGCCTGTGCCACCTCGGCATTGCCGACCACAGTGCGGGCTGCACTTTGGGAAATCACAAAAGACCGGTCGCCAATCAGCAAATCGCTAGTGCGGGCAATCGTGCTGGCATTCACTGCAAACTGCACGCTCAAATCTGCCGGGCCCTTACCAGTCGTTGGCGAAACACGCGCCCAGGTGCTGTTGGGCAACACTGACCAACTGCATTCGTCAGCAGTATTCAGCCTCACCCGCGCGAGATCTCCGATAGCCGAAGACGGCGCAATCGGCTCCAGCTCAAAACGGCAGCTCAGCGCCTCGCCACCAGCCAGATTTACAGCCCAGGCCCCACGTCCATGCGTGAAAGCATATAGCGTCGAAACACCGTTCTCACGAACAATATTCATCGACTCCACCACTGTATTCACGAATCCTGCGTCTTCTTTGGCCCAGGTCTTGCCGCCATCAAAGCTCGCAAAGATGCCCGCATCGGTGCCGACGTAGAGATTGTCTGAATTGACTGGATCGATTGCCACAGAGTGCGCCGGCAAATCCGGCAAACCAGTATCGCCCGTGCCATCCAATCGCACCCAGCTAGCCCCGCCATCGGTCGACCGAAACAAGTGGCCCTCGCCACTGCTGTTGTTGAAAGTGCTGATCGTGGCATAGACGATGTCCTGATTGTTGGGGTCGAATTCCAGCCACGAGATATAGCCGTTGGTGCGAACAAACTCGAAAGGCCACTCTGATTCAGCATTGTCTTTGGTCGCTGTGTTGCTGCGGTAGAGCCTGCCGGTGCTTGTGCCAAAGACCACTCGGTCTGGGTTGCCCGGTGCAATGGCCATCGCACTGATGTTGCCCAGAGGAATCGCCTGACTCACGCGCTCCCAGTTGTCCGCTCCATCATTGGTCCTCCAGAAAGACCGGCCACCGATGTACAGGCGTTGTGAGTTGTTCGGGTCCATGCGAAATGGGGTGATAAACAGAAAGTTCGCCCCAGGCTCGGTGATGCCACGCGTGGCGCTGCTGAAATTCAGCCCATTGGTGGATCTCCGCAAAGACAGCCGCGTCGTTTCGAGGTACACACGGTTCGGATCGTCAGGCGCAATGGCAACATATCCGCCGTCACCTCCACTGATCGACTGCCATCCCGCAATACCCAGCGCCGCGCTTCCGCGATTGGTGCCGTTGTCTTGTTTTCCTCCCGCGAAGGCCGCCCCTCCAGGAAAGGGCAGCCCGTGATAGAACTGCGACGTGGTCATGCCTCGCGTGAGGCTGACGAAACGCATCCGGGTGCCAGCAGTGGTGCAGGTATCAATCGGCCGTAAACCCACTTCTGCACCCGGGTTATCGGTGCGAAACAGTCCGCCGTCATTCAGAAAATAAACAGACTGATTCGAGATCCCATCGTAGCTGGGATGAAACACAATTATGTGCTGATCGGCATGAACGTAGGTCTGGTTAGTTCTGGGAGGCCACCAGAATGAAGCAACACCCCAATTCAAGCCGCCATCCTCAGACTTCATCAAATCGATGCCACCTGAAAATAGCCGATCCGGGTTGGTTGGGTCCACTGCCAGAGCAATGTCATACCAGCCTTGATTAGCGAAAGTCGATGGCCCTCCTCCGCATACATCTCTGTAGAGCGAAATGTGATTCGAGAGCAAGCCGAGATTCATCCGGTTCTCATCCTTGTTGCTCGCCCGCGTTTCCCAACTGTCCTTATCGCCGTTGGCAGTTGAGCGATAGATGGCCAGAAAGCCATCGCGAAAATCCCCTTCTGCGCGGCTCGAAGCCAGAACATAGACGATCGAAGGATTCGACGCAGCCACGGCAATCACAGAGCGGGCCATATCGGCATTGGTCAAGACTGCCTCCCAGGCTGCATCGCTCTCTGCTGCCGTATTGCGAAAAATCGTTGTCTGTGTGCTGCGGCGTCCACACGAAGCGAACAGGTAATCCGATGTAGCCCCGGGCCGCAACACCAGATCCTGGCAGCCATCAAAAGGCGAATTCCGGTCCAGCGTAAGCTGCCATGTGTCACCGCCATCAGTCGAACGAAAGATGCCCACATTCGTGGCTGCATAAACGCGGTTAGGGCTAACCGGGCTCACTACCAACTTGTTCACAAAGAAGAAGCTCGAGTTATTGCGGGTCGCATCAAGTGGCTTCCAGGTCACGCCGCCATCTGTGGTCTTAAAGATCCCCGCACCGCGTACGGCATCGATGTTGCCAAAGCCCTCGCCCGTCCCGGCGTACAGAATGTCGGGCGAACTTGGGTCGATGGCCAGCGAATTGACAGCCATGTTGGGCAGCATGTCTCCCACTGGCG
>Ga0105048_10020170_pt1 | contig 10180 bp, 10 predicted proteins | sample MAT05_FD_78382 | JGI IMG/M metagenome (GOLD analysis project Ga0105048, IMG submission 78382) | Freshwater microbial communities from Lake Fryxell liftoff mats and glacier meltwater in Antarctica - MAT-05 | ecosystem: Environmental > Aquatic > Freshwater > Ice > Liftoff microbial mat | place...
ATCTTCGGATTGCAGCCCGTGGCGGCTCGGGGCCTCATGGAGATGATGGTGGAGTACCTCGCCGGAGGCGGGCACCTGCCGGAGGGTGTGTTCGTCGGCCTCCTCGACAACGACCTGCCGTCGGCCCTGCTGCCCATTGATCCGGAGGAGATCGACGGCCTGGTCGACTCCGCCACAGCTTTTCACCGTGGACCGGACTTTCGGACCGTTCAGTTCGTCTGGCCCGACCGCAACGGGCTGCTCCCCTGGAACGAGGGATACGACGAACGCCTGCGGCTGGCCCAGCCCGTGGTGGGTTCCTTCCCGGCCTGAAACGGTCAGCGCCCCAGAGCGACGAGTGTCAGGGCAGCGGCGGCAAGACCGATGCCGACCAGCTGACCTCGACCGATCCTCTCACCCAATACGACCCGGGCCAGGATCACCGTGGCCACCGGGTAGAGCGAACCGAGGACCGCCACGACGCTGAGCAGGCCGATGCCTGCGGCGACCAGGTACATGGAGTTCGCCACCACGTCGAGCATCCCGGCGAGCACGACCGCCACCTGACTCTCCGGCGCCACTCGCCACGAACGCCGTGTGGCGAGCATCACGACCGCGAGCGACCCGATGGAGCCCACCCGGGCCCCCACCAACGGCCAGAGCCCCGAGTCCGCCGATGTCTGGGCCAGCGCCACGAAGAAGAGCCCGAAGCCCGCACCCGCGGCCGCCGCCCGCAGCACGGTGGCACGGCTGGCCCGCACGTCGCTGGCGACATCGCCCCGCGCCACCAAGCCGATGGCCGGAAGCGCCAGGGCCAGCCCCACCAGGGCCAGTGTGGATGGGCGATCGCCGAGGGCGATCCCGGTCACCAACGGAACGATGGCGCTGCACAGTCCAGTGACCGGAGCGACCACGGACATCGGCCCGGCCGCCAGCGCCGGGTAGAAGAACATCAGTCCGAGTCCACCGCCGACTCCCCCCAGCATTCCCCACAGGACATCAGCCGGGCCGACATCCACTCCGGACCAGAGGACCAGGCCGATGGCCAGTGGGATCAGGCCCCAGATCTGGCTCCGTACCGTGACGACCACACCATCGGTGCGTTTCGAGGCCAGGCCTCCCATGAAGTCGGCCGAGCCGTAGACCAGCGACGAGCCAGCGGCCATCAGGGGGGCGCCGATCCCGGCGGACAGATCGGCCACGACCCCATCCTACGGGCGGGCAGAAGCACTGGATTCCGGTACGAAACGTGCCGATGAACAGATGGTGACTGCTCTCGTGACCATCCTCGTCACCGTCTTCGGCCTGGTCGCCGGCTGGCTGTCGGCGCACCTCGTCCACTCCTACGTGGAGGAGGCTGATACCGAGATCGCGGTGCGGGTCGATCCGACGTGCTCACACTGCGAGGCCTCGATAGCCCTCGGCGACACTGCCCCGCCCCGCTGGTGGCTCCGCCGCACGATGTGTCCGCTCTGCAACCACCGTCTGGCCTGGACGTGGATCGCGGTCCAACTGGCCGTGCCGGTCGGATCGTTGGCCATGCTCGCAGCTTGGGGTCCGAACCTGGTCCTGATCCCATTCCTCTGGCTGGTCCCCGTGCTCGTCGTCGCAGCCGTGGTCGATGCACGCCTCATGCTGATCCCCCGTCGAGTGGCCTGGATCGGCGCAGGAGTCGGAGCAGCGCTGATCGCCGTCGTCTCGGTGATCGGCGGGGAACCCGGTGCCATCAAGAGCGCCCTCGTGGGGGGGGCCGCCTACTTCGGCTTTCTTTTCGTGATGTCCATGATCAGCCCGCGGGCCATGGGGTTCGGTGACGTCCGATTCTCGCTGATCCTGGGGCTGTACCTCGGCTGGATCTCGGTCCTGCTCCCGGCCGTCGGCCTCTTCGTGGCCTGCATCCTGGGCGTCGTGCTCGGACTCGGTGTGCGAATTGGTTCCCGGGGCCAGCAACGTCACTTCCCCTTCGGACCGGGTCTGGCGCTGGGCACCCTGATCGTCATCGCCTTCCACGAACCGATCCTGTCCCGGCTCATCGTCACCTGAGCGTGGTGGGCCGCCCCACAGAACGCCGCCGCTTCTCGGTGTGCGCTCAGCGCGGGCCAGTGGTGGTCGGGCTGCTCGGAGCCGGCGGAGCGAGCGACGGGAACTCGTCAATGATCTGGTCGACCACCAGCCCGGCGACGATCGAGAAGCAGGCGACGGTCAGATGCACGCTGTCTCCCTTCCGACAACGTTCGGGCGGACGCCCGTCGGGTTGCAGGTAGTCGGCGTACTCGCCGTCAGGACCGGCCAATGGCACCTCGGTGTCCACGAAGGTCACCCACGGTCGACTGGCCGCCTCGTCCTCGACGATGTCGTTGATGAGGCCGGTGACCCGTTGCAGGTCCGGTCGGGCCACCAGCGGGACGCCGACCCACACCAGGCGGTGTGCGCCGTTGTTGACGAGGTCCATGACGCCCTTGACCCGTCGGCGGTACTCCTCGGCCCAGGAGGCCGAGCCCACGGATGCAACCGAGTTTCCGTCACGGTCCTGAAGCGTCTGATCGTCGTTCGACCCGGCCAGGAAGACGATGACGTCCTTGTCCGCGCCGCCCAGCAACTCCTGGAGTCGCGCCGGCCAGTTGTAGAAGTCCGGTCTGGCCAGACCGGTCGACACCTTGCCGCGTTCGACCACGTCGACCACGTCGACCAGCGAACTCGTGGCGAACTCCGACGTGATGGCTCGCCCGAGGTCGATCGACAAGCTGTCGCCGTAGACACCGACGCGGAGCGGCGACGCGACCGATGCCACACGGGGGGCAGCGGACGTCGTGGCGCTCGAGGGTGGAAGCGTGACCGGGGGAAACTCGATGTCGGGTTCGACATCCTCACGGCCCAGTGCGGCGTTCGCCCAGTCGAGGGGCCGGTTCATGGACAAGAAGTTCGCGACCCGATCGACTGCCCCGGCAGCCGCCACGGATGCGACGCGTCGCCAACCCTCCTCCTGACCCCGGGCAGCCCGAACCAGACTGCCGGAGGCCAACAGCGAGAACAACACCACCGAGGTGACGGCACACTTCCACACAGTCGTCGCGGCCATTCCGTAGCGGACCAGTCGGGGCGCGGTCATCAGAACTGGAAGTAGATGAACGGGGCGACACCCTGGGGTCCCAGGATGTCGACGGCCAACAACACCAACGTGAACCCGACCGCCTGGACGATCGGTGGCATCCGGGAGACCTCCCACTCCAGCCTCAGTCCGACGCGCGGCGGGAGGAGCTGGGCCCCCAACCCGACCAGGATGGCGAACGCAGTGGACCAACTGAGCACCTCCGGCGCCCGCCAGGCCGATACCGCCCGCCACAACATCTGACCGGCGTCGCCCACCGTCTGGGAACGGAAGAGCACCCAACCCACCGCCACAATCGAGAACGTCGCCAACCGCGCCGGCCACGGGTTCGCCTGGGCTGGAGGCGCCGAAGCGGCGGTATCGGCCGTCAGTACCTGATCCGCCGGCCCGCGATCCGCCAGTACAGAAGGCTTCACCGATTCATCGACAGCAGCGACTCCGAGATCCTCGATCGTCGGGACATCGCCGTGGCTGGAGGAGAGCCCCAACTCCTCCCGGAGTCGTTCGAGGCGCGGCGAGGTATCGAGTCGATCCTGTCGAGAGAGCCGTCGCCGTTGCCGACCCCATCGCTCGATGACCAGGGCGACGCCGTGGTAGGTCCCCCAGATCACGAACGTCCACTGGGCGCCGTGCCACAGGCCGCCCAGGGCCATGGTGGCCAGCAGGTTGATCGAGGTACGTCGAGCGCCGCGCTGGTCACCGCCAAGTGGGATGTACACGTAGTCACGCAGCCAGCGAGAGAGGGTCATGTGCCATCGGCGCCAGAACTCGCTGAGCGAGATCGCAGCGTACGGACGGTCGAAGTTCTCCGGGAAGCGGATCCCCAGCAGCAACGCCACACCGAGGGCGATGTCGGTGTATCCGGAGAAGTCGGCGTAGATCTGCGCGGCGTAACCGAGGATCGCCGCAATGATGTCCACCGAGCCGTAGGCCGTCGGGGCGGCGAACACCGGATCCACCAGGGACTGGGCGAGCACGTTGGCGATCACCACCTTCTTGAACAGGCCCCGGGCGATCAGGCGGAGGGCCCGCGTGGCGTCCACTGAGAGCGGATCGGGCTCGATCAGCAACTGCGGGAGGAACTCGGACGCTCGAACGATCGGCCCGGCCACCAGGTGGGGGAAGAACGACAGGTAGACCCCGACGTCGAGCAGGTTCGACGGTTCGATGTCGCCACGACCGATGTCGACCAGGTACGAGATGGCACAGAACGTGAAGAACGACACCCCGATCGGGAGCGCCACCTCGAACAGCAAGGGGGTCGGAGCGAGTCCCAGGGGTCGCAGCGCCGTGATGAGGGAGTCGACGAAGAACCCCCAGTATTTGAAGAAGCCCAGCACTACCAGATGACCGATGACCCCCCAACGAACCGCCCACCTCCGCCCTGGGGCGGTCTGGGCTCGGCCAACGAGCATCCCCATGACGGTGGTGAACAGCACGCTCACCCCGAGCAGAGCTACGAACCGAACGTCCCACCAGCCATAGAAGACGAGGCTGGCCGCGAGCATGAAGATCTTCCACGCGGTGATCCGGCTCCGCAGTCGCCATGCCACACCGAGGACCAACACGAAGAAGATCGCGAAGGTGTAGGTCGGGAACAGCACAGATCACTCATAGCCGAGGAAACGACCCGGGGCGCGGATCGGCCGCCCCGAGAGGCGGCCGATGTCTTCCTGGTGGAGGTGATGGGAGTCGAACCCACGACCTCCTCGATGCGACCGAGGCGCTCTAGCCAGCTGAGCTACACCCCCAGGAACGAAGCGATGACACTACCCGCAGCGATGCCACCTTCGACACCCGACCGCTCGTCAGTCGACGAAGTGACCGGGCGAAGTGAGTCAGCGGCCCACGCTGCGGCGCTGCGGCGCCAGCCTGACGGGCAGGGGCCGTGACGGTAGATAGGCCACGTGCGACCGGACCTGCTGGACCTGCCCCATCCGGAGCACCGCGGCCAGATAGCCGAGCAGCGCGACGTCGATGAGTAGGTGGATCACCAGGAACGGCCCCCCGAAGGTGATGCTGGCGAGCAACGACAGCATGGCCATGCCGCCGAGGGACACGATGATCTCCTGGCGGCGCTGGGCCGCACTCGGACGAACCTCGGGCGCCGGGCGCCTTGAACGGTTGGCTGGGGCAGGACGATTGGCTGGGGCAGGCCGGGGGGAGAACTGGACCACATTGTCCCGGGCGGCCGGCCCAAGTGAGATCGGTGATGTCGGCCGGGCGGCACCGATTGCCCGGCCCACATGAGGATTGGCCTGCTCCAGGGTGGAGAGGTGACGGGAGAAGGACGCTATGGAGTCCCCGGAGCGCCGATGCTGGAGTCGCCGGATCGCATCAGGCGCCAGCACTGCGATCCAGAGGGCTGCGAGTCCCAGTAGCAACGGCATCTGCACGTTCAGCTCACCTGTCCCTGTCGGCCGTCACGTCGCCCGATCCAGCTGGTCCTGTCGAGAGAGGCCCTCGAGCGGCGGATCAGACCTGGTGGGGCCCGTGTCGGGTGTCGTCATCGGATTGCGAGCAGATGACGACGTCGGTCAATCGGTTGTCCGAAACCTAGTCAGAAACCAGGCGCCGGTCGAGTGACCACCCTAACCGACGCGACCGCTTCATTGCGAACATGTTACGAACGACACAGCGGGTGCCATGACGAAACGATGTCGGCGGCGGGTTCAGAGCCCGAGTTCGGCGATGTCCTCCAGGACGTCGTCTCGTCGATAGGAGCCGGACCGACCACCGTGCTTCTCCCACAACGCCACACTGCCGATGACCATGTTCTTGTCCACGGCCTTGCACATGTCATAGATGGTCAGCAGCGCCACGGTGCAGCCCGTGAGCGCCTCCATCTCCACGCCGGTTCGATCCACGGTCTCCACCGACACTTCGGCTTCGATGAAGGTGTCCTCCAAGCGGAAGTTCACCAACACCGCACCCACCAGGAGGGGATGACACAACGGGATGAGATCGGCACAACGCTTGGCAGCCTGGATGCCGGCCACCCGTGCCACGGCCAGCACGTCGCCCTTGTTCACCGCCCCACGAGCGACCAGGGAGGTCGTCTCCGTTGTCATGTGAACCCGACCCCGAGCCACAGCTCGCCGATGCGTCGCCTCCTTGGGGGTCACGTCCACCATGCGGGCACGGCCCAGGGGATCGAGGTGCGTCAAGGCGTTCTCGGGCATGGACTGATGGTATTCGACCGCCGCCGCCCGTGATCAATGAACCGCCCTGTGACCAACTGTCCAGTGAAGAAGCAAGTCCCGGCCGAAGGTCACGAACGAGCGTCGGGCTCAGCCGCCGATCTGGCTCATGGTTCGACGCGGCTGGATGAAGTGCACCTGACCGATCTCGTGGCCGGCCCACTTCGCCGCCACCTCGCCAGCAACGGCGCTCGCCACATCGTCATCGATCTCAGCGGCGGTCCGGCCCGACCGGAGCAGCGTCCGGAGATCGCGCTCGGCGTGGGCGAAAAGACAGCTCCGTAGACCGCCGTCCGCCGACAGTCGGACCCGATCGCACGATTCACAGAACGGCTGGGTGACCGAGGCGATCACCCCGACGTACCCGGCACCGTCCAGATAGCGGAACCGCTCCGCCGGCTCGGTCCCGCGCGCCGTGGTCTCGATCGGGAACACCGCGGCGATCCGTTCCAGGATCTGCGCCTGGGTCACGACCCGGTCACGGGCCCAGCCCCCATCGGCGTCCAACGGCATGAACTCGATGAACCGCATCTCGACGCCCCGATCACGCCCGAACGCGGCCAGATCCACCACCTCGTCCTCGTTCACGCCGGACATGACGACGCAGTTGATCTTCACGGGTTCGAAGCCGGCCGAAACGGCTGCGTCGATGCCCGCCAACACATGGTCGAGCTCGTCTCGGCGAGTGAGCTCGACGAACCGGTCGTGACGAAGGGTGTCGAGGCTGATGTTGATTCGCCGGATGCCGGCCGACCGGAGGGCCTCGGCCTGGTTCTCGAGCGTGGCCGCGTTGGTGGTGATGGCCAGATCCACGCCGAGCGCCGCCAGCTTCGCCACCAACACGGGGAGATGCGCCCGCATGGTGGGTTCGCCGCCGGTCAGCCGGATCGATTCGACGCCGAACCGATCCACCATGATCCGGGCGACCCGTTCGATCTCCTCGAAGGTCAGGATCTCAGAGCGCGGCAGCCACTGCATTCCTTCCTCTGGCATGCAGTAGGTGCACCGGAAGTTGCATCGATCCGTCACCGAGATCCGGAGGTCTCGGTGGATACGGCCGAACGAGTCGATCAGCGGAGTGCTCACCACGGCTCCCCGAGCGGGATGACGGCGCACGTCCCGCCCGCTCCCACACCCTCGCCGTCGGCAAGGACGGCGAGAGCGTTCGCCGCAGCCATGGCAGCCATGTGGTGACTGCCTTGCCCCGGAAGCGATCGGACCTCGAAGGGCCCGTCGCCGCCCGACAGGCGCACTCTCACGAAATGGATCTTGCCGTCGGGGCGACGGGGCAGACCGTCGGGCGCTGTGGCGATCACCCGTGGACGGTCCAGGACGGAGTGGCCCATCATCTTGCGGAGCGCCGGCCGGGCGAACAGTTCGAGGCTGACCAGGGACGACACCGGATTCCCGGGAAGACCGAAAACCGGAACCGTGCGCTCACCGGATCGGACAGTTCCCACGGCCAGGGGTTTGGCGGGCTTGATGGCGATCTGCATCCATCGCATGTCACCGATCTCGTCGAGGACCGCCTTCACGAAGTCGAAGTCCCCCATGGACACCCCACCGGAGGTGACCACGGCATCACAGACAGCCACCCCGTTGAGCAGTGCGGCCCGGATCTGTTCCGGGTCGTCGGGGACCAGGCCGAGATCCACCACCTCGCACCCCAGATCGACACACGCGGCGAGCAGCGCCCGCCGATTGGAGTCGCGGATCTGACCCGGGCCGAGCGGTGTCGGGGCCTCGACCAGTTCGTCCCCGGTCGAGAAGACCCCGACCCGAACTCGGGGCACCACGGTCAGTCGCCGAGCATCCACCGTGGCACAGACCCCGAGCGCCGCCGGCCCCAACGCCGCGCCGGCGCCCAGCGCGACATCGCCCGGACGCAGGTCGTCGCCGGCGAGCCGAACCGCCGTTCCCACCTCCACCGCGCCATCGAGCACCACGACGTCGCCGTCGACGGCCGTTCGCTCCACCATGATCACGGTGTCGGCTCCTTCAGGGATGGGTGCGCCGGTCATGATCCGGATGGCCTCGCCCGGACCCACGCAGCGATCGACGACCACGCCGGCCGCCGCTGTTCCGACCACCGCCAGTCGGGCGCCGACCCCCGAATCGGCTGCCCGTACCGCGAATCCGTCCATGGCCGAATTGGCGAACGGCGGGACCGGCGCCCCCGCCAGCACATCTGCAGCCAGTACCAGACCCGCTGCATCGTCGAGGTCCATCACGACCTCCGCCAGTTGTGAGACCTCGCCGAGCACGTGCCGGCGCGCTTCGTCGAACGAGATCATTTCGTCATGCTACGCACCGAACCCGGCGTTGTGTCCCTGCCACGCTGGCGATCCAGGATGCCGGCGCCCGCGACGTCAGACGATGCCCTCGCGTCGGCAGATCTCGGCCAGGATCGCCCGGAACTCCGGACCCAGGTCCTCTCGCTCCAGAGCAAGTTCCACTGTGGCTCGGAGGTAGTCGATCTTCTTGCCGATGTCGAAGCGACCCTCATCGAAGATCATCCCCATCACCGGCTCCTCCTTGATGAGCAGCGCAATGGCATCGGTCAGCTGGATCTCTCCGCCCACACCCGCCTCGACGTGGGACAGCGCCTCGAAGATCCCGGGCGTGAACAGGTACCGACCGACAATGGCCAGGTTGGATGGGGCGTCCTCGGCTTTCGGCTTCTCGACCACGTCGACGATGCGACAGGACGTGGCCGTACGATCCTCCGGCGCGGCGCAGCCGTAGGCGCTGATGTCCGCCGGAAGGACCTCCATGAGCGCAACGGTCGATGCTCCGGTGGCCTGGTAGTTGGCGATCATGTCGGGGAGCAAGGTTGAGTTGTGATGCATGATGTCGTCGCCGAGCAGTACCACGAACGGATGGTCACCGACGTGCTTGGCCGCCACGGACACGGCGTGCCCGAGTCCGAGCGGTTCCCCTTGGCGCACGTAGTGGATGTCGGCCAGGTCGGCCAGGGCCTTCACCTGCTCGAGATCGTCGATCTTACCCTTGGCCGAGAGCTGATTCTCCAGCTCGACGTTGCGGTCGAAGTGGTCCTCGAGGCTGCGTTTGTTCCGGCCCGTGATGATCAGGATGTCATCGATTCCGGCAGCCACCGCCTCCTCGACCACGTACTGGATGGACGGACGATCGACGACCGGCAGCATCTCCTTGGGCATTGCCTTGGTCGCCGGCAGGAAGCGCGTCCCCAGGCCCGCAGCGGGGATCACAGCTTTGCGGACGGGTCCGTACACCATTCGTCTCCTCGATCTCAGGTGAGCTCAGACGTAGCCGCGTGACGTTCCCGCCACGGACAGCGCCGGAAGCCATTGGAGACGCAGCGAGGCCCTGTGTCAATGGCGCCCCGGCACCTCGGGTACGAATACCCAGAGACGCTCAGGCAAACGACCCACCCCACCACCACTCGGTGTGCCGGATTCCAGCCGAGCCGATCAGCCCGATATCGTGCCACTTCGACGATCGCCGTCGCCCCGGAGCTCCGCCCGGGCGTCGGCCACGCAGAGCAACTGGCCACGCGAGCCCTCCGGCCAACAAAGGATCACCGACATGCCCACCTATGACTACCGCTGCCGTGACTGCAGCCACGAGCTGGAGGTGACCCAGGCCTTCACCGACGAACCGCTGACGGTCTGCCCGAATTGCCAGGGCAGTCTCCGCAAGGTGTTCAGCGCTGTGGGGATCTCGTTCAAGGGGTCCGGCTTCTACAAGACCGACAGCCGAGGCAAGTCATCGTCGGAATCGAGCGGCTCGAGCTCGGAGTCATCCTCTGAGTCGTCGGGATCATCGTCGGAGTCATCCTCGGGCTCATCGTCCGGATCGAGCACCGAGGGCTCATCGGGTTCGAGCGAGAGCTCATCGGGTTCCAGTTCCG
>Ga0105048_10020172_pt1 | contig 10180 bp, 7 predicted proteins | sample MAT05_FD_78382 | JGI IMG/M metagenome (GOLD analysis project Ga0105048, IMG submission 78382) | Freshwater microbial communities from Lake Fryxell liftoff mats and glacier meltwater in Antarctica - MAT-05 | ecosystem: Environmental > Aquatic > Freshwater > Ice > Liftoff microbial mat | place...
CTCAGCCAGTCCGCGCTCTACGCCGAGACGATGCGCACGCCCGATGCCGAGGCGGATGCCGTGCGCGCGTGGCTGGAGACGAAGGGGATGAAGTTCCATACCGGCCTGGACCACGAGAGCGAACTGACCGATGCGCAGATCCGGCTCCAGTGCAAAATCTATGTCGCCGCGGTGCGCATCGCGGATGATTTCGGCTGCGATGCCATCGGCATCCAGTATCAGCAAGGGCTGAAGGATCTGCTGCCCGCGAGCGATCTCGTCGAGGGCATGCTGAACAATTCCGATCGACCGACCGTGCGCTCCCGCCACGGCAAGCGCGTGCTCTATCCCGGCAAGCCCGTCACACATTTCAACGAAGTGGACGAGTGCGCCGGGCTCGATGGACTGCTGACGCAGCGCGTCCACGCGGCGCTTGGACAGCCGGTCGAGAACACGCTGCACGATGTGCGCTGGGGTGCGGAGTTTGGCGGCGAATACGTCTGGGTGTTTCTCATCAGCGGGGCCGCGCCGCCGGCGCATTTCATCGGTGGATGGAAAGGCGCGGAGGGTTTTCGCCAGCCGGCGATGTATTTTCCGAATGGCGGCTCGACGCTGCGCGGTATCAGCAAGCCTGGCGAAATCGTCTGGTCGCGCATCTACGTCCAGGACGAGTCTCTGCACATGGATATCGGCCGCGGCGGAGTCGTGACGTTGCCACGCGAGGAGACGGAGCGCCGCTGGCAGGCGACCACGCCGCAGTGGCCCATCATGCATGCCGTGACCTACGGCGTATCGCGCGACCAGCTCATGGCGAAGCACCAGGCGAATCACATCCAGGTCGCCTATGCGAATGACGCGGAGGCGGCAGATGGATGCATGTTCGCCAAGGCGTCGTTCGCCAGCGCGCTCGGCATTCGCGTGAACATTTGCGGCAGTCGCGACCGCACGCGCGGGTGGAACTAAATCGACTGCCGTCTTTTTTCCCATGGACCACAGCCCCTCCAGCAAACCACTCGGCTACGCGTGGTTCGTGGTCGCACTGCTGTTTCCTGTCGCGCTGCTGAACTATCTCGACCGTCAGATGCTCGCGACGATGAAGTCCTCGATGGTCGGCGACATCCCGAGCATCGCGAACAAGGCCGACTGGGGCATGGTGCTCGCGTGTTTCAAATGGACCTACGCGCTGCTGAGTCCGTTCGGCGGCTTCATCGCGGACCGCGTGAGCAAGCGTATCGTCATCGGTGTGAGCCTGCTCGTGTGGTCGGCGGTGACGTGGTGGACCGGGCACGTGACGACCTACCACGAACTCATCGCCGCGCGCGCGCTCATGGGCGTCAGCGAGGCGTTCTACATTCCCACGGCGCTGGCGCTGATTTCCGAGTATCACTCCGGGCCGACGCGTTCGCGGGCGGTCGGTGTGCATCAGGCGGGGATTTACGTTGGGCAGATCCTCGGCGGATTCGCTGGCTACGTGGCGGATTCGCCGGATCACGGCTGGCGCTGGGCGTTCAGCATGTGCGGCATGATAGGGGTTATCTACGCGCTGCCGTTGTTCGCGCTGCTGCGGAATCCCGTGCGGCCCGCCGCTGATGCCGCATCGCTCGCGGCGGATGGCAATGTCTTCCGCGGCCTGCTCGGGAACCGCAACTTCCTTCTGCTCGTGCTCTACTTCACGCTGCCCGCTATCGCCGGTTGGGTCGTGCGTGATTGGATGCCGGACATCCTGAAGGAGAAATTCGGACTCGGGCAGGGCAAGGCGGGCATAAGCGCGATTCTCTATGTCCAGATCGCATCGCTCGTCGGCGTGGTCATCGGCGGCTCACTCGCGGACCGGTGGATGCGCACGACGCCGCGCGGGCGCATCTTCACCAGCGCCATCGGCATGGTGCTGTTTCTCCCGGCGCTCTTCAGCGTGGGTAATGCGAGCACGCTCCCCATCGCCATCGCGGGACTCATCGTGTTCGGCTTCGGCTGGGGATTTTTCGACTGCAACAATATGCCCATCCTCTGCCAGATCGCGCGGCCCGAGTGGCGCGCGACGGGTTACGGCATCATGAATCTCGTCAGCATCAGCTTCGGCGGCTTCGGCGACTATGCGTTCGGCGCGCTGCGCGACCGCGATGTGCCGCTGAATGTCATCTTCGGCGCCTTCGCCGGAGTGGCGCTGCTCTCCGTCTTCATCGTGCTGCTCATCCGCCCCGGCAAAGAGACTGTTTCCAAATGAACCTGCCAAAATACCACGGAATCATTCCGCCCATGGTCACGCCGCTGCGCGACCGCGACGCGCTCGACGTCGCCGGCCTCGAACGTCTCATCGAACACATCCTCGCCGGCGGCGTGCACGGGCTCTTCATCCTCGGCACCACAGGCGAGGGGCCGAGCCTCAGCTACCGGCTGCGCAAGGAACTCATCGAGCGGACCTGTGGCCAGGTAAAAGGCCGCGTGCCGGTGCTCGTCGGCATCACCGACACCGCGTTTCAGGAATCGCTCCACGTCGCACGCTGGTCCGCCGACGCGGGCGCGGATGCGGTCGTCGTCGCGCCGCCCTATTATCTGCCCGAGAGCCAGCTGGAGTTGCAGGAATACCTCGACCACCTCGTGCCCGAGTTGCCGCTGCCGCTATTCCTCTACAACATGCCGGCGCTGACCAAGGTCACGATGGAGCCGGAGACCGTGCGTCGCGCGATGGACGAGCCGCGCATCGTCGGACTGAAGGACAGCTCGTGCAGTATGATCTACCTGCACCGCATCCTCGCGTTGTTGCCGCATCGGGCCGACTGGCCTGTGCTCGTCGGTCCCGAGGAAATGCTCTCCGGCTCCGTGCTCGCGGGTGCGCACGGCGGGGTGAATGGCGGCGCGAACCTTTTCCCGCACCTCTACGTGAAGCTCTTCGAGGCGGCGCGTGCTGGTGATCTTGTGCGCGTCCGCGAGCTGCACGCCCTGGTGATGCGGGTGAGCGAAGGGCTCTACCGCATCGGCAAGCACAGCTCCGCCATCATCAAGGGCATCAAAGGCGCGCTCGCGCTCTCCGGCATCTGCGATGATTTCATGGCCGAGCCGTTCCAGCGTTTCCGCGAACCGGAGCGCGCGCGCGTCCGCCAGGTCCTCGACGAGCTGAACCCCCTGCTAAAAAACCTATGAATTGGACAACCATCCTCACCGCCGCTGTCGTCGCCGTCTCGATCACCCTGCTTACATCCGTCCGCGCGGCGGACCCGCAGGCGGGCGTGCTGAAGTCTGAGTTCGTCTACCAGAGCGGCCCGTATCCGCAGATTCACGCCACGACTATTGTCGAGACGCCGACCGGCCTCGTGTCTGCATGGTTCGGCGGCACCGCAGAAAAGGATCCCGACGTGTGCATCTGGGTCTCGTGCCTCATCGATGGAAAATGGACCACCAGCGTGGAGGTCGCCAACGGCCTCCAGCAAGACGGAACCCGGCATCCGACGTGGAACCCTGTGTTGTTCCAGCCGCGCAACGCGTCGCTGATGCTCTTCTACAAAGTCGGGCCAACTCCCGAGGAGTGGTGGGGTGAACTGAAAACCAGCGACGACGGCGGCAGGACATGGAGTGCCGCGCGCAAGCTGCCGGAGCGTTTCCTCGGCCCCATCAAGAACAAACCCGTGCAGCTTGCGAACGGCGACATCCTTTGCCCTACGAGCAACGAGACGCATGAGAAGCCGAGCAAGTGGTCCGTGCATTTCGAGCGCAGCAGTGACCTCGGCAAGACGTGGGAATTCATCGGGCCGGTGAACGATGGCGTAAAGATCCAGGCGATCCAGCCGAGCATTCTTTTCCTCGGCGGCGACAGGCTGCTCGCGCTGGGCCGTTCGCGTCAGGACCGCGTCTTCGAAGTCCGCTCCGACGACGGCGGCAAGACGTGGGGTGAGATGACGCTCGGCACTTTGCCAAACAACAACTCCGGCACCGATGCCGTGACGCTCAAGGACGGTCGCCACCTCATCGTTTACAACCACATCGGCGGCACGCCCGGTAAATGGGGCGGAAAACGCACGCCGCTCAACCTCGCCGTTTCGAAGGACGCGAAGACTTGGGAAGCCGCGCTCGTGATCGAGACCGATCCAGGCGAGTATAGCTACCCCGCCATCATTCAGACCAGCGACGGTCTCGTGCACATCACCTACACTTGGAAGCGGCAGCGCGTGAAACATGTCGTCGTGGATCCAGCGAAGCTCACGCTCAAGCCCATCGTGGACGGTCAGTGGCCTTCGAGGTGAAACTGAAATTCCCGTCCGTTTCGCTCAGTCGTGTGGGCGGACCACGTCGTCCTGTGCAGCCTGCCCGACAGGGGCGCAGGAAAGAAACGGCGCCACCCAAAACTTCGCCGCCTTTTTTGAGTAACTCTCCGGCACCTTTCAATGTCGGCCCCGGGCTGCTCATCGCAGGTCCGGGAAGACACGAAGTTGCGATCCGCGCCTGCTCCGCAGGAAGGCTAGCAGTTCACGACGCACGCGCGAAGGCGGCCTCGATCATCCAGCGAACTTTACCCGCCAGCGCGGAGGGCCCGTCGATATGCTGTGGGGCTTTGACCGACGCGCTGGCGGAACTGCTCGGCGAAACGGCTGCCATCGACAAAACCGCAATGGATCGCGATCTCCGACGCTGAAAGGCGCGTCTCTTCGAGCAGCTTCAGGGCGGCACCGACCCGTGTCTTCATCAGGAACTCCTGTGGGCTGAACCCGAACGCGTGTTGAAAGCGGCGCTGAAAGTGACGCATGGATAAACCGCAGGTGCGGGCCACTTCCCGCAGGACGACCGGACCGGCGAATTCGCGCCGGATGAGTTCGACCGCGTGGGCCACGCCCTGAATGATGGGCAGCCGCATTTCATGCTCGGCTACGGGCCTGACCACGCCGGCGGTCCCACAAACGTGCCCGGCTGCATCCTTCAGCGGGAGTTTACTCACCAAGAACCAATCCGGCGTACCCTGCTGATCGAACCAAAGTTCGACGCGTTCGATCCCGCGGACCTTGCCGGAGAGAAGCCGGCGATCGTCACTCACATAACCGGATGCCATGTGATCCGGGGCCAAATCAAAATCCGTCAGGCCGAGGATCTCCTCCTCATGGCGCAATTGGTGGTGCTGGAGAAAGCTGCGGCTCACCAGCATGAATCGCCCTTGAGCATCTTTGCAGTAGAAGGAGACACCAGGAAGGTGATCGAAGAGCTGGTGAAAATGAGCGCTGGGATGAACCTTGCCCAGCCAGGAATCGCGCTCCCGGGTGAGCCGCTGCGATCGAGCTACCGCCGGACCGCCGCGGGGCACACGTGGCGCATTTGGTATGGCCTTTGTCGTCACGCCGTGGGAAATGCTGGGTTATCCATTGATTGTCAACAGCTGAGCTTCAGCCATCCTCCAATCCCCCAACCCAATCCTATGAACTCCTACTTCCCCGACATCTCCAAGATCGCCTACGAAGGCGCAAAATCGAAGAACGCGCTGTCCTACAAACACTACGACCCGACCGAACTCGTCGAGGGCAAGACGATGGCCGAGCATTTGCGCTTCTCGATCGTTTACTGGCACACCATGTGTGGACAGGGTTCCGATATGTTCGGCGGACCGACGGCGATTCGCCCGTGGGAAGCGGGCCTGAGCGGGATCGATCTGGCGAAGGCGCGCGTGCCAGTTTTCTTCGAGATCGCGGAGAAGCTGGGCATGCCCTACTACGCCTTTCACGATCGCGACGTCGCGCCCCACGGCCAGACGCTGCGCCAGTCGAACGAGTATCTCGACACCATCGTCGCGCTGCTCAAGGAGCAGCAGCAGCGCACCGGCATCAAGCTGCTGTGGGGTACGGCGCAACTCTTCGTTCATCCCCGCTACATGCACGGCGCCGCCACTTCGCCGAATGCCGAGACGTTTGCCTTCGCCGCGGCGCAGGTGAAGAAAGCGCTCGAAGCGACCCATGAACTCGGTGGCGAAGGATACACCTTTTGGGGCGGTCGCGAGGGTTACTCCACGCTCTGGAACACCGACATGAAGCGCGAACTCGATCACCTCGGGAAGTTCCTGCACATGGCCGTGGACTACGCGAAGCAAATCGGATTCAAGGGCCAGTTTTACATCGAGCCAAAGCCGAAAGAGCCGACCAAGCACCAATACGACAGCGACGCCGCGGCGTGCCTGAATTTCCTGCGCGAATACGACCTTCTGCCGCACTTTAAACTCAACCTCGAAACCAACCACGCGACGCTCGCCGGGCACTCGATGCAGCATGAGATGGAAGTCGCCGGCGCCGCGAAGGCGCTCGGTTCGATCGATGCAAACACCGGCGATCTGCTCCTCGGCTGGGATACCGATCAATTTCCGACCGACATCTACCTCACCACGCAGTGCATGCTCGTAGCGCTGAAGTATGACGGCTTCACCACTGGCGGCGTGAACTTCGACTCGAAGGTGCGCCGCGAGAGCATCGACCCAGTCGATCTCTTTCACGCGCACATCGGCGGCATGGATGCCTTCGCCCGTGGTCTCAAGATCGCCGCTGCTATCCGTGCCGATGGCCGCCTCGCGAGCTTCGTGGAGGAGCGCTACGCCTCATGGGGCAACGGCCTCGGCGCGAGCATCGAAGCCGGCCGGGAAAACTTTGCCTCACTCGAAAAAGTCATGCTGGAGAAAGGCGAAGCCGCCGCATGTAAAAGCGGTCGCCAGGAATTCCTCGAGAACCTGATCAACGAGTTTATCTAACGGGGTTCCGTCGGCAACGCCACGTTACGTTTTTTCGAAACGTAGCGTTTTTGGTCGCCGCCCGCGCATGACGTTGGCGACTGTGACGGCTGTGACGGCGATCTCGCGCCAGCTCGGGTGGATGGTCGTGGGGAGCACGGACAGGATCGTCGCCAAGCGCACGTCGCCGAAGCCGATGCCGCGGAGTTGCCTTCGGACTTTGCTGGCGAGCCGCGTGAAAATTTTCAGGAGTTGCGCAGTAGTATAAACGACTCCCAGGCGCGTACGAGTCGTGCCCTGGCCGGTGCGAAACGACCCAAGGCGTGTGTCAGCCGCCGGACGAGCTATTTCCGCCCGATGAGCGGCGTGAGTTCCGCGGGCTGGCCGGTGTCGTCCACTTTACCGACCTTGCCGGTGCCGCGCACAAAGCTGAGCGTCGCGGAGCGCTGCTCCACCTTGTCGGGAGATTCCGCCACGATCGGGATGCCGAAGTCGCCATCCGGGAGCGTGAAGTGATACCGGAAGGTGCCGTCCGGCTGCAACTTGATCTCCTTGCCGTCGATCCAGACCGTCGCATTCGGGTCTGTGCCGCCGTAGAAGATTATTTCTGCATTCACATGCATGAAAAATCCGCGCTGGCTGAAAGGCTGCGCGCTCCAGCTCGCTCCGAAGCCGCTCGAAAGACTGGTGACCCCGGGCTGGAACAGTGACTCCACGAGGGAGAGATTCGCGCCTTCGACCTGGAGTTTTTCGGTGAGTTGTTTGCGCAGGAGTTGGTCGATCTCCTCACTCCCGAGGCCGATGCTATCCACCAGCGCGTCGCCGAGGAGCGCGGCGAGCAGCCGCTTCTGTTCATCGGTCCAGTTCGGCGCCTGGCCGCCGCGAAACTGCAGGCGTCCTTCGCCCGCGATCCGCGAGAGCGCCGCGATCAGGCTTTCGCCTTCGGTCATCTGCTCCTTCACCATCTCCAGCAGGCGCTCAAAGGCCAGATGGGCCGGTACGGTCGCAAACTCCGCCTCGTCTACCACGGCCAGCTCGTCGGCTGGCGTGTAGGCGAGCCCGCTCTTGACGATCCTCTGCCACGCTCCGCTGGGCTCGAAGAATCCGATCTCTGCATAATAAGCCGCGTTCGCCTTGCTGACCGGCACATACCAGTTCCGCGCCTCCGGCTTGATCTCGACCAGCGACTCCTCCACGCCCTCGGCCGTGAGGATCGAGAGGAAAAACTGCGGCATCCCCCCGCGAAACGCGCTGGGCAGAAACGGCGCCCAATCAAAATCCCAGTAGCTGAACAACCAGCGCGGATCGCGCGCGGTGAGGAAAAGCACCCGCTCCTGATAGCTCGCAGGCAAATCACCGAGATCTTCGAAATCCGGCACCACCGTCGGCGCAGTCGGCGGGCTTGCCTCCCCTGCGGCCGCAAATTTATGCGCATCTTCCTCCAGAGCTTCACCGAAGACGACCGGCTCCGGCAGGAGCGTGAAGGGAGCCGTTTTCTTCTCCGATTCGGTCGTGCCGTCGGATGGTTCGTCGAGATTGTTATTGCCCATAATGCCTTGAGGTGTCGGAGTTAAGGTGAGTACCGCTCTGAAGTGGCGCTTGTAACGATTGAGCCCATCTCGGTCAACAAAATACTGCCCACGAAGGCATTAAGACTACAAATTCATGGCAAATACCGACCCTGAACTGCCAGAAATTCATCTCCATTACAGCCAATGCTGACAAAACGTGTCATCCCCTGTCTCGACGTCCACGACGGAAAAGTCACCCGCGGCGTCCAGTTCGGCCGGGCGGAAGAGGGCGGCCTGCGGAATGTGGGCGACCCTGTGGAACTAGCCCTCCGCTACAACGAGCAGGGCGCGGACGAAATGGTCTTTTTCGACATCACCGCCAGCGCCCACGGCCGCGCCTCGATGATCGACGTGATCGAACGCACCGCCGCCCAGTGCTTCATGCCGCTCACCGTGGGTGGCGGCATCCGCACCACCGAAGACATGCACGCCATGCTCCACGCCGGGGCGGACAAAATCAGCATCAACTCCAGCGCGCTCGCCACCCCCGAACTGATCAGCCAGGGCGCCGAACGCTTTGGCAGCCAGTGCATCGTGGTCAGCATCGATGCGAAACGGGTCGCGCCGGAAAAGTGGGAGGTCTTCAGCCACGGCGGCCGCAAACCGACCGGGCTCGACGCAGTGGAATGGGCCGTGCAGGCCTTCAACCTCGGTGCCGGCGAGATCGTGCTCAACTCGATCGACGCCGACGGCACCAAAGCCGGCTACGACCTCACCATCACCCGCCGGATCAGCGAAGCCGTGGGCGTCCCCGTAGTCGCCAGCGGCGGGGCGGGCACGCTGCAGCACATGGTGGAAGTCCTCGACGCGGGCAAAGCCGACGCCGTCCTCGCGGCGAGTATCTTCCACTTCGGCACCTACACCGTGGGCGATGTGAAGACCTACCTCGCCCAGCACGGCGTGCCCGTGCGCCTGCCCGAGACAGTCGGCGGGTGACCGACGGCGGCTTGCCTCTCCCGCGGCCGCAGTGTAATCCAGATCATGATTTCCGTTCTCGACGATCCCGCGGTTCGGGCCCGCGTTTACCCGATGCGCGTCGAGGCTTACCACCGCCTGTTCGACCTGGGGCAGATCACGGAAAAATTGGAACTCCTCCGCGGAGCAATCGTCGAAAAAATGCCGAAATCCCCCCTTCACGCATCCATCGTCACGCATCTGTTTCGTTATTTGCTCGCGCGAGTTTCTCCCGGTTGGGAAGTGCGGAGCGAGCAGCCGATCACCTTTGCGGCCCTGGATTCGGAGCCTGAACCCGACCTTGCGGTCTCGCGCGGAACTGCCGAAGACTTTTTCCAAAGCCACCCGTCCACCGCCGCGCTCGTCATCGAAGTCTGCGTCTCCAGCGAAGCCATCGACCGCCTCAAGCTCCAGATCTACGCCGAAGCCGGCGTCGCCGAGTGCTGGCTCATCCTCGCCGAGCAGCGCGTGATGGAACGCCACACCGAACCGCAGGGCGCTGCCTACCAGCGCATCGAGCGCGTCACTTTCCCCGCCGCTCTGGAGAGCACCGTCTTCCCCGGCCTCACGCTGCCGCCGGCAGGATTGTTCCCGGCGTAAAGCGGACCGCGAGCAGCCTGCCGGGCTTCCACGCTGCGGATTTCGAAATTGCGGGTCGAAGGAGCACGCTGCGGCGTTTCAGCGCTCTCGCGCCGACGCCGCCACGGCGGCGAACGACTTTGCGGCGGCTTCACCCCGTGCGGGAACGTCTCTCCTGAGCAGGTGCAACGGGGCCAGGCAGGATCACCCGGATTTCGGACCAATCGATCGAGGTTTTCGCGCCGAGGGCGCTCCATGCGGCGAGTTCGAAGTCCCCATGATGGTCGTCAAGCCAGTGAAGGTAGAAGAGGCTCTGCGTGATCAAATCCGAGGATTCGACGCACTTGTATTCGACGATGACGGGATTGCTTTTTTCAGAGTATGTAATGGAAGTCCGGCCGAAGAG
>Ga0105048_10020173_pt1 | contig 10180 bp, 8 predicted proteins | sample MAT05_FD_78382 | JGI IMG/M metagenome (GOLD analysis project Ga0105048, IMG submission 78382) | Freshwater microbial communities from Lake Fryxell liftoff mats and glacier meltwater in Antarctica - MAT-05 | ecosystem: Environmental > Aquatic > Freshwater > Ice > Liftoff microbial mat | place...
CATATCCCCATTGAGATATACAGTGGGCTTCATCCACAGCTATCAGGCTGAGCTTGGCTTTTTCAATCCTTGCGGAAAAAACTTCAGAAGTAATCCTTTCCGGGGATATGTAAAGGATTTTAAGATCCCCGTAGACAAACCGGTCTAGTATGGCATCTATTTCTCTATAGTTTAGATTGGCATTGAGTGATTTTGCTAAGATTCCTCTGGATGAAAGATTGTCCACCTGATCCTGCATCAATGCAATGAGTGGCGATATTACCAGTGTTTTCCCGGGCAGAATCAGTGCAGGCAGCTGAAAGCAAATGGATTTACCACCGCCTGTGGGCAGCAAAGCGATGGTGTCAGTTTTATTAAGTATGGTATGGATGATCTGTTCCTGAGGCGGACGAAAATCGTCGTAACCCCAATATTGGCGTAATATGGATTTAATTTCTTCCAATTACTGCATCATTTATTTTGTTAAAATGTGGGACAATTGACTTTGCTCCTGCCAAACCGCTTTTTGCCCTTACTGTCTGTAATCATAAAATTGAGGGTAACCATACTAAAAAAATAATAATCATTTACTTTGGCTCCACCACGCTGAGTGCCGGTTGCAAGCTGGACTGGTTCAGCCTGACCCAAAAATTCATTCATTCTGTTTCCTAAATTGGCCGCCAGTGTACCGTTGCCCGCATTTAGGTCATCATAGTTTACGTAATTGGTACTTATATCATCGAGATAATCGGTAAATGACCTTCTTATGATCACTTCAATGCCTATATTCATGGTTTCAGAAAGTATGATCTTAGCTCCGCCTCCAAAGGGAATGCTAAGGTTGTACAAACTATATTTTTCCCCTAAACCAGGCATGCCCTGTCCCTCAGTGCCTAAAGGCTGTAATCGATATTCATTGCCGCGATATACAGTTTTTGGGTCAAACCGAAATGCTGCCAGCCCTGCTGTGAAATAAGGGGAAAAAATGCTGCTACCAGGTTCTGTGTCAAATCCAAAAATATAGAATTCTCCCATAACAGCAAGCTCAACCAGATATGATTTAAAACTTAGATTCCTGATTTGTTGCCAGTCAATGGTCGAATTGGCATCATTTCCTTTGACATTTCCAATTGAAAAAGAAGCCTTGATTCCGACATTTTTATTAAATAATTTTCTGGCATTCAATTGCAGAGCGAGACCACTGTTTTTTGTTAGATTGGTACCAAAAGACGGACCATTCAGATCGCCCCAATAGGTAGAAAATCCCAGACCCACTCCAAATTCGGAATATTGGGCATTGTTTTTGTTTATTAAAAACAGGCTTAATAAGATGGCCAAAGTGACCTGTAAGATGTTTTTCATCTTTTTGATTTTAAAAATGGACTTCATTTGTTTAATATTTTAAAAAAATGACCCACTGGTTTCTTAATTTGATGACCCTGATAATATAAAAATTTCAGGATCTAAAAGCAAAGAAGACCGCAAATTCTTTGACTTAAAAATTACCTGAACTCAAAAATGTTTGTCGAAAAATTAAGATTTACAAAACAATTATTGCACTTATAAACTTTAATTTAACGGAAGTTGTATTACCAACATTGCATTTAACACAATATTTTATAACAAAAACAATAATATATCACTTAAATATTTCACAAAAGTATATATGTTTGTTTAAATTTCATAACACATGAAGACTTATTTTAATGTATTAGTTATTTTTTTTCTTTCGTTTACGGCTTTGATAGGCCAAACTACGGTACCCAACGATTGGTATTATGGAAATCCAGGAGAAGGATATACAGGTATTTCTATGAGGAAAGCGTATAATGAATTTTTAAAAAATAAAAAGACCAAAACGGTGGTGGTTGCTGTCATTGATTCGGGCATTGATATAGAGCACGAAGATTTGGCCGCAAATATCTGGGTAAATCCCGGTGAAATACCTGACAATGGTATAGATGATGATAAAAACGGGTATATAGATGATGTGCACGGATGGAATTTTATAGGAGGACCGGATGGGAAGAATGTTGGTCCCGATACCTATGAAGCCACTCGTGTCTATGGTAGTTTGAAATACAAATATGAAAATGCCAATGTTGCCACATTAAATAAAGATCAGAAAAAGGAATACGAAACCTATCTTAGAGCCAAAGAAAATGTCGAAAAAGAGACTGAAAAAGCCAAAGCAGCCATAGCTCAATTGGAAAATGTCGAAATTAAGGTGATGTCAGCGGTTGATGCGTTAGCAAAGGCATTGGGAGACAAACCACTTGATTTGGCTGGCCTTGAATCCATTGATGCCACAGGAAATCAGGAGCTTACTATGGCTAAAAATATAGCAGCACAATATCTCACAGCTTCTGAAGTGAAAACGATTGATGGAATAAAAGAAATTATCAAAGGAGAAATAGCTCAGGATAAACAAGCTTCTCAAGATAAACTGGATTATGCGTTTAATATTGATTTTGATCCGAGAAAAACTATCGTAAAAGATAATTATGCAGATGCAAAAGAAAGAATATATGGTAACAATGATGTAGAAGGACCCGATCCGTTACACGGAACTCATGTAGGTGGTATCATCGGTGCAGTGAGAGACAATGCAATAGGTATGGACGGTATAGCTCCAAATGTAAAAATAATGTCAGTAAGAGCAGTTCCGGATGGAGATGAAAGAGATAAAGATGTGGCCAATGCCATCAGATATGCGGTAGATAACGGTGCTACTGTGATCAATATGAGTTTTGGAAAAGGGTTTGGTACACATAAAGATCTGGTAGACGAAGCGGTAAAATATGCTGCGAAAAAGGATGTGTTACTTATCCATGCAGCAGGAAATTCCGGAGAAAATAATGATGTAACACCTAACTTTCCAAATGCTAATTTTGAGAAGAAAAGTGGATTTTTGTGTAAAAAGCAGAAAAGGGCAAAAAATTGGGTAGAAGTTGGTGCGCTCAATTATAAAGATGGCGAAAATGCACCTGCACCTTTTTCTAATTATGGTATTAAAGAGGTAGATCTTTTTGCGCCTGGCATGAAAATATATAGCACCATGCCAAACAATGAATATGCACCACTTCAAGGTACAAGTATGGCTTCTCCTGTGGTAGCAGGGGTAGCTGCAACGATTAGATCAGTTTTTCCTGCGCTATCAGCAGAGCAGGTAAAGGAGGTATTGATGAAATCTGTGACACCAGTGACTGATGATGTAAAATTGCCTGGAAGCAAAACAGACAAAGTCAATTTTTCTAAACTGAGCGTAAGCGGTGGAGTAGTCAATCTGGATAAAGCATTAAATTATGCAGCTGGGCTAAAAGGAAAAAATAAAGTCAAAGAAACAAAAGCCTGATTTTTTTTGAAATTGAAGGATAAAAAGGACTGGTCACTTATACTGATTCAGTCCTTTTATATTTTAATACTGATGTATATATTTGATTATCTTCCGTTTTTGTGAATTTCATCAGAACCATTTTGAAACCAATAAAAATTAATGCAATGGAACATTTAAAATATCCTATAGGTAGATTTAGTTTTCCGGAGACTCTTGATGCAGATCAATGGAAAGTGTGGAAAGAAACCATCTCAACATTTCATGATCATCTAGAAGATGTGGTCAGTGGGATGACTCAGGAACAACTTGACACAACATACAGACCGGAAGGATGGACAGCTAGACAGGTGATACACCATATTGCGGATAGTCACAGCCATGCCTTGATCAGATTCAAATGGGCTTTGACGGAAGACAAACCTATGATTAAACCATATCTTGAAGCAAAATATGCAATGCTTCCGGATTACAGTTTACCCATTGACGCTGCTATGTGGATGCTCAAAGGGCTACATGTTAAATGGTCACATATCATGCAACATATGATAGATACTGATTGGGAAAAAGGATATTTCCACCCTGAAACAGGCAAGTTTTTTAGTTTATATGATGCCGCTGCTTTGTACTCCTGGCACTGCCGTCATCATCTGGAACATGTTAAGTTATGTAAAATATAAATCCGGATTAAAATATATAAATAAAAAGAGAACATAATGTTCAATGTCAATATGTTCTCTTTATTTATCAAGCATACAAAATATTTTATACCAATATCAAAACTGGGTTTTCAAGCATAGCTTTTAATGTTTGTAAAAATTGAGCACCTGTGGCCCCATCTACTACCCTGTGATCGCAGGACAATGTCACTTTCATCATATTACCGATCACGATTTCTTCATTTTTGACCACAGGTTTTTTAATGATCGAACCTACCGCAAGAATACATGCATCAGGTGGGTTGATGATAGCGGTAAATTCTTCAATATCAAACATACCCAGATTTGAAATTGTGAAGGTATTTCCCTGCATTTCCTGAGGAGTTAGTTTTTTAGTTTTTGCTTTACCTGCCAGTTCTTTTACTTCCTGATTGATGTATGACATGGACTTAAGATCTGCGTTATTGATCACAGGGACCAGCAAGCCATCTTCAACAGCTACTGCAACACCGATATTTATATCTTCGTGATAGGTAATTTTATCCCCATACCAAGACGCATTGATGGCTGGATGTTTTCTAAGTGCGGCTGCACTAGCTTTGACTACAAAATCATTAAATGAAATTTTGACTGGTGCTGTGGCATTTATGGCATTTCTGGACGCTACGGCATTGTCCATATTTATTTCCAGGGTAAGGTAGAAGTGAGGTGCTGTAAATTTGCTTTCACCCAGGCGTCTGGCTATGGTTTTTCTCATTTGTGACACAGGAACATCTCCATACTGGAATGCGGTTGGCTGCTGTATGGATAGATTGGCCGTGGCAGAAGCCTGGGCAGATGCCGCAGGTTTATTGACTATATAATTTTCTACATCTTTTTTAATGATCCTTCCATGATCTCCGGTTCCCTGCACTTGGTCCAAAGGGACACCGGCTTGAGATGCAATATTTTTTGCCAATGGTGACGCTTTCAGTTTATCAGACCCAACATCAGCAGACGTTTCCACTTTTTGAGTTTCTACGACGACTGGAGGTGTAGGTTCAGCACTGCTTACTTCCGGCGTTTCAGCGCTTTTAGCAGGGGCTGAGTCAGGAGCAGTCTTTTGTTCGGTCAAAAGATGTTTATACTCTTCTCCTGCTTTCCCTATGATGGCGATAATTCCATCTACAGCTACTGGGCCGGATGGCACACCGATGTGCAGTAGAACGCCATTAAAATAACTTTCAAGTTCCATCGTAGCTTTATCAGTCTCGACTTCTGCAAGAATATCACCTGTTTTTACAGGATCTCCTTCTTTTTTTAACCACGATACTATGTTCCCTTCTTCCATAGTATCGCTCAGTCTGGGCATTCTTATTATTTCGGCCATTGTTTCAATTTTTATTTTAAAGGCTCAAATTTAGTTAATCCTTTACTATTGACATAGAATTTGGGCTAATAAACCAAAGTCAATACAATTAGTTCCATTTTTTATTTTTTTTGGTCATTTTCAAAATAGATTTATATCAATTTGAGTTTATAGTTCTGATATTCTTAACTTTGATCTTTAATTTTTATTTTAATCGTTGATTATGTTTGGAGATTTGATGGGGAACATGGAGCAGCAACAAGCAGAAATGTATAAAAAAATGGTCAGTATATCCGTAGATGTTACGGTCGAAGGTATTTCTATTATTGGTAATGCGACAAAACAGATTACCAATATTACCATTGACCCTGCTGTATTACTGGCAGAAGATAAGGAAATGCTGGAGGATTTATTGCTTACCTGTTTTAATAGATTTATTGAGAAAGCCGGTAAAATTGAATCAGAAGAAGCTCAGAAATTGATGCAGGACATGTTGCCTCCCGGGTTTGGAGATATGTTTAAATAGTATCTTCGCTATACATTTATGGATATTTGGATAACGGGCAGAATTTTATTGATGTAAAGGATCATTTGATAATTGAAATGATTTTTGTCTTGATAGATGAAGAGATTAATTATATAATTTTTGCAAAATTTAAATAAGCAAGTATTGAAAAGAATATATTATTTAGTTGGACTTGTTGTTTTTTTGCAGCACATTTTACCAGCGCAGGAAGTTACTTTCAGATATAATTTTGATGATTGTACATATGAAGAAGCATCTCTTTCTTTCCCGGGTATGACGCCGGGGGGAAATCCTCAGTGCGTATGCGGATTAGGGGAGAGCAGTTATTATATCGATGGCAATGTCGATTTTCTTGCGGTGAGCAGTCAGGCTAATTTATTATTGGATCAAGATTTTACCTTTGATTTTTATTTCTGGATGGACGATCAGAGTGGAGAGACGGATATTTTTACTCATCGCAATGGATGTGCTAGTCTGGACTCTTTGATGGCATTGAGGTATTTTTCAACTACCAATGAATTATTGTTTGAGATAGGCAGTAATGTGAATAATTACCATTCAGTGCGAAGTGTACTATCCAAAGATAATTGCTGGCATAGATTTACTTTGGTCAAATTCAAGTTGGAGTATCTGATATATTTTGATAATAAATTGGTAAAAAGAATTATCTCCAGAGAGAATATTAGTTTTTCCAGAAGAGCAGCTTTGACATTTGCCAATAGTCCTTGTAATACAGTGAATCAGGCCAATAAAATGAAAGGCAGGATTGATGAAATCACTTTATATAAAAGAGCATTGTCCGAACTTGAGATTTTAAATTTTTATAAATTTCCGGATCAGATCAAAACGGAGAATACCACCATATTTAAAGGTGAGTCTATCTTGCTTGATTCTGGTTCCTCCTGCGCAACAGTGGTTACCTGGACTCCATCTGCCACTTTGGATGATGCAAATGCATTTTCACCAATGGCCACTCCTGAAGAAAGCACTACATACAAAGTCAGTTTTAACAATGGCACATGTACGAGCACCGACACAGTTAGAATATTTGTTGCAGATAAAGATAAGCTGGATTGTAACAATCTACTGCTGCCAAAAGCTTTTACACCCAATAATGATGGGCTGAATGACCGGTATGGTATCAGCAATATTTTTCTCATCGATACTATGGAATACTTTGAGATTTATGACCGATGGGGTGCAAAAGTGTGGGAAACCAGAGAAGCAGCAGACCAGTGGGATGGCACACTTAAAGGACAGCCACTCAATAGTGGCATGTATTTATACAAAATTAAATATACCTGTAATAAGGAAGCTAAGTTGAACATTGATAATTTTACGCTGATACGGTAGTAGAGTAATCTGATTTTAAATATTTTTCATTTTTTCAGGTATTACATTTGTTCTTGATTTATTTGTAGATCTTTTGACATCCTTCAAAACGCAATTTCTGCCAAATATCCTTCACTTCCTATCAAGACATAACTTCCATCAGATTTTTTTGATATATCGTAGATGTCTTTATTGGTAGGTATGGTTATTTTCTGCCAGCTTTTGCCATCATCCAACGATCGCCACAGTTTGCCTTTATTGCCAGTGATAATGATTTCTTTTGTATTGATTTTTACTATTTTTCGGAAAGAGTTATATCCGTTGCCACTGATTTTTGCCTGACTTTTTTGCCAGGATTCGCCACCGTCCGTACTGGTCAGCAATGTTCCGTTATATCCGATGATCCATCCATGTAGGTTGTCTGTAAATACACAGGAAGCATAAAAATCACCTTCATTGGGTAGTATTTTCCATGATTTACCGGCGTCAGATGATATTTGTATATTTCCCCATCCTACCGATAAGTAATTTTGGCCGGTGATATGGACCACTTCAGATATTTCATGCCCAAAGTACAAAGCGGTATCTACCCTGAATTGCTCATCTATCAGATAAATATACCCGTGTTCGTAGGATTTTCCTCCGGATGCTATATATCCGTTTTCAGTTTCGATGACATGGTGAAGAATATCCCAGTTTTGTAGTCTGTGAAATGTCCAAGGGGCCTGATAGGAAGGTTTTAGAAACAATTGTCCATCTGCTCCTACCGTAATCAACTCATTATTTTTAGTACGGAGCAGATCAAATTGACCTTTATTGGAAAAGGAGTCCAAAGTTAGTCTGGTTAGATCACCATCGCTTTCAAGAGAAATGCCGCGTGACCATACATATCCGCCAATAATGGTTATATGGTCATTCTCGTTAATGTCAATCGCGTGAAGAATATCAGAAGTAGGTAAAATGTATGATTTATAATAGACAAGAGTTTCTTCCTTGGTGCAAGATAAGAAAGTCATAAATACAAGTAAAATAATAAAACGCATGGTTTACTTTTCCGGCCCGATCATCGAACGACTAAAAACAGGGAAGGTCGCGCTACCGTAATGTGAAAATCTGGTAGTATGTTTTAGTGGAGACTGGTAAGTTTTGGCAAAGTTGGTCAATAGGACCTTCACATTGTCATAATTTAGATTTCTCGAATTGGGCTTTGGATAAAATACCATATGGTCAATGGTACCATCCTTGTCCCAAAATACATTAAGCCATAGTTTTACTCCTTTGAGATCAATATTAGATTTGTTTGAAAAATCTTCAAGATCTTTTAGCAATACGGTCCAATTGTCAAATGCTAACTCCATATTATTGTTACATACCGCAAAAAGCATGGTATTGTACTTCTGCACCAATTTTTCATAATTATTTTCATCCTCACCTATATAAAATACAAGCGCAATATTATCTCCAACTTCATTTTTTTGTTGTGCTGATAAATTTAACATTGAAATAGAACAGAAACAAATAATTAAGAGCATTCTGGCCATATAACCTATTCTTTATTTAAGGAAAAACGAAATTACAATATATATTTTAATTAAATATAAAAATAAGTAATATTATTAAACATATATCAAAACTTTAACAAAACAAGCGGTAGGGATTGCTGGAAGTGGTATAAAGAATCCATTATCTGGTTTTTAATAAAGGGTCAGTTCAATATTATCCTTTTTTACTATAGTTAGGAGATTCTTTGGTGATGGTGATATTGTGCGGGTGACTTTCCAGTATGCCTGATCCTGAAATTCTCACCATTTTTGACTTTTGCATGTCTTTGATATTGGCAGCTCCGCAATAGCCCATACCAGCCCTTAGCCCACCAAGATATTGAACCATCACTTCTGAAACAGATCCTTTGAAAGGAACTCTTCCTTCAATACCTTCTGGCACCAGTTTTTTTACATCATCTTCAATATCCTGAAAATATCTGTCCTTAGATCCCAATTCCATCGCACCCAAGGAACCCATACCACGATACACTTTAAATTTCCTGCCTTCAAAGAGGATGGTTTCTCCCGGTGCTTCTTCTGTACCTGCAAATAGTGAACCCGCCATGATGGTGCTAGCTCCAGCTGCCAACGCCTTGGCAATATCACCGGTATATCGGATGCCACCATCTCCGACAATCGGTATACCAGTTCCTACAAGACCACGGGCAGCATTCATGATCGCAAATAATTGTGGTACGCCCACGCCGGCAACTATTCTTGTGGTACAGATACTGCCTGGTCCTACACCAACTTTTACTGCATTTACGCCAGCATCCGCAAGCGCTCGGGCCCCTTCCGCCGTAGCAACATTTCCACCTATAATCTGAATGTATTTAAACCTTGATCTTACTGCTGCTATGGCATCCAGTACTCCTTTGGAGTGGCCATGAGCGGTGTCCACACATATGACATCTACACCAACGGCTACCAGCGCTTCTACTCTTTCAAACATATCTTTGCTCACCCCGACCGCGGCACCTACATACAACCTTCCATGCAGATCTTTGGCTGAGTTGGGAAAATTTTCGAGCTTCATAATATCTTTATAGGTAATAAGTCCTACCAGAATATTATTGTCATCCACTACTGGCAACTTTTCGATTTTATATTTTTGTAGGATTTCTTTTGCCTGATTGAGCGTGGTACCCACTGGAGCTGTGATCAGTCTTTCTTTTGTCATGATCTCTGTCACACATCTTTCTCCTGCGGTTTCAAACCTAAGGTCTCTGTTGGTAAGAATTCCGGTAAGTTTACCCACATGGTCTATGACAGGTATTCCACCTATTTTATTTGCTTGCATAAGATGATGTGCATCTTTTATTTTGGCATCTTCAGTCAGTGTCACAGGATCCATGATCATGCCGCTTTCAGATCTTTTAACAGTCCTTACCTGATTGGCCTGCGCTTCTATGGACATATTTTTATGAATAATGCCGAGACCACCTTCACGAGCTATAG
>Ga0105048_10020174_pt1 | contig 10179 bp, 13 predicted proteins | sample MAT05_FD_78382 | JGI IMG/M metagenome (GOLD analysis project Ga0105048, IMG submission 78382) | Freshwater microbial communities from Lake Fryxell liftoff mats and glacier meltwater in Antarctica - MAT-05 | ecosystem: Environmental > Aquatic > Freshwater > Ice > Liftoff microbial mat | place...
ATGCTTTAATTCAAAGTCGCAATTCAGCGATCCACCCCAAACAATAGAGGTGTTTCCAAGGGCAGTCCTAGTCCTGAGGAGATACTCCAGCTCTTGGTGACTAAGATCCCAAAGCGGATGATCTTCATCAGCGACCTTAAGCCGGATGAATACTCCGTTATCCTCAGGCTCAATTTCATCAATATTAATCAGAAGCGGTTGACTATCCTCAAGGTCAATCCATGATTTTGCACTACTAACGGTGCCACGGCAGGATCCAGTGGCATGATGCGTCTCAATTTCCGCCAACACAGTGCTGAATATTGCAAAAGTGAGACCAACTCCCTTTTGCCCTATTTGACTTGTGGGCACCTCGAACAATGCGGTTTCAGGGTGGCGCTGACCGCCTGATGGCTATCCGGCCGGCAACGCCGTCGATTTTGGTTCGCTCAGCGCCCTGTTTGGGCGTTATTTCCTCGACGATCCGGCTGATTACGGCCCGGATCGCGGATTCCGGGCGCTATGCGGCCTTCAGCGTGCCTCTCTCGAGCACAACCAGGCGGCGCATGTTGTAGGCCAGGTTCTGCATCCCGATCTTCGCCGTCGCACGCACGATGCCGATGGTCCGCACCAGTTTTCCGCCCATGCTGGTATGCTGGCTGCCGAACACATGTTCGACCCGCGCCCGCACCGACGAGCGCGTCTTGTTCGCCGCTTCCTGCCGCGCGGTGAGCGGCTTGCCACGGCTTCCACGGCGGTGGATACGGCTCTTGAGCCCGCGCGCGGCGAGTTTCTCCTCGGCTTCCTTGCTGCGATAGGCGCTATCGGCCCATATAGTGCTGGCGGTGTTCGCAGGATCGAGCAGGTCATCAAGCTTCTGGCTGTCGTGCACCGAGGCGCTGGTCACGCCATAACGCCGCACCAGCTTGTGCCGCCGGTCGATGCAGACATGGTTCTTGTAGCCGAAGTGCGAACGCCCGTGCTTCTTCGTCCAGCGCGCGTCCTTGTCCTTCTGCCGGTTCTTTGCAGGCTGCTTCTCCCACTCCTCTGGGGTTTCGCCAGCCTTCACCTTCGCGTTGTCATCGCGCGAGTTCCGCTGCCGGGGCGCAGCCACGATGGTGGCATCAATGATCTGCCCACCCATCGCCAGGTAGCCCTTGGCCTTGAGGTAGCCATCGAACTGGTCAAACAGTTGCTCCACCGCGCCCGCCTTGGCCAAAGCCTCGCGATAGAGCCACAGCGTCTTGGCATCGGGCACTGCATCCTCCAGCCCCAGCCCGACGAAGCGCATGAACGAGAGACGGTCGCGCAACTGATATTCCATTGCCTCGTCCGACAGGTTGTACAGCGCCTGTAGCACCAGCACCTTGAAAATCAGCACCTCATCCCACGGCTTGCGGCCCGCCGCGCTCTTGCGATCCTCCTGCGACCGCCGCAGCCCGCCCTTGATCAGCGCCGCCTTCAGCTTCACCCGGAACAGCTCGAACGGCACCGCCGCACTGATCGCCACCAACGGATCGCCATGAGCGTCCAGGCCCGCGTAGCGGTTCTCAAGGTCGAAAAATCCAGGCTGGCCCATCTCGAAATTCCCCCGTTCGCACGCCGACGGCGCCACAACCATGAATCCGATTTCAACCGCTCAGGGAAGAGGTATTTTTCGAGGCGCCCTAAAGGTGACTTGAGATAGAAGGACGGCTCCGATACGGGGGCGTCAGGGGCCATGCGGCCCGAACTTTCGACAACCACTCGGCAACCATTTGCACAGCGGTGCGTTCGGGCGCCCAAGGGGAAACTTGCAAGATGACTGTTCACGACATGGAAAAGGCAGAAGCCACCTACGGCGGTTTCATGGCCACGCTCAAATGGGCTGTCCCGGTGGTCGGGCTGATCGCGCTCGGCGTCGTCGCGTTGATCGCCAGCTAAGCCGCCGCACCAGTGAAAATCGCCATCCTGAAAGAGCGCGCCTCTGGCGAGACGCGCGTCGCCGCCACGCCGGAAACGGTGAAGAAGTTCGCTGCGCTGGGCCTCACGGTCGCGGTTGAAGCGGGCGCGGGGGTGATCGCCTCGATCACCGACGCTGCCTATGCCGAAGCCGGGGCAACCCTCGCCGATGCGTCTGCTACGGTGAAGGACGCCGACATCGTGCTCGGCATTCAAGCGCCCGATACAGCGCTGCTTGCTGGCGCCAAGCCCGGCGCAATGGTGGCGGCGCTGTTCGACCCGTTCCAGAGGCGCGAACTGGTCGAGGCCTATGCCAATGCCGGGTTTGAGGCGCTGAGTATGGAATTGATGCCGCGTATCACCCGTGCGCAAGGGATGGACGTGCTTTCCAGCCAGTCAAACCTGGCCGGTTACAAGGCGGTGCTGGCGGTGGCTGACGTCTATGGCCGCGCCTTTCCAATGATGATGACCGCAGCCGGTACAGTCCAGGCCGCGCGCGCTTTCATCATGGGTGTGGGTGTGGCGGGCCTTCAGGCAATTGCGACCGCACGCCGTCTGGGCGCACAGGTTTCGGCGACCGACGTGCGTTCGGCCACCAAGGAGCAGATCCAGTCGCTGGGCGCCAAGCCGATCTTCGTCGAGAACGTCGCAGGGATCGAAGGCGAAGGCTCGGGCGGCTATGCGACCGAAATGAGCGAGGAATACCAGAAGGCGCAGGCCGAACTAGTGTCCAGCCACATCGCCAAACAGGACATCGTCATCACCACAGCGTTGATCCCGGGCCGCGCGGCGCCGCGCTTGATCACCGACGCGCAGATCGCGACGATGAAGCCGGGCAGCGTAATATTCGATCTCGCCGTGGCGCAAGGCGGGAATGTCGAGGGCTCCAAGCCCGACGAACTGGTGGTCAAGCACGGCGTCAAGATCATCGGCTTCTCCAACACGCCCGCGCATCTGCCTACTGATGCTTCGGCGCTGTTTGCACGCAACCATTTCATCATGTTCCAGGCGTTCTGGGACAAGGAACAGGGCAGGCCTGTCTTCGACGAGGAAATCGGCGGCGCGATCCGGCTTACGCAGGGCGGCAAGGTCGTCAACGAACGACTTCAGGGGGCCTGATCCATGGACTTCATTGCAATCCTTTCAATCTTCGTGATGGCCTGCTTTGTGGGCTATTACGTCGTCTGGTCGGTGACCCCGGCGCTCCACACCCCGCTGATGGCGGTGACCAACGCGATCTCTTCGGTGATCATCGTTGGCGCGCTGATCGCTTCGGCTGAAGCGAACAGCCCGGTCGCCAAGTATCTCGGCCTGTTCGGGGTGGTGCTCGCCAGCATCAACATCTTCGGCGGGTTCGCGGTCACGCAGCGCATGCTTGCGATGTACAAGAAGAAGGGGAAGTAAGAGATGAGCTTCTCCATTCTTGCCGCAGGCGCGGCCCACGGCGGCGGAACCCCTGCTTGGGCGATGCTGGCCTATCTTGTGTCGGGCGTGTTCTTCATCCTCGCGCTGCGCGGGCTGTCGAGCCCGGCGACCAGTCAGGCGGGTAACCGCAATGGCATGATCGGGATGGCGCTGGCAGTGGGGACGACGTTGGTCACCCATAAGATCGCTAACATCGTCGAGATCTTGATCGCGGTCGGCATCGGCGGCGCAATCGGCGTGGTCATCGCGCGGCGCATCGCCATGACGGCGATGCCGGAACTGGTTGCAGGCTTCCACAGCCTCGTCGGCCTCGCCGCGGTGGTGGTGGGCTTTGGCGCGTGGCTAGATCCGCAGTCTTTCGGGATTATTGACGCCTTGGGGCAGATCAGGCCTGAAAGCCGCATCGAACTCGGCCTCGGCATCGCCATCGGGGCGATCACTTTCTCGGGCTCGATCATCGCCTTCCTCAAGCTTTCGGGCCGGATGGGCGGTTCGCCGATCATGCTGCCGGGGCGGCACATCATCAACCTCGGCACGCTGGCTGCGATCATCGCGCTGATCGGGCTTTACACTGTCTCGCCGGTCGGCGGGGCGGGCGAGGGCTGGATGGTGATCGCAGTCGCGGTGCTTGCCTTCATCATCGGCTTCCTGCTGATCATCCCGATCGGCGGCGCAGATATGCCCGTGGTCGTCTCGATGCTGAACAGCTACTCGGGCTGGGCGGCAGCGGCGATGGGCTTCACGCTCGGCAATTCGGCGATGATCATCACCGGCGCGCTGGTCGGCTCTTCGGGGGCGATCCTCAGCTACATCATGTGCCGCGCGATGAACCGCAGCTTCATCAGCGTGATCGCAGGCGGCTTTGGTGCGGCCCCGGCAGCGGGCGGCGCGGGCGGAGCACGCGAACAGCGCCCCTACAAGCAGGGCAGCGCGGAAGACGCCGCCTACATGCTCGAGCAGGCCGAGAAGGTCATCATCATCCCCGGCTACGGGATGGCGGTCGCCCAGGCCCAGCACGCGCTGCGCGAAATGGGCGATAAGCTCAGGGCAAAGGGCGTGGAGGTGAAGTATGCCATCCACCCCGTCGCAGGCCGGATGCCGGGGCACATGAACGTGCTGCTCGCCGAAGCCAGCGTGCCCTACGACGATGTGTTCGAACTGGAGGACATCAACTCCGATTTCGCCCAGGCCGACGTTGCCTTCATCATCGGGGCGAACGACGTGGTTAACCCTGCGGCCAAGACCGACAAGTCGTCGCCGATCTACGGGATGCCGGTGTTCGACGTCGACAAAGCCAAGCAGGTGTTCTTCATCAAGCGCTCGATGGGCGGGGTGGGCTATGCCGGGGTCGACAACGACGTCTTCTACATGAACCAGACCGTCATGCTGCTGGCTGATGCCAAGAAGATGGTCGAGGAAATCGTTAAAGCGCTGGACTGATGCGCAAGCTGATCGTCGGCCTTCTGCTGATCGTGCTATTGGTGGGCGGGGCGGTTTCGACCGGCCTCGCCAACCCGCTCGTGGAAATGCAGGTCAAGGGCGCGCTCGTTAAATCCGGTATCGGCGCAAAGAGCGCTGCCTGCATGGCGGAGCGAATGGTCGACCGCTTGACTATCGGCCAGCTGTGGAAGTTGCGCCAAGGCATGGCCGCGCAAGAGGGCGAGCCCGAGGAGGGCTACGGTCTCGGCGAACTCGTCAAGCGCCTGCGCCGGGTCGATGATGGCGAGGCGGTCGCGGTGCTTACCAGCAGCGCCGGACTTTGCGCTCTCGGCATAGGCTGACAGGCCGCTTGCAATTCTTCCCATGCTTGCGCCACAGTGCGCGCCGGAGAGGGAGAATATCATGAACCGATTGGCATTGGCCGCCGTGCTGCTCGCATCAACAGCGCCGCTCGCCGCCGAAACGCACCGCGTGGAACCGGGTGAGGGCGGCGCGGAGCGTCTTCAGGAGGCGCTGATCCTCGCTGCACCGGGCGACACGATCGAACTGGGCACGGGGCGCTTTGTGCTTTCTGATGGCCTCAGCCTCGATGTTGATGGCGTGACGCTGCGCGGAGCGGGGATGGATGCGACCATCTTGGACTTTACCGGCCAGCAGGGCGCAGGAGAAGGCCTGCTGGTCACCTCCGACAACGTCACCTTGCGCGACTTCGCGGTCGAGAACCCCAAGGGCGACGGCATCAAGTCCAAGGGCGCAGACAACATCATCTATCACGCGATCCGCGTCGAATGGACCGGCGGCCCCAAGGAATCCAACGGCGCCTATGGCATCTATCCGGTCGAGAGCGCCGGGGTGCTGGTGCAGGGCTCGAAGGTTATGGGCGCTTCGGACGCCGGGATTTACGTGGGCCAGAGCCGCGACATCACGGTGCGCGGCAACACCGTCGCTTTCAACGTGGCAGGCATCGAGATCGAGAACAGCCGCGGCGCGCTGGTGACCGGTAACACCGCCACCCGCAACACCGGAGGGCTGCTGGTGTTCGACCTCCCCGGCCTGCCGGTGATGAACGGCGGCAATGTGATCCTGCGCGGGAACACCGTGAAGGACAACGACACCCCTAATTTTGCGCCCAAGGGCAACATCGTTGCCAGCGTGCGTCGCGGGACCGGCGTGTTGGTGATGGCCAACGACGGCGTGCTGATCGAGGGCAATACCTTCGACAACAATCCGACCGCGCACGTCATGGTGGTCGCCTACACACAAGCCTTCGACGATCCGCGCTACAACCCCTACGCCCGCAACGTGATTGTCGGCCCCAATGCCTTCGGGCGCGGCGGGGACGATCCGCAGATCGACGGCAAGGCAATGCTGCTCGCGGCGTTCGGCGGCGCGCTGCCGCCGGTCATGTGGGACGGGATCGCACAGGACGACACGGGCCTGCGGGTCGCAAAGGGCGTGACGGGCTGGTCGCTGAACCTGTCGAAGCCTGGCCAAAGCCTCGCCGAAGCGCAGCCCGGGCCGCTGATGCTCACGCCGGTCGAAAGCTGGGCGTTCCCCGAAGTGGGCGCCCCTGCAGCGCTGGAGGCGCGGCTGAAGTGAGGCTTGGGCTGCGCCTTCTCGCGTTTGCCTGCGCTACGTTCGGCGCGGCGCTCGGCCATGCGACGGTAATGGGGGAGCTTGCGGTCAATGACGCGGCGGTCACCGGCGCAGCCTTCCCACAGAAGCTGAGTGACTTCCGCTTTTTCGCCGATGGCGCGCGGCAATCGCCCAATTATGACGTGACGCCCTATGCTCTCAACGCCGCGCTGTGGTCGGACGGGGCCGAAAAGCTGCGCTTCATCTACCTGCCTGAAGGCACCCAGCTTGCCGATGACGGAGAGGGGCTGCTCAAGTTCCCGGTCGGTGCGGCGATTATCAAGACCTTCGCCCTCGGAGAGGGCAAGGCTCGCCGCCTGATCGAGACCCGCGTGCTGCTCCACCGCGCGGATGGCTGGACGGCGCTCCCCTACCGCTGGAACGCCGAGCAGACCGATGCGACGTTGGCGCTGGCAGGCGGGCGTGTCGATCTCACCACGCCTGCGGGCGAAGCGATCTCCTATGCCATCCCGAACAAGAACCAGTGCAAGTCCTGCCATTCCAAGGATGGCGTGGTTCTCCCGATTGGACCCAAGGCACGCAACCTCTCGGTCGCATGGCTGGGGCAGATGGCGGCCTCGGGCGCGCTCGACCGAGTATCGCCGGGCGCAGGCACGCTGCCGGTCTGGGCGGCACGCAAGGCGACAGATCCCGCCGCGCCGCTTGCCCGCGCCTATCTCGACGTCAATTGCGCGCATTGCCACCAGCCGGGCGGCGGGGCGTCCAATTCGGGGCTAGACCTGCGCTGGGAGCAGGCCGATCCCAACGCCTATGGCATCATGAAGCGGCCGGTCGCGGCCGGGCGCGGGTCGGGGGGGAACGACTTCTCGATTTTGCCCGGCCACCCCGACCAGTCGATCCTCCTCTACCGGATGGACAGCGCCGAGCCCGGCATCGCCATGCCCGAGCTTGGCAAAAGCAGTGTGGACAAAGACGGCGTTGCGGTAGTGCGGCGCTGGATTGCGGAGATGAAAGCAAAATGAAATGGGTCAAGCGCGGATTGCTTGCGCTTCTGGCTGTGCTGGTGATCGCCTTCCTGATCTTCCGCACCCCCGATACCGACGCGGCCGAAATGCGCGCCAAGTATGGCGCGCCGCCTTCGCAATTCGTTGAAATCGGCGGCGGGGTGAAAGTCCACCTGCGCGACGAGGGGCCAAGGGATGCGCCCGCGATCATGCTGCTGCACGGCTCCAACGCTGATCTGCACACCTGGGACCCGTGGGCAGACGCGCTAAAGGGCAAATACCGGGTGATCCGCTTCGATCAGGTTGGCCACGGCCTAACCGGCCCCGACCCCAAGGACGATTACAGCCGCGACAACTACGTCGCCGATATCCTCGAAGTAGCGGACAAGCTGGGGCTTAAAACCTTCCTGCTGGGCGGCAATTCGATGGGCGGCAAGCACGCGCTCGCCTTCGCGGTCAAATACCCGGAACGCCTCACCGGCTTGGTGCTGGTCGATGCTGCCGGAGGCCCGATGCTCAAGCTCGCGCGCAAGAAGGACGACGATAGCAGCAGCAGCAGCAGCAGCAATATCGGCTTCAAGATCGCGCGGATGCCGGGGGTCAACCTCCTTGTCGAGCAAATCACCCCGCGTAGCCTGATTGCGCAGAGCCTTGAGCAGTCGGTCTCGGTCAAATCGGTCGTCACCGAGCAGGCGATTGACCGCTATTGGGAACTGCTGCGCTATCCAGGCAACCGCCGCGCGACGCTCAAGCGGTTCAGTCTGCCCTATGATCCGCTAACCGAGGCCGAGATTGCGGGCATTACCGTGCCGACGCTGATCCTGTGGGGTGAGGAGGACCGGCTGATCCCGCTCGCGGCTGGGGAGTGGCTGGGCAAGACCATGCCGGACAACAGCCTCGTTACCTATCCCAAGGTCGGGCACTTGCCGCACGAGGAGGCGGTGGAGGCGACGCTGGGCGATCTCGAGCCGTGGCTTGCCGAGCACGCATCGTCGCCTAAACCTAGGTAAGTTTTTCGCTCGCGCCGAAGCCCTCTGGACGCGCGGAACGGTTGCGCCCTACATCCGTTCGCACTTGCACACTGAAACTAAGGGGTCGGCCTTGCGAAAACTCGGGATTATTGGCGGCATGAGCTGGGTGTCGACCGCCACCTATTACGACCACATCAACCGCATCGTGCAGCGCCGCGCCGCGCCGATGGCGAGCGCCCCGTTGCTGATCGAGAGCCTCGACTTCTGCCAGCTCTACGCTCTTGTCGAGGAACGCGACTGGCAGCGCGCGGCGGGCGTGCTGATCGACAGCGCCAAGCGGCTCGAAGGTGCGGGCGCGCAAGGCCTCATCATCGGCGCCAACTCGATGCACAAGCTCTACGACGATGTCGCGGCGGCGGTGGACATCCCGATCCTGCACATCGCCGAATATGTCGGCCTCGCGATGAAACGCGCGGGCAAGACCAGCGCGGCGCTATTCGGCACGCGCAATGTGATGACCGAGAGCTTCTATCGCAAACGCCTCGTCGCCCACGGTATCGATCTGCTGCCGCCCAACCTTGCCTATGTCGAGATGCTCGACCGGATCATCTATGACGAACTGATGGTCGGCAAGGTCACCCGCGAAGCGGAGCGGCGGATGAAGACGATGATCACCAACACCGCGCAGGAAGGTGCGCAGGCGGTGGTGCTGGCCTGTACCGAGCTAGACCTGGTGGTCGACATCGACGCCAACGTGCTGCCGATCTTCGACAGCACCCGTATCCACTGCGAGGCAGCGGCAGACTGGATTCTCGAGCAGGAGATGGCGAACTAGTCCGCGCCATGTCGCCTGCGACGCACGCTTCGCCGCATGGAAGGTTTGCGCGGGGTGCATCTGCAAATTCTTGAACCTATCTGACCAGCGGATTTTGTCACCCACGAGGTAAAAGGCATTATCCGGGTCCTCGGGTCGCACCGACAGGCCCTTGGGGCCGCTTTCCTCCCCCCCAATCACCGGAAAGCGGCCCCATAATTTTTCTTATCCATTCGATTTTTGCGAGCAGTGGCACAAGGTTCCCGACCTGTTCCGGTTGAGCCGCAGCCCGCGCTCCCCTAATCGTTCGAACCGTGATGTCCCGCGCTTCCTTTGCCGCCAATCCCGACGCCCACGGGCCGCGTGAATTCGGCGCACCCTCCGGCGGCGAGCGGCGGGGCCCGCGCAGCGCCTTCCAGCGCGACCGCGACCGGATCGTCCATTCGATGAGTTTCCGGCGGCTGAAGTCAAAAACACAGGTGTTCATCGCCCCCGATGGCGACCACTATCGCACCCGCCTCACCCACAGCCTTGAAGTTGCGCAGATCGGACGGGTGATCGCCCGCACGCTCGGCATCGACGAGGACCTGACTGAGGCGCTGTGCCTTGCGCATGATCTCGGCCATCCGCCTTTCGGCCATGCGGGCGAGGCGGCGTTGTCGGACGCGATGGAGCGCCATGGCGGCTTCTGCCACAACGCGCAGGCGCTGCGGACGGTGATGCGGATCGAGTGCCCATATCCCGCGCACGATGGCCTCAACCTCACGTGGGACTTGCTCGAGGGCCTGGCTAAGCACAACGGGCCCGTCACCGCGCCGAACTGGGCGCTCGCCGAACTCGACGCGGCTTTCCCGCTGAAGCTCGGCACTTGGCCCTCGCTTGAAGCGCAGGTCGCGGCGGTGGCGGACGACATTGCCTACGACAATCACGACATCGACGATGGCCTGCGCGCCGGGTTCCTTGAACTGGACGACCTGCTCACGCTGGATTTCCTCGCAGATCAGTGGCG
>Ga0105048_10020175_pt1 | contig 10179 bp, 8 predicted proteins | sample MAT05_FD_78382 | JGI IMG/M metagenome (GOLD analysis project Ga0105048, IMG submission 78382) | Freshwater microbial communities from Lake Fryxell liftoff mats and glacier meltwater in Antarctica - MAT-05 | ecosystem: Environmental > Aquatic > Freshwater > Ice > Liftoff microbial mat | place...
ACCGTCGCGTGTAACGTCGATCCGCAAAGGTACATAGCGATCGACTTCGAAATGAGTTGTTCTTCCGTCAGACGCTTAAGAATAATCTTGTTTCGCTTGGCTTGTTGCTGCCGAGTTGCTTTTGAGATATTAGCCTTGACCACCCGCCAGTTAGACAGTTAAGTAAATGGCCTATTGGTGGGGCGCAAATCCCATGCCAAAGTCGCAGGAATTAAAAATTGTTTTTAATAAACATTTGTAGCAATCTACGTGCCGAACACTATTGAGTACGTTCGCTTTTACGTCCCGTTCCGGTTGATGGCCCAAACCAAGTGTGCGTAGCGTGATCGCTATTGAGCAAAAACCGATTAGGAGTCCGTATTTGGCATCCATCGGAACGCTCGAGCTAATTCCTGACGTTTCTGCTGATAAAAATGGGAGAAGAATACTTCCCTCCACAAGTTAAATCGCATATTCGCAACGGATGTGACAGAAAGTGGGCTGAATTTTAAGATTACAGTGCTCAGGAGCATCACGCGGAACGCGATGAATACGTACTCATCATGCTACGCGTGAGGTCCTACCGCGCGCCTTACCGTCATTGGGAACGCTAAACAATAGTCGTTCCTGTCAAGTGTCGGTTAATGGCCGAAACCAGCGCCAGGATAGAAGCCTTCGTAATCGATTTATGCTGTCCGACGCCGAAAAGTTCGTTGCCATCAGGCGTCTTGATCAGAATGTAGGCCGCTGCAGAACTGTCGCTGCCTGAGTCCAACGCGTGCTCTTGAAAATCGCGGATGTCGTAAATGAGCGAGTAACTCTCCGCCAAGGCGTGAACCAACGCGTCTAGTGGGCCGTTCCCCTGGCCCATCACTTGCTGCTTTTCATGATTGTAGGAGAGCGAGAATCGATATCGTTCTTGGTCGACCACGTCGCATTCGACCGGGGTATGCGATTCGTAGCTGAGTGCTGCAGGAGGATGTACATAGGTTGCCAAAAAAGTCTTGGCCACCTCTTGAGCGGGCATTTCTTGACCCGTGCGATCTGTGATCTGCTGGACGATTTGGCTGAATGCAATCTGCAAGCGGCGAGGCAAACGGAATCCTATCTCCTCTTCCACTAAGTAGGCTACCCCTCCCTTGCCTGACTGCGAGTTGACGCGAATGACCGGATCGTACTGACGTCCAATGTCCGCTGGATCGATAGTCAAGTACGGGACTTCAAACCGTCCCGAGCCTGACTTTTTCATAGCTTCAAAGCCTTTCTTGATGGCATCCTGATGGGAGCCGGAGAACGCCGTAAATACCAATTCGCCGGAGTAAGGAGTGCGCTCGTGCACCTTTAACTCAGTACAGAACTCGGCCACGCGTCGCACCTCCTTGAGATTCGAAAAGTCGAGTCCTGAATCAATGCCCTGCGTCGTGAAATTGAGCGCCATCGTCACGATATCCAGATTGCCGGTTCTCTCACCGTTTCCAAACAGAGTCCCCTCGACCCGTTGTCCACCGGCTAGCAGCCCAAGCTCCGAGGCAGCCGTTCCAGTTCCGCGATCATTATGCGTATGAAGCGATATAATGGTCTGCTTCCGATTCCGAAACTTGCGACAGAACAGTTCGATCTGATCGGCGTAAACGTTGGGTGTTGCTAGCTCGACGGTTGAGGGCAAATTGATAATGACGGGATCGCTCTCGGACGGATTCCAGACGCGGCAAACCGCTTCACAGATCTCGACCGCAAAATCGATCTCTGTGCCGGTAAAGCTCTCCGGTGAATACTCGTAGCGGACTTTCCCCCCCTCAAAGGTTTTGGCCAATCGATGAATTTCGGTTGCACCCTGGACCGCGAGATTAACAATCTCCGACTTGGTGGCTCGAAACACGACCCGGCGTTGCAACTCCGAAGTTGAATTGTAAAGATGGACAATCGGAGATTTGGCACCCTGGATGGCTGCGAACGTTTTCTCGATCAAATGCGATCTCGCCTGCGTCAATACTTGAATGGAGACATCTGCAGGGATCAAGTCCTTTTCGATCAACTCACGTACGAAAGCAAAATCCGTTTCCGAAGCGGCCGGAAAGCCAACTTCGATTTCCTTGAACCCAATCGTGACCAGAGTCCGAAACAGTTCAAGTTTCTTGGCGGGTCCCATTGGGTTGATGAGCGCCTGATTTCCATCGCGCAGATCGACCGAACACCATATCGGTGCCAGCGTCAACGACTTGCTGGGCCAAACGCGATCCGGGAGTGCAATGGTCGGAAACGGTAAATACTTTGACACGATCTTTGGATGCTCGTAGTGAGAGTGATAAAGCTATAGTGATAAAGCTATGCGGTACAAAACAAAAAAACCCGGAGCCCGACTGGCGGGCCCCGGGTCTGGGGGAATTTTCTGGTCGCGTTTCTCCGACCAACTTTCCGCACCGCTACCGGTTACCCGCGTTCTGGGTAAGGAGCAGTGTAAGAAGTGGTAAGGTTTTCGACATGTTGGTTTCTGAATTGGTTCTCGGGACTGCCCCAGAACCGAAGTGTAGATTCAGGGCCAACCTCTACAGTAACGAGCGATGTTCCGACCGTCAAGTTCGCGCGTAGCCACTATTTGAAAACAGTCCAGTGCTTGTAGAACGCAGCTCGCACCGGGGCCATCACCCAACGGATAGCGGTCAGAATGCCGCTCAACAGCCACGGAAAAGGAGTCGGTCGGAGGATATCCACGAACAGGCAATAGCGCATCGCGTCCGACTCATTGCAGGACTGGTGTTGCAACGTATCATCGAAGATAAACAGCTTTTCGTCTTGCCAATAGTGTGTTTGGTTTCCGACTCGGATGTAGACGTTTTTGTTGTCGATATCATTGATATTGTAGAGAACTCGGAGAGTGACTCTCAGGGGACCAAAGTGCTCACCCGTCGATTGCCTCTTATTGAAGATCGATACTCCGATCGTGCGTATGTAGCGAAACGGAGCGTGGTATTCTGGCATGTCCACCGAAGTGGCAACGTTTTGTCCGTACCACTTGAAGAAGATCATGCCCCGCTTTTTTTCCTTCATCTTCGATTCCAGCATACCGACCAGATTCCTGTCGGCAGCAGCATCGATCAGCGTTTGAATCTCACTCCGATAGCCGGCAGGCAAATCGGCGAGTCGATAGATGCCGCGGTTCAAATAGGGCAAACAGAGCAAATCCATCAGTAGATTAAAGGGTGAAAGCAACCAGGTAAAAACTCCGTTGCCTGCGAAATAACGGTCGACCGTTCGGAGCGTTCGCTGTGAGTTTCGCAGGACGTCGATGAGCCCAAACGTCACATAGACCAGCAGGAGCCACGGAACGAAATAGACCGCCAGTCCCAGCGGTACAACTCGCTTTAGCGTCTTCTTTGCGATTCGAAACCAGTCGATCGACGGTGATTGCTCGACTTGAGCGGAAAGCGTTTGCATGACGATATGCCTTATGGAAGCGAGAGACCTAATCTGGGCACTTCCGGGACTATGCAGAATTGACGCAGCCGTGTCAACATGAGCTAGCGACGCATGAATGCTTTCAATCGGCGGGAAATTTGCTCGAGGGCGGACTTCCTGGTATGAAGCCCTCTCGCCTTGGAGTCTTTAGGAAACAAATTGGGGTAGCCATGTCAACCTCTTGCCGCGCCCGCTCATTACCTCCAGCGACAGCCAAGGTTTCTTGGTTGTGTTGGATGGTCGGGCTTCTCGTTGCCGGACTAGGATTCACCTACCAAGAAGAATCGGGTGAGCAAGCCGATGAGGTCGCGAAACGTTTTCTAGCCGTTCTTGAAAAATCCCCGCAAAAAGGAACGGCCCTAGACCGAGTCTATTCCCACCACTTGCAAAACGGAACGTTGCCCGCCCTGATCGCGGATTTCAAAGAGCGAACCGAGGTAAATCCTGGCGACGGAAGCTCGTGGATGATTCTGGGGTTGATCGAAGCCCAGAGGCGGATGGATCTGCAGGCCATCGAGGCCTTTGCCAAGGCCGAGCGGCTGCGTTCTGAGGATCCGCTGCCTGTCTTCTACGCCGCCCGGTGCTGGTTGCGTCAAGGCGAAATGGCCAAAGCAATCGAAGGTTTCGAAGCGGCCATCCAACGCAACCCCTCTCGAATGGTCTTGATGGACATCTACGGACAGTTGGGCCGGACGCTGCAGCGCCAGCGACGCCATGAAGACGCGCTGCGTGTCTGAAAACGGATGCAGACTCAGTTTCCTGGCGACACCCGAGTCGTAGAACAGATTAGCTGGATTCAACGTCAGGAGGGTGCATATCGCCCCGCTTTTCCACGCTATGAACAACTCGTTGCACTGTGCAAAGACGACTACCAACGCACGCAGTACCGAATGCCGAGCAATCATGGATCCGCATCCGATCTCAATTCGGTATACTATGCAGAGAATCGCAACAACATCGAACGCGCGACTCACTCGGCGGTTCGGTCCCTGCAATGGCTGGTAGATCGGTGGGAGGGGGACCCCGCCGCTGCGCTGCCGCGATACGAGTTGCTCCGAACACTCGTATTCCCGAGCGATCGCGAGGAGTTCGTCTATGCGGATCGTAACCGTTTATTAGATGAAGCTCCCGTGACGGTCTCCGAGAAACTCTTCAAAATTGCAACCGAAGTTCATCGATTGGACGAACTGAAACAGATGCTGAATGCCAGAGAGTCTCCGATTCCCTCAATCCCATGGACCGTTCTCAGAACGCAATTCGCGATGGCGGAAAGAGACTTCGGAACGGCAAGTCGCATGCTTGAAAAACTTTTGGAACGCAGCCAAACAGAAAAGTCCCACGTGACATTGCTCGCCGCTTGCCAAGTCGCGGTTCCAGCGTTCAAGATCGAGGAACTCAGAAAGCCCGCATTTCTTATTTTGGACGAGTACGTGAGGAGGGAATCGGCAAGCGGCTCGTACCCTCATACAGACTTCCAACTCTTTCCGCTGGTGCGAATGGTGTCGGAGTATCGACAGGAACAAGCAGGCGTACCTGTTGAGAACGAAAAGTGAACGCCGGCAATTGTCCTATTCTCTTTGAGAACCAACGGCTGGTACAACCAATGCATGAACAGAATACATCGAGGCAAGAACAGATCGGGGGACTCCATGTTTGGAACGAATGATTGGTTTACGTGGGCGATTCTTTCAGCGGTGTTCGCTGCAATGACGGCGATCTTTGCAAAGATTGGACTAAAAGGTATTGATTCCGATTACGCGACCCTCTTTCGTACTTTCGTGATCATGCTGGTCTTGGCCGTCTTTGTGGTTGTGGCAAAAAAATGGCGTAATCCTATGACACTGTCGATGCATACGGTTACGTTTCTCGTGTTGTCGGGCTTGGCAACCGGTGCCTCCTGGGTTTGCTATTTCCGAGCTTTGAAGATTGGTGAGGCCTCCAAGGTCGCCCCAGTCGACAAGCTTAGTTTGCTGCTGGTGGCACTCTTCGCTACTGTTTTCCTGGGTGAGCGACCAAACTTGCGTGAATGGCTCGGGATCGCGCTGGTCGGTGTTGGAGTACTGGTTCTGGGATTCAAACGATGATTTCGTGCCACCACCTCCTAAAGGAATCGTTGGCTTTCGCAGTGTTGCTGATCGCCAGTTCGATGGATTCGATTGTAAGCAAGCAACATTGTTTTTTCGTATTTGTACTCAGCCTTTGGCGGTACTCGTACTCGTACTCGATCAACACAACCCATGTGAGTTCGAGGTCTTGCATCCCATTTTTTCTAGTCGTGTGTTCCTCGCTCCCTGCTTGGGGGCAGAAGTCACCCGAGCTATCCATTCGACCGCTCGGGGATACCCAAAAACTGGTCGCCCTCGATGTCCGGATTTCTTTTCAGGGGGAATCGGATGGGGAAACTGTCGTCCGTTTGCCTGACGAATGGGGCGGCCAAAAGGAACTCTACTTGGCCCTTCGCGATTTCACAGCGGATAGGGCTGAAGTCTTGCCGGGTGACGGTCCGAATCGTCGTCTGCTGCGGCATGCCCCTGATGCTTGGATTACCCTCAAGTAGCTTGTGGTCGAGGATGCAGAGGGTCCGAAGTTCAGTGGCCGAGGGAACGACTATCGCGTACGAATTCGCAATAGATACCTTTTCGCGCTTGGCGACGCATATGTGGTGCAACCGGAATCGGTTGGGGATCAGGTAAACGTTTCGACGGATATCGTTTTTCCAGACGGAATGGCTTGGGCATCGGATTTGGAACATCAACAGTTCGGGCGACGGATGACCTTTGGTGATCTCAGGGAAAGTGTGTTGATCGCTGGCGACATTCGGATCGTGGATGCGGGTGGCGGGGCGAGGCTAGCCATACGTGGCACGATCGATTCCAGGAATGATACGGGATGGCAAGAATCCTTTCAGAGAATCTCACGAGCGCAACGTGACTATTGGAGTGCGGAGGACGAACCATTCCTAGTTACCATTGTCACCTAAGCTCCAGTTGCTCCTGGTTCGATTTCGTGTCGACGTTCGAAACAAAGTCCGTCGGCTTAGCACGTGTACGACATTTCTCTGAGGTCTGTTTTGCAAGGTTTACAGCGATAGCACGCACCCACGGATAGAGGATCGTCTTCCCCTCGAGTCGATCTCGCGAGCTCCAAAAAACACTCTGAGTGGAAGGTCGATCCGAGACGAGTCGTCGGAGAACAGACGACGAACGCTTTACTCGACGGTCAATCGCCGACATCCCTCTAGTCTTGCGAAGATGTTTGATTTCGCAAATCCGATGATGCATTCGCCAAAACGTCATGAAACGATTGTCTCGCAACAATTCCTCTGGTTCATGAACGGAGAACTGACGACCGAGTTTTCGAGAGAGTTTGTCGACCCATCGATGCCACGTACCGACGAAGAGACTGAGCCAGACATAGACGCTCGCGAATCCGACTCGATCGATTCGATCAAAGACGACTCCAGTTGGCAACAGGATGGATTTAGCTTGGACTCTTCCGGAGGTTTTCCTGGCCATGACCCGGAGCGAGCTGTGGTTCGCCGGTAGATTCTTGCTGAAGACGGGACGCTCGAGATCAAGAGTTCGATTCTTAAACGACGGGGTCTGCTAGAGGACACGCTGGTCGTGTGTTCCAGCGAGTTTCGGCGCACCCCTACCGCGGATGCGAACGATGTTGCCAACGGCAAAGAACCTGGACGGGACCACAACCACCGAGGTTTTTCGCTGCGGATGGCAGGCGGAGGGGTACGCGGAGGAATGGCGTACACCACGACAGCGGGCAAGCTAGCGTCGATGTTTGTCGCACTCGTTAGAACGTCTTCGCTTACTTTGGTGAAATTTGCTATTCGGGTGATCCCTTCGTCGACCTCATCGACGACACGCAGAGAGGCGAGAAAAAATAGATTGCGCGAGGTCAGGGGGACACACTTCCATACGTTTCGCGGACGAAGTAGAATCGTCGGGCCAGGCGTGAAACATGAGAATACGTTGCTCGGACAATACCGTGAGCTGAAGTTTGTTCTCGCATTTGATCTGGTGTTAATAGTATAATTAAGAACACGCTTCGACTGACGGCGACCTGCAATAAACTCACCCCAACTGTCCGAGACTCAAATGACCTCACCTATCCATTGGCCTCAGGAACATTCACGGCGTCAATTCGTAAAGGGGTCAACGTTGGTGGCGAGTGGTGCGATGGCGACGGCCATGGATCTTAAGCGGTCCGTGCACGCCGCTGGTGACGATATGTTGAAAGTTGGATTGATCGGCTGCGGCGGACGCGGGACTGGTGCTGCAACTCAGGCATTGATGGCTGACAGTCGTGTTAAGCTCACAGCGATGGCCGACGTTTTCGAAGATCGATTGCACCAAAGTCTTAGAAGCCTAACCAAAACAGAAGGACTCGAAGCCAAAATCGATGTCCCTCCCGAGAAGCAGTTTGTCGGTTTCGATGCTTACCAGCAGGTGCTCTCTAGCGATGTTGACGTTGTGCTTCTGACCACACCGCCACATTTTCGGCCCATGCATTTGCAAGCTGCAGTGGCAGCTGGCAAACATGTCTTCGCAGAGAAGCCGTGTGCGGTCGATGCCGCAGGCGTTCACTCCGTACTCCGTAGTTGCGAGGAAGCTAAGAAGAAAAACCTAGCGGTCGTGTCTGGGCTCTGCTTGCGCTATCACCCTCCCTACAGGGAAGCTATTCAGCGGATTCGAGACGGCGCGATCGGTGATTTGCGTACTTTGATGGCGAATGATTATCGAGGGCCGATTTGGGTCAAGCCGCGGCAACCCGAATGGACCGATATGCATTGGCAGATGCAGAACTGGTACTACTTCACTTGGCTTTCGGGTGACTTTAACGTTGAGCAGCATGTCCACAACCTGGACCTCTGCGCCTGGGCAATGGGGGATGAATATCCCGTCAAAGCTATCGGAATGGGGGGTCGTGAAGTAAGAAAGGGTCCCGAGTATGGAAATATCTTCGACCATCACGGCGTCGTTTATGAGTATGCCAACGGTGCGCGACTCATCAGCAATACACGTCAGATCGAAGGCTGTAAGAGCGACATCAGCGTCGCCGTTCTCGGCTCGAAGGGGACGGCGCAGCTCACCGAGCGACGCAACGGTGTTCGCATCTCCGCGCAGAGCGAATGGAGCTACCGTGGCGAAGAAAAAAATCTCTATCAAGTCGAGCACGACGAACTGTTCGCAAGCATCAGGGTTGGCAAGCCGATCAACAACGGCGAGTACATGGCCAAGAGTACTATGCTGGCCATCATGGGCCGAATGGCGACTTACACCGGGCAAGAGATCACTTGGGACATGGCTTGGAATTCGAAGGAGGACCTCAGCCCGCCGCGATACGAGTGGGGGGAACTAGCTACCCCCGAAGTCGCTGTACCCGGTGTGACAAGGTATTTCTAACTCTTTTGGATGCCTAGCGGAAAACAGACGAAAACAAATGAATCGCACTTTAACGCCGAATTCCTATTCTCGACGTAGCTTCCTGATTGGTACTGTCACCGGCTTAGCCGCGGTAACTGCGCACCGATCAAGTTGTTCGCCGACCATCATGGATGCTCGCAAACCGACGTTGTTCCAACACGCATGCATGACACTTCCCTATAGCAGCTTCCCCTTGGACCGTGCCCTGACCGGTATCCAGGCGGCCGGCTTCCAATACGTTGCATGGGGTGTTACGCATCGCGAAGCTAACGGCCAGCAAATCCCCGTGATGGCAGAAGACGCTTCGCCAGAGAGTTCCAAGATCCTTGCATCCCGTTGCCGCGATATGGGGCTCGAGCCCATCATGATGTTTTCTACGATCTATCCAGAACACGCAAAGGGACTGGCTGTACTGACACACCGGATCAAGCAAGCATCCGCGGCTGGAATCGGACAAGTATTGACGTTCGGTCACACCCAAGGCGGGAACCGAGCATTGTGGATCGAGAGATTCAAACAGCTCGGTCCCATCGCACGCGACCATGATGTGATGTTGGTGGTCAAGCAGCATGGCGGTACGACTGGGACGGGCGAAGCCTGTGCGGAGATCATCCGCGAGGTCAATGACCTAAACGTAATGGTCAACTATGACGCCGGGAACGTGCTGGACTATCTGGATGTTGATCCGATCCCAGACATTCGAAAATGCGCCTCCGAAGTACGGAGCTTTTGCGTCAAAGACCACCGCAATTGGCCGAAAGACCAAGACTGCGGGCCAGGCTTCGGCCAGATCGATCACTACCGTCTCCTCGAGCCCGTAGCCTTTAGCGGATTAACAATCCCGTTAGCTTATGAAAATATCTCTGCACCCCTAGTTCCTTCCGCGACAACGCCGGAGGAAATTGACCGCCTTGCACGCCGCGCACGCGAGTTTTTAGAAACCGTTATTGACGGTCTTCAACGTCATTGATTGGACTTTGTCGGAAGCCAAGAATCCCAAAAACCGCCCACCTAATTTTCCGCTCAAATCAGGAGTTCTGAGCCTGTGGTATTCGAATCCCGCACGCCTTGTGCTACGGTTCGTTCAGGCTTTGCGGCTAAAACCCGCAGGGCCGCCGCCCAGTATCCACAAAGCACAACAATCCACAGGACAAGCCTGTGGTATTCGAATCCCGCACGCCTTGTGCTGCGGATCGTTCAGGCTTTGCGGCTAAACCCGCAGGGCCGGCGCCCAGTATCCACAAAGCACAACAATCCACAGGACAAGCTTGTGGTATTCGAATCCCGCACGCCTTGTGCTGCG
>Ga0105048_10020176_pt1 | contig 10179 bp, 9 predicted proteins | sample MAT05_FD_78382 | JGI IMG/M metagenome (GOLD analysis project Ga0105048, IMG submission 78382) | Freshwater microbial communities from Lake Fryxell liftoff mats and glacier meltwater in Antarctica - MAT-05 | ecosystem: Environmental > Aquatic > Freshwater > Ice > Liftoff microbial mat | place...
AAATGAGTAGTAGACTTAGTTTCATCAAAACAATTTTTATGCGAATTTAATACTTTATCGCTTTCTTTTACAAGTTTTGGGGCAAACTTGCTAAGAATGGTCTTTTGAAAAGATTGTAAATTAGTTGTTTGACTTACATACTCAGAATTTTAAATTCCGTTCTTCTGTTTTCTTGGTGTGCTTCTTCTCGTTCGTTGGTTGAAGTTTTTTTAGCAATTTCGGTATCAGAAATAATGTTTTTTGTTTCGCCATATCCTGCAAATTCAAGTCGTGATCGGGCAATTCCATGTTCCACTAAATAATTAACAACTGCTTCAGCTCGATTTTGAGAAAGCTCTTGATTGTGTTCTGCACTACCTCGGGTATCTGTGTGACCAGAAATTTCAATTCGCATAGTTGGATTATCTTGTAATAATTTCAATAATCTTTCTAATTCATTTACTGATTCTGGTCGTAATGAAAATTTGTCCAAATCAAAAAATATGTTTCGTAAAACAATGGTTTGTCCAACTTCTACTTTTTTCAAATCTGCATCTTTTTCATATTGACGGAATCCACTTTCGTTCGGAATTACAAAATTTTCGGAGTGAAACAAATAACCATCTTTACGAACAGCAATTCCGTAGTTTTTGCCACCCGGAAGCGACACCAAATATTTTCCGCTAATTCCGTCTGACGTAAATTCAGCAATAACTTTGTTTGCTTCGTTATCTACCAAAACAATTTGCGCTTTAAGCGGCTGTTGAGTTTTTTCATCTCGAATAATGCCTGTAAGAATTGCCATGTTGCTACCTTCACTTACAAGTTCCGGTTCAATAATTTTTTCTTTAATCGGTTTTGCAATGGATGCAATTAAATTGTCTTCGTTTGATAATACTGGTGGTTTTTCAGGACCTAAAAAAGTAATTATGTAAATATCTTTTTCTCCAAATCCGCCTTGTCTATAAGATGAGCAATAACCATATCTACCGTTACCAGCAACGACTAACTGAACGTCGTCGTCAGGTGTATTTACAGGAGGTCCTAAATTAACTGGAGCGGTCCAAACACCATTAACTAATTTTGAATAGAATAAATCAAAGCCGCCCATTGTGTTGTGGCCTTTAGATGCAAAATACATTGTTTGACCATCGGGGTGAATGAATACACTTCTTTCAGCATAGGGCGTGTTTAATACATTACCAACATTTACAGCTTCGCCCCATTTCCCTTTTACAACGTCGTAGTCAGAATAATATATATCGTGACTACCAAATCCACCGGGTTTATCGCTGGTGAAATACAATCTTTTTCCATCAAATGTTAATGATGCATCTGGTTCGTGCGAATCTGTATTAATTGTTTTTTCCATTAATTTAGGTTGCGACCAAGCTCCATCTTCATCAATAGATTCATAGATATCACCGTTGCCACGATCGTCATTGTAAACATAAAGTGTATGCCCATCTGGTGATAGACCAATTGTTGCATCATGTTGTCCTTTTACATTTACAGGTTTTCCAATTGGCACAGCAGGTCCCCATGCACCATCCACTCGTTTGCTGATGTATAAATCTTCCCAATATCCGCCATTTGGTGACATGTCTTCTGTGCCAGGTCGACGCGTTGTAAAAATCATAATTGCTTCATCCGTTGAAATTATTGGAGCATAGTCAGGATATTCTGTGTTTACTGATTTTCCTACGTTATCAATCCAAACTCGTGCAGGTTTTTTTGCTAATATCTCTCCACTTTTACATTCTTGAATTTTTTTAAATGCTTCTGTTTTTAGTGGTGCTAATTCTGGTGCTGTTGCCTTTCCAGCAAACATATTGTAATAGTCAATTGCTTTTGTCCAATTGCCTTCTAATTGGTAACACCAACCTATGTAAAAAAGAATATCACCTGTAACAGTAGGTTTTAATTGGTATGCTTTTTCAAAATAGGTTTTCATTTTGTACTTATCAAAATTCAAATAACACATGCCAATTTTATAATTTAAATCAGCACTATTTGGATTAAAGGCATTCGCTTTTAGATAGTAAGGAACAGCAGAATTATAATCTGCCGGATACCCAAAATAATAAGCGTCACCAGAAGCGATATTATCTTCGGCTATTTTAAATTCGTCTTTGCGTTCTTTAAAAAGTGCTTTATCAAAAGGTACATCTGGTTGTGCAAATGTCAACTGAACAAAACAAAAAGAGATGAATAAGAAAGTAATTTTTTTCATATGATTTGAATTATTAGTTGCCAGAACAAGCTGGGCTGTTAATATATTGTTCTGCATTTTCACTGCCAAGAATAAAAGCATTTTGCCAATCGGCACAAGCTCCGTCTAAATCTTTCAGCATCTCTTTTGCAATGCCACGATTGAAATATGCTTCGGTGTACTCCGCATTTAAAGCTATTGCCTTATCACATGCCTTTACAGCCTCTGCGTAATTTTCTTGTTTAATGTAAACCGATGCTTGATTGTTGTAAGCAAAGGCATAATCAGGATTGAGTTGTGCAGCTTTTGTAAAATCTGCCAATGCATCTGCGAATTTTCCTTGTTCAAAACGTGATGTGCCGCGGTTATTATAAGCTACAAAATAATCGGGCTTTCTTTTAATCGCTTCGGTATAATACAATTCTGCTTTTACATAATCTTCTTTTTTGCGATAAGCTGATCCTAAATTGTTGTAAGCAAAATGTAAATTATTATCAAACTTAGCAGCATTTGTATAGTCTATAATAGCTCCATCTAAATTATCCATTTTCATTTTTGCACTTCCACGATCATTGTGCGCATAAGCATAATCAGGTTTGCGGCGAATGGCTTCATCAAAAGCAACAATTGCTTTTTCATATTCGTCCATTTGGAATAAAGCTACACCTTGGTAGTATGGATATTTTTCATCGGTTCTACTTATTTCTCCTGCTTGCGCATAAGCTTCTGCCGCTTTTTCATAGTCGCCCAAACTTTCATATAATTGTCCTTTTGTATAAGCTGCAATATGATTAGTTGGATCAAGTTCAATTGTTCTGTTGAAATCTGCAACGGCTTCATCCGTTTTACCTAATTCTTTAAAAGCCATTCCACGATTAAAATAGGCGTTTGTATAAGCAACATCCATAAGAATCACTTCAGTAAATCGCTGAACGGCTTCCATGTAATTTTTAGAAGTCAAACCACGAACGCCTTCGTTGTATTTTTTTTGAAGCTCAGGATTGGCAAGTCCAAGTGAATCGGCTAATCGTTGGTCGACACCACCACCTTGAAGTGTTTTGGAGGTATCTGTTTGTGCTGAAAGAATCAGACTAGATGTGACCAGAAATAGGGTTGAGAGAATTTTTAACATAGCAGTTCATTATTATCACCGCTAATTTATAACTTTATACTGTATAATACAATTCTCAATCAATTAAACCATGGCAAAACAAAAATCAATTCTAAATAAAAATTCATTTACATTTTTAGAAAAATATTTAAACATCGCATCACCAACTGGCTTTGAAAAAGAAGGCCAAAAAATGTGGCTTGATTATTTAAAACCATACATTGATCAATATTGGGTAGACAATTACGGAAGTGTTGTTGGCATTGTAAATCCGACGGCAAAATACAAAGTGGTGATTGAAGCTCATGCAGATGAAATTTCTTGGTTTGTGAACTACATTACGAAAGAAGGATTTATCTATTTAAAAAAAAATGGTGGTTCGGATCATTTGGCTGCACCATCAAAACGTGTCAACATTCATACTGATAAAGGAATTGTAAGAGCTGTTTTTGGTTGGCCTGCAATTCATACCCGCGCTGAAAAAGAAGATACGCCATCTATGAAAAATATTTTTTTGGATTGCGGTTGTGATTCAAAAACAGAAGTGGAAGCATTAGGCGTTCATGTTGGTTGTGTTGTGACGTATGAAGATGAATTCATGATTTTGAATAAAAATAAATTTGTTGGACGCGCATTGGATAACCGCATTGGTGGTTTTATGATTGCTGAGGTTGCTCGATTATTAAAAGAGGATAAAGTAAAATTACCTTTTGGTTTATATATTACAAATGCTGTTCAAGAGGAAGTAGGTTTGCGCGGAGCTGAAATGATTGCTGCAAAAATTCAACCAGATGTTGCAATTGTTACAGATGTTTGTCACGACACACAAACGCCAATGATTAGTAAAATACAACAAGGTGATTTGAAATGTGGTGACGGACCGGTTTTAACCTATGGGCCAGCTGTACAAAACAACTTATTAAAATTGGTGATTGACGTAGCAGAAAAAAATAAAATTCCTTTTCAACGTGCGGCAGTTTCTAGAGCTACGGGAACAGATACAGATGCTTTTGCTTATTCAAATTGCGGTGTACCATCTGTATTAATTTCAACGCCTTTAAAATACATGCACACCACGGTAGAAATGGCTTATCAAAATGATGTGGAGAATGGAATTAGATTGATTTACCAAGCTTTGAAAAAAATAAAAAGCGGGCACGATTTTCGCTATTTTAAATAGGTTTTAATTTTTTTTATGCGTATTTTTTTTCTCTTACTTTTTTTTCATCTTTTTCATTTGCGATTGAGCGTCCTGAAGTTGGTGTGACGACAGGTCACAAGTTATTTCTAGTGATGGTGGCGCTGAATATGCGATGGAAAGTGATACTTGGAAGAATGGACTTTTTACCTACTTTTTTCTTTCTGGATTAAGTGGTATGGCTGCTGATTTAAATGGAGATGGAGTGATTCGGGTTTCTGAAATAAGAACCTTTGTTAATGCGAAAGTCAAGGATTTATCTCGCGGAAAACAAATTCCTTCATCGAGAGAAGAGAATATCAGCCAAGATTACATTATATTTGGCAATTGATGTTAGATATTTACGAAATCATAAAACCCAATATTCCGACTGGTCAGGTCTATCATTTTGTGACCAGTTCTGGCGTTGAGTATGAAGTTCGTTTTGCCCGTAAAAAAGAGAATATACTCCACGCTGTCATTGCTTTTGGTGTTTTGAATGAAGAGTATGAAGGGGAGGAATATGCCTTAACAAATAAGGGTGATGTTTTCAAAGTAATGCGAACAATTATCACAATTATTAGTATTTACGGAGAAAAACATCCTAATACGCAAGTCTACGAATTTACAGGTGTTTTAAAAGAAGGTGAAGACACTGAAATGTCGCAACGAACAAAATTGTATTTACGCTATTTGCCGCAGATATTCGATAAAAGCTGGCTGATTACAATTGAAGGAAACAAAATTGTAGTTTCTAAAAAACGCAAGTAATTTTCTTTTCAGAATTTAAAACGCTATCAAATTTTTTAAGCCTTGGTTTGATTAAGATTTGCACCACACAAACATTATAAGAAAAATAACAGAATCAGTATGAATGATATAATTTGTCCGCACTGTAAAAAGATTTTTAAAATCGATGAGGCTGGTTTTGCTGATATTTTAAAGCAAGTTCGAGATCACCGATTCGAAGAAGAATTAAAGGAGAAATTGAATGTTGCAGAAAAGGAAAAAGAAAGTGCTGTTAAGATAGCAGAGGCGAATCTTAAAAATTCACATCAAGAAAATCTTGCGAAAAAGGATAAAGAAATAAACGAACTGCGAGCGAAAAATGATCGAGAACTTTCTGAAAAATTGTCGAAGAAAGAATCAGAAATAGCTGAATTAAAATCAAAAATTGAGAATGCTGAGATCAATAAAAAACTTACGGTTACTGAAGCAATCCAAAAAATCGAAAAAGAACGAGACGGGTTCGCAAATGAAGTGAAGACAAAAGAATTGGAAAAACAAAATCTTGAAAATACTTTAAAGCAACAATTTTCTGCTGAATTACAAAATAAAGATGCGATCATTAAATATAAAGACGATGAGATTGCTCGTGTCAAAGATCTTAAGCTAAAACTCTCAACCAAAATGTTAGGGGAAACCCTTGAACAGCATTGCGAAATTGAGTTTAACAAACTTCGAGCAACGGCATTTCAAAACGCTTACTTTGAAAAAGACAATGATTCTAGCTCTGGTAGTAAAGGCGACTTCATTTATAGAGAAAAAGATAGCGCAGGCAATGAAATCATTTCTATTATGTTTGAGATGAAAAATGAAGCAGATCTAACAGCTACAAAAAAAAAAAATGAAGATTTTTTAAAAGCACTTGACAAAGACCGGACCGAAAAAAAATGCGAATATGCCGTTCTTGTTTCCTTACTAGAAACGGAGAACGAGTTGTACAATACAGGTATTGTTGACGTATCTCACAAACACAGCAAAATGTATGTTGTACGTCCTCAATTTTTTATTCCTATAATCACCCTTCTTCGCAATGCCGCTATGAATTCTATACAATACAAGGCAGAGCTAGCGTTAGTTAAAAGTCAACATATTGACATTACAAGTTTTGAAGAAAAAATTAACAAGTTTAAGGATGGGTTTGCAAGGAATTATGATTTGGCAAGTCGTAAATTTAAAGAAGCAATAGATGGAATAGATAAAACTATAAAGGAATTACAAAAAACCAAAGACGCATTGTTATCGTCTGAAAATAATCTTCGACTTGCAAATGAAAAAACAGAAGATTTAACCATAAAAAAATTAACGCACAACAACCAAACAATGAAAAAGAGGTTTGATGAATTATCTGGCGAGAATTCTGAAGAAGGCCTTGAAGGTTCAAATTAACATCAAGAAGACTACAAAACCTGATCAATAAAATTCTCAACTAAAATGGAGGAAAGAAACATACCCATCAGTATACACGAAAAGATAAAAGCCATTAACAAAACTACTCCGTTCAAGCATCCGCCCATTGCTAAACTAGGTTTTAAATTAGTTGCAAATTTTGAAATACCCGGCGTTTGACTGAGATAAATGACGTCTATCTCTTTTGTTGTTGGAAGCAAACCAATGTCTAATTTTCCAATTAATTTTTTGTCTTCACCATTGTGAGTTGTACCATATTTATCTTTGTAGGTATAATAAAATTTAACCATAGGACTATCGTTGATAGTCATTCCGGTATCTTCATATTTTAAAATGGCTGCTACCGCTTTATCGCCAAAGTATTTTAATTCTCTGTCGGATGATTTTGATTTGGTGCCAAATAACGAGCCAAGGTATTTGAACAAGAAATAATTAAAAAGTAAAACACCAAGAAAAACAAATCCGGTAATATTAATCTCACCGGTAACTGCAAAAAGCTCATCTAAGTTATTCCAGTCGCCATGTATTAGTTCGTTACAAAAACTAAACAAACGATAGGTTCCGTAAACATAAGCACCCACTAAAACAACAGACATGAATAAGTAGAATTTGCCAACTACTGCCTTACCACCACCAATCTTGGCGCTCGGTCCGCCTTTTGCGTTTTGATTGATAAATAACATGATTCGTTTTCCAACGGCGTATCGATTTTCTTCAGAACGGCTATCTATAAATTGAAATTCTTCAGTGATTAAAGCTTGAGAAAAATTTTGAAATTCAACTGTTATTTTCATCAATTTATTTTTACCCGTATTTCTTGCTGTTGATGAAATGACGGTGCCGTTGATAGGTTGTCCCGTTTCTGCTGAATCGTCCACTTTTTTTAGTTTCCAAATGAGGATAAAAGTAACTTTCAGTAACATGTAGAACCAAAAAACAACAATCAAAACAATAAATGAAAAGGAAATCATAGAAGATGTCATACAATTAGATTTTAGTGATAATGTTGAGCAAATCAGTCGAAAAAAGCCCTAAAAAACTCGTGTCAAAGATAATTGGATTTACAATATTGAGGCAATACCTTTTGAACACAAAAAATTAATATCTTTACATTCCTTATTTAGAACGGACTCAATAACAATTTAACCTATGGCAAAAATTCTCATCATCGACGACGAACGAAGTATCAGACGAACTTTGCAGGAAATTCTTGAGTTTGAAAAATATGAGGTTGAGTCGGTAGAGGATGGTATTGCGGGTGTGAATGAAGCAAAATCTGGAAATTACGATGTCATTTTTTGCGATATCAAAATGCCGCAAATGGATGGAATGGAAGTATTGACTAAATTAAAAAATGATGGTCTTGAAACTCCAATCATCATGATATCTGGTCATGGTAATATTGAAACTGCGGTTGAAGCAATTAAAAATGGCGCGTATGATTTTATTGAAAAGCCACTTGATTTAAATCGAATTTTAGTCACAATTAAAAATGCGCTCGAGAAAACAGATTTGATAGAGGAAACAAAAGTTTTAAAAACTCAAATCAAAAAACAAATTTCAAATTCTAATATCATCGGCGAATCGAAACCATTACAAGCCATTCGTGAAATGATTACAAAGGTTGCACCATCTGATGCTCGTGTTATGATTACAGGGCCAAATGGTGCAGGGAAGGAATTGGTTGCACGTCAATTGCACGAACAAAGTAATCGCAAAAAAGGACCTTTTATTGAAGTGAATTGTGCGGCTATTCCGTCAGAATTAATTGAGTCGGAATTATTCGGTCATGAAAAAGGAGCGTTTACTTCAGCGATAAAAACCAAACAGGGAAAATTTGAATTGGCTGATGGTGGAACTTTATTCTTAGATGAAATTGGTGACATGAGTGCATCAGCTCAAGCTAAAGTTTTACGTGCTTTGCAAGAAAATAGAATCACAAGAGTAGGTGGAGAAAAAGATATAAAAGTAAATCCAAGAGTTGTTGCGGCAACTAATAAAGATTTACGAAAAATGATTGAAGAAGGAAGATTCAGAGAAGATTTATATCACCGTTTAAGTGTTATTGTTATTGAGGTTCCTTCGTTGAATGAGCGCAAAGATGATATTCCGATGTTGGCAAATTACTTCATCGAAAATTTATGCAACGAACATGGAATGGCACAAAAAAAATTCACGGATAGTGCGTTGAAAGAACTTCAAAATGTAAACTGGACAGGAAACATTCGCGAACTAAGAAACATCGTTGAACGACTCATTATTCTTTGCGGGACTTCGATTACAGATAAAGATGTAAAGACATTCGTTTCGTCTAAGTAAAATCTCACGCAAAGTACGCTGAGAAAAAATGCGCAAAGTTCCGCTAAGAATTTTTTCAATAGTTCTGGTCATCCTTTGCGAATCTTTGCGCAACCTTTGCGCAACTTTGCGTGAAAACCAAACAATGGTTCCAATACTAATTTACCAATAGCATGCTAATTTTTGAAAACAATAAAATCTCCGAATCAACAAAAAAAGAAATTCTAAGCATTGTTGATTTTGCTATCAAGGAAGACATCGGTGAAGGTGATCACACTTCATTGGCTACTATTCCAGCAGATGCAAAAGGAAAAGCAAAACTTCTTATTAAAGATGCCGGAATATTAGCCGGAGTAGAATTGGCGCAACTAATTTTTCACAGAATAGATTCATCATTAAAAATTTCTGTCGATATCAATGACGGACAAAAAGTAGAACCCGGACAAATAGCATTTCATGTTGAAGGTTCATCACGTTCCATTTTAAGTTCTGAAAGATTAGTCTTAAATTTTATGCAACGAATGAGTGGAATTGCAACCAAAACAAATCATCTTGCATCTATCATTTCTCATTTACCAACACAACTTTTAGATACTCGCAAAACCACACCCGGTATTCGTTTGATGGAAAAGTGGGCTGTAAAAATTGGCGGCGGAAATAATCATCGTTTTGCGTTGTATGATATGATTATGATCAAAGACAATCATGTAGATTATTCTGGCGGAATTAAACAAGCAATTGAACGCACAAACGCATATCTGAAAGAGAATAAAAAAAATCTAAAAATAGAAATTGAAGTAAGAAATTTTGAAGAGCTAGAGCAAGTTTTACAAGTTGGAAATGTGAACAGAATCATGCTCGATAATTTTACCCCAATTAATATTAAAGAAGCTCTAAAAAAAATCGATCGAACAAAATTTGAAACAGAAGCTTCAGGAAATATTTCAGAAAATAATATTTTAGAATACGCTGAAACAGGTGTTGATTTTATTTCCTCCGGCGCCATCACACACTCATTTAAAAGTTTAGATTTGAGTTTGAAAGCGGAGTTTTTTTAATCCCAACATCAGCCCACACGGACTTATCCGTGGGATAATTGATTTTGCGTGACCACTGCAAAAGTAAACTTTCATAATTTTTGCTTTTCTGAACTTCAGTTTTTTTTCGTTTTATGAAAGATTATGTGTTTTTACGCGTTTCTATTTCTTG
>Ga0105048_10020177_pt1 | contig 10179 bp, 5 predicted proteins | sample MAT05_FD_78382 | JGI IMG/M metagenome (GOLD analysis project Ga0105048, IMG submission 78382) | Freshwater microbial communities from Lake Fryxell liftoff mats and glacier meltwater in Antarctica - MAT-05 | ecosystem: Environmental > Aquatic > Freshwater > Ice > Liftoff microbial mat | place...
CTGGGACGCTCGATCTCGTCCGTCGTGCAGCAAGATGAGCTGCGATGTTCTGTCGTCCGATGGTTTGGGAGAACCAACTGACCAGCTGACGATTATGGATGCCAGAATGGTGTCGGCCAGATCTCCTTCCTGACCAACAATCAACACGTTCTGGCCACCCGACCGCCGAAACTCCACGCACATTGGCGCGGCGATTGCCACTGGTTCGCCGATCCATGCGGGCAGAGTATCAACAAAGTGTCGCGTGGCATCCGGCATACTGGAGAGCCATGCGTTGAGCGGGCTGCAAAGTTCCAGGCTCGGGGCGACATTACCCTCAAAGACAATCATGCGGCTGTCGGCATTTCGATGATAGTCGGGCCGCTGAATCATGGCGAGGATCATTGATTCTCGTTTCGCTTCATCCAGCCATGCGATCTGAAACGGATGATTGCCTTCGACCATACCGTTGGCGTCGTTGTAGATCGCCTCACCGGGGCGCGTCAGCAGTCGGGCAGCAGAATTTTCTTCGCTCAGGATCAAATGTGCGTCGCTTTCACTGCACTGAAGCGCAATTCTTACTCCCACTTGCCCCATTGTACTGCGGGCCAGTGAGTACGCTCCTCCCAGCGTCTGCGAACCAAGCAGAACGTGGATTCCGAACGCCCTGCCCTGTCGCACGAGGCGGTCAAGCAGTAACGATGCACGGGACGAAACACGGTCCTCGGTCGTGAAGAATTCCTGGAACTCATCGATCAACAACAGCAGCCGCGGCATGCGTTGGTCAGGGAACTGGCGGCGGAACGAGGGAACATCCTGCACTCCCCGAATACGAAACAACTCACCGCGTTCCTGCAGCACTTCGTCGAGGCGTTCCAGCACGCTCAATCCAAATTCGCGATCACTCTCAATCGCCACGACGCGGGCATGAGGCAGCTTATTGGCAGCGTAGGTGCGAAATTCAACACCCTTCTTGAAGTCGATCAGATAAAACTGAATTTCATCGGGACTGTAGTACAACGCCAGATTTGTAATCAAAATATGCAGCAGCGTGGATTTTCCAGAACCCGTTTTTCCGGCCACAAGGACGTGCTGACTGGTGCCGCGTCCCAGTCGCATATACTGCAGACGCGCCGCACCCGCGCGACCGATCGGAATATCCACTCCGTCGGCAGAACTTTGGCTCCAGATGGCCTCCGGTTTCGGAGCGATGCGACTAAACGACACTTCAACCCGCCTGGCGTTTCGCGACTGTTCACCCACAGCGCGGACCAAGCTGACGTAGTCTGCGGAATCCGGTGGTGCGAGTGGTTCGAATTCGATTGAACTCGGCGTCGCAAGACTCGGAATGACATGGCCATCCGTGACCGTAAACTCGGTGCAGCATTCGTGCAGATCGCTGATGTCGAACGAGCGTGGTATCGGCTGATTCGGAGACCATGTCACGATCGCATGCACGCCACACCGCGGGCCGCTGGTGATGATGCTGGTCAAATGCCGAGCCGCCTCTTCAGTAAACCCAGCGGGAAATCCCGCGACGACCACAAAATGATACGGTTCCGCGACCTCGCCTGCAGCGGCGTTGTAGTCTTCGATCGATTCAAACTCACTGCGAAGATATGTCTGAAAGACGCTCTCCATGTGTTCGGTCACTTTTTGAAGACGGTCGCGAATCTGTGTCGCGTCGGTCCAGATGCGGTTACTGATCAGGAGTTCGTCGAAGTCTGCAAGGTGCATCAGGGCGGAAAAGCTCTGGCCCAGTCCCACGGGATCGATGAGCGTAAACTGAACTCGCCCCGGCATAATGCTGGTCAGCAGCCGCAACAGAATTGAACGCACAAATTCCAGAGCTGGTTCGCGACCTGCCGCATCGTGTTCAATCACAATCGACGTGTCGCGCGGAAAATTCAGAATGGCGGGCAATTCCAGGCAGAGGTTCGCATCTGGTTCTCGACCGTCGCCCTGTGGCGGTGCGGGAAGCGTGGCCAGCAAGTCACCGATCGGCAACGCTTCGGGGAGCGACGTCGGTACGTTCCAGTTGGAACCTCGCATCTGCGACCAGCGCGGAAATGCAGCGACCCGTTCGCGACTGCTGCGGGCCAGTTCGCGCGCGATGGCGATATCCGCCTTCCACTGCGTAATGGCAGCTGATTCATCTGCGTGTCGTGACCTGCGTGTCGTGGCAGTGCGCGCGACCAGCGCAGCAAGTGACTGATCGTGCTCGGACTTCACTGTCGCCTGAATTCGAGCGATCTCCTGCCCGCGCCAGGTCTCGACAGCGGATTGCTGCCTCGCCGAAGCGGACTCATGTGCCGCAATTTGCTCCCGAATCAGCTTTTCATACTCTGAAACCTGATCGTTGTAGGCATTCGTGCGTTCGCGGATCAATTCGTCTGCTGCTTTCTGCAGCTTCGCGGAGTGTTGTTCGCGATGTTGCACCATGGCGGTCTTCCATGTCTCCGCAGCCGCATCAACACGCTTCAATTCCTGCTGACTTTTTTGCGACCAGAATTCAATGGCGGATTTGGCATTTGCCACATGCTGCAACATTTCCTCATAACTGGCTCGAAGCCGTGACTGCACCAATACCAGCAGGACCGTTCCGAACAACACGGCAGTCGCGGCACCGATCAGGCAGGACACGCCAAACCACTGCCAGTCCGGCTTTTGCAGTTCAGGATTCAGGAACAAGCGCAGGTCGGCCCGCACGCCGGTCGCTATGATGGCGACGACGAAGAAAATCACGAGCGTCAGTCCCCAGATTCGAAGGCCGCAAATCCATTGAGGCAGACTCTGGCGATCAATCAAACCGGCTGACACAATGGCCAGATCGCACTGCTCCATCGCGAGAGTGTGACTGGCTTCGCGGCCTTTGATCTGTACATTGACTGGGGGTATTTTTGAGTCCGTGCCAGCATGACAATGAACAAGATACTTGCCGGTAAATTGAACTCTGGCGTCCAGATCGCTGAATTGTTGCGCCGCGAACGTCTGCTGCGTCTGAAAGATTTCATGCGCACGTTCCGCTTCGCGCACCGGAGTGTCTTCATTCGATTCGTCGCACACAGACTGCAAAACCCAGAGTTCGCTTTGAAGTCTCTGGCGAATGGTGGCCGTATCCACTTTGACTACCGCCGCCAGGTCACTCAATTTACGCGAGCGCGAATCACGGGCTGCATCACGCACGCTGCTGATATCATGTTCGCACTGCATCAGTCGATCACGAACATCCTGAGCCATTCGCTCCAGCTGCACACGTAATTCTGATTCGTACCGACTGTGAATGGAGGCCGTCGACTCCGATTCCTGATCGGTCAGTTCCGCCAACTGCCGCCGCACAGAATTTACCGCATCCCGTGCGGTGACACATCGGGCACGAATTCGTTCCAGTTCCAAAGTCTGCGATTCAAGATTGACTGATGCTGTAGCCATGATGGCAATCTCACAGGTTCTGTGATCAAGGATTTCATCAATGATTGTAGTCAGGCAGTGTCACATCCTGTGAGCAGAACGACAATTGAATTCTGAAGTCGCTGACCCAGCCCCGGGAACGACTCCATTCACTGGAAAACGCGACCTCGCCCGCACTCTCCGCCGCATTTTTCCGTTTTCCCGCAAACTTGACTGCGTTGTAGCCGCCAATTTTCGATTTGGGTTTCGGAGAATTGATGGATTTGTTACCCATGCGGCATGTCGGACGCGCCAACCCACTCGGAAAGGGATGTCGTCAGTGGCATGATGGAAAACGCCAGGGCAGCCAACAGATAGATCTGGCGTTCTCGAGCGTGATCGCGGACTGAGTAATCATGCATAAAACGGATGCTTCACACAGAAAGTGAAAACAAGTTGGGATCGACACACGTGGCGTAAGAAGCCTCCAGACGAATAAAATTCCGTCTGGAGGCTTCTTTGCCGGCTGACAGCAGGCTACAGCAACGATTCGTGTGAGATCTCGGACGGTGTCAGAGACAGGTGCCGAATATCCGGGAGAGTGTGTCCCATCAGACCCTGCAAATCGCCATAGAGCGAAGCAGTGCCAATCACAGCGCGGTCCAACTGTTTGCGGCGTTTCTTCCAGAGCTTCAGCATCGCTCTCTGCTCAGAATCAAGATCTGACAGCATTTCAGTGAATGCTTCCGCAAGGGCGCTCACGTGATGTTGGAATTCGGCACTGCAAAGGTAGATAGCTCTCAGTGCGGCGCACATTGTGCGGGTCAAAGATACGCTGCAGCCGAATTGAATCATTGAATAACTCTTCCCATCCGTCTTGATCCAGCATCACAAGAGCACGAGCCAACGTGTTCATTACTTCGATTCTTTGCTGGGCGGAAAACGACTTCGGTGCGTCTCTGCAAACGGTAAACGACTCTTGCAGCCAGTCTGCCGCGGCTTGAAAATCACAGGCGTCAAATAGTGAGGACGCATTGACGACTGCTTGTCTGGCTTCGTCCTCGTAAGACAGAGCCTCGCGACAGCCAACAAGCATGGTCTGCATGCCGCGAACAATTTCCAGCGACTCCTGGAATCTTCCAGAATGCCTCAATGCATCGGCATGTTGCCGCTGAAGCTTAAGACGCTTGAACTGTGGAACATCGGGAGCAAAACCATTCGTCTGAACTCGATCGCAAAGGTGAATTGCCGCGTGGTAGTTGCGTTCATGATCAATCAGGTAACCAAGCTGGCCAAGTATGGCATTGGTCTGTCTTACATTCAGCGGTCCTGACCGGATCAACTCATTTCGAATTTCGCCAATCCGTGCAATCTTACCGGCCAGTTCCCCCAAGCTATTGACAGACCAAACCGTTGCAAACTTGGCATGAAATGGCTGGCTTTGCTGGCAGTGGGCAGTCGTCACCAGCAAAGTTCCGGAGCCATACTCTCGCAAAAACGCCTCCAGCTTTTCCGGTATCCGGCTGACTGGATTTAGCGTGGCATTCAGTCCCGGCTCCACCACAGCGCAGGCGGCAGAAAAAACGGGACACGCTTTCCCTGACATTGCGTCGAGCGCTGAGAGCAACCCGGCAACATCCATCGAGTTACCCAGGCAGTGCTCGCCTAAGGACTCATCAAAAGTGAAACCGGCCGATTCTGGAATCCCTCCCGACAGTGCCTGGTTTGAGCTGTCGCAGAGGCGCAGTAGTAGAGAACGAATCCCTTCGGCAGTGAGCTGGCAGCCACGCTCCGGCGAGTAATTCCCAAAGGCCGGGCGCTGCACTTTTCGCCTGCCAAGCGCCACAGTTTCTCGCCGCCGTTTACAGCGGTGAACAATCAACCGTGTTTCTTCACGGCAGCGTCATCTGCACTCAGGAAGGCTAAGCAAATTGTCAGGCTGCTCGCCGTCATTCTCTGTCTTCAAATATTTGTGGCCAAGTTTGCTGACGGACACGATCACGTTTGCGGTGCGGCCGCCTCGACTCACAAAGAACGACCACTTACCGGTTTCGATTCCAGTGATTGCCGCCTCTTGCGTAATCTTCCAGGCAGCACCGTCAGTGTTGCGGCCACCGATGTGGGTGATACGTTCGTGGGGGTTCATGCGATCGCTTTTATTGATGCAGAGGACTTCATGCCGGTCAGCCATACAGGGCAATCCTTTTGAATTGGTTGAGGCGAAGAAACAAACTTTTTTGAACTCTTCATGCCATAAAGCAATGACTGTGCCAACAGCGAAAGATCCTCCTGCGATTGAACCACAAAATTACGTTCAGGCCGCATTGTTCAGTGTTTTTGTGACCACAGTAGAAATCGACGATGTCGCAGCCTTGGGTCTGAATCTGCCAAAGCCATTGCTCGGTCAAGCAGGGCCATTGAAGTGCCTGCTGGATGCAGAACAATTTGACGAGGTTCACCTCCTGAGTGACCACGGCAGCGTCAAGAATCGTCTTTACGTGAAATGGGTGGGCGGAGGCCCGGTCGTGCATGCAGTCAAACTGAAGAACCCCACGGATTACCCTGAAGTCTTCAAGATCGCCGATGAGGTTCTTGCTTCAGTGGTCAGCGTTCCGAGACCGCATAAGCTTGATTTGTGCCTGCATTTAAGTCCTGGCACACCCACAATGACGGCAATCTGGTTGCTGCTTGGAAAAAGCAAGTATCAACCCGCCACTTTCTACCAGACTCACAATGGCGAGGCATGGGTCACCAGTGTTCCATTTGACCTGATCATGGAGTTTGTGCCGCAAGTCCTGCGAGACGCGGACGTCCGATTGCAGAGACTCTCCAGTCAGAGCCCGCAGGATGTAGAAGGCTTCGAAGGGATCATCGGACAGAGCCGGAAGCTGCGACTTGCCGTTGGATTTGCACAGCGAGCCGCTCGTCGGGATGTCTCTGTGCTGTTGCTGGGAGAAAGCGGTACCGGCAAGGAAAAATTCGCACGTGCGATTCATGATGCCAGCCCGCGTAAGAAGCGTTCCTTTGTCTCAATCAACTGTGCAGCGATTTCACGGGAGTTACTGGAGTCTGAATTGTTTGGGCACAAAAAAGGCTCCTTCACGGGAGCCGTAGCAGATCGCGACGGGGCATTCAAAGTCGCTGATGGTGGTACACTCTTTCTTGATGAGATTGGCGAATGTGATCCGTCAATGCAGGCGAAACTACTTCGAGTCCTGCAGCCTCCGGACGACAATCCTTGTCACAGAGTTTTCAATCGAGTCGGTGATTCCAAAGAAATCACCAGCAACGTTCGAATCATCGCCGCGACGAATCGGGATCTGAATGCCGCGATTGCCAAAAACCAATTCCGGGATGACCTGTACTATAGAATTGCTGCTATCACCATCAAACTGCCGCCACTTCGAGAGCGTCGGGACGACGTTCCATTACTTGTTCCACGACTTCTTGGACAAATCAACCAGAATTTTGAGCGAGGCGAGCCGGGATATCAGCACAAAACGATTTCTGCCTCCGCCATGGCATTTGTGCGAAACCATCCCTGGCCCGGAAATGTTCGGCAGTTGTTTCACACATTACAGCAGGCTGCAGTCATGACTGATGGGGATGTCATTGACCGCCAGGATATTGCAGATGCGGTTGCCGAGGTACCGGGAAAACCGACGGCAGAATTGATGGAGCAACCACTGGGTGAAGGGTTTGTTTTAACGGATTTCCTTGAAGAAATTCACCGGCACTATTTGATACGTGGAATGAAAGAGGCTGCAGGCGTCAAGACAAAAGCGGCCGAACTGTTAGGCTACAAGAACTATCAGACCCTCTCTGCTCAACTGGATCGCCTGAAAGTTGAGATACCAACTTCGTGACATTCCGGGATATGGGCACAGCAGTTGCCTAACCCACTCTTCATGCATTCAGAATCGTACCTCACTATGCAATCAATCAACTTCGAGTTTCTGCGACCGAAGTGGCCAGAGCTGTCAGGGCTCGGTGGCTTTGCGGAAGCGTACACCCATACCGATGCTGTTGGGGCGATCTCAAAGCTCCGGATGTTCTGCGAACAAGTTGTCGAATGGATTCACTTCGACCAGCGTCTGCCGAAACCCTATCAGGCCAACCTGAACGACCTGATGGCGAATCAAGCGTTTCGCGATGTCATTCCCGACGTTGTGCTCTCAAAACTTCATGCACTCCGAAAAGAAGGCAACAAGTCGGTTCATGGCAACGCGGGCGACACAACGTCGGCACTTCGGTTGCTGCGAGAAGCTTTCAATGTGGCTCGCTGGCTGCATGTCACTTATGCAGGTGGTGTTGCAGCCGATTGCCCGGTGTTCGTTGAACCGCCCAAAGGCGGCGTTGAAGGAGACAAACAGCGGAAAGAAAAGCGAGCGATTCTGGAACGCATTACGGCTCAGGAGGCCCAGATGCAAAAGCTGCTTGCCGATCTGGACGCACAACGATCCAGAGCGACCCAAGCGGAAGCCACGGCCGAAGAACGCAAGGCCGCACTGGATGCCGCTTTGCAGGCGACCAAGAGCCTGCAAGCCGTCGATCCGATGGCATTCAATGAAGATGAAACTCGTCGCTATCTGATCGATCAGATGCTGGCCGACGCGGGTTGGGATGTAGGCAAAGGTTCGGTCTCAACAAACGACGTCGTCAAAGAAGCTCCCGTCCAGTACCAGGTCGGGCCATCGAGCGAAGGCAAAGCGGATTATGTTCTCTCTGACGACAATGGCAAACCGCTGGGAGTTGTCGAAGCAAAGAAGACGTCTCGCGACCCTCAGTTGGGCCGAAAGCAGGCAGAGCAATACGCCGATGGACTGGAGAAAGAGCACAAGCAGCGTCCTGTGATTTTCTGCACCAATGGCTACGATCAGTGGATCTGGAATGATGCCGCAGGAGAACCACCTCGCAAGATCTACGGCTTCTACTCCAAAGATAGTCTGCAGCATCTGCACTTTCAGCGGACAGCAAAAAAGCCCGTCAGTGAAGTGGCTGCCAATCCAGATATCGCGGGCTGGATGTTCCAGATGGAAGCCGTTCGTCGAGTCGTCGAGCGATTCGCACAGAAGAAACGCAAAGCCCTGATCGTTCAGGCGACCGGGACTGGAAAAACCCGAGTGGCGATTTCACTTTGCGATGCCATGATCAAAGCCAACTGGGCCAAACGAATTCTGTTCCTGTGCGATCGACGCGAACTTCGCAAACAGGCCAACAAAGCTTTCAACGAATTCATGCCCTCATTGCCACGAACCTACGTCAAAGGTTCATCGGCCGGGGATACTACCAACCGCATATTTCTCTCCACCTATCCGGCGATGATGAAGATCTTTGAATCCTTTGATGTGGGGTTCTTTGACCTGATCATCTGCGACGAATCGCATCGCAGTCTCTACAACCGCTATCGGCAGATTCTGGAATACTTTGATTGCTATCAGCTGGGGCTGACGGCGACGCCAGTCGACTTCCTCGCCCGAAACACATTCAAATTGTTTGAATGCGAAGAAGGGGATCCAACCTCGAATTACGATTACGCGACCGCCGTCTCACAGAAGTATCTCGTCCCGTTTGAAGTGACCACGCACACAACGCAGTTCCTGCGTGAGGGCATCAAGTATTCCAAAATGACGGCCGAACAGCGGCGTCAGCTTGAAGAAGACGAAGCGTTTCCGCAAGCGATTGAGTACGAACAGGTCCAGGTCGACAAGATTGTCTACAACAAGGACACCAATCGAAAGATCCTCGCGAACTTGATGGAGAACGGCATCCGCGTCGGTTCTCGTCTGGGAAAGTCCATCATTTTCGCCCGCAGCATGAAGCATGCACGGATGATGGAGCAATTATTCAATGAGATGTATCCGCAATATGGCGGAAAGTTCTGCCAGACGATCGTCAGTGATGATCCTCGTGCGGAATCCCTGATCGACGATTTCAAAGGGCAGGGCTCAAACTCCGACCTGACAATCGCCATCTCGGTTGACATGCTGGATACGGGAGTCGACGTTCCGGAAGTCGTGAATCTGGTCTTCGCAAAGCCAGTGTATTCGTATGTCAAGTTCTGGCAGATGATTGGCCGTGGGACTCGGTTGTGTCCGCGACTTTTCGGCGAGGGACGTGACAAGACTCACTTTCAGATCTTCGACCACTGGGGCAATTTTGAATACTTCGAACAGGACTACAAGAAGGCGGAACCATCCCGGCAGAAGTCACTGTGCGAGTTGGTGTTTGAAGCCCGGATGAAACTGGCGGACGCCGCTCTCGAAAAACAGCATTCTGGCGGATTCGAAATTGCAACCGGGCTGATCAGTAAGCAAATTGCCGATCTCCCCACGGGCAGTATTCCGATCAAAGAAAAGTGGCAGCACGTGCTGTCAGTCTCCAAAGAAGAAACTGTTCGAGAATACGCCGCAGCAACCAAAGCCACGCTGCAGCAGAACATCGCCCCGTTAATGCAATGGGTGGACATCGCGAAGTTTGAAGATGCCTGGAAGTTTGATCGGCTGATTGCTCAGCTGCAGGTGGAGCTGATTCGAGGCGGGTCAAAGTTTGCCGACCTTCGAGACGAAGTGGTCAACCTGGTCAGCAGCCTGCGGATCAATCTGTCACAGGTGAAGGTGAAAATCTCCGTCATTGAACGAGTGAAGAGCGACGAGTTCTGGAACGAAGTCACCGTCGTAAGTCTCGAAGAGATCCGTGATCAGCTTCGGGGAATCATCCAGTTCCGCCGGAAGGACGAATACACTCCCGTCGAACCGGTCACGATCGACGTCGCTGAAGACGAATCGCAGATCATCACCAGGAAGCATA
>Ga0105048_10020182_pt1 | contig 10177 bp, 11 predicted proteins | sample MAT05_FD_78382 | JGI IMG/M metagenome (GOLD analysis project Ga0105048, IMG submission 78382) | Freshwater microbial communities from Lake Fryxell liftoff mats and glacier meltwater in Antarctica - MAT-05 | ecosystem: Environmental > Aquatic > Freshwater > Ice > Liftoff microbial mat | place...
CGTGACAGAAAGCATGGATTTCATTCACCAATTTAAGCTAAACGACTTAAAGCCAGCCTCTACTTATTATTATGAAAGCGAAGTCTCGTCCGAGAAAGGGAAACAACCCATTACGGCTTTTCGAGGAAAATTTGAGACAGCCCCTACGGCCAATACGCCCAGCAATTTTCGTTTTTGCCTAATGACCTGCCAAGGCTATCCCGATAGAGGGCATCCCGACGGTCATTCAATTTACCCTTCAATGCTCGCATTAAACCCCCAATTTGCTTGCTTGACAGGCGACTTGGTTTATTACGACAACGATATGCCGAGGGCTTTCAATGCCCGATTGGCACGTTATCACTGGGAACGGATGTTTAGTTTACCACGTTTGGTCGAATTTAATCGAAATGTAGGTACTTATTGGTTGAAAGACGACCACGATACGCTTGACGATGACTCGGGGCCTAGCCAAAACATGGGTGAGTTGACTTTTGCCGAAGGACAACGAATCTTTCATCAGCAAGCTCCTTTGCTGACCACCGGCCCAAGCTATCGCACCTTTCGTTGGGGAAAAGACCTTCAAATATGGCTAACTGATGGGCGCGATTATCGCTCACCCAACGATATGCCTGATAGCCCTGAAAAAACTATTTGGGGTAAAGAACAAAAAGCTTGGTTTAAGAAAACAGTCAAAGAAAGTACCGCCACATGGAAAATCCTTGTCAGTCCAACGCCTTTGGTTGGCCCCGACCGAGTCACCAAAAACGATAACCATTCCAACGCTGGATTTAGCCATGAAGGCACCGAAATTCGGAATTGGCTGCAAGCCAATGTACCCGACAATTTTTTTGTTATCTGCGGCGACCGTCATTGGCAGTACCATTCTGTACATCCCAAAACTGGGCTCAATGAGTTCAGCATTGGTGCTGCAAGCGACGAACACGCAGGCGGTACGCCAGGAGAAAACAAAGCCTATCACCGCTTTCATTTGGTAAAAGGTGGATTTCTATCCGTTGATTTAAAGCGAGAGGGAACACGAGGTGCGATTACTTTCCAGCACCATGACATCAACGGAAAAGTAGTGTATGAGTGGAAGAAGGAAAAATAACATTTTTTCTAAATGTTCATACAGTTCAAAAAAATAAGCAAAACCATTAATGAGCAAAAAAAACAAGTGCATAATTGGCCTATTTTGACTTTCGGTAGAATTCGCTTTTTTTTACTAAAGCCTGATTTCCAAAAGAATACGCCCCCCCATATCATCTATCTTTTAGGAGACGATATGGGCTATGGCGATGTGTCTATTTACAACCCAACAGGTAAAATTCATACACCGCATATTGATCAATTGGCATCGCAAGGAATGCGGTTTACAGATGCTCATTCGCCGTCTTCGGTATGAACCCCCTAAACGCTATGCCCTACTGACAGGAAGATACCCTGGCGTAGTAGATTGCCCAAGGGCATGCTGGGTGGCTATAGCAGAACCCTTTTTGAAGTCGATCGCCCTGCGGTTGCGTCTTTCCTAAAAAGTCAAGACTATCAAACAGCCATCGTAGGAAAATGACGTTTGGGCATGGATTAGGAGCTACAAAAAGGCAACGAAAAATTGCTACAAAACGAAGAATACGGTATAAAAACCGAAACGAATCCCGACGATATAGATTTCACAAAAGAAGCCACTGAAGGATACCTACCAAAAACTATATAGGGAACTCTAAATCAGGCGAATACGGCGATTTTGTGCAACAAGTAGATGCCTTGTCGGCACAGTGCTAAAAACTGCCCGTTCTTTTGGGAAAGTCAAAACAACTATTGGCGCAACCTGCGGTAGTGCATAGTTCTTCCATTGCTTTTTTGCCATACGCAAAGGCGATTGAAAACTCATAGAAGGACGCGGGTCGGGTGGTTTTACAAAGCCGCAAGAAATACAACCTAAAGTGAGAGATCCCACTGGGTAGCTATATAACCTGGCTACTGATATTTCAGAAAAAAATGACGTTTATGCCCAGTATCCTGATAAAGTGAAAGAACTCCGCGGGCTGCTGAACGAAGACAAGAATTGTCCAAAAATAAATGGGGGGAAATAATATATATTTTCTCCTATTTATAAAGGATGTTATTTTACTGCCAATTGTCCTCTTATTTCACCACTAGGGGCTTTGACACTATGAATATTTACATAGTATAGTCCTGCCAACAAGTCAGTTTCTTGGTCAGTCGTGAGAGCTGCCGTAGTAAATGTGAATGGCGTAGTAAAGGTTGTTCCCATGTCTAATACAACAGGGCCAGAAGTACCTGCAGCTCCTTTATGAATGTGCCAAGCCGTGGGAGTTACACCCGTGTAATTAACTGTCAATATTAAAATTTTGGTGGACTTATTATAACTTCCAGCCACTGAGCCTGTAGCGGTTGTGGCCGCTACCGCCAATTGACCTCTGATTTCACCACTAGCCACTTTAGCACTATGTATATTGACGTAGTTTAATCCTCCCAATAAATCAACTTCTTGGGCATCTGTCAAGGCAGGTGAGGTATAAGCGAATGGCGTAGTAAAGGTTGTTCCAAAATTATAAACCACACCGCCAGCTACACCAGCAGCCCCCTTATGGATATGCCAAGCAGTGGGTGTAATACCTGCATATGTAACAGATAGATTCAGTAATTTCGTCGTTTTATTGTAAGTCCCTACCGCTGTACCTGTTGCAGTAGTGGTCACTGCTGGTACCTCGTTAGCGCCCGAAAGCACTGTGTAAGCAATGAGATTATTGGCATCTCCCGCCAAGGTAGATGATACCTGAACCACGGGGTCTGCTTTGTCCTGACAGCCTACAACAGTTAGCAAAGCAAACGAAGATGCAAAAATTAGTAACTTGATTTTCATTGTAATAGTATGTTTGAAAAGTGTAAAAAATACCAATTGAAGTAAATCTTCAATCCCATTTTCTTAAACCTACGGATAAATTGCCCTTAAGGATGCTTAGGGAGTAATTATTTTTTTACTGATTTTAGAAATTAAATTTTCGCCTCTGCAACGGTCTGCTGCCACACGCGCCATACATTACGGTACATGATGTTGGCAATGTCACTTTCAGAATAACCACGTTTAAGCAATACATAAATCAAGTTGGGGTATTGCGACACATCTTTCAATCCCGTGGGAAGGCTATCGCCCACGCCGTCGAAATCCGAGCCAATGCCTACATTTTTGGTACTACCCGTTAGTTTTACAACATGGTCTATGTGGTCGGCTACGGTCTCTACATCGGCAAACAAGACGGGATTTTCCTTTTGAAACTGCTTCAATAACTCGCGAGCGGCAGGGTCGCTAAATTTCAACCCTTTATCTCTCAGTATTTTACCAAATTTTCCTTGTAAAACTTCAGCCTGATTTCGGTAGTTTTCATCTAAGAAACTCGACCCAAAGTTTATCTGAATCACTCCACCTTTTTTGCCTAAGAGCTTAATCATATCGTCCGACATGTTTCGTTTGAAAGTAGGCGTAAAATGCCGACAAGAAGAGTGTGAAGCTATGACAGGTACTTTGGATAGTTCAATGGCTTGATAAAATGAATCGTCGGAGACATGCGATATATCCACCATAATACCCACACGGTTCATTTCCTTGACCACTTCTCGACCATACGCACTCAGACCTTTGTGGGTGTAAGTGGTGTCATAAGAAGAGTCGCAGATTAGGTTGTCTTCGCCGTGTGCGAGTGTCACATAGCTGATGCCTCGTTTACGAAAATAAGCCACATCCGACAGTTCTAATAGCGGTGCGCCATTTTCCATACCCATCGGAAACGAAATCAAGCCTTTCTTGAAATTAGCATCTACTTGTTGGGGTGTGGTAGCGATGGCAAACTTGTCGGGGTGGGCGGCGGCAATCCCCCGCACCATATTAATAAGTGTATCGGCAAGCTGCTTGGCACCGCCTGTTACTTGGTAAGACGAAGGAATATAAATAGACATAAAAGGTGCAGAAAGTCCGCCTTTTTTGGCGCGTTCATAGTCAAAATCACCTTCTTCCGTACTGATAGGAATACCGAGATACTGGCGTTCTAAACGAAAATTTTTGATTTTAAGTCGATAAGGCAAGTCCACATGTCCATCGGTAAGGATGTATTTATGGGCAAGTTCATCTGCCTTTTTGTGTAGTTGCTCATCCGACTTTTGCGCTTTGGCGTTGAAAAAAAGCACAAAAAAAGCCAAAAACAGCGTGACGATAGTGGGTTTCATAGGGATAAAAGATTTAGTTTGGTGATGATGTTTATGTAGGATAATTAGTTTTGAATTATGGATATATCAAGTACTTCTTTCTCAGTTCTTTAAATGCTTTCAAATCAATTTCCCAACTGGCACAAATGTCTTTTTCTGATTTACCTTCAATAATCATTTTTCTAATGGTATCCGTACCTGCGAGTTTATCAAAAAAGGAGGGACTTGTAAAGAATTTGCTTTTGTCGGGTGATTTTTGATACATTTCAATCACATACTTGAGTGTAAAACCTTCTTTCTGTGCGTTTATTTTTGTTAAATCTAAGCCGTAGCACATTTTGCCTTTGTTGGGCGGATTGATAGCTCCTGGCTTATCTACAGGTGTAAAAGTAAAGCTGCCATAACTAGGGTTAGTGCCGCCAATCACCTGAAACTGCGTATCGGTGCCGCGTCCAACACTGATTTCAGTACCTTCAAACAGACAAATAGAAGGATAAAGCAACACTGATTGTTGATTTGGTAGGTTGGGAGAGGGGGCAATAGGTAAGATATAAGGTGTTTTGTGGTTGTAATGCTGGCAAGCAACTACCATTAAGTCGCATTTTTTGCCGCTAGCCAACCAACCTTCATTATTAATCATTTGGGCCAATTCGCCCGATGTAAGTCCATGAACCACAGGCACAGGATTCATACCTACAAACGAAGCAAATTTCTTGTCTAACACAGGCCCTGCTACATAATGCCCGTTGGGGTTGGGGCGGTCGAGAATCAAGCATTTTTTGCCATTTTCGGCGCAGGCTTCCATCACATAGTGCATCGTACTGGGATAAGTGTAGTAGCGAACGCCCACATCTTGGATATCGAAAATCACCACATCAATGTCTTTGAGTTGCGCCGCAGATGGTTTGCGGTTAGCGCCATAAAGCGAGGCAATCGGCACACCTGTCTTGGCATCTACCCCATTTGCAATTTTCTCTCCCGCGCTTACATCACCTCGAAAACCGTGCTCAGGTGCAAAGATGATTTTAATTTTAATCCCCAAACTCAGCAAGCTGTCGGCTAAATGCTGGTGGTTGGAGAAAATTGTGGTGTGATTGACAACCAGGGCTACGTTTTTGCCTTTGAGGTCGGGTAAATAGGCCGCAGTATTTTCGCAACCTAAAGTAAGTTTTTGCGCTTTGAGGTTGGAAAAGAAAAGTGAGGTTGCAACGAGTAAACAAATAGATAAAATATTGATATTGAGAAATTTAAGCACATTCATGGTGAAAGAAATTTAAAGATAATAATATTGCTGAACAATCTATTTTGCAGAACAAAGAACTAAAATTAGTGAAAATAGCCCAAGGCCGACAGCCAATCGGCTATTTCATTTCTAATAAATCAAGGTAACTTTTGAGGTCTAAAGCACGTTTTTTGACAACCTCTAGGCGGTCATTGACAATCATAGGTTGATACATCGTACCGTCCATGGTTTCATAAACGCTAACCAAGGCTTTAAATTCTAAATCTCGGTATTCAATCCATTTGCGTTGGGCTGCCAATAGAGCGGTTTTTTGATTGAGATTGAGTTTTAAGGAAAGAGCCTTGTAATTCTTATTCAGTTCGGCATCCCATTTTTTGTAGGCATCATTCAAACATCCGACCATTCCCTGTGTAGAAGGATTTTTATCCATACATTTGTCTAAGGCGATGTCAATCGGATTTTTTTCTGCGGGCTCTTGAGAATAGCCGATAAGTGAAAAGCATAAGCAAGAGAGTAGAAGAAGGATTTTCATGGGGATTGTTGCGTTGATTTTGAGCTTAGTTTTTTGCAAATAAACGAAAATAAATGACGACAAGCGATTTTGTGAGCCAACAAAGAAGCCAATGGATTAAAAGCAAAGCAGTTGAATTAGGCTTTGATTTTTGTGGGATTTCGTCAGCGACTTTTTTAGAAGAAGAAGCCCCCCGCCTCGAAAATTGGCTCAACCAACACATGAACGGGCAAATGCACTACATGAATAATCATTTTGACAAACGCCTCGATCCGCGCAAATTGGTGGAAGGAGCCAAGTCAGTGATTTCTGTTTTACTCAATTATTACCCTGAAAAATGCCTACCCGAAGCTGAAAATGATCTAAAACTCTCCAAATATGCCTACGGGATAGACTATCATTTTGTACTCAAAGACAAACTAAAAGAGCTCGTTGCGCATATTCAAGCCGAAATTGGAGAAGTGAACGGGCGCGTTTTTGTGGACTCTGCCCCAGTGATGGATAAGGCTTGGGCAGCCAAAAGTGGCTTAGGTTGGGTTGGAAAACACAGCAACTTACTCAATCGAGATATGGGTAGTTTTTTCTTTATTGGCGAAATTATCTGCGATCTCGACCTTTGGCCCGACGGCCCCATCAAAGACTATTGTGGTACTTGTACGCGCTGTATAGACGCCTGTCCGACCGATGCCATTGTAGAACCCTACGTGGTGGACGGCAGCAAGTGCATCAGTTATTTTACCATCGAGCTTAAAGAAGCCATCCCCAACGAAGTGAAAGGTAAATTTGAAAACTGGATTTTCGGTTGCGACATCTGTCAAGATGTTTGCCCTTGGAACAGCTTTGCTCGCCCACACCGTACACCCGAATTTAACCTGCATCCCGAGTTGGCTGAATTCACCAACAAAGATTGGCAGGAAATCACGCAAGAAGTGTTCCATGAAATCTTCCGCCGCTCGGCTGTAAAACGCGCCAAACTCGAAGGACTCAAGCGAAATATCGGATTTCTGGAAAGTTGACGAGAATTATTTCACCGCGAACTATCATGTTGGTTTCATTCAGTAAAACACTTTTTCAATATGACAAAGACATTTTGTTTTGTAGAGCTACTATTATGCTTGGGTATTTATCAAGCCTCTGCTCAAAATAAGCACGTATTTGATGTATATCAAAAACTTGCCCTAACTTTTGGTGAAGCTCGTATTCCACCCGAGTTGGTGATCGTACAAGGTAAAAGTGATTTAATTGCGCAATATGTACCTTCGCCAGCCCCCACCATTCGTTTAGACCAAAAAGTAATAGATATTTGCCAAACTTTTGGGAAAGACTCGACTCATGCTTTAGCGGCAATTCTGAGCCATGAATTGGTGCATTTTTATCGGCGGCACGATTGGTGCGGCGAGTTCGCTTTTGCTCTCCGAAGCCAAAGCCTCAAAAATTCGACTAACAATACTCGCATGGCCTATGAAACCCAAGCCGATGCAGAGGGCTTATTCAATGCCTGTCTGAGTGGATACAAACCTTTCGGAGTTTATCCAAAACTGCTCACGAAAGTCTATGAAACTTACAAACGGCCTAACAAAATACCAAATTATCCGGCTAAACAGGAACGTATAGAATCGGCAAAAATGGCGGAACAACAAGCGACGGGAGGCTACGCTGTATTTGTTGTTGCCAACTCGTGGCTTCAATTGGGAGAATACGAAATGGCGGCACAACACTACGATTTTTTGCTAAAAAAATTCCCAAGTAGAGAAGTTTTCAATAACGCAGGCGTAGCCCAACTTTTATAAGTATTTTCCCTTAAAGGTCGCCATGAAATCCCATTTATACATCCTATTGAGTTGGATAACCGAAGTCGTTTATTTACCCCTACCACTCGAAGTGGTTTTGAAGACAACGACCGAAAAATAGAATGGTTGCTCAAATCGGCTCAAAAAAACTTTGAAGAAGCTATTCGTAAAGACCCTTCCTACGAAGCATCTTATGTGCATTTGGCCTGTGTTTATACATTCATGGAAAACTATGAAGCAGCTATTGGTAAAATCAATGAATTGAAAAGTGTACAACTGCTCTCAGCCAATGCCCTTACGATGAGGGCAATTGCGTTTTTTTATAATCAGCAAACCGACAAAGCGTTACGCGATTTTACAGAAGCCCAACGGTTGAATGGCTTTGGAGCAACCCATAATTTAGCATTAGCCAAAAAAGGGACTGAATTTGTTCAGAATGGCTCAGAAGTACTAGAATGGCTTGAAAAAAATGCCCCCATAATACCTTCCATTTCTAAAGAATCTCCATTGCCTCCTTTCAAAGAAGCCCCAATCAACTTCAATATCAAACTTTCCCTCACTACCACCTCTACTTTGAGTGGGGAAGTTACCCCCAATGAACTGTATTTAGAGTCTAACAATAAGGGCAAAGTGCTAAAAATCAATAGACTATCCAGTGTCAAAACATTGGCGATTGGCTCATCGAAAACCCAAGTGCAGGAAGAACTCGGCCTGCCAACAATCACAAGCCCGACTTATTGGCGATACGACAGGCTTGGACTGATGGTTAATTTTGAGCTTGAAAAAGTAGGCGAGTTTTTGAGGTATCAATTAAAATAAGGGTTTACCGAACTCCCGAAAAATCTAATGTTCCCTGAACATATCCCTTGTAAGTCATTATTTCTAAATCTTCAGGGATAATTGTACAGATAAACATCGAGCCTTGAGGCTTTTTGATGACTACAACGTTTACCAAAGCTGTACCTCTTTTTTTATCGTATGTGTTGGCATATCGCCATCTGAAATCTAAATCAATGCCCTCGTAAGTAGTCGTGGTTTCTTTCTTTTGGTCTGATTTGAAGTCATAAATTTGCCCAAAACTTTGAGCATCAGTCGTAGTCGAAACATTGGCAAAGCAAAAATTACCACTTTCATTTTGATAAAGAGTCAAAAACTGTTTGCGGTCAGTGTAAGACTCCGTTGCATCGCGGCCGTTGATTTGAACATCCAAAATCACCACGCGGCTGTAGGTCTTTTGCTTTTGGGCTTGGGCTACCATGCCCCATAGGCACAGCCATATAGCCCACAAACAGGTGCGTTGCAGTTTCATATTTTTTTCTTATTTTTAGAAGTTAAAAATCAGTTTCTAAGGCTACAATGGCAGGGTTTTGGCCGCCATAAACTACCGCCAAAATCGCAGCCAAGCAACTATTGAAAGTTTTTTGAGCTGTAATAAAAAGGTAATAGAAGGTCTCTTGAATCTGATCGTCGGTAGGATAAAAGTGGCTTATTTTGAAGGCTATCTCGCCATCGGTATAGTCCATTTCGAGGTTGCCGAGGCTCATGGTGTAGTTGAGGCGGGTGATGAGTTCTGCCACTTGGGCTTGTTTGGCAAGTGGGGCTTTGATAGGCGACACACATCTAATTTGGAGTTTGTGGTGCTTTTCGGCCAAGGCGACATATACCTGCCAATTGGAATTTTCTCCTGCAATGCCCATTTTGAGTAGTTGGCCGTTGTTGAGGATTTCAAAACGGTAATCATGTTCGCGCAACAACGCGATGATGTCGGAAGAGATACCTGAGGTTTGAGTGCTATTGAACAACATAACTGTAATTGTTTTTAAGGTTTATATATCGTTTTACACCCATTTATTGCAGAAGATGAAAAAGGTAACCGTAGTAATTCTATTTTTTTTAGTAAATTTTTATGCACACACTCAGGCAACTTTAAAAAGCCAAGTTTTAAAGGACTTAGACCGTTATTCTATAGAAGGTTTCTCCGCAATCAGATATGAGTCTTGGATAAATAAGCAGGGTATCAAAAAAGCTACTGAAACGCTACTCGATTCTCTTCAGCCATTTAAAATGTACCAACCTGGTACTATAGAAACACTAGCAATTCGCTTACCACTTAAAACATCCATTTTATTGGACACTAATTCAAATTTAGTGCTCAATAAATATGACTCTCTTTATACTTCAATTTGTCTGCATTTGGGGGATTATCTTACTACACAGCATGAATACTATCTATCTTGTTTCTATTTTTCACAATGTATAGAACCTTATCAATCTATTTACGGGCCCAAGAGTAAACAATTTCTTAGATTGTTTGCTAAGACAGGCTATTAGACTTACTATATTGTATTGATTAGCTAAAAATGGGTATTTTTTATTTTTCGATGCCTTTTAGTATAAACTACACTTAAAGCTCAATCTTTATGGCAAGCA
>Ga0105048_10020183_pt1 | contig 10177 bp, 11 predicted proteins | sample MAT05_FD_78382 | JGI IMG/M metagenome (GOLD analysis project Ga0105048, IMG submission 78382) | Freshwater microbial communities from Lake Fryxell liftoff mats and glacier meltwater in Antarctica - MAT-05 | ecosystem: Environmental > Aquatic > Freshwater > Ice > Liftoff microbial mat | place...
AGAATAGACCTTCTGCCAAATTACTGTAGCAATAAAGTTCTCAGATCCAAAGAGATCATCAAAAACTAAGCGTATGCCTGCAACTTCATTATCATCACAGCTAACAAAAATAACTCCATCCTCTCTCAACAAATTCCGCGCCAGCTTCAGTCGGGGGTACATCATGTTGAGCCAGTCGGTGTGGAAGCGGCCGCTGGTTTCGGGGTTGCTGCTCATCTTCGCGCCGCCAGCCACCTGACCGGTCAATTCGAGATAGTTCTGGATGTTGTCGCGGAAGTTGTCCGGGTAGACGAAGTCCTTGCCGGTGTTGTACGGCGGGTCGATGTAGATGAGCTTCACCTTGCCGCTATAGCTTTTTTGCAAGAGCTTCAGCACTTCGAGATTGTCGCCCTCGATCATGATGTTCTGCGTGGTGTCCTCGTCCACACCTTCGCCCGGTGCGGGGCGCAGCGTGCCGGTGCTGGGGGTGAGAGCGAGTTGCCGGGCGCGGCGTTTGCCGTGCCAGTTCAGGCCGTACTTCTCGTCGCGTTCGTCCACCGCGCCGCCCAACAGTTGCTTCAGCACGTCGAAATCGATCTTCCCTTCGGTACAGGCTTCGGGGAACAATTCGCGCAGCGCGGCGATGTTGCCCGCGACGATGTCGGCGGTTTTGGATTCCGGGTCGGCGGCGGTGATTGGCGTCATGAGGTTCCTTCAAGAATCAACCACGAAAGGCACGAAAAGACACGAAAAGGAAAATCGGTTTAAACAAGAGCGGCGAGCTTCGCTGCGGGCTTTACTTACCGTTCATGTTCTTCACTTTCGTGTTGTTCGTGTTTTTCGTGGTTGTTTTTATCTTGCAAAGCGTTTGATCGTCACCTTGGGGTGGCTGTGGAAGTTCACGAGTAGTCCGAGTTTCATACCCGTGGCTTTGAGGTAGTTGAGAATCTGGGCCGCGTGTTCCGGGGCCAAATCCCGCACTGCTTTGATTTCGATAATGATCTTGTCGTAACAGACAAAGTCGGGCTGATAGAATTGCTCCAGCGGTACCCCCTTGTAGGTCAGTTTCAACTTCTGCTTTGGCACAAAGGGGATGCCCCGCAACCGCAATTCCATCTCCAGGCATTCCTGATATACGTCCTCCAGGAAGCCCGATCCCATTTCCCGATAGACTTCAAAGATCGCGCCCTGGATGGCGTAGCTCTCATCCTTGTAAACGATCTTGTCTTCATTTTCATGAGCTTCGTGTATTTCGTGGTTCACTCTATCCCTTCCAGTGTCTTGATTTTCAGATTCAACTCCACGCGTCGGGCGAGTTGCGTTTCCTTGGCAGCCTCGCGGCGCAGCTTCTCGATCTCCGCGAGCAACTCCGTTCGTCGCACCCATGGCTTGAGGAGATTGCACCAACTGCGATAAAGGATTGCAAGGTCCGTAGCCGGTTGCTTCGCCAGGGACAGCTTATCGAGAACGGGCGTCGGGTCGGCGGCGAGCAATTCGCCGTCGAGGACCATTTTGCCCGCTTCACTCTGAGCGTGCCGCAGTTCGCAGAGTGAGAGCACCAGTCCGCCCGCATCAGTAGCGATCAAGACGACCGGATAGGGAATCGCCCGGTGAACCAGTTCCCGCAAACGGCCGGCCTTGGCCCCTTCACGCAGGGACAGTGACAGCACGGCGATTTCGAGGTATTGCCGCTCGGCATCTTCATACGCCGGCACGCCCACGGTCGCGGGTTTCAATGCCGCGACCCAGATGAGTTCCTCGATCCCCTCCGTGATCGCTTTTTTATCGGTCGCCGTCACGGCGGCATTGTCGATCAAGTGCTTCTTCGGCACCCGCTGATCAACGCGAGCCTGCGGCGGCAGAGCCAGGGCGGAAAGTAGGTCGTCCATGCTCATGCGAAAATGGCTCGAAATCCTGCTTGTTCGAAATGATGGTCGGTGGTCAAAGCCTCAGTCAGGCCGCGCTGAGTCATCACGGCGAACGAAATGCAGTCGGTCAGCGACCAATCTTTATCCGGGCGGGCGGCGAAAAGATCGAAGCCGCGATCGTAAACGGGGCGATCAAATGGGATTATCTCGATGAATGGTGCGGTACGGATTCGTCGAATGAACTGGACCAACTCTTGCCGCACCGTCGATTTCGAGCGGGCATCGGCAAGTTCCATCAAGACCCATTCTGTCGTGATGATCCGGCCAACGAAAGATTCCATGTACTCGCTGACTTGGGAATAAGCTGCGTCGCGCGGATTGCTCCAAGCGATGAACGCAAACGTGTCCATAAAGACATTCATCGTTTTGGCGTCCCCAAACGGTAATGGTCGTGTTGACTCGCCAGATCCTCGGGGGCGTCTTTCAAGCAACCTTTGAATTCGGCGAAATATTCGCCGAACGTCACGATTTTGTCGGGTTGGGGTTCGCTTTCCACGACGGGTTCGATGCGGACGCGCTTTCCTTCTGTCAGTGCAGACGTATCGTCCGGGATGATGACGCCGTTGTGAAAGGTGCCTTCGAGTTCCATTGTCAATTCTCCTTGAGTTTCAGTTTACGCGGACCGCGGCACGGAGTCATCCACGATCGCAACCCACATGACGACCTCGAAGTCGTTCATGCCGGAGAACTCTCCCTTGCGGGCATGGGTGCCGCCGGGGGCGAACAAACTGGCGGTGCTGCGTTCTTCCTTCTTGCCAACAATCGACGCCACGGCCGATGCCAGAAGCTTTTGGTAATGTTCCATCCGCTCGCCGCCGCGGGTGGATTTGTCGAAACGCTGGCAGATCTCGTCTACCGGCTTCGACCGGCCCGAACAAAGGCGTTTGAGCGAGTCGAGAATCGAGCGGGCTTGCGTGAACGGGAAAAGCACTTCGCCATGGTCGCCGATGTGGACGAGGTAATGCGGGGCCAACGGATAGCCGGGCTCAGCGGGCTTGTCCGAGGTTTCCCCCATCGCCCGCAGGCAGAAGATCGCGCCCGATTGGATCGACTCGACGTTGGGGACGACAGCCAGCGTGCCGAGCGGAAGCGTGGCAAGCTTCTCACGCTCGGGTTTCGGCAGTCGGGCCAGATCGATGCGGAAGTCATTCAAAGTGAGATCGGCAATGCTCACGCCGCTACTCAAGTCTTCCAGGTCGATGACGGCATCTTGCAGCTTTAGAAGCTGCTTGCGGCGGTACTCCAAGTCGTTCATCTGGTTGCCGGACTGTTGCTCGATGACGTTCTCTTCGCCGGTCGCGGAGATGTCGAGAAGCACCATTCGGCCACTGACCCGCTGTTCGAGGTTGATGTACTCTTCCAACTCCATGTTAGGCCAGAAGTTGACAAGTTGAATCTGCGTGTTGGGCGAGCCGATCCGGTCGATTCGGCCGAACCGCTGGATGATGCGGACGGGGTTCCAGTGAATGTCGTAATTGACGAGGAAGTCGCAGTCTTGCAGGTTCTGCCCTTCGGAGATGCAATCGGTAGCAATGAGCAGGTCGATTTCGCCTTCGCCGGCAAGATCGACGGGGCGTTCCTTGGCGCGGGGGGCGAAGGCGGAGAGGATCGAAGTCATGTCGTGGTTAAGGCCGATCAGGTTTGAGTGATTTCGGCCGGACCCAGTAACGCAGGCTGTCGCGAGCCCGAGTTCTTCAAGCGCCCACGTCGACAAATGCTCAAAAAGATAGTGAGCCGTGTCGGCGAAAGCAGTGAAAACGATCACCTTGCGATTTCCCGGATTGAGCGGCTGGTCCAGCTTTTTCAGGATAACCTTTTTGAGATCGTTGAGTTTGGCATCACGCGCCGCACCGACTTGGCGGGCGGCCGCAACCAGTTTCGAAAGCCGATCGCGGTCTTCGATGAGATCTTGCCTCCAGCGAACACGATCGACGTCCTGAAGCAAGACCTTAACCTTATGGCCGACGAACATGGCTTCGAGCGTTGGGTCTTCAACATCGAGTGCTTCAATGTCAATTTCATCCACACTCTCCGAGTGCGAATCGATGCGGTCGAGCACCGATTCGACATCGCGGAGTTGCCGTTCGATGGTGAGGGCGAAGGATGGCACGGCGCTTTCCATTCGCTTGAGTACGTTGACGCGCAACAGGTGGATGAGGCTTTCTTCACGGTCGGCCTGCCGGAATAGCCCCTTACCCCCTTGCACTTTCTGGCTGTACTTCGAGTCGTAGGCCGCTTGCTTGTTCGGAAGAACGTACTTGAGCGGAGCGTAGGCGCCAAGCTTGAGGCGTCGAATCTCGTCGTTGATTTCTCGGATCGGTCGAAACTCATGCGTCAAATCGACATCGGACTTGATGTTGATGGGTTTGAGCCGTTCCGGAAACTTGCCCGTCTCCTCGGTGCCGTAGTATTTTTCGATGTGTTTGCGCGAACGAGCGATCGTGAGTAGATCGAGCAATTGAAAGTAATCGAATCCAAGCATGTCCATCAGGCGGGCCGGTCGGCGCTCGATCTCTTCCAGTTCAAGCCAACGGTTGAACTGGGCTTGCGCAAGCCGAACCGTCGACCCGATATGGGCAATTCCATGCTCGCTCAATGCTTCGTCGTTGCCCTCGGTAGCAAAGGCGATCTGATTTTTGAGGTCGGCCAAGCGATTGTTGACGGGGGTCGCGGAGAGCATGAGCACGCGAGTCTTGACGCCATCCTGAATAATCTTCCGCATGAGCTTGTCGTAACGAGTTTCCCCACCGGCACGCGGCGACTTCTTGTTGCGGAAGTTGTGGGACTCGTCGATGACCACGAGGTCGTAGTTGCCCCAGTTGACGTGAGTGAGGTCGATATCACCTGACAGGCCGTTGTCGCGGGAGAGGTCGGTATGGTTCAACACATCGTAGTTGAGGCGGTCGCCGGAGAGGACGTTGCGGCGGTCGTTGGCCTGGTAGAGCGTCCAGTTATCGCGGAGCCGCTTCGGGCAAAGAACGAGCACACGGTCGTTGCGAAGTTCGTAATACTTGATAACGGCGAGAGCCTCGAAAGTTTTGCCGAGCCCGACCGAGTCCGCAATGATGCAGCCACCGAAGCGTTCGAGCTTGTCGATCGCGCCGATGACGCCATCGCGTTGAAAACGGAATAGTTTCTTCCATACATGGGTGTTCTTGATACCCGTGGCAGACTTGACGATGCGATCCTCGTCGAGTTCGTCGCCAAGGCGTGAGAAGACATTGGCCAAACCGAGGTAGTATGCCGTTTCCGGGCTTCGATGATCGGTGAGTTCACGAAGGCGGGCAATGAGATTCTCTTTGACCGCACCATTGGCCGTATTCGACCAAAGTTCCGAGAACCAACCTCTCAATAGCGATGATTCCTCGGCCGACTCGGAATACTGAATCATCCCGAACTTGTTGCCTGGAGTGAGCCCGAACCCGGCCGTGGTGATGGGGCACGAGCCGGTGATGGCGCACTCGTTGCTTGATTCGGGTTGCTTGATGACGATGGTGGATTGCGGGAGGGGTCCCGAAGTTTGATGGACTTGGCATTTTGATCCGATCCAGTCGGAACAGACTCGGGCCAGCCACCGCGATTGGAGTTTATTTCGCGAACCGCGATCCGCTTCGCTTCCAAGCAGTTCGAGATTCGCCTTGATGGGATCGGGAACGATAAGTCGGCATTCGGCACTCTTGGCCAACAGTTCCCGGATTTCGGAGAAGGCGAACAGCGATAGCTCAGCCGACACGACATCGATCGACGATCCGGGAATGAGAATCGACTCAAGGACATCGAGAACTCGATCATTTCCACTGTTCTTGATCAGTCTCATGGACGAATTCTCACACGCGATGATCGCTTCAGTTTCAGGTCAGTGACTCAAGCAAAAGGAGAATCAAACCTATCGAGAGCCTACGGGAACGGCCGCAAATCGGGAGCGCACATCGCGAGAATTGTCAGCCTGGTGGACGGCCACTTCCCGAATTGGCGCATTTGTCGAGAAGTGTTGAACCGCTTGCCGGTGCGCCATGAGACTTGGTATTACTGATGGTCTGATTGCCGGCGAATGAGGCGCTGAAGGATGCGTGTCCTTGGAAGATGGCGACTTTGAATCGACAGCTAGTGTGTCGGACACGGGCCGGCGGCCATCCCGATCAATCATCGGGCGAAAAACGAGTACGAGGAACTCTGATGCACTTCACCGTTCACTTGCGAAGTCGAGAGACCTACGAGGACGATTTCTCGTACGGGCTGGTGTTCACGCCGTGCCCCATTTGGGTGAAGGGTCAGAGATCGATTCTCAATTTGAATCCGAGCAGACCCGACTATTGTCTCGGGAGTGTTCAACGGTTGATCCAGAAGGAACATTTGGGCGAGAAATTGAAGGAAGAGAAGGAAGCGATCATCCTCGTGCATCCGATCGGTCACGGTTCAGCGGAAGATCTCGCCAATTTGCAACTCGATCTGATTCAAGAAGGGTTCACGGTGAAAGTGTTCGGCGCGAGCGAGAACAAGGTTCCTCGTTCGGGCGCGTGATCGGTTCAACGGCATAGCGGTTTCAATACTGCCGCAAACCGCTCGATGCGTTTCAATCGTAATGGTCATCCGGCGGCCACAATCGCCCTGAGTCGCCAGCGAATCACGATCATGGCCGCTCTACGGCGTCGGATTCATTCCGCGAGAGGAGCAACAGATTTGAGTCTACCTTCAGGTAGTCCGTTATCCCCTCAGAACATCGGCGGCTTGTTAGAGCGAAGGGGGCTTCCGGTTCCAGGACTTGTGGCCAGGAGGGGTGGTGACCGGTACATCGATCTGGTATGCTTGATGGCTGTGCCCACTTATAACGAGTTCCCCCCTGCGGCTCCGACATGGTCAAGCTAAACACGCTCGTCCGCCCTCAGACCGGGTACGATCCGCCATTGGTCCCGGAGTCGCTCCACAGCCCCGGCGTGCTCGCCGATCTTCACTGCTTCCCAATTGATAGCTCTACCATTGTCAAGATCCCTTTACGGAGGGGCTCGGGGAGAGTGGGCCAAGCGTCGATGATGGCGCTCAAATCCGCACCGAAGACTGGACTATTTCCACAAGCGGACAGGGCGGAATTCTGCAATTCCTTGTCGTTGAAGGACTTAGATTTGCCTGAATCCGGATTGTGGTTCCGGGTGTCGCGGGTTCGAATCCCGTCACTCACCTTCGGGGATGACAAGTCAATCCCCATTCACTTTTCCATCGACGACTCGACATCGCCAACTCGCGGGCCGACCAGCAGACCCCTCACGCAGGGATGAGCTATGACGATAACCGACGAGTTGCCATTGAGCGTCATGTTCGAACAAGATGAGACAGCTTGGCTCGAGGCGATGTCCGCTCTTGCCGCGCAAGGTCGGTATCGGGAGATGGACCATTCCAATCTGTGCGAATACCTGGCAGACATGGCGAAAAGAGATCGGCGCGAGGTTTCCAGCCGTCTGGTTCAATTGCTTATTCATCTTCTGAAGTGGAAACACCAACCCGATCGCCGGTCGGGCTCTTGGAAGGGCACGATCTTGGAACAGCGGCGCGAACTACGCAAACTGCTCGAAAGCGGCACCCTCTACAACCACGCCCTTGCGGTTCTAGCCGAAGCGTATGACGATGCGCGATTGCAAGCCGCCGCCGAGTCGTCGTTGCCACTCGAAACGTTCGAAGCCGAGTGCGGCTGGGATTTGGAACGATTGGTGACGAACGGTGAATGAAGAGGCGGTTTGGGCCGCGTCGTCAATGCCCACGGCTATCCACCGAAATGGATGACACGCTCACTATCCACCTGGACGAACCGCCCCTCCGCGAAGCCGATGCACAAGCGGTGATGGATCAGGTAATCACTTGGAAACCACTAGATCTTGAGATTGTCGCAAGGGTTCGCGAACGAGGAGCAAGGGTAACAGAAGAAATCCGCCGGAAGTTCGGAACGGTGAATATCGCGGTGCCGCTGCTCCGTGAGATTCGCGACGAAGCATGAAGTACGTCGTTGATGCTAGCGTTGTGTTGAAGTGGGTCTTGCCGGAACTCCACTCCGACAAAGCCTTGCGTTTGCGGGACGATTTCGAGGCCGCAATTCACGAACTCCTCTCACCCGACATCTTCTCTATCGAAGTCGCAAACACGCTGGCACGGGCTGAACGAAATGCGGTAATTGCTCCGGGCGAAGCTGACCTGCTACTGGCGGTCGTCAACTCATCTAATCCTCAACTACATCCGCACCACCCGCTTCTTCGCAGAGCCCTGGCAATCGCCACGGCGGCACGGCATGGCGATTACGATTGCGTGTATGTTGCTCTGGCCGAGCGAGAGCGATGCGAACTCGTCACGGCCGACGACAGAATGATCAAGCGCCTCGGGCCTACTTTCCCCTTTATCCTGCCCCTGGCGTCATTTCCGTAATAGGTGGATGAATCCGCGATTAGTGTCCGAACTACTGGACGCGGCACTTCGGCAAGGCCTTCTTGATTGTTTTGTGTGCGGACTACTTCTTATCGATGGCCGCCAATTCCTTGGCGCTCCGGTGATAAAGCACTCCCTGTCCGAATGATGGGCCGCTCAGGCTCCAGGTATCGCCGAGCGGGCCGAGATCATTGACCGCGACAACCGCGTTCTGATCGAGCACGGCAGCTTTGGTGTCGATCACGTACGTTATGCCCAGCATCGTGCTGATATAGAGCTTGTCGCCCAGGACGATCGGCGTGGCGAAGAATGCGTTGACCTGCCAGCCGTCCGTTCGCGACCGCTCCTCGGCCGCGATCTCACGGCCTTGATTGTCCACGGTTTTCGTCTTGAGCGAACGCCCGTGAATGAATTGATCGGGTTCTCCCTTTTTGCGCTCAACACCGACGGGCAATTGCAGGTACTCGACTTTCCCCGTCTCGGCATTCACCCGACCTAGAGCGTGGGCAGGGCCGCTGTGGCCTTTCGGCGCTCGTCCATTGCGGCGGTTGTTCGTGGTGCAGAGGAACCAGTGCCAGCCGTTGGCGACGGCGTTCGCGTGCCATTGCGGCAGAACGTGGAGGACTTCGCCCTGCTTGAGCGGAAAGGATGGATCAGGCACGTCGCGGAGGCTCACGTTCTGGTGGAAGTCGAACGTCTTTTTCTCGGCGTTCCATTGTCGAACATCGACGGCCTTCACCAAAGATTGCTCGCGAACCAGTTTGCCAGTCGAAGCGTCGAGGACGACGTGAGCCTCCTCCGGAGCATTGCGAAACCAGTAGACATACTTGCCGTCCCAGACATTCGTGTAGAGCGCCATCCAGGTCGTGCCATCGAGCGGGGCTTCCTTGGAGGCTTCGGGGGAAAAACGCCAGACCGTCTTTCCTTCCTCTCCCTTGGCCAAGCTAGTCATGCTCAGGCCAATCGGCGTCTCGGGAACTCCATGAGGTCCGCCGCGACCGTGTACGATTGCGGGGCGGCCGTCAGGCAGATGGCCAAAACCGGGCGTGCAGTAGAACGTACACGGGTCTTCGGCGATCCAGCGCACTTTGCCCGTGGAGCGATTGATAGCGTGGAGATAATTCCAATCATCACGCTTGGCGTCATAGCGCGGCGATTCCTTGCTGATCGGTTCAACGGTGATGATCACATCCTCGTGGAGGATGGGTTCGCACTGTCGATTGAACGGGTATTTTTCAGGCTGAGTGCGAAAGCCACGACGCCAAATCTCCTTGCCCTGATGATCCCAGCATCCCATCTCGCCGGAGCAATTAAAGAACCACACATGCTGCTTGTCGCAGATGGGAGTCCAGGAGGTGGAATCACTGAACCCGTATAGTTGGGGGCTCGCCCGTTCGCCTTTCAGCGTCACCGACCAGAGGATCTTGCCGGTTTTCGAGTCGATGGCGTGGCCCAGCACCGTATTGTTTAGTCGTTTGGCTCGGTCGTCTTGTTCGGGAAAAGTCGTCAGGAAGAGTTTGTCTGCTGCGATCGCGATTCCGCCCTGTCCTCCGTTCGGCAATGGGGCACGCCAAAGAATGTGCTCGCCGCGACTGACGCTCCAGTGCGTGGGCGCATCAGCCGTCGGTAGATGCCAATTGCCATTCGGCCCCGCGGCCTGCGGCCAGTCGGCCGGTGTCTTGTCCGCGCCGAGTACGAACGCCAGGTTTAGGGATATTGCTGAAAATAAGCAGAAGGCATGGCGATAGATTTGCATGATTTCGGTCCGGGGGACGGGGGTTTTCAGGTGATCAATTCTGAAGGGTCGACACGATGGCAAACAGGTTGGCGCCCAGCCTTCCCAGAACGCTCGTGGCGAGGAG
>Ga0105048_10020186_pt1 | contig 10176 bp, 11 predicted proteins | sample MAT05_FD_78382 | JGI IMG/M metagenome (GOLD analysis project Ga0105048, IMG submission 78382) | Freshwater microbial communities from Lake Fryxell liftoff mats and glacier meltwater in Antarctica - MAT-05 | ecosystem: Environmental > Aquatic > Freshwater > Ice > Liftoff microbial mat | place...
GCCGAGATCGTAGCCGCGGCTTCGGGCAACACCGCGTTCATCATCTGTGGCTTCACCGCCAGCACGAGAACGTCGGCAGCCGCAATCACCTCGGCGTTCGAGTTCGTGGCACGAATCCCCGTAGTCGCCTGAAATTTCTCGCGCGCCGCCGGGTACGGGTCGCTCGCCAAACTATGTTTTAAATCGAGCAATCCCGCCGTTGCCCAACCTTTCGCAAGCGCCGTCGCCATCTGTCCCGCACCGAGAAAGCCAATCCGGATCGGCACGGGCGGTTCCATCGACATTTGGCGTACCTCAGTTGGTTGAGATCGAAATAGTGATCTTAGCGATTCTCGCTAGGTCGTAATTTTCAATCGCCTGTGGCAGTTCGCAAAAGTTCGTGCGAAATTCTGGCGTTGGCTTGATGAAACGAATGTCGCAGAGAAAACGATTTGACTATAGAGTACACCTGCCTTGTTTTTATCCGCACCGATACGGTTGCGGCCTCGACAGGAATTCGCCGTATGCGCAGCTTGCTCGTTCGACTTCTCGCAATCGTTGCGTTGGGCGTCCCGGTGTCCGAAGCGAATGCGCAAGTCAGCTTCACGTGGCTCGACACCACTTCCGACTGGGGTACCGCAACGGCGTGGAGTCCGGTAGGCGGTCCACCGAATCTGACGGGTGCATTGGGGCATACCGCCATTTTTGGCAACCAAGCGACGATCCTCAATCAGCCGACGCTCAACGCGAACAGCTTCGCCATCAATCGCCTGCAAATGGACAACACGGGAGCCGACTGGAGCCTCGGCGGAACCGGCACGTTATCGCTGGCGAACACGGGCAGTTCGAGCGCAACCTCGGCGTTGCAGGTGACGGGTGCTGGCACGACGGTTATCGGTGCGAACCTGCAACTGGCCGCGTCGAACTTCTGGTTCGCATCGTCGGGGGCAACGCTCGACATTCAGGGCGGAATCAGCAGCAGTAGCACAACTGCGACTTTATTCCTGCGACCGGATAGCAGTTCTACAATTCGTCTTAGCGGCATCAATTCGCTCAGCGCAACGAATGTTGTGAACATCGGGTCCGCTAGTACAACTGGCACAACACGCTTTGAAATTAACTCTGCAAATGCATTCGGTATCGGTGCGCTGAACTTTGGTGGGGCAGGTGGTTCAGTCAACTTTTCGGCGATCGGTTCCGCAAGGACAATTGCAAACAATAACTCTGCTCCCAACTTCAGTGTCGATGGTACCAACGATCTTACTTTCAGCGGTACTTTGACGAACACGAGTGCGTCGGGTGGCCGGACGATCACCAGCAATACCACCGGTGGCGCGAAGCTGATTTTCACGAACAACATCGGCATCCGTGCTGCGACCGACGCCACCGTCGGGAACCGCGACCTGACGCTGGCCGGGACGGGTCGCATCGATATCAGCGGCAATATTCTTAACAACCGCACACCGCTTGCGGGTGAGGTGAACCGTGTCATCATCAACGGCGGGTCGAACTTCATCGTGCGATTGTCCGGCACGGGCAGCGACTACAACGGCAACACCGAAATTCAGTCGGGCACTTTGCTTCTCGGTGCCACGGCACCCAGCGGTGCCGTTGGCTCGTTGGGTAATAATGCCCAGACAGTTGCGGTTGGCAACCTTTCGGGCACCGCGAACGCGACCGTCCTTACCGATGCCGCGATCAACATTGGTCGCGCTTTCAACGTCCGCTCTGGCAACACGGGTATCGCCACTTTCGGCGGCAACTCGGCGGACGTCAGCAACTTCAACAACGTGATTTCCATCGGTACCAGCGGCAGTGCCAATGCGAAAACCGTGCAACTGACGGCAGCGTCGGGTGGCATCGTGAACTTCAACGGCAATCTGTTTCTTGCCAGCGGATATACGGGCGTTGCGAGCGTCGACAAAATTGGCGCGGGGACCGTCGTTCTCGGCGCGACAAGCAGTTTCAACGGTACCACCACCGTCTCGAACGGCACGCTGCTTGTGAATGGCACTTTGGCGACCACCACTGCGGCCGTCACAGTGAATAGCGGGGCCATCCTCGGCGGCTCGGGCACAATTAACCGCGATGTTGTCGTCAACGGAACACTGGCACCGGGCACGAACGCGGGGAACCTGACGCTCGGCAACAACCTGACCTTCGGCAGCAACAGCAACTTCGTCGTCGAACTCGGCGGAGTGAACGCGGGTACCCAGTACGACCAGGTGACGCTTGCCGGAACGACCTCGACGTACAGCATCGGCAGCAATGTCGGGCTGACGCTGAACATTACCGGCGGGTATGTCCCCGGACTCGACTCCGCGTATGTGATCGTCAACAACACCGGCAATCTGACCGTCAACTCGGGTACGGGTGCTTTCAACGGACTCGCCGCAGGATCGCAGTTCCTTGCCTCGAACGGGCAAACGTTCGAGATCCACTACAACGTCGGCACCTTCTCGATTATCAATCAGGCATTCGTGCTGAACAGCGCCGGGAATAGCATCGTGGTGTTCACGCCCGTCCCCGAACCGGGCGCGATGTTGTTACTGTCGAGTGGCCTCCTCGCTGGTGGCTATGCCGTACGTCGGCGATGGCGCGGATCGAGAATCAGCGTATAAACGCTGGCGTCTCGCGAGGGGAACGGGTATACCTTGGGGTAACTTCCGCAACCCCCGCCTTCGACGAGATGCTGCATGTCCGAGCCAACCGTACCCCGCACCGGCTGGGCCAGCCTCAAAGATCTCAACCGCTACCAGTGGTTCGTGTTCGTCGTTTGCTGCTTAGCGTGGGATCTCGATTGCCTCGACCAACAGCTTTTCGTGCTTGCCCGCCAACCGGCACTCAGCACGCTCGTGGGCAAGGCGGCGAATAGCCCGGAAGTCGTCGAACTCGGTGGCTACGCGACGGCGGTATTTATGATCGGGTGGGGCATCGGCGGCATCGGCTTCGGCATCCTCGGCGACCGACTCGGTCGTGTCAAAACACTCACCATCACCATCGGCTTGTACGCGCTTTTTACGGGATTGAGTGCATTTTCGACGAACGAATGGGACTTCATGGCCTACCGCTTGCTGACCGGACTGGGGGTCGGCGGAGCGTTCGCGGCCGCGGTCGTATTGCTCGCGGAGACGGTCCCGGAGAATTCGCGGCCGTACATTTTGGGCATGTTCCAAGCCTCGAGCGTCATCGGGAATTGCAGTGCCGCGCTCATTTCGATGTACCTCGGCTCGCTGCAAAAAGACGGCGTTTTCCCGCAAGACGGCTGGCTGAAACCGTGGCGCGTGATGTTCCTCATCGGCATCTTGCCGGGGATCATGCTCGTCGTCGTGCAATTCACTTTGCGCGAACCGGATAAATGGCTGGCGATGCGTGCGGCCGAAGAGAAGGGGCTGAAACCCGCACCGTGGTCGGCATTCTTCGGCACGCTCACCACGATGCTTTCGACGCCACCGTGGAGCCAACGCGCCATCTTCGGCTTGCTCCTGACGGGGGCGGGCGTGATCGGCCTCTGGGGCATCGGCTTCTTCGCCACCGACCTGACCGGCCTCGCGCTCCAGTCGACACTGGAGGCCGAAGGCTTTACCGGCGACGGCTTGAAAGGCGAACTCGGCTGGTGGCGTGGCATTACGTCGTTGATGCAAAATCTCGGCGCGTTCCTCGGTATCTTCGCCTTCAGTTGGGTCACGGGAATGTTGGGGCGTCGCCCCGCATTCGCGATCTTCCTCGTACTGGCGGCGGCGATGACCGCATACACCTTTGGGTTCCTCAAAACCCGCAGCGATATCTTCTGGATGATCCCGCTGATGGGTTTCTGCCAACTCGCGCTCTTCGGCGGCTATGCGATCTACCTGCCCGAGCTCTTCCCGACGCGCTACCGCAGCACCGGGACGAGCTTCTGCTACAACGCGGGCCGATTGCTGGCCGCAACGGGGCCGTTCACGCTCGCGCAACTCACGAGTTCGGTGTTTAACGGCTACGGCAGCGATGCGTTCCGGTATGCGGGGGTTTCGATGTGCAGCGTATTTCTACTCGGGTTGCTGGCGCTGCCGTTCCTGCCAGAAACCAAAGACAAGCCACTACCGGAATAGGTAAAAGTGTGTACGTAAAAAAAGGCACGGCGATCGCCGTGCCGAATGATAGAGATTGAAACTAACTTGCGGTGGCCGCTTCTTTTCGCGAGGAGTCGCGTTCGGCCTGCATTTCGATGAACGTCGTGTCGGGGTTCGTTTCCGAGATCAACTTCGTGTTCTTCGCACGTTCCGTCGGTTCGCGGACATCCCAGACGATGCCGAACCACGACAGTACTCGCAAACTAATGTACGAGATGTCGATCTCGTACCACGCGAAGCCCTGGCGGGCGCTGCTCTGGTAGTGGTGGTGGTTATTGTGCCAGCCTTCGCCGAAGGTCAGGATCGCAACGATCCAGTTGTTGCGGCTCATGTCGGTCGTTTGGTAACGGCGATAACCGAACAGGTGGCAGACCGAATTCACGCAGAATGTCACGTGATAAACGAGTACGGTGCTGAGGAAAAAGCCCCAGAACACGCCGGGCCAACCGCCGATAGCGTACGTGGCCACGCCCCACAATGCACCCGGAATCCAGTGGAAGCGGTCGAGCCACTTCAGTTCGGGGTACATGGCCCAATCGCGCATGCCTTGCCAGTCGGTATTGCTTTCGCCGCGTGCCATCACCCAGCCAACGTGCGACCAGAACACCGAGTTTTTGATCGGCGAGTGCGGGTCGCCATCGTGATCCGAGTAACGGTGGTGGTGGCGGTGCTCGCCCGCCCACCAGATCGGCCCGCGTTGAAGCGACGCACAACCGATCGAACCGATCACGAACTGGAACCAGCGGCTAGTTTTGTAGGACCGATGTGCAAAGTAACGGTGAAAACCTGCGGTGAGCGCCCAGACTCGGAACGAGTACGCGACAGCGCACAAGATCAGCGCGGTCCACGTCGTCTCGACGAAGAAAATGCCCGCAACTGCGAGGTGAATCGCGATGAACGGGAACAAGTTCACCCATTCGGAGACTTTTTTCAGAGCTTGAACGACGGATTTTTTCTTCGGGGCAGCCGGGAGAGTAGGCCGGGGTAGCAAAGGTTGAATAGAAACTCTCCTTGTGGGGTGTCGTCCGTTGTCACATGCGAACCGCAGTCAGCCAAAAGCACGTAACACCGCGTAGTGTTGATATAGGAGATAAACCGAGCGCTTTCTCGTTTGAAAACGAAAAAATTCGCGAACGATCGACCCGCATGACTGCTGCGTTGGCAAGTTTATCTGCGTATCCCGCATTGTTTCACGCGTTCGATCTTGACCTTCGTACGAATACGTGGATAGTGATCGAATTGCATCGATACTGTTCTCGTTTGCCATATCGCAGGTGATCTTTTTACCGCTGCTATCGGTTGGCTGGTGGCTATGGGTGCAGGCATCTGGTTTGCCGTTTTGACGTTTCAAGATAGCCTGGAAGCGGTATTATTGTGTCTGTTTATACCGTTCTATGCGCTGTTTTACTTGATTACGAATTTCGACTACGTGAAAAAGTGATTTTAATATCGCCAGATGATTCTCACCCCTTCAAATTGTTCTTACGCCGCGGTTGTAGTTCTTGCATCGGCGGGAAATCGCAGAGTGGCACGCTCGTCGTCGGTTCGTTCACGACCTCGGCGAGCGTTGTGCCGGCGAACGCCGATTCCACGGTCGCGAGTGCGTTATCGAGCCGCTTGTGCAACGGGCACAAGTTCACGCCGTGCGTACTGAGGCCGAGCGGGCAGACCTTGATTCGCTGGATCGGTTCGACTGCGTTCACGACTTCGAGAATCGTCAATTCCTCCGGCGTCCGCGCGAGCTTCACCCCGCCTCCGACGCCGCGTTGCGAACGAATCACCCCGGAACGAACCAATCCCTGGAGGATTTTCGCAAGGTACGCCGGTGGCACTTTCGTGGCCTTTGCCACATCCTCGGTGGTACGCGATCGGTCCGGATTCTGCGCGAGATACACGACGGCACGTAATGCGTATTCGACGGTCTGGGAAAACATGACGGACTTTCGCGGGCGGGTCGGTATCAGGCAGGATTATCGTATACCGAGTGTATCGTGAAGGCCGCTGATTTTCGTCGATCACCCGATCTCGTGGAGAATTATGAATCTTCATAGCCCAAGTGGCAACCTCGATACGGATCGCCCCGACACTCACGGCAAGGCGCTGCGCGTCAACGTCGATAAACGGCGGTACGGCACCTTCGCGGAAATCGGCGGCGGGCAGGAAGTCGTCCGCTGGTTCTTTCAGGTCGGCGGCGCAGCCGGCACGATTGCGAAAAGCGTCTCCGCCTACGATATGACCGTCAGCGATGCGATTTACGGGCAAACCAGCCGATATGTCAGTCGGCAACGTCTGGAATCGATGCTCGATCACGAGTACAAGCTGAACATCGAACGGCTCGCCGCGACTCGTGCCGATACTTCGTCCTTTTTCGCGTTCGCCGACACGGTTTCCGCCCGCAACTTCATGGGCACCAACGACTGCCACGGCTGGATGGGCGTGCGCTTCCAGGTCTACCCGCGCGACCAGGAAACGCAGATCATCATCCACTTTCGGCTGCGCGATCCGTCGAACATCCTTCAGCAAGAAACGATTGGCATTCTCGGTGTGAACCTGATTTACGGTGCGTTCTTCCTGCAACACGAACCCGAATTGCTGATTCAGTCGTTGATGGACGAACTGAGCCCGAACCGCATCGAGATCGACGTCATCGATTTCTCCGGTATCGGTTTCCGCGCCGTCGACAACCGCCTGATGAGCCTCAGCCTCGTGCAGCACGGCTTGTCCAAAGCGGCCATGTTCGGCGCGGACGGCAAAGTGCTGCTACCGAGCGAACTCCTTTACCGGAAGCCCGTATTGGTCGAGCGCGGCAGTTTCCGCCCCGTCACCCACGTGAACCTCGACATCATGCGGGCTGCGATGGAAAAGTTTCAGGCGATCTTGCCCGACGAAGACAAAGACCGCATTGTCAGCATCGCGGAAATCACGATGCGAAACCTGATGGGCAGCACCGGCACGACCGGCACGCCCGACATCCGCGACTTTTTAAGCCGCGCCGACGTACTCAGCGCGTCGGGCCTGAACGTGCTCGTGTCGGATTACTCCGAGTTCCACCGGCTCGCAGGCTATCTGCGACGGCAGACCGCCAAACCGATCGGCCTGGCGATGGGCACGGTCACGCTGCCGGAAATCTTCGACCCGAGTTATTACACCGACCTCGACGGCGGCCTGCTGGAAGCACTCGGCCGACTCTTCCGCGGCGATATTTCGCTCTTCGTCTACCCGTTCGTCAGCCGGAGCACGGGGGAGTTGATGACGGTCGAGAATTTGGAACTGCCGCCCGACCGCAAGCCGCTCTACGACTTCGCCGTCCGTGCCGGGCGCATCGTGTCGATCGATAATCACAACCCCGACTGCCTCCGGATCGACAGCCGAGAAGTGCTGCGAATGATCGCAGTCGGCAACCCGCTCTGGGAGCAAATGGTCCCCGAAACGGTAGTGAAATTGATACGCGAACGCGGTTTGTTCGGCTGCAAAAAGTGATGCGAAGTCGCTCGCCCGTCGAACTGATCGCTCTCACCAATGCCGATGGTATGTTCCCATTGAGCCAGGGGTTAGTTCAGTTCGACAACGGTGTGGGACTCGAAGAATTTTTGACGGCGTGGCCGTCGCTCTCGAAAAAACTCATTGAAATTGCATACCCATGAACGATGCCGAACGACTGCGCAAACTGTTTTGCAACGACGATGTACAGCCGGGCGTCGTGGGATTTGTGTCACGACTTTTGACCGAGTGCCACGATCATTATTGGGAACTGGACTGGAGACAACCGGACCAGTGTACGTTTCTTGGGATCGATACCGGCACGGAAGTCACGATTGAGGTTCCGTTTCGGCCATCAGTTTTCCGAGCAACGATTGCGCGAGTCGCCGCACTTTCGGATGAGATCGCTGCGACCTTCCGAATCGCATTTTCCAACGACCCGAACGACCTGTGGCTCACGATTAAACCACGACATGACGCACCGGCACAAATCGATGGATCGGATGCTCTCGCCGCAGGCCCACTCCTGATACGCGAACGCGGTTTGTTCGGCTGCAAAAAGTGAGTTTGTCTCTCACCCGCCCCACGGGTTATCGAAGCCGTGCGGGACGTCTTTGAACCAGCGGCGATAGGTTTCGATTTGTTCGCGCAATGGGTACCCGGACAGTTCGCGCGGGTACAGGATTAGGAAAAACACGTCTTTGGCACCGGCACGGGCGCGTTGCTGATTGATGATTCGCTCCGCATCGGCTTGATCGCGAACTTCTTGTCGGCCTCCGCCATCGGCGTCGAACGCGAACAGCTTGCCGGTTTCCTTGTCGACTTCCACGACGCGCACGCTCAAGCGGTCGCCGAGGTTCGCACGCTGCTTCTTGAGTTCCTCAATGCGGCGGCGAGCGGCGGCGAGTTCCTGTTGCAGTTTCTCGACGTTCGTCGGCAACGTCGGGTCAACCGCTTCGGGTTCGGACGTGCCTTTGCCTTCGTCGGGCTTGCTGACGAACGGCATCAGCAAAAAGATGCAAAACAAGAGAATCATCACGTCGATGAGCGGAACGAAGAAGCGAGTCACCGAGCGTTTCGGTTGCGCAATCACGGTTTCGTCCCCGTATTCCGTTCGTCGGCGTGCGTGAGCGTCACGATGGGCGGCGCACTCGGGTAACCGGCGAGGTTACGGATGAGATCGCGGCCGGTAGCGACGATCCACGTCGGCAAGATGTTCATTAGCGCCATGAACAGCCCGCTGCCGGTGGCGGTGATCGCCGGTGCGTATTTGCGGATGATGTCTTGCGGCGTCGGCGTGGTTCCGGGGGCAATCGAACTGAACGTCTGCAAGATAGCGGCCACGGTGCCGATCAGCCCGAGTAGCGGGAACCACTCGGCGGCCTGCGCTAGGTGGTTCAGCCACTTATCCGGGCGCGTATCGAAGTCGGACTCGGCCCACTTCAGCGCGTTCCACGCAAGCAAAGTCTGAATCGTAAACAGCGTCAGCCCGATCGCGAGAATCAGCCAGTCGATCGGCGAAACGGCAACGCGGGAGAGGTAATCGCGGCGGGCATCGGGGGGAATGGCCGCGAAGACCAGAATCCCGGCGAGCACCGGCACCGCCGTAAACGCCGCGGGCAACACGTGGTGAATCCAAAGCCGTCGCACGGGGGCCTCCTCATTCGGCTTTCGTCAGCCATTCGGGCATCGCTTGCAGTTTCCCCTCGCGATTCACACAAGCCAGCGTGGTCGCACCGAGCGCCACCAGCGTACCGTCGGGGCGGAAGACTTCGTACGCATGTTCGAGCCGGATCGGCGTCGTCCGCGTCACGGTCGTGCGGATCGTCAGCAGGTCGTCGTAGTGGGCCGGGCTGCGGTACTTCACTTCGACTTTCGTCAGGACCAGGAAGTAACCCTGATCTTCCAGTTCCTTGTAGTTCCCGCCGATCTGCCGCAGCAGTTCGGTCCGCGCTTGCTCGAAGTAGACGAGGTAGTTCGCGTGGTGGAGCAGCCCCATCCGGTCGGTTTCGGCATAGCGGACGCGGATTGTCGTTTCGCCGGTAAGCATAGGGTTATCAAACGAGAACGCCCCGGTGCGTCTACGGCCACGGGGCTAAATTCCAGATTTTTCGTCTCTCATAATTGACCGACACACGACATCGACACGACATCACACGACACGTTCGCGACGTCAGACGACGCGTTTGCGACACTCGCGCGAGTTTGACTTACGTCACATCGCCTCCGATTTTTTGACTTTGCGCTTTCGTGTGGGTGCGCGTAAAAAATCAGCAAGTCCACGAACGTCCGTAGGGCGTTCCCTCGCGCGGATCCACATTCAACCGCGATGACGGGATCAGATACTGCCACCCAACTCCGATGCTCCCCCAGACACTTCGCTGCCAAATCCGCGTCGATGCAGCCGGCAACATTCCAGAATCCGCAGGCCGGAACCGTACAGCAACTCCGCCAAAAGCCGATGTAGTTCCGTCATTCCGTCTAATAGCGCCCGCACCTCCTCCATTGCCAGCACCACCGGCAGCCGCTCCGGGCGCTGCGTGCGCAGGAATTCGATGCGGTCCAACTCGATTTCCAACACCTGCTGATACAGAAATAGAATCGC
>Ga0105048_10020188_pt1 | contig 10175 bp, 6 predicted proteins | sample MAT05_FD_78382 | JGI IMG/M metagenome (GOLD analysis project Ga0105048, IMG submission 78382) | Freshwater microbial communities from Lake Fryxell liftoff mats and glacier meltwater in Antarctica - MAT-05 | ecosystem: Environmental > Aquatic > Freshwater > Ice > Liftoff microbial mat | place...
ACGCGGCTTTGACAATCTGATTGATGTTGCAGGTGGATTTGCCGCTATTAAAGTCATGGACAAACTATCATTGACGGATTACGTTTACCCCACAACACTCCTGTAAAGTCTATTTCCGTTTTCAGTACATTTCCCATTGTTTTGTATTCGTTGATACAGACCGATGGGAAATGTCGTGTGATACGTATCACAGAAAAGTAGCCGGGGAAGCATCACCTTTGGCATCCTCAAAGAGGAAACAAACTACCAATGAAACGTTCGCCTGAAGATCGGCAAATGCGAAACCTGATGGGTAGCCTTTGGCTGCTGGTCGGGCTTGTTGCTATTGTGACCGGGCTGTTAATATCAATGCTGTTTTTCCAGCGGACGAGTTCTAATCCGGCGGTTAGTGAGTCGGTTGTCCCGGCCAATACTATTGCCCCGGATACCAATTTTGTCAATCTCTGGCAGGCTCCGTCCGACTGGCGTATGATGCGTCTCGCGCCAGATGAGCAAAAAAAGGTCCTGTACGGAAAAGAACTCATTACCCGCACTGCCGAATATTTGGGTCCAAACGGTTCGGTCTTACCCCTATCCAACGGCATGAACTGCCAGAACTGTCACCTCAGCGCGAGTACACAGCCCTGGGGCAACAACTATGCGGCTGTGCAGGCCAACTACCCGAAATTTCGGGAGCGGTCAGGGCGGGTCGAAAATCAGGCAAAGCGAGTAAATGATTGTTTTCAGCGCAGCCTGAACGGCCAACCGCTGGATTCGACCAGCCGGAAAATGCAGTCGATTCCCGCCTATATCCGATGGCTGGGTACCGATGTGCCGATCAAAACCATACCCCGAGGAACGGGTATTTTTAAGCTCAAAAGCCTGAAACGGGCCGCTGCGCCCGAAGACAACCTGCTGGTCTATACCCAAAAATGCCAGAGTTGCCATCAGGCTACGGGAGAAGGTGTCCTGACCGCTGATGGACGAAGCTATGCGTATCCACCACTTTGGGGACAGCACAGTTATAATGTGGGCGCGGGGTTGTACCGGATTTCTAATCTGGCGGGGTATGTAAAGTATAACATGCCCCTCGGCACGACCTACGAACGGCCTCAATTGTCCGACGAAGAAGCCTGGGATGTGGCGGCTTATATTAACTCCCAACCCCGCCCGTCGGTGGATATCAGCCACGACTGGCCCAACGTAGCCGGCGAACCGTTCGACCATCCATTTGGTCCTTATACCGATCCATTCAGCGAAGAACAGCACAAATACGGCCCATACAAACCCATTAAAGACTGGAAACAGACGCATAAAAAAGAGAACGTCAGGCCATCTGGCATTCAGGTGACAATTGTCACGGAACGGCGGCAACGGGTCGGGTAGCTTTGTATCATCGAATCAGATTGTACGGGGCATGACCAGATTATTGCCGTTTGTTTTATTGGCCGTTTGCCTACTCCTGAGCAGGCAGGTGGCTGGCGCCGAGTTGCCCGATACCCTAACTCGACCACAGAGATGGGCGGCTCAGGAACGGTTTCTGATACGGGTGCGGGCCATGTTTATAGCCACCGATAATCAGCCCGGTTTAACCGATTCGTATGCGCTGGGCATGGGCGTAGGGCTTGGCTATCAAACGCCCCGGTTATTCGGACATCTTCAACTGCGCGGTTGGGCTTTCTTCAGCGATAATGTGTTGTCGTCGGATTTAGCCAGGCGTGATCTGCTGACCAATCAGCCAAACCGCTACGAAGTTGGGCTGTTCAATCTGCAAAATCCGGGTAGTCACGCCCTGATCACCCGCCTGGAAGAACTGGATACCCAGTACCATTTCGGCAAAAAATCAGTAATCACGGTCGGGCGGCAGTTACCGCGTTCGCCCTTCATCAACGGTCAGGACGGGCGGCTCTCGCCCACGTTTGCCGAAGGCGTAAAGCTGGAATGGAACGAGTCGAGCCAGACAAAAATACAGGCGGAATACTGGTGGCGGATGGCACCGCGCTCAACCGTTGGCTGGCACAACATTGGCGAAAGCATTGGCCTGTATCCAGTTGGTGTCGATGCTACGGGCAAAGCCGCGCAGTATGCCGGAAAAACGACCTCAGCCAGTATTTTTCAGCTTGGCATTACGCACAAGCGGGGAGCCATTATCTGGCAATTCTGGGATACTCACGTGCTTAACGTGTTTAACGTTGCTTACGCCCGGGCCGATGCTGCCCTGCCCGCCGGTACGGGGCGGCAGTTTATTGCGGGTCTGCAACTGGCACGGGAGTGGACAGTCGGCACGGGCGGAAACCCCGACCCAACGCTGGCCTACAGCCCACCCAACAACCGGGCGACGGTTCTATCGGGGCGGATCGGTTATCAGACAACCAAATGGGCGGCTTTTCTGAATGCCACCCGTATTACGGGCGAAGGGCGTTTTCTGATGCCCCGCGAGTGGGGTCGTGAGCCGTTTTATACGTTCCTGATGCGCGAACGAAACGAAGGCTTTGGCAACGTAACGGCAACCGGTATCAACCTGTTTTACACACCCAATAGCCGATTTAAGGCCGAAACCAGTGTTGGGTACTCGGCACTGCCCGACGTAAAAGATTACCGCCTGAATAAATACGGTATGCCTGCCTACGTACAAACCAATCTGGGTGTAACCTACCGTTTTGCAGGCTTACTGAACGGTTTCGACGGCCAGTTACTTTGGCTCTATAAATCAGCGGCTGGTGCTACCTACGGCGCAGATCGGTATGTATTTAATAAAGTGGGCATGAGACATTTCAACCTAATTCTCAATTACAAACTATGATCCGGATTCATGAATTTTACTGATTTCATTCGTCAACCCTGGCCCTGGTGGCCGGACCGCTTATTGGCCTGACCGTGCCAACCCTGTTGCTGATTGGCAATAAATCGTTCGGTATCTCGTCGTCACTACGGCATATTTGTGCAGCCTGTTTTCTCGCCAATATTTCGTTTTTCAACTACAACTGGAAAAAAGAATCCTGGAATTTATTCTTCGTGGCCGGGGTGTTGATCGGTGGTTTTGTGGCCGCTCATTTTTTAGAGAATCCCAATAGCTTTCAACTATCTCCTGCTACCGAAACGGCCTTACGGGCGTTTGGCATCCGTGACTTTTTGGGGCTGCTACCCGCCGATCTCTTTGCCACGGCCAATCTGTTTACGCTGAAAGAATTCTTCTTTTTCGTGATTGGCGGGTTGCTCGTTGGCTTTGGCACCCGTTATGCCGGGGGCTGCACTTCCGGCCACGCCCATCATGGGCCTCTCCAATTTGCAGTGGCCTTCGGGGGTAGCTACGCTTAGTTTCATGGCGGGCGGGTTTATAATGACCCATTTACTCTTACCACTCATTTTTAAACTTGTTTAACATCAACACGATGCAACCTACATTCATAAAATCGACCACTGAATCAGCAGAACAACCCTTCGTTTGCGATGCGCCGAATGAGCTAAAAAAAGCCGAAAAGCACGGGCGGCAATTTGAAATATATGATCGTTGGTATCGCATTCGGGGTCGTATTCGTGAAAGGAGAAATCATCTCCTGGTTTCGGATTCAGGAAATGTTCCGGCTCGATTCCTTCTACATGTACGGCGTTATTGGCAGTGCTATTCTGGTGGGTATGCTGTCTATATTCCTCATCAACCAATTCAATATCAAAACCTTACAGGGCGAAACCGTTCATATTGCCCCCAAAACATTCAATAGGAGACAGATTTACGGAGGGCTGACTTTTGGACCGGGCTGGGTCCTGACGGGAGCCTGCCCAGGACCTTTATTTGCCCAGATTGGTAGCGGCTATGGTGTTATAATAGTTACCTTACTTAGCGCCATTACCGGAACCTGGCTACACGGCTACTTCCGTCACCGGCTGCCTCACTGACTTTTGTCGGATAGAAACACGTTTTATTCATTACCCGTATGTTCAAAGGCACCAAATTATACAGCATTCTTTTCAATAAATGCCCCCGTTGCCAGCAGGGCGATTTTTTCGTTAAGTCGAGTGCGTTCAGGCTTCGGGGTTTCGACAGGATGCACGAACGTTGTTCCAACTGTAGGCTTCGCTACGAGCAGGAACCGGGTTTCTTCACGGGTTCGATGTACGTCAGCTACGCCTTCTACGTGGCACTTACGGTGAGCAGTTTTGTCTTGTTTACGGCAATTCTGGATGTCGATGCGGTCGATTTATTGTGGGGACTTATTCCGGCCATGGTTATTCTGACGCCGTTCTTTTTCAGGATAGCCCGGCTGATCTGGATTAACTTCTTTGTTAGCTACGACCCTGCCTATACGCATCCGGTTAAGCCGAATAACCCGCCCTGATTACTGGAAATTAAAACCTGTTACCCTCTGCCGAAGCGGCTCCACTGGCCGGGCAGGTAAAACAGCTTGGCGACCAGATTGCCGGGGCCAGCGTCGTAAACCCCCTTGGCGGTACCGTAACGATCAAAAAAGATAACAACCTGCCGCCAAAATACTGGTGGTGCACCGCTCTCAAGAAAGATTCGTATCTGGCTAATATCAAGAAAGAGCCGGTGCAGTACACAGGCTTCAAGTTTTTCTACGACAACGATTTCCGCAAGAAAGGCTCCCACATCATGCCCCCAAAGAAGTACTGACCCTCGACCCGGCCCCCTCGTACATTCAGGATCAGTGAGTCTCTTTCATACGATCGGACAACGTCCGAACACCAGCCCAACCGGGTTGTGGTTCGGGCGTTATTTTGTTAGCACAGGCTGTGTGTTATTCAGCTTTACCGTCATTTCTTTGCCTGACAAATGAGCTATGTTATTCCCTTTCGGGTGAAAGATAGCTCATTTGTACCATGAACTCTCTACGACCAAAATTTGACCAGCGCGGATTTAATGCCGACCAATGGCAGCGTCAGATGCATCGCCATCCCCTGGAGTATGTCCGACGCAAACTACGCGTGATTCAGGAATATGCCCAGGGCAAAAACATTGACGACCTCGCCCTACAATACCACATACACCCTCAAACCGTCCGCACTTACATTACCACCTACACCCAGGGCGGATTTGACTGCTTATGCCAAGCCGAAAAACGACCACAGCCGACCCGACTTACTCTCCAGCAGCAAGCCGACTTCAAGCACACCCTGATCCATACCCGCCCCGCTGACCACGCCCTGAGCGGCAACATCTGGACTGGACAATTGATACTTTCCTATCTCAAACAAACGTATCAGGTCGATTACCGATCAGGTATCTACGACCTGCTGGAACGACTCAACCTGTCCCACCGCAACGGCGGCCCGGCAGAAGCCCACGCTGATTACGGCAACGCCGATCCTATCAAACAACAAGCCTTCCTTGATGAACTCAAGGCCAGCCTACTACAGGCCGATGCGACCCACGCAGTGGTAGTATATGACGAGTTTTCGGTTTGCGAAAGGCCGACTTCCTACTACGACTGGGCTGAGAAAAACACGCGCCCCCAGACAGTCACCGACGAAAAAAAAGACAACGGCTCAACGGGTTGTTAGGTATTGAGCTGGTGTCAGCGGAATGTTTTTTTTCAGCCGTCCCCAAGGCGGATTCGCTGGTGATTACCCAATATATGACTGATTTAGCTCTTAGCTTACAACAACGGGGTTATGAGCAAGTCAGTGTTTATCTGGATCGCAACACGACGCATTTGGTCAAGATGCAAACAGCTTATGCAGAATTGAGTACGGGCCTGTCCATTCAGATGCGCTTCATTCATTTCGCAGCTTACTCACCGGCTCTGAATCCAGTGGAGTATATGATTCACTGGATTCGTCAGCGCTATCTACACAATGCGGACTGTCGCCAATCGCTGGCGGCTGTTGAGGCTCGTCTGGTAGCTGCTATTGACCAGCAGGTAATATTCAGTTCAGATCAGTTAGTTAATCTCTTAGCACGCATAGAGAAGTTGGTTGTAGGCAAGCAAAAGCCAAATCTTTCACCCTAAAGGGAATAACTTAGAAAGAAATAAGAGGATAGGACGACCAACGATCTGGCAGGACGGGATAAAGACCCAGTTCAGTAAAGAGAACCAGCCCCCCAGCCGAGGGCGTAAAAAAGGCAAACCCAACCGCGCCACCATCTGCCAACGTATCTTTGCAATTATGGCAGAACATCAAACGAAGTATGAGCAATGGCGCAGGGATTGCCGGAACGCCCGAAGGCGAAAACGGTACGCCCAAAAAAAATAGGCCGGAGGAACCACCCCCCAGCCCTGACCAAACCAAGTGACCCATGCGGGCCGCTCAATTCAGGTCAAAGGTAAAACCCCAATCAACCAGACCGTCAACCCGCGAAAAGTTTTTTCACATTGTAGGCCAAACCGTCAACTGGAAAAGTAGAACTTTATAACTCGTTGAAATTCAATTATTTACGACATAAGGTTAGGATCCCAGCCGGATCACCAAAAAACCAAAGCCGCTCAACTGAGCGGCTTTTTTTATGCCTCTATACCAGTGCCTTCTGTCATACGCCTATTTGTACTTTATTCATTTTTCAAGAAATATCATAAGCAAAATCATAATCCGAAGTGTATGGTAAGATATTCTGCTAAAACCCATTTTCACCAACTATTTTATGTATTATATTGCGTGACTTTGTCGCAAACATTCTGAAATCTGGCTGTCATCTGTTGACTTAGTTGCACACCGGATCGATATCATAATTTCATTTTTTGTATCTCTTTGTTCCATTCATTGCCACTTTAGCAATGTAGTTGCCGAAGCGACGACCCACTCTAACGCCGTACGACCATGTCCGATCAGCCTGATCAACTCCTTAACGCGCTTAATACCGGCCTGTACCGCCCCGAATTTGAACACGATAACTGCGGTATCGGATTCGTAGCGCACATCAAAGGCCGCAAATCTCATCAGATTGTTTCTGACGCACTTCAGATGCTCCGGCGAATGGAACACCGGGGCGCAGTTGGTTCAGAACCCAATTCGGGCGATGGCGCGGGGGTATTGATTCAGATTCCGCACGAGTTTTTCGTGGATGAAACCCGAAAACTCGGCGTTCATCTGCCCCCCGCTCAGGAGTATGGTGTGGGCATGATTTATTTCCCGAAGGATGTGTGGCTACGCGAAGAATGCCGCGCCGTGCTGAACCGGAAAATGAAAAAACTCGGCCTCGAACTGCTCTGCTACCGCGTAGTGCCGGTCAACAACGCCGATCTCGGCGAAGGGTCGCGTTCGGCAGAACCGCAGATGGAGCAGGTGTTTATCAAACGCCCGTCCGACATCAGCGACCCCGAGGATTTCGAGCGCAAACTCTATATCCTGCGCAACTTCAGCACCCGGATCATCAACGAGACGGTAGCGGGTGTTGATACGTTCTATTTCTCGTCGCTCTCGTGCCGTACCATTACCTACAAAGGACAACTGACCACGATTCAGCTGGAGCCGTACTTCCCCGATCTGCAAAACGAGGATGTAGTGTCGGCTCTTGGCGTAGTGCATTCGCGGTTTTCGACCAATACCTTCCCGTCCTGGAAACTGGCACAACCGTTCCGCTACATTGCCCATAACGGCGAAATAAACACCGTGCGCGGCAATGTGAACTGGATGAAAGCCGCCGAAGGTCTGCTGAAATCAAACAAGTTTACGCAGGACGAGATGGACATGCTACTGCCCATCTGTGACCCCAAACAGTCGGACTCGGCCAACTTGGACAATGCCATCGAACTGCTCGTAATGAGCGGCCGCTCACTGCCCCACGTTATGCTGATGCTCATTCCTGAAGCCTGGGATGGTAACGAACACATGGACCCGGCCCGCAAGGCGTTTTACGAGTTTCACGCGGCCCTGATCGAACCCTGGGATGGTCCGGCGTCGATTTCGTTTACCGATGGCCGCATGGTTGGGGCTACGCTGGACCGCAATGGCCTGCGCCCGTCGCGGTTCTGGGTCACGAACGAAGATATTGTTATCATGGCGTCCGAAGTGGGCGTGCTGGACATTGACCCGGCCAAAATTGTGTCGAAAGGCCGGTTACAGCCGGGTAAGATGTTCCTGGTCGATATGGAACAGGGGCGCATCATAGCCGACGAAGAGATCAAGGCGCAGATGAGTTCGCGGCAGCCGTACCAGCAATGGCTCGATGCCAACAAGGTGAAAATTTCTGACCTTGAAGCCCCCATCCGTTCGTACAACCCCTACGACCCGGCAAAGTTGTTGCGAATGCAGCAGGCGTTTGGCTTCACATCGGAAGATTTGCGGATGATTTTGGGCCCGATGGTTGAGACCGGCAAAGAAGCCCTCGGCTCGATGGGTACCGACGTACCACTGGCCATTCTGTCGGAGCAGAGTCAGCATATGAGCCACTATTTCAAACAGTTGTTTGCGCAGGTTACCAACCCACCCATCGACTCGATTCGGGAGCGGGGCATCATGTCGCTGATTTCGTTCGTGGGCGCGACCTATAACCTCCTCAGCGAATCGCCAGAACACTGCCGGCAGGTGGAACTGGATCAGCCCGTGCTGACTACGCCCGAGTTCGACAAGCTGCGGTTCATTGACCGGCCCAACTTTCAGGCCAAAACCATCAACTGTTTGTTCACGGCAGACGGCAAAGGAAAATCGCTCGAACGCGCGCTGGACCGCATCTGCCGCTACGCCGAAGATGCCATTCTGGACGGTTACTCAATCTTGGTGCTGTCAGACCGGGCCATCGACTCCGGCCACGCGCCCATTCCGTCGTTGCTGTCCACGTCGGCCATTCACCACTACCTGATCCGGCAGGGACTGCGCGGAAAGGTCGGAATTCTGGTCGAAGCGGGCGACGTCTGGGAAACGCACCACGTGGCCACGCTCATTGGCTACGGGGCATCGGGGGTGAATCCGTACATGGCGTTCGAAACCATCGCCAGCATGAAAACCAAAGGGCTGTTGCAGACAGATTATGACTTTGACAAACTCTCCGTCAATTACATCAAGGCAGTGGATGGTGAGTTGCTAAAGATTTTCTCCAAGATGGGCATCTCCACCCTGCAATCGTACCAGGGAGCCATGATTTTCGAGTGCCTCGGTCTGAACAGCGACGTAGTGAACCGCTACTTCACCGGCACTATTTCGCGCATTGGCGGCATGGGGCTTGACGAGATGGCCCGCGAGATTCTGGTGCGGCACAGCATCGCGTTTCCACACGCACCGGTAGCCAATCCCCGGCTCGAAGTAGGCGGCATTTACCAGTGGAAACAGCGGGGCGAGAAGCATATTTTCAATCCCGATACCATCCACCTGCTTCAGCAATCAACGCAGCGTAATGACTACGCCCTTTTCAAAAAGTACTCGAAACTCATCAACGATCAAACACAGAAAGCCATTACCCTGCGTGGTCTGCTGAAGTTTAAAAAAAGCCAGCCCATACCGATTGACGAGGTCGAACCCATCGAAAGCATCTTTAAACGCTTTGCCACAGGAGCCATGTCGTTCGGGTCTATTTCGTGGGAAGCACACACCACACTGGCCATTGCCATGAACCGCATTGGCGGCAAGAGCAACTCCGGCGAAGGTGGCGAAGACGAACTGCGCTATACCCCCGCCCCCAACGGCGACAGCATGAACTCGGCCATCAAACAGGTGGCCTCGGGTCGGTTTGGCGTCACGAGTAACTACCTCACCAATGCCCGTGAGTTGCAGATTAAAATGGCGCAGGGGGCCAAACCCGGCGAGGGTGGTCAGTTGCCCGGCTTCAAGGTCGATGACTGGATTGGCCGTACCCGCCACAGCACCCCCGGCGTGGGCCTGATTTCGCCCCCGCCCCACCACGATATTTATTCGATTGAAGACCTCGCGCAGTTGATTTTTGACCTGAAAAACGCAAACCGGGCCGCCCGGATTTCGGTCAAACTTGTATCAGAAGCGGGCGTTGGTACCGTTGCAACCGGCGTTGCTAAAGCCCACGCCGACCACATTCTGATTTCGGGTTACGACGGCGGCACGGGAGCCTCGCCGTTGAGCAGTATCCGGCACGCGGACCTGCCCTGGGAATTAGGTTTGGCCGAAACCCACCAAACGCTGGTGAAAAACAAGCTGCGGGGCCGCGTCACGATTCAGGCCGACGGACAGATGCGGACGGGCCGCGATCTGGCGATTGCCGCCCTGCTTGGTGCCGAAGAATTTGGCGTGGCAACGGCGGCATTGGTGGCGGCTGGCTGCATTATGATGCGGAA
>Ga0105048_10020189_pt1 | contig 10174 bp, 10 predicted proteins | sample MAT05_FD_78382 | JGI IMG/M metagenome (GOLD analysis project Ga0105048, IMG submission 78382) | Freshwater microbial communities from Lake Fryxell liftoff mats and glacier meltwater in Antarctica - MAT-05 | ecosystem: Environmental > Aquatic > Freshwater > Ice > Liftoff microbial mat | place...
CAGATACTCGCAATACTCGAACGCTCGGCGAGTCCGCAGCGGCCATTTGTGGCAGAATCGATTCTATTCTTGCGCGATGGAAGAGACTCATTTGTGGAGCGCAATCCGTTATGTGAAACTGAATCCGGTGAGGGCTGGATTAATGCCGGCAACGGCGGAGTTTCGCTGGTCCAGTGCTGCTGTGCATTTGAGTGGAAAAGACACTTCGCACTTGCTGGACATTCAATTTTGGAGCTCCTCAGGTGGGGCCAGGCACTGGGAAGAATTGCTGGCGAATCCTGGAGATGAGGGGCAGCACAAGCGGTTGAAGTCGGCGACATATTCCGACAAACCATTGGGATCTGAAGACTTTGTGAAGAAAGCACTGAGCGATTTGGCGGCACGGCATGCTCCAGACTTAGACCGGAAAAAGCCGGGAAGCTTACTTGGGTTCCCTAATCGGGCAAAGGCTGGAGTCTGGGCAGTCGGAGGCTAAAATCGTTGGAGGAGGAGAAACTTGCCTTGTGAAAATCTGGTCGAAATTGCAGGCGGGACTATTCAGATTGTCCACCTTCCGTCCACCTTCCCAGTGGCAATACTGATCTCAAGGTTTTCGTAAGTTCTCGTCTCTCTCTTTCGTCTCTAACTAGGGGCGGAAACCACTCTTTTAGATTCGGTGTCGTTCCGCGAGTTTTGCAGGTCAGGCTCCGCAAATTGATTTTGGTTCTCTACGGCCTGGCGATGGGCCGGGATCATGTCTGTTGAGACGGTGCCGAGAATTTGCCGGGTTCTCTTCGCGACTCACGATCAACGCACGCCTCGATCATGGCTGGTGGTCAACTTGCCAAGCGCCTCGAAGCCGGAGATGACGTCGAAGAGTTCCGCGTCGATGCCAGTCTGCCGTAGACGATGGAATGTGCTCTGGAGATTCTCCAGCAGTTCGTCGATGTTACGGTCGGCCCGTTCCATCGCCGCGAGCCTGCTTGCGTTCTCGCTCGCGAGGGATTCGGCGCACGCCCGGAATAGGGAAATAAAAACATACTCGCGGATAAGTGCGCGCAGCGTCGTGGCGCTGCCTCCGATGACCTCGGGCAAGTTCCGAGTGGGCCAGCGAACCCTGGCCAGACCCTGCTGCCATTCCGAGTCCAGCGGCAGCAATCGCCGCCCGACTGGCTCGTAGAGGGCCCCAACCCCAGGGCGGTTATGGAAGATGTACATTCGTGCGCCACCCCCAAAATCCAGTTGCGCTTCGCTTTCCACTTGAATCTGTCCGATCAGCGGGCCTACCGCCTCGACGGAACCCGGTACAGTGTAGAGTCCCATAAGCGGCAGACCGGCATCTGTCAAGTACGCGTAGATGCGCTCGCCGGAAACCCAGACTTGAGGTTTGCCGGGTAAACTGGCGAGCGTCTTCACCACAAAATCTGCCAGTATCTCATTAAATTGGCCCACTAGTCCCTGATCGGAACCGAACACGATGGCGCCAATATCGGTCGTTGCGGTTCGCTCCGCCGTCTCCACAGGCATTGCCGGCTCGCGGCCCCGAAAGCACACCCCCAACCCCAGTTCCACTGTCCGGTAGTAGTCGGCCAGCGCACGTACTGAGGTCTCATACTCCCCGATGCTCGAGGCAGCCACGGCTTTCATAGTACGGACGACGGAATGGAGTTCTCCGGCGCTCTTAATCTTTCGACTCAGGCCAGCCGTGGTGTCGCTCATATTTTGACCTCCGCATCGGGCCCTGGTTTGGGCTGGAAACCTACAAGCGCTTTGCGCGCAATTTCGACCAGCGTCCGCCGATCTTCGTCACTCAGCTTTTTCGCGGTATCGAATCGCGCGCTCACGTCTGGCGGTATGTGCACGGCCGCCTCATGTATACAGCGCTCAGCATCTGTCATATCTTCAACCGTCACCGAGTCGAAGAGCCCCTCGGATAACGCGAGCAAAGTTGTTAGCTGTGCGGGTACCGATACAGGGGAGAACTCGGGTTGCTTCAGGCAGGCACGGATTCGACGCCCGTGCTCGATGATTCTTCGGGAGTCTTCGTCGAGACGGGCGCCGAACCTCGCGAATGTCTCGAGTTCTTCGAACTGAGCGTAGGCGAGTTTGAGGTCTCCCGTCACCGCACGATAGGTGGCCCGCTGCGCCTTACCCCCGACACGCGAAACGGATTTACCGACATCGACCGCAGGCAGCACACCCAGTTCGAATAAGGACGGCGAGAGATAGATCTGTCCGTCCGTAATGGAAATGAGATTGGTAGGAATATATGCCGATATATTCTGGGCTTCGGTCTCAATCACCGGAAGAGCGGTGAGCGAGCCGCCGCCCCGTTCCTCGCGCAAACGCGTCGCCCTTTCGAGCAACCGTGAATGGAGATAGAAGATGTCCCCTGGGAATGCTTCGCGACCGGGTGGACGACGGAGCAGGAGGGACAGCTCGCGATACGCTCGAGCGTGCTGCGTGAGGTCGTCATAGACAATTAACACGTCGCGGCCCGTTTCCATAAAATGCTCAGCGACGCTGGTCGCGGCGTAGGGCGCAATGTAGGCGAGACCAGGCGGGTCGTTGCCCTCAGTCACGACCACGACGGTATATTCCATTGCGCCGTTTTCCCGCAAAACGGCGATGGCCTTCGCCACCGCAGACGCGCGCTGGCCAATGGCGCAATATACACATAGAACATCCTGGTCCCTCTGGTTAAGAATTGTGTCGATCGCAATCGCGGTCTTGCCCGTTTGCCGGTCGCCCAGAATCAACTCGCGCTGCCCGCGCCCGATCGGAATCAGTGCATCGATGACCTTGAGGCCGGTTTGGAGTGGAACAGTGACTGGCGCACGGTCCATGATGGCAGCGGCAGGCCGTTCGATGGGCAATCTCTCGCTGGCGACTACGGGGCCGTTGCCATCGAGTGGCCGTCCGAGCGGGTCAATTACGCGTCCCAGCAATCCGTCGCCTACGACCACGTCCGCCACACGTCCCGTTCGCTCGACTTCATCGCCCGCGTGAAGAGACCAATATTCGCCGAGCAGCACAACGCCGATCTCGTCCTCGTCTAAGTTGAAGGCAATGCCCAACACGCCGCCGGGAAACTGCACCAACTCCTCAAACCCCACACCGGGCAGACCGGAGACTCTCGCGATCCCAGTGGAAACGCTGGCAATCGTGCCCACTTCGCGAGGATTCAATTGTGGTGTAAAGCCTCCGCTCACTTGACGAATTGCCGCGAATACGCGATCGAATACGCTCTCCTGGTTATCAGGTGCGGCGTTCATTGGCTAACCATTTGCGGAGGCATAGGTTCCCCATTAGTCTTACTATCTATTTTTTGATTAAGAAGTTCGGCCACCCCATTTTCCAGCGATAAGAGATACTCCGCGATGCTCCAACCCACTTTTTGCCCATTTGTAATGAGTTCAATCCCGCAGACCAAATCGGGAGCCGTCTCAAACCGAAGCTGAACTTCGGACGAAAACGTTTCGTTCACTGCATTCTGTATTGCCGTGCGCTGCTCTATTGAAACGTCAAACGCGGTACGCACGAGCGCAGGAGCGGACGCTGTCTCTAGCGCCTCCGTGAGTACTGATTTTGAGTGGTCATCCATCTCCCGCAGGCGGCGAGTGAACACCTCGCCCATACGCTCTTCCAGACTTGTCGTGGCCAGATCCATCAATGCCTTTCGCGTAATTGCAAATACCTCCCTCTGCGTCAGGCTGCTGATGGCTTCGTTTAGAATACGGACCTCGCTATCCAACATTCCCAGACGCTTTGCACTCAAGTCGTCGGCCATTTGCCGTGCTTGCTCGATCAGCCGCCGCTGCTCGATTTTCGCCTCATCTTCCGCCTGACTCAAAAGGGCGGTCCGCTGCCGGTCAAACTCTGCGTTCTTTTGCTGGTACTCATCACGCTCCTCCCGCGCTTCGGCTTTCTTCGCATCGGCGTCCGCCAGTTCAGCGGCGATTCTCTTTTCCCGAGCGTCGATGGCGTCGAGGATGGGCTTGTACAGGAACCGCTTCATTAACCAAACCAGGATCACGAAGTTAAGCGCCTGGGCGCCGACGGTAAACCAATCGATGAGCATGAGTTACTTCCCCGGGGCCTGGGCGATAACGTGAATCCAGAACGGATTGGCGAAAACGAGAATCATCGATACCACGAAACAATAGATGGCCGTGGATTCGATCATCGCGAGACCCACGAATAAAGTTCGCGTGATTGTGGCGGAGGCGTCGGGCTGTTGTGCAAGTGAACTTAAGGCTGTCGCTACCGCCCGCCCCTGCCCCAGCGCCGGCGCCATACACCCAAAGCCCGTCGTAAGGCCGGCGGTGACGATAGAGGCAACTGCGATCATGCTCATGTCATCCATAAATGCTCCTTTTTCTCATCTGTTGTTTTTTTCATGTCTCGGACGTAGGCTCCAGACGGGGTTGACGAATGCGCAATCCAGCCGCGATGTAAACCGCGGCTAGAATGCTAAAAATATAGGCCTGCACCATGCCGGTCAACAGACCGAGCGCGGTCATGACGATCGGAAAAAGAAACGGGGTGATGGTCAACAGTATGGCGATAATCACCGCGCCGCTCATCATGTTGCCGAACAGACGCACAGCCAGAGCCAGCGTGCGAGAAATTTCGCTGATGATGTTGAATGGCAGCATAATGACTGTCGGCTGGATGTAGGTTTTGAGATATAAGCGTATGCCCTGATCCTCGATGCCGAACATCGGCACGGCCACAAAAACGCATAGCGCGAGCGCCACGGTGGTCGAAAGTGAACCCGTTGGCGGCTTATAGCCGGGTATGACGGTGCAAAGGCTTGCCGTCGCGACGAACAGAAAGAGCGTACCCAGAAAGCCGAGATACTTTTCCGGATGCCGTAGCCCGACCTCTTCGATTTGTTTCGCGGTAGCGGTGACGACAATTTCGAGCAGGTTCTGCCACCGGGAACGTTGGAGATCCATGGAGAGTCTGCGCGTGATTAGTCGTGAACCCACCGCGAGGACCACCATGATTGCCCAGGTGAAGGCGATAGTGGCGTTGAGTTTGAAGAATCCATACTGCCAGAAGATCATCTCGTCAGGACTAAGGGGCATGGATGGCCCTCCGCGCCGGTTCGACCGGGACCGCTTTCCGTGGCCGGATTAGCCACGTCACGAGCAGGCGGGCCGAAAGGAATCCAAGGAGGCATACCAGAAGCCTTCTCCAGTTGCCGCCGAAGACGAAGTAAAAGCCGGCGAGCGCGACGCACATCCGCACCATCAGGCTGGCAAATAACAGACGGGCCGGCTTTTGTGACGATGCGATCTTGCGAACCGTCCACCAAAGGCCGCCGAAGAAAACGATTCCTAACAACACGCCAGCGACCCACGCCAGTAATAATGTGAGCGATTCATTCATCGTCATTCTCCTGTTCCTCGCGGATGGCCCTGTCCTCGTTCTCCACCCAACGCCACGCATTAAAGCAGCCGATCACGAGGCCGGCGACTAAAAGCGCCAGGGTCCAGGAAGACCGCCCCGCATAATGTTTGTCCAACCAGATACCGAGCGCGGCGCCAAGCAGCGTCGGAATCACGACCGACCAGCCGATAAGCCCCATCATCCCCAAGCCGAACCAGACACCCTGCGCGGAGTTACGCCGTGCTTTGAGTTTGCGCGACGCTTTATCGCCGACTTGCCGCGCCAGGGTTGGTGTTGTCTTCCGAGTTACCTTTGGAAAATCGTTATTCATTTTGAAGCGTCGCGAATCGGCGTAAAAAGCCGGTTTCCAATCTCGCCATGGAGAGACGTATACTTTGCTCGTTCTCGTTCAAGGTAAGAAATTCCCGCTCGATCGAATCGCGCAGTACGGTGAGGTCCGTTCCGGCCATCGCCCTGCGTACAGAGACGTGCACCTCCTGACCGGTCTTAACCAGCACTCCTTCATCGATGGCGATGTAGATCTCGCCTCCCGCTTCGGACTCGTAGATCAAAATCCCCGGCGAAAGGGTCGCAACGCAATCCAGCCGGTGGGGAAGGATTCCAAACGAGCCCGCCGGTGTCTCGGCAACGATGCGCGACACGCCCGCCGCCTCAACGAAGACACGAGACGGCAGGAGGACTCGTAGAGCCATGAGTGCCGATATGTTCGTCATTCGGTTCCGTCTCCCAACCCGGGTTTTGGCGGCACTTTCGCTTCGTCAATCGCCCCGATCATATAGAGCGCGCTTTCAGGAAAGTCTTTGAATTCATCACGCAGGATTCGCTCACAGCCGTCCAGCGTGTCCTTGAGGCTGACAAGCTTTCCTTTGAGGCTGGTGAACTGCTCGGTCGTGAAAAAGGGCTGGGTAAGGAAACGCTCCAACCGGCGAGCTCGGGCGACCACGTTGCGATCTTCCGGCGAAAGTTGCTCAAGGCCTAGCATCGCAATGATGTCCTTGAGTTCCGCATATTGCGCGAGTGTCCGCCGGATTTCCCTCGCCAAGTCGTAATGCCGTTTGCCGACAATGCCCGGTGTTGCCATCTTGGAACTGGATTGGAGCGGATCGATCGCCGGATAAAGGCCTTCGCTTGCCCGTTTCCTTGAGAGCACGATGGAGGCGGACAGATGCGAGAAAGCATGCACAGCAGCCGGATCGGTGAAATCGTCCGCCGGCACATACACTGCCTGTATTGAGGTGATGGCGCCGGTATCGGTATTAGCGATGCGTTCCTCCAATGCCGATAGCTCTGTTCCCATCGTGGGTTGATAGCCTAGACGCGAAGGCATTTGACCCATCAAGCCCGATACTTCCGAGCCGGCCTGGATGAACCGGAAAATATTATCGATGAGCAGCAGCACGTCGCTGTGCTCATCGTCGCGGAAGTATTCAGCCATCGTCAGTGCAGCATGACCCACTCGAAAACGGGCTCCGGGAGGCTCGTTCATCTGTCCGAAAAGCATCACCATATTAGGCAAGACACCGGCTTCCTTCATCTCGCGGTAGAGCTCCTCGCCTTCGCGGCAGCGTTCCCCAATACCGCAAAAGATACTGACGCCCTCGTGGTGCTCGACCATGTTATGAATCATTTCCGTGAGCAACACTGTCTTACCCACACCCGCCCCACCGAAAAGGCCAGCCTTGCCGCCGCTCTCGAGCGGCACAAGGACATCGATGACCTTGATGCCCGTTTCAAAGACTTCCGACTTGGTGGAACGCCGGACCAGCGGCGGCGGAGCGCGATGAATGGATCGCCTTTGCATATCAGGCAATCCCCCTTCGCGATCGATCGCGTTCCCAAATACATCGAACATCCTTGAGAGAACCTCTCTGCCGACCGGTACGCTGAGAGGCCCGCCCGAGTCTTCGACCGCCGTACCGCGCGCGAGTCCTTGAGTGGGAGTCAAGGCGATCCCGCGCACATGGCGCTCATCCCGCTGCGCCAACACTTCGATGACGATTCTTCCCTCATCTCCGGCGCGAAGAAGCGAATAGACAGGTGGCAACTTCTTATCGAACCGGACATCCACGACACTGCCACGTACAGAAACCACAACACCGGTATTCGTAAGCTCTAAATTGTTTGTCATTCTCGCGGCCTTCTTTCGCAAGCGAAGTTAATCCTCTGATAAACGTGAAGTGTTCCCGCGCGGGACCCTCAGACTCGTCCAGACGCTCGCGTCTTCTTCGCTCGCGGTTCCCCTTTCTGCCTTTCACCTCCACGCCACTTCCAGTTCCGAATCTCAGGCATGTCTTCGCCGTTTTTGGCTATGTACTGTTTGTGGTGTAGAAGCTTGTCGCGGATAAATTGTTTCGCGTAGGCGGCGGTCGATCCCAGTTGTGGCAGACGGTCAATGACGTCGGAAAACAGGTGAAACCTGTCCAGGTCGTTCAGCACCACCATGTCGAATGGTGTCGTGGTCGTCCCCTCTTCTTTGTAACCGCGCACATGCAGGTTCTTGTGATTGGTACGGCGATAGGCTAGCCGATGAATCAGTGTCGGATAGCCATGAAACGCGAAGATAATGGGCTTGTCGGCGGTGAACATCGAGTCAAAATCTTTGTCGCTCAACCCGTGCGGATGCTCGCTAGGAGGCTGCAGCTTCATCAAATTGACGACGTTGATCACCCGGACTTTAACGTCGGGGAAATGTTCCCGCAGCAACTCGACGGCGGCCAGCGTTTCAATTGTCGGCACATCCCCACAACAAGCCATTACGACATCCGGCTCGCTGCCACGGTCGTTACTCGCCCATTCCCATATTCCAAGGCCGGCGGTGGTGTGTTTGATAGCGTCGTCCATGTTGAGCCACTGCGGCGATGGCTGTTTCCCGGCAACGACGACGTTGACGTAGTTACGGCTGCTGAGGCAATGCTGGGTCACGGAGAGAAGGCAGTTGGCATCGGGCGGCAAATAGACGCGTACGATATCGGCCTTCTTATTCACCACGTGATCAATAAAGCCTGGGTCCTGGTGGCTGAACCCGTTGTGATCCTGCCGCCAGACGTGCGATGTGAGCAGGTAGTTGAGCGACGCGATCGGACGCCGCCACGGAATGTGGTTGCACACTTTCAGCCACTTTGCGTGCTGGTTGAACATCGAGTCGATGATATGAATGAAAGCCTCGTAACAAGAGAAGAACCCGTGCCGACCCGTGAGCAGATAGCCTTCGAGCCAGCCCTGACACTGGTGCTCACTTAGTATTTCCATCACGCGGCCGTCAGGTGCCAACTTATCGTCATCGTCGAACCGTTCCGCCATCCACGTGCGACCGGTGACCTCAAGGACGTCCTGCCAGCGGTTCGAGTTGTTCTCATCAGGACTGAACAGCCGGAAATTGCGGCTCGCGAGGTTCTGCTTCATCACGTCGCGCAGAAACTGCCCCATAACACGCGTGGCTTCGGCATTGGACGCCCCAGGCTGACTGACGGGAACCGCGTACTTCTGGAAATCCGGCATACGCAATTCGCGCAGCAGTACTCCGCCATTCGTGTGGGGATTGGCGCTCATGCGGCGCTGGCCCTTTGGCGCCAGTTCGGCAAGTTCACTACGAAGAGCGCCGCCCTTATCGAATAGCTCCTCCGGCCGGTAGCTCTTGAGCCATTTTTCAAGAATCTTGACATGGCCTGGCTTATCCATATCGCCCATTGGAACTTGATGGGATCGCCATGATCCCTCTGTGCGCTTGCCGTCCACCGATTCAGGGCCGGTCCATCCTTTCGGCGAGCGCAAAATGATCATCGGCCAACGCGGCCGCTCGCTCAGGCCATCGTGTCGGGCGGCCGATTGGATGCGCTGAATCTCGGCGACCGCCTGATCGAGTGCCTGCGCCATAATCGCATGCATCTCCATAGGATCATCGCCTTCTACAAAAATAGGGTCGTAACCGTATCCACGAAAAAGTTGGTCGAGTTCCTCATGGCTGATGCGCGCCAACACGCATGGGCTGGCGATCTTGTAGCCGTTAAGATGCAGAATCGGAAGAACAGCGCCGTCGTGAACCGGGTTAAGAAACTTGTTTGAGTGCCAGCTAGTGGCCAGGGGACCAGTCTCCGCTTCACCATCGCCAACTACGCATGCCACCAGCAGGTCCGGATTATCGAACGCCGCCCCAAAAGCATGGGAGAGCGAGTAACCTAACTCGCCACCCTCATGGATTGATCCGGGAATCTCTGGCGCGACGTGGCTCGGAATCCCGCCAGGGAAGGAGAACTGTTTGAACAACCGTTGCATTCCCTCTTCGTCCTGCGAGATGTCTGGGTAAACCTCGCTGTATGTGCCTTCCAAATACGTATTGGCCACAAGTCCCGGACCGCCGTGCCCCGGTCCGGTGATGTAGATCACGTTCAGGTCGTGTTCCTTGATGACCCGGTTCAGGTGCACGTAGATGAAGTTCAGCCCCGGCGTGGTTCCCCAGTGACCAAGCAGGCGGGGTTTGATATGGGACTTCGTAAGCGGTTGCTTCAATAGAGGATTGTCGTACAGATAAATTTGCCCGACGGAAAGGTAGTTCGCTGCGCGCCAATAGGCATCCATTTGCCGCAATAGCGAGGGAGCCTCGGTCTCTGCTTTCGATTTCATTTTTCAGATTCCTTCATCCGAGAATTCTTGATGACTAAGCCGTATTTGTTCGTTCACACCACGAACGACCGTGGCCCGCTCGCTACCTGGGTTCGTGCGCTCACGTTGATCTTTTTGGATACCCGGAGGCGCGTTTGTTGGAGTAGCGTCTCTTTTC
>Ga0105048_10020190_pt1 | contig 10174 bp, 7 predicted proteins | sample MAT05_FD_78382 | JGI IMG/M metagenome (GOLD analysis project Ga0105048, IMG submission 78382) | Freshwater microbial communities from Lake Fryxell liftoff mats and glacier meltwater in Antarctica - MAT-05 | ecosystem: Environmental > Aquatic > Freshwater > Ice > Liftoff microbial mat | place...
TATCGCAATCTGACAACCTTGTGTTCTGTTCGAAATGGCAACTACCCTACAACGGTTGCGTGCTTTTTCGCCGGGTCTGCCCCAAGCCGTAATTATCCGCCAGTGAATTGAGAAACCTTAGAATTCAGGTCAACGGCATCGCGGTAAAAGGGCTCTTTTCCCAGGGCAACCCTGAGATCAAGCGTTGACATTGCACTAGTGCAGATCGGACATAGGCCATTGAGAGGATAGGCTCATACCAAGTGTTTGATTGGCGCGGATTCTCGACGATGCGTTTCGATCATGAGTTTCTTTTGAATTCATTTTGTCCACCTCTTCTAAGGGGATTGCGATGCGAAAACTTCTGACCCTGCTTGCCGTGTTGTTGTATGCAGGTACTGATGATGCCGGAACTGCAGAAGCAGGAGTGTTGTCTGGCTCGTATTTCACTCATTACACAGTTGATTTGTCAGTCGATTCTGACTCGGTCAACGGAATTGTTAAGTTTGAGTCCGCAGCGAATAGTGGACAGACTTCCTGGCCAGATTTTCTTCAAGGGGGCGCTGGCACACAGAAAATCGACCAGGTATTTCCTTCGTTCGAACCTCTATTGGAAGGCTTGCTGCTTGGAATGTCGTACGAAGGAACCCCTGACATCGTGTATGAGCCGCAGTCGTCTCAAAGTCATCTTGTGATGTTTATGAGCAATGAAGCTGCTGCACTTGCAGATGGACAGAGTTTTGAATCGTTGTTTGCTGGTTACATGGAAAGCGACATTATCCACGCGCTGGAAGTCGTTGGTTTGATTGGCTCGGCAGTTGTTGGAGAAGATGAGTTTAATATTCAGTATGACATGCTCGCAGGTTTTGCCAATTCCGTGCGAACGATTTTCAGCACCAACGGCAGTATCAATGGCTGGTTTTCTATCCCCGGTACACAGGCTGTCGATCCAGGTCAGTTTAAAGTCGTAATGTTTTCTGACGGCCAAGGGATTGGTTCCGGAACTGTAACTCAGGATAACCGCGGCCCTGCCGCTGTACCGGAACCGTCAACCTTTGCCTTGTTTGGCCTTGGAGGTGTCGGCTTGGCATTTTCTGCCTACCGACGTCGCGCAGCGGCTGCAGTCTGATACCAGCTTTCAACAAACATGATCTTACTCGCAAGCGACTGATATCAGTCGCTTGCTTTCGTTTTACGATGGCGGCGATTTCGCTTGGGGTACAGATACGGTAGACTTTACTTGCTCAAAACGGTCGCGGGTGCAGGATTGGGAACGTTGACGTGAGCCATGCCCGTCGGCCCAATTATTGCTACAACAATGGCAAAGCCTACCTACTGGACACGTCGAATGCTGTTCTCAGCGTCAGATCTGAGATTCGTTTTCTATGTGCATGTCGTTTCCTTGAGCTTTTTGGCTTTCGCAGGTACGACACTGGCACAGGATGCCGTTGTCGATGAGTCACGGCTGACATTTGAAGAGCACGTTGTGCCGATTCTGGAAGCTCGGTGCCTTCAATGTCATGGTGGCGACAAGTGTGAATCCGGCCTGGATCTGCGACGCCGATTCACAATTCTCAAAGGCGGAGACAGCGGGCCGGCCATTGTGCCGAATAAACCCGAAAGCAGTTTGCTGATGGAGTTCATCGACGAGGGGCTAATGCCACCCGAAGGTCAGGCTCGGCTCAGCAAGACTGAAATCAACGTGCTTCGAAACTGGATTTCATCCGGAGCCGCCCTTGGCGACGACACGGAACTACCTCTGCCAGCCTCAACCGAGAACGAACCCATCATCAATGAAAGCGCCCGCCAGCATTGGGCGTTTCAGCCTGTCAGAGCAGCAACATTGCCTGAAGTCAGAAATCAGGTCTCGGTGGGAACGCCCATCGACGCATTCATTCTCGCGAAGCTTGACGAACGGAATTGGCTCCCTGAATCTCCGGCTTCAAAAACGCGACTGATTCGCCGATTGTATTTTGACCTGACCGGTTTGCCACCGACACCGGAAGACGTTTCCGCCTTCGTTCTCGACGAATCCGACGACGCCTTTGAAAAGGTCGTCGATCGACTGTTGGGAAGCGATCGCTACGGTGAGCACTGGGCACAACACTGGCTGGATGTTGTGCGATTCGCGGAAACAGAAGGCTTTGAATACGACCGTCACCTGCCGGACGCATGGCGTTTTCGCGATTACGTCATCGATACGCTGAATGCTGACAAACCGTTCGATGAATTTGTTCGCGAACAGATCGCCGGAGATGAAATCCGGCCGCACGATCCTGAATGCCAGACGGCAGCGATCTTTCATCGTCTTGGTGCCGTTCGTCGCAACGCCGGTAATCCCGAGATTGCACTGAGCCGGAATGAAGTCCTGACAGAACGCACCAACATCATCGGCGAGGCATTTCTTGGACTCACGGTCGGCTGTGCACGTTGCCATAATCATAAACTGGAACCGATCACGCAGAAAGACTACTACCGACTGCAGGCTTTTTTCGCAGCCACTCAGGAGTATGACATCAGTTTGGTTCCGCAGGCTGAAAAAGAAGCGTGGGACAGGCAGGCGGCCGCTGACAAAGTGAGTATCAATCGTCTGGAAGCACAAGTCGCTGCGGCCACGGCCGATCAGAAGAATCAGCTGGAACAAAAGATCCGGAACATTCTCTACGAACAACCACCCCACCCGCCGTCCATCCCCAGCATTCGCAATGAAGTCGACAATCGCACCACGATTCACGTTCTGCGGCGAGGAGTCTGGGAACACAAGGGCGTTGCTGTCGGGGCTCGTCCTCTGAGTGTGCTTGTATCGACCGAGGAACCGGAACTGGCAGCGGAAACGTCCACTCCGAGAACTCAGCTTGCGAACTGGCTGACCGACGAACGTCATCCGCTGACGGCTCGAGTCATCGTGAACAGAGTCTGGCAGCACCATTTTGGCATCGGTCTGGTGCGGACAGCCAACGATTTCGGAACTCACGGCAGTCGCCCCAGTCATCCGGAGCTGTTGGACTGGCTGGCGAGGTCACTTATGAATAACGAATGGCGACTGAAGCCACTTCATCGGCTGATCGTATTGAGTCACACGTACCAGCAAGACAGCCAGGTCAAGGGAAATCCCGAAATGACGGTTGCCGATCCGGACAATCAGTTCTTGTCTCACTTCAATCGCCGCCGCCTGTCGGGTGAAGAGATCCGAGATGCGATGCTGGCGATTTCCGGGAAGCTCAACCTGAAATCCCATGGCCCCAGCGTGATCACTCCCGTTGATCCGGAACTGATCAATCTGCTGTACGACCCAGCGCAATGGATCGTGACAAAGGACGCTGCGGAATACGACCGCCGCTCGATTTACCTGATCGCTAAGCGCAATCTTCGATTGCCGTTTATGGAAGCATTCGATGCACCCACTTTGCAGGCGAGTTGCCCGGAGCGCGTCACCAGTACCCACGCGCCGCAGGCGCTTGAATTGCTGAATGGCAGTTTCGCCAACGACATGGCAGAGGCGTTTTCCGAGCGGCTGAGTCGCGAATGCGACGAAGATCCACAACGAATTGTCGAACGTGCATTCCAACTGGCAACCGGACGTTCTCCGACTGTCCGCGAAAGTGAACTGGCGCTCGAATTTCTGAAGGACCAGCCACTGAAGGAATTCGCTCTCGCTGTCTTTAACCTCAACGAGTTCATCTATGTTTGGTAAACATCCTCGTTCGGATTCGTACCTGGTTGGCCGCCGCCACGCCCTGCGTGATACGTTTTGCGGAATCGGAGGCTTGGCGCTGACATCAATGTGGACTGACAAACACGTCCAGGCCGAAGTCACATCCCCGTTGACCCCCAAAGTTGTTCATCAGCCGGCCCGAGCTCGCAGCGTTATCTTTTTGTTTATGGCGGGTGGCCCAAGCCAGCTCGAAACCTTTGACCCGAAGCCGCTGTTGAACAAACTCCACGGTCAGCCACGCCCCAGTCAGTTTGGCGAAGCGAAGTATCAGTTCGTCCAGAGTGATGCGAAGCTGCTCGGGACGAAACGTAGATTCCGCAGGCATGGTGAAAGTGGAATCGACGTATCGGACCTTTTTCCACACATGAGTACCTGCATCGATGAATTTGCCGTCATCCGATCCTGCACCGGCGACCAGGTCGTCCATGCCGCTGCGCAGTACGAATTGTTCTCAGGTCGTACAACGCCCGGATTTCCTAGTATGGGATCATGGACTCTGTTCGGCCTCGGTTCCGAATGCGACTCCCTGCCCGCATATGTCGTTCTTCCGGACCCTCTGGGCGCGCTGGAGGGCGGGCAGCCGATGTACATGAACGGGTTCCTGCCGGCGGTCTACCAACCGACGATGTTCCGACCTGGAGATCGACCGGTGCTCAATCTGGAACTTCCTGCGAACGTTGATCCGCAGCAGCGAACACGAACCCTGAAGTTGATCCGCGATCTCAGCGAATCAACGCTTGAAGCGGGCGACGAAGAACTTCAGGCGCGGCTGAATTCCTACGACCTGGCTTTCAGGATGCAGACAACGGCACCGGAAGTCTTTGACTTCGGCCAGGAAACGCAGGAGACGCTTGATCTGTATGGAGTCGGCAAAAAGCCAACCGATGACTACGGACGTCGTTGTCTTCTCGCCCGGCGGCTTGTTGAGAAAGGTGTGAGATTTGTCTGTGTTGTTTCCGGTGGGGGTCCTGGAAATATGCAGTGGGATGCCCACGACGACATCGACGAAAATCATCGGCGCAAGGCTTCCGAAACGGATCTGCCGGTGGCGGGATTATTGAAAGATCTGAAGCGCCGAGGACTTTTGGATGAAACGCTTGTCCTGTGGGGTGGAGAGTTCGGTCGATCCCCGGAGGCACAGGGGAGCAAGGGGCGTGATCATCACAATCTGGGATTCACGATGCTGATGGCCGGCGGCGGCGTCAGGGGTGGCCAGATTGTGGGTGCCACCGACGAAATCGGTCTGCGGGCCGTTGAGTCGCCGCATCACTTCCGCGACATTCACGCCACGATTCTGCATCAACTTGGTCTGGATCAGCACAAACTGACCTGGCGACACCGCGGACGCGACGAACGCCTGACGTTTCTGGAGGGCAGCGTGATCGAGACTATTGTGTAGTGGTTAAAAAAGCAACGCACTGCAAGGCTAAGCTCACGAATCCACGCTTACGACAGCTTCGACAGGACTTTCTAGTTGGACAGCGCCAGTTTTGGCGGAAACCGAGCGATTTTGCAACCCGAAGCGTAATCGGCGGATTGTCCCCAACTCGTTCCCTCGCTTACGCTTCGGGCTATTATACTCGACGCGGCTGGAATTGATGCCTTGCAATTCCACAACCTGGCGATCCATATTTGAATCGTTTAACCCGTGGCCGCAGGCCAGGTTTATAGTGATGGCTTCCCGACAGCGTGGCCTGCGGCCACGGGTTAAACGACGAAACCCCTCAACCCACACCACGCGACGTATATTTTGGAAAAAGTGGCGCTGTCCAAATAGAAGCAAAGGCATTGGATGCAGAAAAATGTGTGGCAGAAAAATAACTTCCTGTCTTTTTGCCGCACATTTTTTTGCCGACGATACGGCCAATGCAGAATTCATCTTAGCCCGGAAGCGGGGCATCGTAAAAGGGCGTCCGCCTATCAGTGCAATGGCAGATTTGCAGGCGATTGGATTCTTTTTTTACCAAAGCTTGGTTTCCAACCCTCTTGGCGCTGTCACTCCGTTCGGCTACTTTCTCACAGTTGATCGGGCACAGCATTCCTTCAAGTCACTTCGGAATGGGTAGACCGCGTGAGTTTTGTTGTCATCAGATCATTTCTCAATCACATCATCTCGACACTTTGCGGCCTGAGTTGGGTGTGCGTTTTCATTGTCCGTGGGATTTCTGCGGACGAACCATTGCGGCTCCATGACATCCATGTCGAGCCTGCTCTGATTCAGCTCGGCGGTACCAATCGAGTTCAGCAACTGCTGATCACCGGCGTCCGTGAAGACGGTCGAACGATTGACGTGACGCATCTGTCCCGGATCGAGCCGCGCGATCCGGCCATTGCCCGAGCGGAAGGAGGCATGTTGTTCGGCGTCAGCGACGGTGAAGGGACTCTGCACGTTTCGTGTGATGGACAGGAACTCGATGTTCCCGTTCAGGTGCGTCAGATTTCGGGTTATCCGCCGGTGGATTTCGCGAATGACATGCTGCCCTTGCTTTCGAAGCTCGGCTGCAACAGCGGAGGATGTCATGGCAAATCGAACCATGCCAGTGGTTTCAAACTGTCAGTCTTCGGATTTGATCCGGCGGCTGATTTTGACGCATTGGTAAAAGATGATCGCGGGCGACGTATCTTTCCGGCGAGCCCGGAATTCAGTCTGTTTCTGCGAAAGGCCACCGGAGTCATGCCGCATGGCGGCGGTCGGCGATTGCCAATCAATTCCGCCGATTATGATTTGATGCTGGCATGGGTGCGTCAGGGAACACCCTTCGCGCAGGCGAATTCCCCGGGATTGGTCAGGCTTGCTGTCAGCCCGGTCGATCGGGTCCTTGAGGCCAACTCGCGGCAACAGATTCTGGCGACCGCTCATTATTCGGATGGCAGTGTCCGCGATGTCACGTCGGCCGCCGGATATTCGACGAATGCTCCGTTGGTCGCTGAAGTGGATTGAACTGGCGTGGTACGAACCGGACTCGTACCCGGTGAAGCCGTGATCGGCGTTAACTACATGGGACAGGTGGCCAGCGTACAACTTCAACTACCGCGATCAAGCGGGTATGTCCCGTTCGAGTTTCCGGCGACGAATAGCATTGATGATCTCGTCAGGATCAAACTGAAAAAGATCAAGCTGCTCCCGTCGGAACTCGCCGATGATGCGACATTTCTGCGCCGACTGTGGCTTGACACAATTGGTACGCTGCCAACTCATGAGGAAGTTCGGCTGTTCCTTGCAGACCCGGCAGTCGATAAGCGATCAGATTGGATTGACAACGTTCTCGACCGACCGGAGTACGCGGATTACTGGGCACTGGTCTGGGCCGATATTTTGCTCGTCGATCGACAAAAACTGGGTGAGCGGGGAGCTTATGAACTGCATCACTGGCTGCGGCAACAGTTTGCCACAAACCGTCGCTATGACGAGTGGGTGTCTGAGCTGATCACAGCGACGGGCAATTCCGGCACGAATGGCCCGGTGAATTTGTTTCGCGCTGCCGAAACGCCGGAGGAGCTTGCGCGCACTGTCAGCCAGGCGTTTCTGGGTGTGTGGATGGAGTGCGCACAATGCCATCATCATCCATTTGAAAAATGGTCGCAGGATGACTTCTACGGTCTGGCCGGATATTTCAATGGGCTGGAGCGAAAAGCCATCGCTCCCAATCGAGTCTTTGTCTACCACGCCGGATTGAAGGAATCCCGGATTCCGTTTTCAAACAAGCTCGTCGCGGTGCGACCACTCGACGGATTGGCAGTGACTGCTTCGGATGGGGATCCTCGGCGAGACCTGGCACGATGGCTGGTCGCCGCCGACAATCCGTGGTTTGCAAAGCTCGCGGCCAATCGACTGTGGAAACATTTTCTGGGACGAGGTTTGGTCGAACCGGAGGATGATTTGAGAAGTACCAATCCTGCAACCAATGAGCCTTTGTTGGCCCTGCTCAGCCAAAGCCTGATTGATCATGACTTCGATCTGATGGCACTCATGCGTTTGATTCTGAATTCGCGCACGTATCAGCTCGCGAGCACGACGAATTCCAGCAATAAGGATGACGAGCAAAATTTCTCACATCATTATGTCAGACGTCTGTCAGCCGAAGTGATGCTGGACGCGATCAGTCAGGCGACGGGAGAACCAGAACATTTCCCCGGTCGCCCTCGTGGTACGCGAGCCATCGAATTATGGGACAATCGACTGCCCTCGTATTTTCTTGAGATCTTTGGTCGACCGGAGCGGACAAGTCCCTGCGAATGCGGTCGTACCAGTGAGCCCACAATGGCGCAGGCGCTGCATCTGATGAACGCACCCGAAGTGGAAACAAAAATCAGCAGTGCCGATGGCCGCGCGGCACAACTGGTCAAATCCGGGGTGGATACCGCCGTGCTGGTCGATGAGCTTTGTCTTGCGACACTGGGCCGATTTCCACGAGACTCTGAGCTGCAGATCGCTCAAAAACTTTTCGAGACGGCTCCGCCACAGCAGGCGGCTGAAGACTTTCTTTGGACATTGCTCAATTCATACGATTTTCTGTTCGTCAAATGAGGCGCACTATGCGTTCCGAGTACTGTGATGGAATCGATCGTCGCGGATTTCTGCGAATGGGGTCTGTAGCGGGATTGAGTCTGGCTCAGCTTCTGCGGCTGCAAAAGACTCATGGTGTGGAAGGCACCTCCAAAAAGGATGTCAACTGCATCTTTATCTTCATTATCGGTGGAATGGCCCACCAGGACATGTGGGATCCGAAACCGGAGGCTCCGGCAGAAATTCGGGGAGACTTTCGACCGATCGATACAAAAGTGTCCGGCATTCAGGTTTCTGGCCTGCTCCCACGCATCGCAGGTGTCACGGACAAACTGGCGATCCTGTGAAGTCTGACGCACGGCGATCCGGATCACACGGCAGGCTACCATGTCATGATGACCGGACAGCATCCAGGTTTCGGCGGTAGTTTCAATCGCAACGTCCTGAACAACAACATGCACCCGTCGTTTGGTTCGATGGTGGCGAAGCTCGGTGGCAGCACTGGAACTCTGCCGCCATACATCTCGGTTCCGAACTTTCTGAATAATGGTGGTCCGTCATTTTTGGGACCAAGCTATGCCCCATTCGTCATTGAAGCCGATCCCGCGGCGCCGGAGTTTTCTGTTCGCGACGTTGTACTGCCGGAGGGAGTCACCAGTGACCGCAGCCTGCGGCGACAGACCGCACTGCGGGCCATCAATCACCTCGAGCGCCGCGTTGATGCGTTGAGCAGGCAAGAGCGATCACTCGATACTTACTATGAAAAGGCGTATCAGTTGATGACCAGTGCCGCCGCAAAACAAGCGTTTGAGATCGACCGCGAAACTCCCGAAACTCGAGACGCCTATGGGATGACCAGTCCTGGACAATGCTGCCTGCTGGCTCGGCGACTGGTCGAAGCAGGCTGCCGTTTCGTCAGCATCGAAAATGGTCACTGGGACACTCATCGCAAGAACTCGGAGAGCCTGCGGGATCTGCTGGTTCCGCCCCTCGACCAGGGTGTGTCCGCGCTGCTGAATGATCTTGACGAACGCGGTCAGCTGGATTCGACGCTTGTCGTGTTGACGACAGAATTTGGTCGCTCGCCACGCATCAATGAAATGGCGGGACGTGACCATTGGCCGCAGGCATTTTCCATTGTGATGGCAGGCGGTGGGCTGAAACGCGGACTCACGATCGGAGCGACCGACAAACAGGCGGCCAGCGTCATCGACCGTCCGATCACTCCTTCAGATATGGCGGCCACACTGTTGACAGCACTCGGAGTCAATCCGGACTTGACTCTGCACACACCATTGGGCCGACCTGTGCAACTGGCAGGAGGCGGTCGTGCTGTGCATGAACTGTTTGTTTAGTTCGACTTATACTTACCGAACCACGCGTCCGGAACGAGCCCCCTTCATCAGATCTTCGATTTCTTCGCGTGAGGCGAAGTTGCAGTCACCGACAACAGAATGAGAGAGACAGGCGGCGGCAGTGGCAAATTCGAGCGCGGTCTGAAGCGTGAACTCGGTGTGCGTAAGGCCGAAGAGCAACCCTGCGTCGAAAGCATCGCCGCTTCCGACGCGATCGACAATGCTTCGGATTTCGTACGGCTCACAGCGGCCGCTATGGAGAGGTGCCTGATACGCCGTATCGCTTACGACATCCAGCAGCATTGCCGCCCAGTTGTTATGACTGGCTGAGATATTCTCTCTGAGCGTCGTCGCGATCATTCGGAGATTTGGAAATGCGGTGGCCATGTGACGGGCCATCATGGCGGCGCGATCCGCATCGATGCGCGTGGATGCTGCGGGGTTTCTGGCGGCGTCCGGTACGGTGACTCCGACCAGTCGAAAATCTTCTTCACTTGCCATGAGCAGATCCACAAGCGGAATCAATTCCCGCAGTACGTCGCCCGCTAACTTCTGTGGTGGTCGAGATGGATCCCAGCGCCAGAGTTTGTTGCGGAAATTGACATCGCACGATACAGA